>Ga0268386_10000014_pt1 | contig 79541 bp, 57 predicted proteins | sample RVTome_15_FD_200260 | JGI IMG/M metagenome (GOLD analysis project Ga0268386, IMG submission 200260) | Soil microbial communities from uranium-contaminated site in the Upper Colorado River Basin, Wyoming, United States - RVT150D86... ... | reverse complement strand
AAAATTGAATTCTGGACACCCGACCCCAACCAGCGCCGAACGCCGAAAAATGGACCAGTCCCCTTTCGCGAGGTCCGGATGGGCCGTCCGGACCTACAGTGTACCCAATCTCCGCCGCGAACCGGCGCCGCATCATGAATTCGTCCGAACCGAGCACGCCGACCCGTCTCGCCGACGGGCTGGTGCGTTTCCGGTTCGTGCTGCTTCCGCTCGCCTTGCTGCTGCTGGCGGCCGGCTGGCCGATCGCCCGCGAGTTGAAGTTCGACCAGTCGATCGAGTCTCTCTACGCCGGCGACGACCCGCACCTGGCCGACTATCGCGAGAGCAAGCGGCTGTTCGGCGGCGACGAATTCGCCTTCGTCGCCTACTCGGACCCTCAACTTCTGGGCAGCAACCGCCGCATCACCGAGTCGGCTGCGAAACGGCTCCGCGAACTGGTCAAGCGACTGAACGGCGTCCGCGGAATCAATCCTCAAAGCACGCAAGATCTGGCGGACGTCACCCGCCGCGTCAATGAGTTGATCGACCGGATGGCGAAGCAGAAGGGATTCTTCATAACGTTGGGACGCGGAATCGCCATTCAGAGCGTTTACAAAGAAGTTCACGGCATCCTGAAGGGCGAGGAAAACACCACTGCCGTCGTCCTCCGCCTGCTGCCGGAAGACAAGTCGCCCGTGCCCCGCGGCAAAACGATCGCCGACATTCGCCGCATCGCCGCCGAGTTCGGCGAGGAACACGACGTCACCGTGGCCGTCGTCGGCGAGCCGGTGCAGGTGCACGACATGTTCCGCTACGTCGAGGAAGACGGGCAGACGCTGTTCCTGTGGTCGCTGGTGCTGTTGGGGACGGTGATTCTGCTGCTGTTCCGCAGCCTGCGGTGGATGCTGCTGCCGCTGCTGGTCGTCGCCGCCGCGCTCGTCTGGACCGACGCGCTGCTCGTGCTCAGCGGGATGCAATTGAGCATGGTCTCGTCGATGATGAACTCGCTGGTGACGATCATCGCCGTCGCGACGGTCACGCACATCACGGTGGAATACCGCGAGCAGCGCCGCGGGCACGAGCCGGCCGAAGCCGTGCGGCGGACGTTGGCGATTCTGCTGCCGCCGATCTTCTGGACGATCACCACGACCGCCGCCGGGTTCGCCGCGCTGGTTTCCAGCAGCATCACGCCGGTCCGCAGTTTCGGGCTGATGCTGGCCTCCGCCACGCTGATGGTACTCGTCGCCGTGGGGATGGTCCTTCCCGGCGGCGTGCTCCTCGGCCGCTCAAGAGTCAAGAGACGAGAGTCGAGAGCCCAGAGCCAGACGTCGGACGTGAGTTCTGCGTTCTTCTCTGGCTCTCGACTCTCCGCTCTAGTCTCTCGACTCTTCAGCGATCCGCGTTACGCGCCGGCGGAAGACCGGCTGGCGAAGTTCCTGTCGCACACGGCGACCGTCGTGCAGCGGCGGCCGCTGATTGTCTCGCTGGTGATGTTCGCGATCTTCGCGTTCGCCGCCGTCGGCCTGCTGCGAACGACGGTGGAGACGGACTTCAGCAAGAACTTCCGCAAGTCCAGCCCGATCGTGCAGTCGCTGGACTTCGTTGAAACGAAGCTCGGCGGAGCCGGCACGTGGGAAATCAACTTCCCCGCGCCGGAGAAGCTCGACAAGGCGTATCTCGATAAGGTCCGCGGGCTGGCGCAACGGTTGCGGGAGGAGTTCATCGTCGAGGGGAATGCGGATTTCGGATTTCGGATTGCGGATTCCTCGTCCTCCAATCCGCAATCCGCAATCCGCAATCCGCAATCGGAACTCCGCGGCGAAGTGACGAAAGTTGTCGCCCTGACCGACGGGCTGGACGCGATCCCCCCGATTCTCGCCGACACGATCGACGAGCGGCTGAAACTCGTGCGGCAACTGCTGCCCGAATTCGCCGACGGCCTGTACCACCCGGAGGCCCGGCGAATGCGGATCGTCCTGCGGTCGCGCGAACGCGAGCAGAGCCGCAAGAAGCTGCAGCTCATCGCGCGCGTGCAAGAGATCGCCGACGAATGGGCGGCGACCGAACTCGCGGGCGAATTCCCGGAAGACGAACTGAAGACAAACGCCACCGGCCTGTACGTGCTGCTGGCGTTTCTGATCGACAACCTGCTCAAGGACCAGTGGCTGAGCTTCGGCCTGGCGGCGACGGCGATCGTGGTGATGATGGCCGTCGCCTACCGCAGCCTGCTGATCGGCCTGTTCTCGCTGCTGCCGAATACGTTTCCCATCGTGCTGGTCATCGGCGGGATCGGCTGGCTGGGGATCCCGATCAACATCGCCACCGCCATGATCGCCAGCGTCTCGATGGGGCTGACGGTCGATTCGAGCATCCACTACATCTCCGGCTACCGCCGCTCGCGGGCCCGCGGCCTGTCGGTCGCCGCCGCGCTCGACGAAACCCAGCAGCACGTGGGCCGTGCGCTGGTGTTCGCCAACTTCGCGTTGATCGTGGGCTTCAGCGTGCTGACGCTGTCGCACTTCATCCCGCTGGTGTACTTCGGGATCCTCGTGAGCGTCGCGATGTTCGGCGGCCTGATCGGCAACCTGGTCCTGCTGCCGCTGATGCTGCGGTGGATCGATCGGAAGCAATGCACTCCAGACGAGGCGGCCGAAATCGCGGAACTCAACCGCTGATGTACGCTGATAGGCGCTAATGAGGAAGAGGTGCGAAGTTCAGAGATTCGCAAGGCAATCGATGGGCTTCAATACAGATTCTTCTCCGCCCCCATCTCATTAGCGTTCATCAGCGTCAATTAGCGGTTGACAATTCACCGCGATTCGCCCAGCCGGTCGTGGATGATATCCAGCATCAGCGGGTGCAACCCCAGCGGGGGGCACAGGCGGAATTCGACGCCGGGATGGGCGGCGGCCAGCTCGCGGCGATGGCGTTCCAGGTCGTCCACAACGTGCGAGCCGGCCGACAGAAAGAACGGCAGCATCAGCACCCGCGTCGCCCCGGCCGCCACGCAGTTCGCCGCCCCGCGCGGAATCGTCGGCTCGGCAATCTCCAGATACGACGGCTCGACGATCGCATACCCGCCCTCCGCCCGCAGCATCTCCGCCAGCCGCACGAGGTCGGCGTTCGCTTCCTCGCGGCGGCTGCCGTGGGCGACCAGGAGGACGGCGGTTGTCGGATCGGACATGAACGCTACCCGACTGAAGTACGACGGCCTTCCAAGGCCGTCGCAGGCCCGTAGCAGAATTCGTGAGAATTCTGTAGTGCGAGAAACGAACGGCAGAATTCTCACGAATTCTGCTACCACCAATGACGGACGACATTGGAAGGCCGTCCTACGTCACTTCTTCCCGCCGATCGACACCAGATGCGACTCCGTCCGCACGAACATCGCCCCGTTCGCCACCGCCGGCGTGCTCTGGCAGGCTTCGTTCAGCGGGTTTTTCGCCAGCAGTTGGAACGTGTCGGCGGCTGCGATCACCACGACGGTCCCCTTGTCGTTCACGCAGTACAGCCGGCCGTTCACGCAGACCGGCGAGCCGAAGAAGTTGCCGCCGATCCGCTGCACCCAGAGCTGCTTGCCGGTTTTGATCTCGTAGCAGGAGACGACGCCGTTGTCGGCCCACAGGTACAGCCGGCCGTTGTACGCCAGCGGCGTGGGGATGTGCGGGACGTTGCGTTCGACGCGGAACAGCTCTTTGACGTCTTTCGGCTTCGCGCCCTCACCGGGGCGGACGACGACGAGGTGCTTCGGGTTCTTGACGAAGCCGCAGGTGCCGACGATCAGCTCGCCGTCGATGATCGGTGAGCCGATCGCCCGTTCCTTGCTGGCCTGGTCGAACACGCCGGCTTCCCAATTGGTGCCGCCGGTCTTCGGGTCGACGCCGGTGATGCCGTGCCGCCAGTTGGTGAAGATCAGCTCCGCCGGCCGCCCCTTTCGCCGGTACACGCAGGGGGTGGAATACGTCAGCCGTTCGCTCCGCCGCGGGACGTTCCAGCGGACTTTTCCCGACATGCGATCGACCGCGATCAGCGAGCTTTTGCCGTTCTGGTCGTTGGAGAGCACGACGACGTCGTCGTAGACGATCGGCGAGGCGGCGAACCCGTGCCCCCCTTTCACCCGGCCGAGGTCGACGTCCCACTTCACGGTCCCGTCGTGGTCGAGGGCCATCAGCGTCAGCTTCCTCGGCGTGGCCCACGCGACGTAGACGTGCTTCTCATCGACGGCCGGCGTCGACGACGCGAAGCTGTTCTTGCGATGCTTGCGATGCGTGCTCGACTCAAACGTCTTCTTCCAGAGCACGCTGCCGTCAGTCGTGCGGACGCACATCACGACGCGGGTGGCGCCCTTCCCTTCCTCGGCCATCAGGAACAGCCGGTCCTTCCAGACGACCGGCGACCCGTGGCCGACGCCGGGCAGGGCGATCTTCCAGTTGGTGTCCTTCTCGGTCCACTTCACGGGAACGGTCGCCGCCGCGCTCACGCCGCTGCCGTTGGGGCCGCGGAACCGCGTCCAGTCCTCCGCGTGGCAAACTGAGGCGGCGGACAACAGGAGCGCGAAAACGACCAGCGAGGGGAATCGCGACATCATCACGGCCTTCCGGATCAGCCAGGAGAGGAATCGCCGGCGGCGCCGGCGCGACGCTCTCATGCTAAACCAGAAGTCGACTCGCGGCCACTCACCAGATCAACGGCGAGCCGCGCGTTCGTAGTGACCGGCTTCAGCCGGTCCCTTGACCGGCTGAAGCCGGTCACTACGAACATCCGGGGATGCGACGCGCCGCATGCTGACGGCCGCCTGCCGCAGTTGGTCGACGGCGCTCGCGAACGCGATCTTCGAGCGGCGTGCGAGGTCGGCGATGGCCTGTCGCGCGGCGGCTTGCAGCGCGTCCCATCCGGAGTGAAGTTGGCCGAGGGGCACGTAACGTAGTGCGCCCCATTTTTCGTTAAACAGGGGCATTCCGCACGAGCCGCCGATCGTGCGGAATAAATTCCGCACTACGGGGGCGGGCCGGTTGACGATTTCCGTCTTCGCCGTTTCCACGCGAATGAAATACCAGCGAATGCGGCCGTCGTGCAGCAGATAGTGGCTTCGCGATGGTTCGGACTGCGGGATGCCGCGGCGAAACAGCTCCGCGGCCGTCAGCCGCAATTCCAGCACGCGGCCGTCGCTGCGGACGACGCGGTATTCGCCGGGCGTGATGCCGCCGGGAAGCGGCATCGCGGCTTCCGGGGTCGCGACTTCGCGGATTGGTACCGTATCAGCCGAGCGGAGAGCTGGGTTGTACGATGGCCTTCCAAGGCCGTCGGCTTGCTTGGTAGCAGAATTCGTGAGAATTCTGCCGTCACTCTCTCGCACGCCAGAATTCTCACGAATTCTGCTACGGCCTGCGACGGCCTTGGAAGGCCGTCCTACGCCGGCGACCATCGGATGCGGCCGGCGCCCATCGGCGACCGGTCCCCCTTCCGTTTTCGCGCTTTGCAACGCGATCGGGGGGGAAGCCGTCGACGGCCGGACTTCGGCGCGGCGACCCGGGAGGGATGCGTTGCCGCGCACCCAACCAGGGGCGCGACGGTCCCCCGACCAGATGGCGACGAAGACGCCGACGGCCAGCAACAGGAGCATCACGCGGGCAGCCATGGGTGTCGTCCAGCGGCGGAAGTTCAAGTTGGAGTTCAGCCTTCAGGCTGCCCGCCGTGGGAACTTTGGCCCTTGCTCGCACAACGGAACAAGCTGAAGCTTGAACTCCAACGGCAGCACACTGTGGGAATTATCGGAAGCCGGTCCGCGGGGGCTTTGGGCAAACGGTGCGACGCAGCAAAAGCCTGAAGATCGAGCCGGTCGTGACGGTTTCACCGCTCGCGCAGCCGTCGCAGCCCCCGCCGCTCGCGCTCGTCGTTGACCAGCCGGAACGCCGCCGGCTCCTTCCGCAGCAGCCGCGAGAGTTGCGAACCGCTGACTTCCAGCGTCTCGGCGGCGGCCGGCAGGTCGTAGCCGCTGTCCGCCAGCCGGTCGAGCGCTTCCGCGAGCAGGGCCGGAAAATCGGCATGGTCGACGCGGACGGCAATCCGCCGGTTGCGGCAGCGGGATTGCCACAATTCGCTCGGCGGGACGGCTTCATCGACATCGGTTCGAACTGCCAGCGCCAGCTTGATCCGCAATCGCCGCAACGCCTCGCCGCGGTTTTCCGACTGCCGGCGGCGTTCGTTGGCCTCGGCTTCGATTCCCGTCGGCAGATGACGCAGCCGCACCGCGGTTTCGACTTTGTTGCGATGCTGTCCGCCGGGACCGGAACGGCGGAGGAACTTCATCTCGCAGTCCCGCAGGAGGTGGTCGTCGGCGAGTGACGCGGGGTGGGGCATCGTGGACGTCGTTGAATTTGGGCAAGGCGAAGAGGCAAGCTCGTGGCAAACGAGCGCTGCATTGAAAGCGGCTCATCGTCCAATCGCGGCGTGCGTCACGGTCCATCCCAGCCAGACGGCGGGCAGACCCAGCAGCAGGTTGCCGGCGACGTTCCAGAACGCCTGGCGGTATTCTTCTTCCCGCAGCAACTCGACGGTCTCGTAGCCGAACGCGGAAAACGTCGTCAGCGAGCCGAGGATGCCGGTGATCAGAAACAGCCGCAGGTTCGGCGGGAAGTTCGGCCGCAGCGTGACCGCGGCCATCAGCCCGCCGATGATCAGGCAGCCGAGCACGTTGACCGCCAGCGTGCCGGCCGGCGTGAAGTGCGGGAACTTTTTCTGCAGCAGCCCCGTGACGGCGTACCGCGCGACCGCGCCGACGAACCCGCCGCAACCGACCGCGAGGATGTTGGGGACAACGGCGTTCAATCGGAATCCTCGCGGGCAAAGGGGGCGGTGGGCTTGTCAAATATCGAATATCGAACACGGAATGATGAATGATGAAGGGAAGAAGACACGAATCGTGCGTCAGCTCTTACTTCGGCCTTCATCATTCCGTGTTCGATATTCGATATTCCAGTCGGCTCACCGCGCGAACTTCCACAGATGCCCGTCGCTGCGGACGTACAACGCGCCGCCGGAGATCGCCGGCGTGCAGAGGATCGTCTGCTTGAGATCGGTGGTGGCGACGACGCTGCCCTTCTTCCGCGCGTCGAGAATCGTTCCCTTCCCTTTCTCGTTGAAGAAATACAGCAGCCCGCCCGCCGCGATCGGCGTGCTGGTGAAGGGGCCTGCCAGCCGCTGCCGCCCTTGTTGCTTGCCGGTTTGCTGGTCGCCGACGGTCAGCACGCCGCCGGAGTTGAGCGTGTAGACTTTGCCGTCGTAGGCCAGCGGGCTGGCGGTGCCGGGTCGCATTTTGCCTTCCTGCCACAACTGCTCGGGGGCGGGGCTGCCGGCAATGGGCCTCAGGGCGGTCAACCCGTGCGACGGCACGAACACCACGCCGCCGGAGACCGTGCTGGAGGGAATCGTCGAGGCGCCGTCGCCGTACTTCCAGATTTCTTTGCCCGTCCGCGGCTCGACGGCCGATACCCCCACCGACGATTGCAGCAGCGCGAGCGCGGTCCCGTTCTTCCGCGGCAGAATCGCCGCCGAGGTCCAGTTGGCGCGTTGCGGGCGGGTCTTCCGCCAGCGGGATTTGCCGTTGGAAACGTTGATTCCGGTGGCGAACGAATGGGCGTCGCTTTCCACCTGCACGACGAGCGTGTCGCCGATGACGATCGGCGACGACGCCATGCCGAGGCTGTTGCTGGCGTTGGGGAAATCGTGCGTCAGCCCGCGGTACCAGACGAGGTTGCCGTCGAGATCGAGGCAGGCGAGGTCGTTGCTGGAATAGAACGCGAAGATGCGTTTGCCGTCGCTGGCCGGCTGCGGGGTGGCGACGCACATCTTGGGATGGCACTGCGTCCGCCCGGTGGCCCAGAACCGCCGCTCCCAGAGCCGCTTGCCGGTCTTCGCGTCGAAGCAGAGCACGTGCAACTTGTCCTGCCGATACCCGCTGCTGGCCGTGAGGAACACCTTCTCGCCGACGACAATCGGCCCCGACAACCCGCGGCCGGGCAGGTCGATCTTCCAGGCGACCTTCTCGAACGACTTCGGCCCGGGCCCGTCGGCGACGCCGTTGACGTTGTTACCCCGGAACTGCCGCCAATCGGCGCGAATGGCGGAAGGCGTCAGGAACAAGAGGGCGACAAGCAGCAAGCGGTGGAATCTCACGAATCGCGTCTCCAGATCTTTCAGGAAAATGCGGGCGCTGGTGATGAATTGTGAGAGGGCGGAATCACTATCACGGCAGAATGAATTCGTTCTCTCACAGAAGGGAACAAAGGAAACGAAGGTTCGCCAAGAGGAAGTTTCAAAACCGTCGCTGAACTCGCAAGAGTTCCAGCGGACAGCCGGAATCGTCAGATTCTCGCGAATTCCACTGCGAGCCGTGAGCGCGTCTTCGCGTTTCGAAACTTCCTCAATCTCTTTCAAGACACTTTCTCAAAACCATTCTGCCCCTGACTTCGTTCCCTTCGTTGCCTTCTGTTCAAATTTCAGTCGCGCCGCGCGCCGATCGTGCTCGTCGACGTCGTCTTCGCCGGCAGGATGGCGCTTCCCGCACCGTCGCAGACGCGGATCTGGTAGCGGTATCGCTGAGCCCAGTCTTCCGTCTGCTCGTTCTGCAGGATTTTCAGCAGGACGACGTTGCGGCCCGGATTGAGCTTGGCCGTCACGCGGTACTGGTCGATCGCCATCCCGCGGTGGTATTCCTCGCGGGCGAACAGCAGTTGGCCGTTGACCCACAACTTCCACGAGTTCGGTGTCCCCAGCCGGAACTGCACGTCGCGGGGGCGCTCGGCGTGGAACTCGGTGACGGCGTACATCGCCGAGCCTTTGTAATTCTTGAGGCTCTTGCCGATGTCGACGATGCCGTAGGGGTCTTTCGTCTCGACCGGCTCCCATTTCACCTTGCCGAGCTGGCCTTCGTATTCGGCCTTCAGGTTGACCGTGGCCGGTTGTTTCTCCGGCGGATAGGCGGCGTCGAACCCTTTGCCCCCCTTGTTGTCGAAGGGGCCGGTGATGTGCCATTCCGTCAGGAACCCGAAGTGCCGCTGCAGGTCGACCTTCTCGCCGAGCTTCTGCAACGGCTTGACGATCGCCTTCACCTGGTCGTCGTCGACGGCCCCTTTCAACGCGGTCCGCAGCGTGGCGACGAGTTGCGGCTTCTGGGTCTTCGGGTCGAGCTGTTTCGAATCGCCGATGAGCTTCGCGACCGCTTCCCGCCGCAGTTCGGCGCTGGGGTCGAGGAGGAAGGTGGGAACCAGCGTCGCGGCGCGTTTCGCATCGACGCTTCGCAGCCATTCGAACGCCAGCCGCCGCGCGCGGGGGTCGTGTTTGCGGTTGCGGATGAAGGCCTCCAGCTCGGCGACGGGCAGCTTCCCGCCGGCTTTGACCGTGCGGTCGGCGATCGACTCGAAGGCGTTCCGCAGCCAGTTGACGGCCAGCGGGTTGGCCCCGTCGAAGGCCTTGAGAACCTCCGGCAGGACCGTCGCTTCGGATTTGATGAGCTGCCGGTAGGCCGTTTGAGCGGCTTCGTTCCCGGCCGCCTGTTTGCCGACGGTTTTGATGGTTCGCAGCAGTTCGGTGTTCCCGGCGGCGTTCGCGGCGCACGTTCCCCAGAGGGCGAGCAGCAAGCCCGTCGACAGCGAGAGTTGTTTGAGCATCGGACTTGTGAAATCTGGAATGATGCGAGGCGGGTCCTCCGCGGCGCCTCGCCGGCGCGCGGACTGGCTGAAGGGAGTGATTCTAACAATCGCCGGGGCCGCATTGAAAGCGATTCGCGGCGTTTCCCTGCCCGGGGGCTGGACAACGCACATTGCAATATCCAGCCGAATGAGCAGCAGGGAACGCGAATCAAACGGATCGGGCGGAATCGCGCGGATCAGAAACGGGTTTGGCAGAATGATTTCGCGGCAGAATGATTTGTCAGTCCCCACAGTGACGAGAGCGGACGCGCTTCGCTTTGTACACCAAGGAAACGAATTCAACGAAGTCGTGAACGAAATTCTTCCTTGCCTTCGTTCCCTTCGTTCCCTTCGTTCACTTCGTTTTGAAAAGAATGCGGGGCGGGCTTTCGCGGCGGGCGGCGTGGGGCCTCGTGCTGAGTGCCACTGCTTGACGACAAGACCAGGTTTGCACTCTGTTCTCGTATCTGTGGGGCAGAGCCGGTAATGGGCGATTGGGAATGCCCGACGTCAGAAGCGCCCATCCCCCAGCTCCCCGATACCCCGAGCAAAAGACGCTACTCCGCGCCGGGCAACTGATGGTCCCGTTTCTCGTCCGGGATGAGCTTGTCCAGAATACCGTTGACGAACTGCGCCGATTGCGACGTGCCGAACTTCCGCGCCAGCTCGATCGCCTCGTCGATGACGACCTTGTGCGGCGTCGTGGTGAGCAGCAGCTCGAACGACCCCAGTCGCAGCACGTTGCGGTCCGTGGGGGCCATCCGTTTGAGGGTCCAGTTCTCGGCGACGGACTCGATCTTTTCGTCGAGCATGGCCCGCGATTCCATCACGCCGGCAAACAACTGCCAGCAGAAATCGGACAACTCCGTGTCCGGAAGCTGCTCCCGAATCTGCGCGCGCACGCTGTCCGCCTTCGTATCGGGGTTCACGTCGACCTGATACAGCATCTGCAGACAGACTTCACGGCAGCGGCTTCGGCGGGACATGGCGGGTTGACCGGTTATCGAGAATCGCCTGCCGCCGGGGGGCGGTCGGCGCGAGCGCGGGATTCAGGGGACTCGACGAGTCCCGAAACGGGGACAGGTCCATTTTTCGGAAGGGGGAAGGGGTCGGGAGTCCAGAATTCAATTTTCCGCCAACGGGTCCGAGTTGTCCAAACGTCCCAATCCGAAAATTGAATTCTGGACACCCGACCCCCACCAAGTTCACACCGAAAGATGGACCAATCCCCTTTCACTATGAACTCTACCCCGCAGTTCCCCGATCGTCCAGATGCGAAAGCAACGAAACCATCTCGATGGCCGCCAGCGCCGCCTCGCAGCCCTTGTTGCCGGCCTTCCCGCCGGCGCGGTTCAGCGCCTGCTCCAGCGTCTGGCAGGTGAGAATGCCGAACGTCACCGGCACGCCGGTTTCCCGGCTGACGTCGATCAGCCCTTTCGCGACGGCGTGGTTGATGTATTCGTGATGGTCGGTCTCGCCTTGAATCACCGCCCCCAGACAAATCACCGCGGCGAATTCGCCCGACTTCGCGAAACGATCCGCCACGAGTGGGATTTCAAACGACCCCGGCACCCAGGCGACGGTGACGTTCTCATCCGCCGCCCCGTGCCGCCGCAACGTATCCAACGCCCCGTCGAGCAGCCGGCGAGTGACGAGATCGTTGAAGCGGGAGACGACAGCCGCGTAACGCTGGTCGCCGGCGAGGAGGTGGCCTTCGAGGGTGTGGGGCATGAAATTGCGGTGCTTTATGAGATCGAACACGTTGTACAATCAATTTCTTGATTGTAACGGCCGGCGGGAACGGGAATCGAGCCAAAGTTGAGAAACCCGCGATCGAAAAAAAACGCCGGAAGTCGGGTTTTTGCTGTCCTCAAACGCCACCGCCGCGCACTTAACGTACTATGGGGACCATGATGCGAGAGGAATCCGGCGAGCTCGACGAACTGCTCCGCGGTGCCGCCGCGGGGGACGAGCAGGCGCTGGCCGGGCTGTTCGAGCGTTACCGCTCGCGATTGAAGAAGATGGTCCGCCTGCGGCTGAACCGGCGGTTGCAGGGGCGGGTGGACGATTCGGACATCCTGCAAGACGCCTGCCTGGAAGCCGCCCGCCGTCTGCCGGATTACCTCGCCGACCCGCAGGCCCCGTTTTTTCTCTGGCTGCGGCGGATCACCGGCGACAAGCTGCTCGAAGTCCACCGGACGCACCTGGGTACGCAAATGCGCGACGCCGACCGCGAGGTCTCGCTGCACCGCGGCGCGCTGCCGGCGGCCAATTCGATGTCGCTGGCCGCCCAGTTGCTCGGGCGACTGACATCCCCGTCGCAGGGGGCGATCAAAGCGGAAATGCGGATCCAGTTGCAGGACGCCCTGAACAACCTGGACCCCATCGACCGCGAGATTCTCGCCCTGCGGCACTTCGAGCAGCTCACGAACGCGGAAGCCGCCCAGGAACTGGATCTCGACCCCTCGGCCGCCAGCAAACGCTACCTGCGGGCGCTGGCGCGGCTGCAGAAAGTGCTGCGTGACATGGGACTGGTCAACGACAAGTGACCCTCACGATTTCGCCGGGAGCGACGAATCATGCATGAAGCCCAGAGCGTCAATCAGGTCGAGCAACTGGCGGAGGAATTCCTAGAGCGATGTCGCCGGGGGGAACGGCCGTCGGTCGAGGACTACGCCCGGCGCTACCCGGAGCACGCGGAAATCATCCGCGACACGTTCGCAGCGCTGGCGATGATGGAAGACCTCGCCCCGCAAAGCGAGGATTCGTTCGGACAACCCAGCGAGGACGTGGGAACGGTCATCGGCGGCACGTCTCTGGAACAGCTCGGCGATTATCGCATCATCCGCGAAGTCGGCCGCGGCGGCATGGGCGTCGTCTACGAGGCCGAGCAAGTCTCCCTTGGCCGGCACGTCGCGCTCAAAGTGCTGCCGCAGAATCTGCTGACCGACGTGAAACAGCGACGGCGCTTCGAACGCGAGGCGAAGGCAGCGGCGAAGCTGCACCACACGAACATCGTGCCGGTGTTCGGGGTCGGCGAAGACGAAGGGCTGCACTATTACGTCATGCAGTTCATCCGGGGACTCGGCCTCGACGAAGTCCTCGCGGAACTGAAGCGAATTCAGGACGACAACCCGTCGAGCATCCCCGCGACCGGCGTCGAACTGCCCCGCGACCGCCGCGGCGACGTTTCCGCCGCGGACGTCGCTCGCTCGCTGATGACCGGCGCGTTCCAGCACACGCTGATCACCGACGACGCCGATTCGGGCGTCCCATCGAACGATAATCACGCTTCCACGATCGACCTGAAACGCAGCCAGCACGCCGGCCGTCCTACGCAAGGCGCCGACACCGGTACGTCCCGGTTGTCGGACACGTTCTCGCAGTCCGGTTCGATCTCCCTGCCGGGACAGTCGGCTTCGGAAATCCTCACGAAATCGAAGACGCGGCAACTCACGTACTGGCAGAGCGTCGCCACGATGGGGGTGCAGGTCGCTTCGGCCTTGCAATACGCCCACGACCAGGGGATCGAGCATCGCGACATCAAGCCGAGCAATCTGATGCTCGACCTGCGCGGGACGGTCTGGGTCACCGACTTCGGACTGGCCAAGACCGACGACCAGCAGAACATCACGCACACCGGCGACATTCTGGGCACGCTGCGGTACATGCCGCCGGAGGCGTTTTCGGGAAAGAGCGACCAGCGCGGCGACCTCTATTCGCTGGGGATGACGCTGTACGAAATGCTGGCGATGCAGCCGGCCTTCGACGAGCGGGACCGTAACCGGCTGATCAAACAGGTCTCACAGGAATCGGCCCCGCGACTCGACAAGCTCAACCGCGACATCCCGCGAGACCTGGTCACCGTCATTCACAAGGCGATCGAACGCGATCCGGCGGATCGCTATCAATCGGGCGGTGACCTGGCCGAAGACCTGCAGCGGTTCATCGAAGACGAGCCGATCAAAGCCCGGCGAATCTCGCTCGCGGAACGCTTTGCCCGCTGGGCCCGTCACAACAAGGGGCTGGCCGCCGCGCTCTCGGCGATTGCCGTGCTGCTGTTTGCGGGGCTCATCGGCTCGGCGGTGGCCGCCCATCACTTCCGTCAGCAGCACGAAATCACCGAGGACCTGCGGCAGGACGAAGCCGAGGCCCGCCGATCCGCCGAATCGAACGCCAAAGCCGCGGACGAACAACGGCGGAAGGCGATCGGCGAAAAGAAGCGCGCCGATCTGATGCTGGCCGACATGCAGACGTCGCGCGGACTGCTGGCCGGCGAGCGGGACGCTCCCGCGGAAGCCGTGCTGTGGTTCGCGGCCGCGGCCGCACAGGCGAAGACGGCCGGCGATCCGCTGCGGCAAAGCGCCAATCACCTGCGGACGGGGAACTGGCTGCGGCAGGCCACGCTCCCCGTGGCAGTGCTGATGGCGGACGGATATCCCAAACACGTCGAATTCGATTCGTCTGCGACGTTGCTCGCCGTCCGGACAGACCGCGACCATCTCTTCGTCTGGTCATGGCGCGAGGGTAAGGTCCTCCCCTGGTCGGAGCAGCTTCAAGCCGTTTCGGCGGTCTGTTTCCACAACGACAGGCAATCTCTGGCCGTCGGCTTTCGCGATGGCAACTTTCAGATTCGCAACATCGGCGACGGCCGCGTCACCGCCTCCGGTCGGCATGGGGACGCCGTCACCGCGCTCGCATTCAGTCCGGATGGCAAGCGGCTCGCGGTCGGCGGTGGGACGGCTCGCGTGTGGGACGTCGCACGCAAGGCGTTTCTCAAACCCGTCTGGAACCATCCGCAGGGAGTCAAAGCATTTCGGTTCAACGCGAACGGCGACCGCCTGGTCACGTCGGCGAACGACAAGCGGGGGCGCGTCTTCGTGGTGAACGACCAGTCCGACAATACTCAGCCGCTCTATCCCCCCTTCATCCATCAGCCTCTCCGGGACTCGCCTCCCGTATTGATCGACTCCGACCGGACGCTGGTCACGGTGAGCAGTTGGCACGAACTTGTCTGCCGCGACCTGGCCACGGGAAAGCGCGTCGGCGGCGTGATCGATACGAAACTGCTGAGTACGGAACGACTCGCCGCCTCCCCGGACGGGAAGTGGTTTGCCGCCGGCGGCGGTTACGGACCGCAGGTGATCGCAGCCGACACGCGCCTGCCGGCCTTTCGCGTGAACCATACGAACATTGTCACCGGCGTTGTCTTCAGCCGTGACAGCCGGCTGGTGCTATCCGCGAGTTGGGATCGAAAGGTGCTGTTGCGATCGATTCCCGACGGCCGTCGCGTCGGCGAACCGCTGCTGCATACGGATAACGTCGCGCTGTGCGTCTTCTCCGACGACGCGAGCCTGATCGCGACGGCGCAGGACGACGGCCTTGTCCGGGTCTGGCAGCGGCCGGTGACGTCGCTGGTCGTCCGGCGCCAATCGGCGTGGGGACAGCGGCCTCGTTTGAGCTTTGACGGGAAACTGCTCGCACCGGGTCTCTGGCACGAAGGACCGTTGGGTGACGGCCCCATGCACAGGGCCCGGTTGCGCGTCGTGGGCTCGACCAATGGAAAGCCGGCCGGCCCCCCGATTCTCACCGGCGGCGCGCTGGTCGATTCGTGCATCTGCGGCGATCATCGCACCGTTGCCGCCGTGTACAACGTTTCGAAGTCGGGACGGTTCCGCGTCTGGAACGTCGCCACTGGCTTGCCGCAGTTTGCGCCCGTCGCGCTGCCGGGATCGCCGTGCAGCATCGCCGCCCGTCCGCGCAGCAATCACATCGCCGTCATGTGTGCGACCGGAGACGTGCTGGCGTTCGACGGCCGCAGCGGCAAACAGGTGTTGCGGACCAGACTCGAGGAATGGGGCGGAGGATCGTTGCGGATCGCACAGTTGGCGTATTCTTCAGACGGAAAAACGCTGGTCGCGGCCGGAGCGCATCCACAGAAGTCGGTGCATGTGTTTGACGCCGGCAACCTTCGGCTGCGATATCGTCCCCTGCCGGCGCTGCCGCATCAGGAGAATTCCTTTCGCAGCTTTGCGATCTCACCGGACGGCAAGTTGCTGGCAACCATCGAAAACGGCAGAAACGCGGCCCGCGTCTGGGACCTGGCGACGGGGCGGGAATTGTCGAAGCCGCTGATGCACCCCGGGTCTTACTACGGATTGTTTTCGGTGAGTTTCAGTCCCGACGGCCGTCGCCTCCTCACGGGCTGCAAAGATGGAGGCATTCGCTGCTGGCACTGGAAAACCGGAAAGTTTGCCGCTCCGCCGCTGATGCTCGGCGACGAGGTCTTCGACGTCCTCTTCACGCCGGACGGACGCTACGCCGTATCCACCGTTCGCGGCAAACGCCGGATGATCCACGTCTGGGAACTGGCCACCGGCAAGCTGATTGCGCCTCCGGTTGAGATCGATGCGACGGGGGAATCCTCGGAAACGCTGGCCATCACTCCGGATGGCGCCTTCCTGGCGGTGGGCGCTCATCGCAACGATCTGGACGTCGTCGACCTCCGCCGGCTGCTGATCCCCTCGGAAACGCCGACGGCCGATCTTGCCATGCTCGCCGAGCTGGCTGTCGCGCGGTCGATCGAAGTCGGTGACGTCAACAGCCTGACCAGGGATGAGTGGCGGCAACGCTGGCAGGGATTGCAGCGACGCAACCCGCAGCTCGTGCGGTCCGCCATCACCGGGCCGAGTCTTGCGATTCGTGAGAGAAATCGCGTGATTCAAGCTGCTCAAGGCGCCTCGCAACGCGGGAGTGACTATTTGCGACGCGGGGAATGGGCGAAGGCAGCCGCGGAAGCGCTGCTGGAAGTCGCGGCCCAACCCGAAGATCGCATGATGTGGTCGAAGGCCGTGTCTCCGCTCATTCTTGCCGGCGACGTGAAGGGGTATCGCGAACTCTGCCGCCGCATGGTCCGGCAGTTTCGCAAGACGACCTCTCCGGAAGAGGCCGACTCGGTCTGCAAGATCTGTCTGCTGCTGCCCGGCTACGTCGATCGCGCGCAGCTTCCGGTGAAAGTCCTGCGCGACGGGGCGGTCAGCGCGACGACCCAGGACTTCTATCGCAGTTGGTACTACGGCTCCCTGGCGCTGGTCTCCTACCGGGACGGCAAGTTCCAGCAGGCGGTCGACGATGCGCGGAAATCGCATGCCGTCAATCAGAAACGCGGCCAGCCCGGGTGCCTCGCGTCCGTCGTCCTGGCGATGGCCCAGTACCGTTTGAATCGCAAGGCCGAAGCGAAGGCAACGCTGGACGAGGCGACAAGACTGATTCCCTATGACCTGGCCACGCTGGGCACGCCGGCGTTCAAGGGGTCGCTGCCCGTCAGTGCCGACGTCGTCGGTCACGACTGGTTGATGCCGGAGATCCTCCGCCGCGAGGCCGCACTGCTGATTCATAAGACAGCCGCTCGCAGCCTGAGCGCCGAAGTACTCCGCAACCGCGGCTTGAGCTTCTACCAGCAGGGAAAGTACGACGACGCCCTGATCGCGCTCCGCGAAGCCGCTCGACGGGAAGCACGACATGCGTGGACGCACAATCTGATCGGCTTGATTCTAGGCAAACGCGGAAAACCTGCGGAAGCGATCGCCGAGTTCCGCAAGGCGACGGAATTCGCTCCGGACTATGCGCCGGCGTTCCTCAATCTCGGCACGGCGTTGCTCGAGCAGAACAAACCGGCGGAAGCCATTGCTCCGTTGGAAACGGCGCTCAAGCTGCGGAAGAAAGAACTGGGGCCGGACAGTCCGTCGACCCTCAATGCCATGCTCACACTGGGATTGGCCTGCGATCGTGCGGGCAAATTGGAACGAGCTGCGGAACTCTTTTCCGATGCGCTCCAGCGATTGAAGTCACGGGCCGGCACACAACACGCCGCGACGCTGGCGACGACGGCTTTCCTGGGGGAGATTCTCATCAAGCAGAAGAAATGGTCCAAGGCGGAAACGCTCTGGCGGGAACTGGTCGGCATCCTCGAAAAGACTCAGAAAGACGTCTGGCTCACGTCTTATGGAAAGTCCATGCTCGGAGCGGCATTGCTGGGGCGGAAGAAATACGCAGAAGCCGAACCGCTGTTGATCGAGGGATACGAGGGACTGCAACAACATGCGGACAAGATCCCGAAAGAGCGGCGGCGGCGCTGTTTCGCGGATGCCGCCGACCACCTGATCGCGCTGTACACGGCAACGAAGAAACCGGACGCCGTGAAGAAGTGGAAGGCCGAGCGGGCGAAGCACGGCAACGGCGCTGCGAATCCGGGAGATAAGAATCAGGGGACGAAACAAGCCGGGTCCTGATTCACCCATCCCGGGGATCTGTCAACGCAGACGGCGTTACGCACGTCGGCCTGACGGCTCGACGCTCGCCGGTTGCCTGACACGTTTCTGCGGCTCATCAGTCGCCGTGGTCCGGCCTCGTTCCCAAGCTCCGGCGCGAGAGCTTGGGAACGCGCGAAAACCACTCTTGACTTCAAGTGATGGGAATCTCGGCGTTCTACCTCGCGATGAGCCTGTTTCGACAGGGCAAGCCCGACGACGCGAAGAAGCTCGCGCTCGCCGCCGCGGCGAAGATGAAGCCGCCGCCGGCCGACGAGAACAACCCGTTAGCCGGCAATGACGACTTCAACTACCTGATCCTGTGGCTGGCCTACAAGGAAGCGAAGGCCCTCATCGAGTTCGACGCAATCCCGCGGCGGAAGACGCAAAATGAGTCGAACGGCCGATCAAGTCGCAACCGCAAAGCCGGGTGATGTCGAGCTGACACGTCCGATCGTGGTGCATCATCCGGCTCAAACCCAATTGCGTGCGGCGGGACTCGAACCCGCACGTCACAGGGATTTAGAGTCCCCGGCTCTACCAGTTGAGCTACGCACGCAGCCGCCGCCGGAGTCCGTCTCCGGCGGTTGGACGGTTTACGCGAAGTGCGGCGTCGCCTCGGCGAGCAGCGCTTCGATTCGTTCGTGTGTGGCGTCGTCGAACGGCGTCGGCGGTTCCGGCTGCGGATGCCGGGCCGCGTGGTACAGTCCGACGACGCCGTGGTCGAGGACGGTCTTCGGGTAGATCTTCACGTGGCACTCCCCGTGTCGCGTGACGGGTTTGAACCACGGTGTGCCTTCGACGAATGCCGCGCAGAGGTCTGGTTCCGGCCCGCGGCGGTTGACGGGATATTTCCGCTGCCAGCGGTGCCAGCGGTGGAAGTCGTACACGGTCTGCCAGTACCACTTGTGCAGCCGCTTCAGTTTGAGAAACAGGTCGTAGCTGCAGGGATGATACCCCCAGCGGCTCTGAAATGCGTCGGTCATGGGTTGCCCCGTTTTCGTTCGAGTGGAAGAAAAAGTGAAGGAACATGCCCGGTTTCCGGCTGCGGTCAGATCACTCGCGCAGGCACTGATACCGCCGGAAGTGCCGCCGACAGTCGCCGCGCACCGGGGCCGTGGCGATGGCCGTGAGTTCTCCGTCGAGGTCGGCTTCGTGGAACGGCCGGCAGTCGATGCGCAGCCGTTGCAGCCGGTGGAGAATCAGCCGGAGCCGTTGCTCCGAAGAGACGCCGCAGAGGACGAGATGAGGATGCTCGTCGCCGGGCGGAAGAAGCGAGCGTGCCACTTCAATGCACGCATGGCAGGCCTGCACGGCCCGCCGCGGAGGGGGAAGGTCCCGCCGAACGAAAACGTAGACGTAGGGGGTGTTTTCGTCGGAGGGTGGGACCTACGTGAAACCGGTGTGGGTCATGGGGGTTTCCTTTTGAAATGGGACACTGAAGTTGGAAAACGGATTCCTGCCATACTGGCAGAAAACGACACACCAAATCACATAGAGCAAATGCGAGGCCGAAGGAGTCGAATCCGAGCACCCTCACGTTGGAATTCCTGCCTGATTCAGAATCTCACTCGCCCATGCAGCGTCTGCCTCGGCAAGGGGCGGGTCAGGGGTGCCCTCATAGATGTAGTCGACGTAACCGGCGGAATCGTAGGAATTCTGCAGCGCGGCTTGAAGATCGAGCGTGGCTGCTTCGTCCGGACCGCTCAGCGGAACAGGGATTTCCGGCAAAGGATCGCGAAGCTGGATCGGCCAGAGTTGCACGTCCGGGCGGTTCTCGTATCGGCTCACCATGACGTAAAAGTCGCACGGCGGAAGGTCGCGAACCGGCATTCGTGGCCCACCCCGCAGCAAATCGACTTCGACGAAATGGACGTGGCTCTTGATGAGCTGCCGGCGCTTGCCGAGATACTGTTCGCGATCCGCACCTGGCTGTTTGTTGGAGGGGCTGAGGAACTCGATCACAGTGACCAGTCGCCGCGAATCCCGGTCGCGGATTTCGATGAATGATTCGCTCTCCACGTCGACCCCGATATCGATATGTCCGATCACGGGAGCCGAAATCGTTGACGTTATCGCGTCAGCCGAACCGGATCGATGGTGCTGGGTAATCGAAACATCTGCTCGACCGAGAAACCGACGTTCCTCCGCAGGCAATTCGTGGATGTAAAGATGCTCTTCCAGTCTCGCGAAGTATCCCGGCACGAGCCGCGGGACGAGCAACGTGCGGCAGACCACGCAGAACTGCTCGTGGAAGTCATGCCACGTGCCGGGCTGCTCGAGGTACGGATTCATGCCGGGAAACGGTGAAGGCATCGTCGGTCTCTCGAATCAATGTCCGCTCATTTCCGCAAACCAGCTTTCCGCAACAGTCCATCCGCCCATTCAACATCATCCGGCGGTAACGACGGCCTCACCCCGGCCCTCTCCCCCCGAAGCGGTGGGAGAGGGAGACAATCGGCGGCGTCGTAGAGGAAACTGTGGCGGTTTCCCCTGGCGTCGATGAGAGCGGTGGTGTTCCCGACCCCGTCGTACATCGTCGTGGTCCGGTTCCCGAGGGGGTTGACCTGGGCGATCGTCCGGCCGTCGGCGTCGTACACGCTGGTCGCGCGCTGGCCGTTGGCGTCGAGGACGACCGTTTGTTGTCCGTTGGGATCATACGCGAAGGAAGGAAGGGAGTCGAGAGTTGCGGGTCGAGGGTGGAGCGACAGGAGAGAGGGCGGAAACGGCGGAAACGTCTCTTGACGGGAGCCGGGTACCGGAGTCACGCTCTGGCCGAAATGTGATTTACGGGACGCGAGGAGCAACAAGAATGCGACTGCGTGACAGGGATCGCCGTGCGCGCGGAGGGAGTGGCGGGGTGAAAGATGGGATGGCTGGGCGAGGGAGGACGAGAGCGGCATCGTTCATGATGCACTCTTCGTTTTCGACAGCAGCATCATCATGGATGATGACACCGCCCACGCGCCGGGAATTGTTACCCCAGATTCATGCTCAACAGAAACTCCTCATTCGTCTTCGTCCGCCGCATCCGGTTCGTGAGCAACTCCATCGCTTCCACCGGGTTCATGTCGTTCAGCACGCGGCGGAGGATCCAGACGCGGCGGAGCTCTTCTTCGTCCATCAGCAGCTCTTCGCGGCGGGTGCCGGAGCGGTTGACGTCGATGGCAGGCCAGATGCGTTTTTCGACCATGCGGCGGTCGAGGTGCAATTCCGTGTTGCCGGTGCCCTTGAACTCCTCGAAGATCACCTCGTCCATTTTGCTGCCGGTGTCGACGAGGGCGGTGGCGATGATCGTCAGGCTGCCTCCTTCTTCGACGCAGCGGGCGGCGCCGAAGAAGCGTTTGGGGTGCTGCAGGGCGTTGGCGTCGACGCCGCCGGTGAGGATCTTGCCGGAATGCGGGCATTCCGTGTTCCACGCGCGGGCCAGGCGGGTGATGGAATCGAGGAAGATCACCACGTCGGAGCCGTACTCGACCATGCGTTTCGCCTTTTCGATGACCATTTCCGAGACCTGAATGTGCCGGCTCGGCGGTTCGTCGAACGTGCTGCTGATGACCTCGCAGTTGGGGCCTTTGACCTGCCGCTCCATGTCGGTCACTTCTTCCGGCCGTTCGTCGATCAGCAGCACGATGACGTAGGCGTCCGGATGATTGGCGATGACGGCCTTCGCGAGCTGTTGCAGCAGGATCGTCTTTCCGGCCCGCGGCGGGGAGACGATCAGCCCCCGCTGTCCCATGCCGATCGGAGCGACGATGTCCACCACGCGCGTGCTGAGCTGCGTCGCCGAGTGCGACAGCTTGAGCCGGTTTTCGGGATGCAGCGGCGTCAGGTCGTCGAAGAAGACCTTATCCGTCAGCAGGTTGGGGTCTTCGCCGTTGATCGCCTCCACGCGCAAGAGCGCGAAGTAGCGTTCGTTTTCCTTCGGCGGGCGAATCTGCCCGGCGACGGTCGCCCCGGTCCGCAGGCCGAAGCGGCGAATCTGCGACGGGCTGACGTAGATGTCGTCGGGGCACGGCAGATAGTGGTAATCCGGGCTGCGGAGGAATCCGAATCCGTCCGGGAGGATTTCCAGCGTTCCCTCGCCGAACATCAGGCCGTTCATCTTCGTCCGCTCTTTGAGGATCTTGAAGATGAGGTCCTGCTTTTTGAGGCCGGTGTATTCGGTGAGGTTTTCCTCCCGCGCGAGTTCCAGCAGCTCCTTCATGGTCATTCGCTGGAGCTCGGCGATGTGGATGTCGCCCTTCTTGATCTGCTCGTATTTCTCGTCGGCGGGGAAATCCCCCTCATCGAGCGTATCGACGGTCGCGACGGCGGCGGAATAATCATCCGCGTCGTCGTCGGGAGTCTGGGTGGGGTTCAGGCGGGCTCGGGTGGTCTTCGCCATGTCAGAGTCCTTGGGTGACAAGTGTCGCCCGATCAGGAACGCAACCGGGGCCGGCTGCGTCGCCAGGGGTGGGAATGGGGAATTCGACGGGTCTGGAGTCTTCTTGGAAGATCGTTCGAGGGGCGGTGCGGGCCGAGGGTCGGTGAGGTCGGATCGTTGCGGGATTATTCGTCGGCGGCCCTGGATGGATCCGCCGCCGCCGCACCATCCAGGGCGGCGGCAATCAACCGGTCAACAAACTCTTCGAGCTGATGGCCCGCGCGCTCGAGAGTCGAGTCGTTCGAAATGATCAGATCGGCGTGGGATTTCTTCTCGTCGAGGCCCATCTGGCTGGCTTCGCGTTTCACCAAGTCGTCGCCGCTCCAGCCTCGCGACTGTTGAACTCGCTTCTGACGGGCTTCGAGGGGGGAATCGACAAAGACCACTGCAGTACAGACGTCGTTCCAGCCGGCTTCCAACAGAACGGCGGCATCCAGGATGATCACATCGATATTGTGCGACGCTGTTTCCCGCGAAATGGTTTCGGAAATTACCCGGCGGATCTCCGGATGGACGATTTCTTCCAGTCGACGGCGGGCATTTCGCTGTTCCGGCGACGCACCGAAAACGAGCGCCGCCAACGGCCGGCGATCGATGTCACCGTCGGCGGAAAAAATGACGCTGCCAAACTCTGCACGCAGACGCTTCTTGATATCCGAATGACGCAACACATCGTGGCCGATCGCGTCGCCGTCGATCACGCGGACGTTTCGTCGCTCGGCCAGCCACCTGGCGACGGCGGATTTGCCGGAACCAATTCCTCCTGTCAACCCGATGACCGGGACGTTTCGGGACACGGACACAAATCCGTCATCCAGCTCAAAGTGGGGGGATCAGTCGGACGGCTGCAATCCCTTGCCGTCCGGAGGGTGAATGCCTGTCGAGTCCGTTCGCATTCCAGTGACGTGTCTGATTGGGAGACTCTCCAATTATCGTGAACCACGGCGGCCGGTCTGTCAACGATCAGCGGCGGAAACTTTTCCGAAAAGTGACAGGTTTCGCACGGCCTCCGGTGAGGATGTCGCTGGACGCCGGTCAATCGTATTCTGACCGATTGCAATGACCGCTATGAAACCGCAGACCGGCGGAAATCGGGAGGCTGCGCAGGGGTTGTGGTATCATGGGTGTGACCACAGCGGCCGGCGCCTCGAACGCTGACCCCGAACGCTGAGACTCTCGTGGACGACACGAACGCCGAATTCGCCTTCATCGAACGCATCCGCCGGCGGGTCCGCGGGTGCGAGCGGTTGACGGTCCCTATTGGGGACGACGCCGCCTGCTGGGAGTTTCCGCAGCCGGCGCGGTGTCTGATCACGACTGACATGCTGATCGACGGCGTGCATTTCCAGTTGGCGGAGACGCCGCCGCCGCTCGTCGGCCACAAGGCGCTGGCCGTCAACCTCAGCGACATGGCCGCGATGGCGGGCCGGCCGCTGGCGGCGTTCGTGAGCGTGGCGTTCCCGCAGCAGCTCAGACACCCGGTGTCTTCAAGACACCGGGTGTCTGAGCTCGCGGACGGAATCTACGACGGCCTGCTGCAGCTCGCGGACGAGTTCGGCGTCGTCGTCGCCGGCGGTGACACGAATGCCTGGAACGGGCCACTCGTGATTTCCGTCACCCTCATCGGCGAGGCGACGGAGCGCGGCCCCGTCACCCGCGGCGGGGCGCGGCCGGGGGACTGGATTCTCGTGACGGGCGAACTCGGGGGCAGCCTCGTCAGTTCCCAGGGATTCTCGGAAATCCCTGGAAACTGGGGGCGGCATCTTACGTTTCCGCCGCGGGTCGACGAGGCGTTGCGGCTGCACGAGACGGCGGAACTGCACGCGATGATCGACCTCAGCGACGGGCTCGCCTCCGACCTGCCGCACATTCTTGATGAGAGCGGCGTCGGAGCGATCCTGCGGGCCGACACGATTCCCGTCAGCGACGCGCTCCGGTCAGCCCCCGGCGGCCGCTCGCCGCTGGAGCACGCGCTGGGCGACGGCGAAGATTTCGAACTGTGCTTCACGGTCTCCCCCGCCGACGGCACGCGGCTGTTGGCCGACCCGCCGATCGCACCGCGGCTGTCGCACATCGGGACGATTATCGCCGAACGGAAGTGCGAACTCGTCGACGCCGACGGCAATCGCGCGCCGCTTTCGCGGACCGGCTGGGAGCACCGCTGGTAGTTCCGGTCGGCGCGCGCGGCCTTCCCGCGAGCGGCGACGACGGCCCGGAGAATTCGATTGGAACCGCCCCGCCGATTCTGCCGATGATGAGGCAGTGCTCACGCACGTCGTGCCGTTTGAGTCACGGTTGAAAAGGGGGGGGAGCATGGGCCGGCATGCACGTGGCGATCGGATTGCGCCCGTCGTTCTGGGAGTTGCCGCTTTCTGCTGGTTCGCCTGCGGTGGGGGAAACCGGGCCGCCGCGCAAGACCGGCAAATCGCCGGAAACCGGCACAGCCCGGGTGGCACTCAGCGCGCGATGCAATCCGAACGCAAGGTCGACCTCCGCGACCGGATCGTCGCCGTCAAGGACGCTTCGTCGTCGAAGTCGTCGCGACAGGTTTCGGAACGGCTGCTGGCTTCGGTCCGCATGTCGCGCGAGCACCGGTTGAAGGTCAGCGAAGTCCTGCGCGACACCTGCTATTTCCGCGAACTCCCCACGCTGCGGTTCGAGGTCGATCCCCGCGCGTATTCCTATCTCGCCGACCAGCCCGACCTGACCGTCTCGCTGTGGCGGGCGATGGGCATCTCGAAGTTCAAAATCCGGCGGACGGGGCGCGACGACTACTCCGCCGACGGGGGGGACGGCACGAAAGGGACGATGGAAGTCGTGCAGCGCCACCCGGGGCACAACGTGATCCTGTGCACCGGCATCTTCAAAAGCCCGTTGCTGCTCCGCGGCGTGAAGACGAAATCGGTGATCCACCTGCAGACCGTCTTCGCGCGCGACAAACAGGGGCGGACCTTCGCCACCCACCGCGCCTTCACGCACGTGTCGTTCCCGTCGACCACGGCCGAAACGGCGGCGAAGATGCTCTCCCCGATCGGCAACATCGTCCTCGACCGCAACTTCAAGGAGATCTCGCTGTTCCTGCACGTGATGTCGCTGGGCATGTCGCGGCAGCCCGGCTGGGTCGAACGGATCGCCGGGCGGATGACCGGCGTCTCCCCCGAGCAGAAGAAGGGCCTGCTGAAAGTCACCGCCCAGGTCTACTTCACCGCCCGCTCGCGCGAGACGATCCCGCTGTTCAAGACCCGCGAGGAATACCTCCGCGAACTGATGCGACCGCTGCGGACCGCCGACAAATCCGTGAGCGACGTCCGCGGCGGGCGATGAATCAGGGAAATCGCTCAGGAACACGAATTGCCGCTGATAACCAATAAGGCAGCGGCGGGCACAGAATCTACCGTTTCAGAGGTCGGAGATCGGAAAGGAAGAATCGTCGATCGCCGGTCCGACCTCCGACCTCCGACCTCTGACCTCTGACCTCTTGATCTTACTGCACACAGTTTCATGGAATTGCCGGTCTGTTTTCCGTGGCGATCTTAAAGCACCAGCGTTTCCCCCGGCTTTAACACCACCGGCTCCGCTTCCGTCTCCGCCGAGACGCGGGCGGCCCACGCGGCGGCGTCCTGGGCGATCGGGGGCCAGGTATCGTAATGGTCGGGGATGACGCGCTTCGGCTGGATGAGCTTCACCGCCCGCAGCGCATCGTCGGGACCCATCGTGTAGTTGTCGCCGATGGGGACGATCGCCACGTCGATGCCTTCTTCGCCGATGAGCTTCATGTCGTAGAACAGCCCGGTGTCGCAGGCGTGGTAGATGGTGCCGTCGCGGAGCTTCAGCAGCACGCCGCAGGGGTTGCCGCCGTTGGCGCCGTCGGGCAGCATCGACGTGTGGTGGGCGATGGTGAACTTCACGACGCCGAACCCGTGGTCGTGCGCCCCGCCGACGTTCTGGGCGTGCACGTTGGCGACCCCCTGCGCTTGCAGCCATTCGCAGATTTCGAAATTCGCGATGACCAGCGCGCCGGTCCGCTTGGCGATCTGCACGCAATCCCCGATGTGGTCGCCGTGGCCATGCGAGACGATGATCGCATCCGGCGAAACCGCGTCGGCCGTGGTCGCCGCCGCCGGGTTGCCGCTGAAGAACGGGTCGATCAGCACGGTCTTTCCCGCCGTGTCGATCTGAAAGCTGCCGTGGCCGAGGAAGGTCAGGGTCGTGGGCATGGGTCGGTCGAAGGTCGGAAGGTCGGAAGGTCGAAGAGTCGTTTCCACGCCCCACGATGAACCACTCACGACTCACCGCTCAACCACTCACCACTCCGCTCAGGACCGGCAGTTCCACCCGGCGGTTCGAGCGGGGCCGCCTCGTCTGCGGCAGGAACGCTTCCGCGAATTCCTCAAGCTGCTCCGGCGTTTCGAAGAACTGGTCGTAGGTGGCGTCGTCGTCGTATTCGCAGTTCTCGGTCGTGTAGTCGCGGCAGATCTGCGGGCGGGTCTCGTAGATGCCGCAGCGGTTGTCCGGCAGCAGGTGCCGGCAGTCGGCGTGGACCATCAGGTACCACGTCCCCTCGTCGACGAACAACGACACGCGGCCGTGGATCATGTACCAGCGGAGATAGTCGAATTCCTCGCGGGTGTCGGGGGTATCGATCGGCAGCGCGAAGTAGCGGCAACACTTGGCCGTGCAGTATTCGCACAGCACTTCGCCGGGTTTGAGATCTTCGCGTTTGACTTTCCCCTGCGGCATGCGGGCGTCTCCGTCCCCGGTTTCGCGATTTGAATCAGCGCGTGTATTGGAGTAGGTCCGTGCCGGCCGACCGGACCTTGATCGGCCAACCCGCGTGAATTGACGCTTTCCGTCCCACCGAGGTCCGGACGGGCCGTCCGGACCTACTCTCGCGGGATGATAGCCGCGCCAGTTGGGGGAGACAACATTCGCCGAACAATCAGCTCAGTCGTCGGCTTGCTGCAGGCGGCGGAGGCGCGAGTACAAGTCGGGGCCGCGCGGGCCGGACGGGCGTTCGTCCGCCGCGGAGAGCCGCGCGGCCGGCGACGGACCCGGTTCACGGCGGTCCATGCGGACGGCGTCCTGCCGGGCCGATTGCAGATAGTCTTCGATCGAATGGAACCGGGCAGGCTCGCGTTCGGTGCGTTCGCGGTGGGAATGTGGCACGTCGGCGCCGATCGTTTCGGCGTCGTCGACGGCTTCCTCAACGGCGGCCAGCAAACTGTCGATCGCCTCGACGGGAGAAGCCGGTTCCGTTTCGCTCGACTGCGGCGGGGATTTCACCGCCGGTGAAGGCGGCGTATGGCGGGCCGGCGGCCGACGCTGGGCGGCCAGCAGCGAGGCGTAATGGTCGTCGACGGTTTCTTCCGTCATCGATGCGGATTTCCCGGCTTTCGGAGTCTGCGGCGTCTGCCGTGAAGGCTCCGCGGGCTGAATCCGCAGCGAGACCAGACCGACTTGCGTCGCGAAGGAAACTTCGGGCACGGCGGCGGGCGCTTCGCGGCGAACGGGCGGCATGGGGTCCACCGCGGTCCATTCCGCTTCGTCGTCGCCGGCGTTCGTGGAATCCGCCGGAACCGGCGCCGCGGCGGGATTGCCGTAGGACGGATTGCCAATCCGTCCGGCCTTCCGCGCCGCTTCCTCGGACGGATTAGCAATCCGTCCTACGGTCTTTGTGCTGTCGGCGTCGCGAGTGGCGACGGGTTTCGTCGCGGACGGCGGGTCCGATTCCTTGTAGGACGGCCTTCCAAGGCCGTCCGGGGGATTCAACGTCTCCGGCGACGGCCTTGGAAGGCCGTCGTACTCCAGAGTCGGACTTTCGGCTGCCGGGGGATCGGCCCCGCCGAATTCAAAGACCGCCGTGTCGTCCGAGCCGGCCTCGTCACTTTCGGCCGGCGGCGACGGGGGCGTCGCGTTGGATTCCGGTTCCTCGTCCCGCATCATGTCCCGCGGCTGGGGTTCGGCCGGCGGGGGATCGTTCCAGTGCAACGGCAGCCGTTTCAGCTCCTCAAGGGCGAGTCGCACGGTGTCGTCGTCCAACGGTTTTCGCCCGGCGGCTTCGGCCAGCTCGAATGCGCGGTCACACAGGCGGTTCAGGCATCGCGGGTTCCCCGCCGACGCGTAACAGATCGTCTGCAGCGCCTGCGGAGTGATGACGCTCTCCGGGTCGGCGCCGGCCCGCTTCAGCCGGTACGCGACGTAATCGGCCGATTCCGACCGCGACAGCGATTCGAGGCTGACGTGGCAGCCGATTCGCTGGTTGAGGGCGTCGAGCTCCGGCGACGTCAACATCTCTTCCAGCGAATACTGCCCGCACAGCAGGACCCGCAGCAGCGGCCGGCCGTCGACGCACTGGTTGGTGGCGGCGCGAATTTCTTCCAGAATCTCGGGGCCGCAGGCGTGGGCTTCGTCGAGGATCAGCACGGTGCCGGTGCCGTCCCAGCGGAATTCCCGCAAAGCCGCCGTCAATTGCAGCCGCAGTTCCTGAGTTCCCAGCCCCTGGTACGGCCAGTCGAGCTCGAACAGCACCGCCTGCAGCAGGGCGGGAGTTCCGTCGAAGCGGCCGGCGGCGAGATACGCGACGCGGTAGCTTTTCTGCAGATATTGGGCGATTCGCTGGCACAGGAGCGATTTGCCCGTCCCCGCCGGCGCGGTGAGAATCGCGATGCCGCGGCCGGAATCGAGACAGTGCGCCAGCGACTCGAACGCCTGCCGCTGACCGGCCAGCGGCGCCCAGCAGTGCGGGTCCGGAGCGGCGGCGAAGGGCGCTCCCGTGAAGCCGAAATCGGAATCCCGCATGGGTGCCTTCCCTGGGTGTTTCATCAGCCGCAGGGCACTAGCCCCCGGTTGGATCTTTGACTCGCGTCAACCGGGGGCTAGCGCCCTGCGGCTGATTTGCGCGCTGTGTTTCGGCCAGCGCACGGGCGCGACCGGCCCATATTCTTCATCGAACCGGCACAACCGGCATCTTGAGCACAACCGTTACAATCCCCCAGGTCCCGGCGGCGGGTGTGAGGGCGCCGACAGGACTTGCCGTAATCCACCGGGCGGGCATCGTCTGTGACGTCGGATCCATCGCCGCTTTCCGTCGTGCGGGGGGACGGGTAGAATACCGATAATGCCTCCGCGATCAGTTCCCAGGGATTTTCGGAAATCCCTGGGAACTGACTCGCGGCGGTGCGATTCGCCGTCCCGTGAAGCTCGAGCATGTCTGAAGCGACCATTCCGTTCGCCGATCTCGACCAGATTCGGACCCTGTTCGGCACCGCCGACGAGCATCTCCGCCGCGTCCGCGATTCCCTGGGGATCGACATCGTCATCCGCGGCGACGAGTTGAAGCTGCAGGGCAGCGAAGAGCAGGTCCGCCGCGGCCGCGAGATTATCGAAGAGCTGCGGGGGATCATCGAACGGCAGGGGTACCTGCTGAACACCGAAGTCGGCCAGGTGCTCGGCGAACGCCCCGGCAACGGTGCGCCGTCGTCAACCGACGCCGCATCGGTCGAGCTGTTCCACAAGGCCCGCAAGGTCGAACCGCGCAGCCCCGGGCAGTCCGACTACGTGCGGGCGATACGCGACAACGACATGGTGTTCTGCGCCGGTCCGGCCGGCTGCGGCAAGACGTACCTGGCCGTCGCGATGGCCGTGAACGCCTTGCGGACCGAACGGGTGCGGAAGATCGTTCTGGTGCGGCCCGCAGTGGAGGCCGGCGAGAAGCTCGGCTTCCTGCCGGGGGACATTTTTGCCAAGGTCAACCCCTACCTGCGGCCGCTGCTGGACGCGCTGAACGACATTCTCGACTTCGAGACCGTCAAACGGTACATGGAGAAAGACGTCATCGAGATCGTGCCGCTGGCGTTCATGCGGGGGCGGACGTTGAACCAGACGTTCATCATCCTCGACGAGGGACAGAACACGACCATCACCCAGATGAAGATGTTCCTGACCCGAATGGGGGACGATTCGAAGATCGTCGTCACCGGCGACGTGACCCAGATCGACCTGCCGGGGCACGTCCCATCGGGACTGACCGACGCGATGGAACGCCTCTCGGGAATCGAAAACGTCAGCAACGTGGTCTTGACGGGACAGGACATCGTGCGACATCCTCTGGTGCGGGAAGTCGTGCGGGCTTATGAGGTCACCGATAAGGGCAAACGGTCCAGACGAAGATAAAACACGCCGCATCGCGACACTCGATTGAAATCCGAAATCCGAATCTCGAAATCCGAAAGAAATTCGAATGACCGAAATCTCAATGTTCTGAGGGACATCGGGATTTCATTGCGGATTCGAGAGATTCGCGGGCGATGTGTTTGGAACATTCGTCATTTGGAATTGTTTCGGATTTCGGAATTCGTGCTTCGGATTTCCCATCCATGCCTCTGCTCACGTACAAACGCCGCCGCGATTACCGCAAGGAGGGCCTCCAGCCCACCTCGCTGCTGGCGCGGTGGGTGCCGCGCGTCTTTCGCGAGCGGTCGATCTTCATTCCGGTCTGCATCGGGCTGCTGGCGCTGCTGCTGATGGTCGTCGCCGTCGAAGGCTGGCGGACCGGCTTCCCCTACCAGGTGGGGCAGCGGCTCGACCACGCCGTCTCGGCGCGGGTTTCCTTCAAGCGGCTCAACCTCAGCGCCACCGAAAAGGCGCGGGAAGACGCCGCGTCGAAAGTCCGGCAAATCTTCGTCAACGATTCCACGCTGTTGAAGGACCTGCGGCTGCGGCTGGAGGCGAACATGCTGTCGGTCGCCAGCGCGAAGAAGCTGGAAGACGTCGAGCCCGAGGTCCGCAAGGCGTTCGGGCTGGCGCCGGCCGACGCGAAGCAGAACGGGCAGAAGTCGAAGTCGTCTGAGGACATTCAGAATGACTTCAAGCTGCTTCAGGTCCACCTATTCGGTCAGGGGGGGACGTCGCGCGAAAAGATTAAGCTCCTGTCTGCCGAATTTGCCCGATTCATCGAGCCGCTGCGGAAATACGGCCGGGCGCGAAGCGGCGACCTCGAGAAGCTGCAACTGCAGGTCGGCGACCCGGTGATGATCGTTCCCAAGGGAAACACGAAAGCCACGCCCGTCGAAGCGACGCGGGCCGACGTCGTGCTCGAAGAATCCCTCAAACAAGACTCGGGACGCCTGGGAATCCGCTTGCGCGAGAAGGATTATCCCGAACTGTTTCGCATTCGCGATTTCATCAACAAATGGCTGCTGGCTCAGGTGCCGTTCACGCTGGAGTACGACGACGAGCGCACCAAGGCCGCCGTCCAACTCGCTCGCGACGCCGCCGAGCCGGTCTACGATTCCTACGAAAAGAACCAGACGCTGCTGGAATCCGGCCAGGCGATCAACGAAGAGGTCCTGAACCTGCTGCGGGCCGAATATGAGGCCTACGAGGACCAGATCCCCTGGGTGCAGCGGGTCGAACGGATTCTGACCGTGACCGTCCTGCTGGTGCTGCTGGCGGTGCTCCTCGGCCACTACATCGTCCGCAACGAACCGAAGATGGTCCGCAGCCCGGTGCGGCTGGCCCTGTATCTGGGGGCCTTGGCGGCCGCCGTCGCGCTGGCGCGGCTGCTGGCCACCGGAGGTTGGCGGGCCGAAGTCATTCCGCTGACCGTCACGGTGATGATCTTCGCGGTCGCTTACAACCAGCGGCTGGGGTTGATGACCGGCCTGTCGCTGTCGCTGGTCATCACGCTGTCGACGACCGCAGAATTGACGCAGTTCGTCGTGCTGTTCGCCGTCGCCTGCGCCGCGGTGATCCCGCTGTCGCAGGTGCCGTCCCGCTCGGCGCTGATCAAGGTCGGCTTCTGGTCGGCGGCGGTATATTTCGTGGTCTCGTGGTGCGCCGATACCGTGTGGAACCGGGCGCTGGGGAGCGGGCTGACCGACACGCACCTGCTGTTGACGAGCCTTCGCGGGGCCGGGTCGTGCCTGGTGGCGGGCTACCTGGTGGCCGGCAGCCTGCCGTTCATCGAGTCGTCGTTCGGCGTGGTGACCGACATCAGCCTGCTGGAGATGAGCGACGTCTCGCACCCGCTGCTGCAAGAGCTGGCCCGCCGCGCCCCGGGGACCTACAACCATTCCATCTCGGTCGCGACGATCGGTGAGGCCGCCGCCGACGCCATCGGGGCCAACGGGCTGCTGGTCCGCGTGGGGGCGTATTTCCACGACATCGGCAAGATGCTCAAGCCGGAATACTTCGTCGAGAACATGTCCGCCGGGGTGGAAAGCCGCCATAAAAATCTCGCCCCGGCGATGAGCACGCTGATCATCATCGGCCACGTCAAAGACGGCGTCGACCTCGCCCGGCAGCACAACCTGCCGCGAAGCATCATCGACTTCATCGAGCAGCACCACGGCACGACGCTGGTCGAATTCTTCTACCACGCCGCCACGAAGCAGGCCGAGCTGCAACCCGACCACCGGCACGACGCGCAGGAGTCGTCATTCCGTTACCCCGGCCCGAAGCCGCAGTCGAAAGAGGCGGGCGTGATGATGCTCGCCGACGCCGTCGAATCCGCCAGCCGCACGCTGAGCGACCCCACGCCGAAACGCATCGAAAGCCTGGTGAAGTCGATTTCGATGAAGCGACTGCTGGACGACCAGTTGGACGAAAGCACGCTGACCTTGAGCGAGATCCGCGTGGTGGAGGACTCGCTGATCAAATCGCTGATCGCGGTGTACCACGGGCGGATCAAGTATCCCGAGCAGCGGTCGGCGTAACGACCGCGTTCCCCGGAGTCGTCGTTCCGCGCGGCGGAATCGGGCGGCGCGGCAATGACGTCAGCCAACTGCCCTCTCGTGGACGCCCCGCGCGACCTCGTCTTTGGTGAAGATGAATTCGTAGCCGTAGCCGCGTTCCGCGAACAGCGCCGCCGCGCCGGCGTCGCGATCGACGATGGAGACGACCTTCACGATTTCCGCCCCGCGTTCTTCGGCGGCTTCGATCGCTTTGAGGACAGATTTTCCCGAGGTGATCACGTCGTCGACCATCACCACCCGGTCTCCCGCGTGCAGCAGGCCTTCGATGACCTTCCGCGTGCCGTGCGACTTGGCGGCGTCTCTCACGAAGAACCCTTCGAGCGGCTTTTCGTGGTGGTGGCAACTGATGACGATGCTGGTCACCATCGGCACGGCCCCCACGGCCAGCCCGCCGATGGCCTGCACGTCGAGGTCCTTGATGGCCCCGTAGATGACCTCGCCAATTAGGAACGCCCCCTCCGGGTTCATCTCGACCATCTTGCCGTCGATGTAAAACGAACTCTGCCCGCCGGCTGAGAGGGTCACGTCCCCCTGCATGTAGGCGCGTTCGTTCAACAATGCGAGCAGTCTGGTCTTGTGGTCGCGTCCCATGATGGCTCCTCTGCCTCCGTACGTCGCGGGGTGCGAACGGGAGCGGGGCGCACCGGCTCCCAACGCCGCGGATTGTGACAGAGCGCGGCGCCGTCCACAAGAAACAAGGCAGGCGAGGCATCGCCTTTCAGCGGTCTTGTTGCCGGGACGTGCGAATTGCAGTAGAAGCAGAGTACGTCGGCGGAAAGGCTGGCAGGCGGTCCGCATTGTCGAGTAAGCGATTGCACTATGAAGCTCCCCAACGGCGACCGCGCGCGATCGTCGAGATCGAAAAGCTGCGGGATTATTGTCTTGACCCGGACCATGTGCGAGGCAAGCACAAGGCGCGGGTCTTCCTGGCTTCGTGTGGGATCACCGCCGCGGACGCCGACGAACTGCGGCAGGCGTTGCTCGACGCGGCCGCGAGTCTTGAAGCGGAATTGGGGCACGCAGATGACTACGGGCAGCGTTATCGCCTACAATTGGATGTGACGGGGCCGACGGGGTCGGCCCGAGTGCGCAGCGCTTGGATTGTGCGCGTGGGCGAAGACTTTCCCCGCTTCGTGTCGTGTTATGTGATGTAGGAGGCGGTTATGCCCGGTGAGTCGCTTAAAATGCTGGACGTCGTCGCCCTGACGGCCGACGTCCCGGATCGCGGGCTGGTGCGGGGGCAGGTCGGCACCATCGTGGAAATCCACGGTCCGGACGTGTTCGAGGTCGAGTTTTGCGACGACGAAGGCCGTACCTACGCCCTGCTGCCGTTGAAGGCCTCGCAGATGATGCGGCTTCTTTACGAACCCGTCGAAGCGGCTTGAAACTCAATCCTCCCGCCACTCCTTCGTCTCCTCCATCAACTGCACGCCGTTGATCGCCAACTCCCACGTGTCGTAAACTCGTGCCGCCGGTTCCACGACGACTTCCTTCTTGCCGGCGCGGTCGTAGTGCAGCATGCAGAGGTGGGAGTGCGTCACGCCGTCCTTTTTCGCCCGGCGGTACATGGCTTTGGCGGCTTTCGCATCGAGGGCCCCCTGGCCGCGCAGCCAATCGATCATGTGGCGGAACTCGCCGGATTCCTGATTCACGCGGACGGTCGTTCTCCCCCGCAGGTGCCGGGAAATGAGGTCCGTCAACAGCGACGGGCCATGCTCGTCGCCGGGGGAGATCGTAACGATCTGGGCGCGGCCGGTCTCGGCGAGGTGCGCGTCGAGGCCGCGGAAGATTTTTTCCAGGAACTCCAGCCCGTACACGCCGGCGGCGGAGTGCGTGTAGAAATCGGAGTTCGCCGGCGCGGGAATGAACGGCGGGTTGGCAATGATGAAGTCGAACGTCTCGCCCTTCACCGGGTGGAACACGTCGGCGTCGCCGTCACGGAGCTCGATGACGCTGTCGAAGCCGTTGAGCACAATGTTAAACCCGGCCAGCAGCTTCGCGCGGGGGTTGACTTCCAGCGCGACGACGCGGCGGGCGCGGTTCTGGGCCATCGTCATGGAGAGCACGCCGCAGCCGATGCCGATCTCCAGCACGTTCGCCCCTTCCACCCGCCCGGCGTCCAGCTCGTCGACGAAGAACTGCTGCTCGGGGAAGATCGGAAGCACCTGGTCGGCCGCGTCATAGCCGAGCGTGTCCGTCGTCACGAGCAGCCCGTTGAACCGCGTGACCCGCCGCAGCCCGACGGCCTGTTCCAGCCTCGCCGGCAGGTCCGGGAACGTCTTGTGCAGCGTGCTCGGCAGGACCTTCGGCAGGCGTTTCGTCGGCGGGTTATCGACCTTGCGGACGAGGAAATCCCCCATCGCGAGATTGTCGATGTTCGTCTTGAGGAACGTGTCGATCGCGTCGTCCGGCGAGCAGACGATCGGCTCGCTGTCGTTGAACGACGTGTTCAGCACGATCGGCACACCGGTTAGTTTCTGGAACTCGGAGATCAGCCGGTGGTAGCGGGGGTTGGTGTCTTTCCGGACCGATTGAATGCGGCAGGTGCCGTCAGCGTGGACGACGGCGGGAATTTTGTCCCGCTTGTCGTCCTGCACGGGGTAGGCCATGAGCATGAATTCATCGGCGGACGCCGGCTTGCCGAGCTGGAACCAGTTGCCGGCCTCTTCGAGGAGCACGCTGGGAGCGAAGGGGCGGAAGAACTCGCGGTGCTTGACCTTCTGGTTGAGGATGTCCCGCATGTTGGGATGCCGCGGGTCGGCCAGCAGGCTGCGATTCCCCAGGGCGCGGGGGCCGATTTCCATGCGGCCCTGCATCCAGCCGACGATTTCGCTCTGCTGCAGCAGCTCGGCCACTTCGCGCTCGATGAATTCGCAGCGGCGGTAGTTGAGGCCGTGGCGTTTGAGGGCCTCTTCGATCTGCGTGTCGGTGAATTCCGGGCCGACGTAGGCGTGGTGCATCGGCTCGCCGCGGGTGTTGCCGAGTTCGTTGTGCCAGATTTCCGTCGCGCAGCCGATGGCGGTGCCGGCGTCGTGGGCGGCCGCCTGGATGTAAAGGTCCTCGAACGGCCCCGCGTTGAAGATGCGGGCGTTTGACACGCAGTTCAGCGCGACGCCGCCGGCGACGGCGAGGTACTTCGAACCGGTCAGCCGGTGCAGCTCGTTCACGATGTGCAGCAGGATTTCATCGGTCACGTCCTGCAGCGCCGCGGCGATGTCGTAATGGGCCTGCTCCAGCTTTTCGCTCTTGTTCCGCTTCTTCATGCCGAAGACTTCCTCCAGCCCTTCGAAGTAGCCGGACTGGTTGATGTAATCCAGCTTCCAGAACTTCAGCTTGTCTTCGTCGACGACAAACTGCCCGTCGGGCGCGGTGTGAATGAGTTGCTCGATGTTCGACCGGAAGCGCTTCGCGTCCCCGTAAGCAGAGAGCCCCATGATCTTCGTCGCGTCGTAGATGCCGAAGCCCAGGAACATCGACGTGAGCTCCCACAGGAACCCGATCGAATGCGGCGTCGGGACCTGCCAGATGCGGTCCATACGCACGCCGCGACCGTGGTAGCCGGCGGTCGTGTTCCCGTCGCCGATGCCGTCCACGGTGAGCACGGCGGCTTCCTCGAACGGCGAGGCATAGAAGGCGGAGGCGGCGTGGGCCGTGTGGTGGTCGATGAACCGGAACTCACCAGCGAAGCCCATCGTCCGCAGATTCTCCGGGACGCCGCGGATATTGCTGGAGAACTGCATCATGTTGGGATCGTCGTCCCACGCCTCGGCGGCGTCGCGGGCGTCGGGGTCGGACGAGTAGCCGATGTACGCCACCTGCGTGAGATCAATCCCCGCCTGTTCCAGGCAATGCCGCATTGACTGCAACGGGAGGATGTCCGGGTTGTCCAACTGCGGCGTCTTCGCGTGCTTGCGGCGCGTAAAGCGTTCCTCTTCGACGGCGGCTACCATGCGGCCGTTATCGAGCAGGCAAGCGGCGGATTCGTGATAGATGCAATTGATACCGAGGACGTACATGGGTGGGCTTTCGGGTGGAATCTATCGTTTGCTGTTGGAATGAATATCGAATATCGAACACGGAATGATGAAGGCTGAAGTAAGAGGTGGCCAACCGGCGTCAATGCCAGTCCTTCATCATTCAACATTCCGTGTTCGCTATTCGATATTTGATTCTGCGATTCTCGCCGGGAATCGTGCCAAGACGCTCTCCGTGTTGCGCAACGCTAATCCGTAACTCGCCAACCGTTCGCGGCGCGCCTCACAAGAGTTGTCGTTTCACGAGGTCCGTAAAGAGCCCGGGTTCCGCCATCAGTTCTTTGTAAGTCCCCTGCTGCACGACCTTTCCGCGGGCAATGACGAAAATGCGGTCGGCGTTGATGATCGTGCTCAGCCGGTGGGCGACGACGACGCGGGTCGCCTTGAGATTGTCGAGGCTCTGCGCGACTTTCGCCTGCGTGACATTATCGAGGGCGCTGGTCGCTTCGTCAAAAAACAGGATCGGCGGCTTCTTCACGATGGCCCGCGCGATGAACAGCCGCTGCCGCTGGCCCCCCGACAGCGTGCTCTCGCCGTCGGAAAGATACGTGTACATGCCCATCGGCATCTGCTTGATGTCACCATCCAGGCCGCTCAACCGGGCGGCTTCCCACGCGTCTTCCTGGGTAAGCGGTGCCGAGCCGATGATGTTACTGAGAATATCGCCCGGCACGAGCCGGCTGTCCTGCAGCACGACGCCGATCTGGTGCCTCACCGACAACGTATCGAGGCCGGCGAGGTCTTCCCGGTCGTAATAGATCGACCCGTTGTTCGGCGTTTCGAACCCCAGCAGCAGGCGGAGAATCGTCGACTTCCCCGCCCCCGACGGCCCGACGAACGCCGCGAACTCGCCCGCGCGAATGTGCAGGCTGACGTCGTCGAGCACCAGGGCGCTTTCCTGATTGTAGCGGAAGGAGACGTGGCTGATTTCGATGTCCCCGGAGAGGTCGCCGGGGTCGCGCTTGCCGCGGTCGTATTCCGGCCGCGTGGTGAGGATCGCCTGCGATCGTTCGAACAGCGGGACGACGTCGAGGGCGGTGGAGATCGTGTTGCTCATCATGATCGCCGCCATGATGATCTCCAGAAACGCCACGTTGAACGCCAGGAAGGCGGCGACGGACATCTTTTCCGACGCGAGGAGCATCACGCTGGCGAAGATCACCAGCGGGGCGACGACGGGGAGGGCGGCCATCACCGATTCCAGGTTGTTCGAGACCATCTGCGCCCGCATCTGCGATTTCGTCTGCTGGCTGTAGTTCTGAGCCCAGTAGGCCAGCGCCCGCTTTTCAGCCGCGGCGACGCGGAGCCGCGAGATGCCCGTCACGAGCTGCAGCACGATCCCCCACACCCGGCCGCGATGGTCGTGCTTGGCCCGCTCGTGCGGAAGCTGGTAATACACGCCGACGGCGGTCGCGCCGACAATCAGCAGGAACAGCACGACCGCCACGAACGCCAGCCGCACGTCGTAGTAGAACAGCAGGCCGAAGAACACCAGCGACGACATGAACGTAATCAGCGAAGACGCCGCCGTCTGCGTGAACGCCTGGCGGATGTCGGAGATGCCCATCGTCCGCATCGCAAGGTCGCCCGACGTATACTGCCGGAAGAACGACGCCGGCAGGTTCAGCACGCGGTCCCAGATGCCGGATTCGACGGCGGCGTCCATCCGGGTTTCGATCCGCAGCATGGCGATCCCCTGGATAAACTCGAACAGCACCGCGACGGCCGACGTGACGACCAGCGCCACCACGATCAACGACAACTGTTGATAATCCCCCTTGGGGATGACCGACCCGATGATCCACCCCGTTGCCAGCGGGACCAGCAGTCCCAGCAGGCCGCCGGCGAGGCCCATGATCAGCAGCAGAATCCAGTCCCGCCGCGTGCCGTGCAGGCCGAAGCGGATCACGTCCCACAGCGACAGCGGGTCGGGCTTGAAGGAACGATAGAACGTGTAGCCGAACGCCTGAATGTTGGGGGCCGTCCCTTCGTCGACCGGCGTGCGCGAATGCGTGACCGGGTCGACGATTTCGTAGGAACTGGTGGAGACTGGAATCAACGCGACCGGCTGCTTGTTGTCGACGCGGTAACCCAGCAGCGGGCCGTTGTCGTGGGCCCACCAGTGGGGGGGCAGCTTCACCCGCCGGGCGCGAATCGCCGAGGCCCGCGCGATGACCCCCACCGGGTCGGTCCAGGTCTTCTCGCCGTAGTTCCGCGGGGCGGTGACGGGCATCCCCAGCCGGTCCCCCACCATCCGGCAGGCGCCCAGCAGCGCGTCGTCGCTGACCTCGACCCGCGTTTCCACTTCGGGAGTCGCGGCGGCGGCGAGCTGCGAGAGGGCCGATTCCGTCAGCCGTTCTTCCGCGCGGGCTTTTTCTTCCATCCGCTGCACGTCGGCGGCGACCGACCGGCGGGCGCCCTCGGCGGCCCCTTGCAGCACCAGCTCGTGGAGTCGCTGCAGGCCGGTCCAGAAGCGGTCGTCCCCCAGCACCTGCGGCGTCTCGACGGAACTGAACGTGCCGGCCCCGTTGAGCGTGATCCACCCGCTGGCCGCAATCGGAAACGCCTCGACTGGGGCCGCGTCGGCGACGTTCATCTGTCCCAGAAACCGAATGTCGCTGTTGGCGTCGAGCAACCACGAGACGCGATTCGTCGGGCTGACCGCCGCGCCGGCGGGATACTTCTGGTTTTCGCCGATCTTCAGAGGACCGGCATTCTTCGGCAGTCGTCGTTTTGAGATGGCCGACGTCAGTTCCTGAATCCACTTGTCGACCAGCGCGGCGAATTCCGCGGCCGTCGCTTCGTCGGCGAGCAGTTCCTTCATCTGCGACTGATCGAGCCGCACGACCTCGCTGCCGGGAAAACCGACGGCCAACAGCGACGGCATGTCGGCAGAGCCGGGTTTGCTGCCGCAGAGCAGTTCGCCGGTTTCCACGCGGGAGAGATGAATCCGCGCCCCGCGCTGTTTGCCCTGTTCGGCGGCGACGGCAAAGACGTCGACGCTCCCCTTGCTGACGATCCAGACGCTGGCCGGATCGTCGAGCGGCAACGGGTGGTTCGCCGCGACCTCGCGCGATTCCCCATGCGTCGTGATGTATTCCGCACACGATGACATCGTCAAGCCGTTTGTTTCGCCCTTTCAGGGCTGTGCGTGTGGAAGTCGTCCCCGGACCCAGGGCGTTGCCCTGGGCTGATATGTTTCTGCCCCTTCGGGGCGAGAAAGACCGTTTTCGCAACGTTGCATCCTTCGTCCCTTCCGCCCTCCGCTTTCTGCTTTCCCCTTTCCGCCCTCCGCCTTCCGCCTTCCGCCTTCGACTACGTCGTACTGATCAACTCCCGATAAATCCCCCGCGATTGATTCAGCTCCTCGTGCGTTCCGCGCTGCATGACTTCGCCCCAGTCGAGGACGATGATTTCGTCGCAGTCGCGGATCGTGCTCAGGCGGTGGGCCACAATGATGCAGGTGCACCCGCGGCGGCGCAGGTTCTCGTCGATCTGCTGCTCGGTGACCGGGTCCAGCGCGCTGGTCGCTTCGTCGAGCACGAGGATCGACGGGTTGCCGACCAGCGCCCGGGCGATTTCGAGCCGTTGCCGTTGCCCGCGGCTGAAGTTGCGGCCTCCTTCCTCCAGAATGCTGTCGTACCCGTTGGGCCGGGCGACGATGTCTTCGTGAATGCAGGCGTCCTTGGCCGCCTGAATGACGGCTTCCTCAGGAATCGTCGAGTCCCACATCGTCAGGACGTCGCGGATCGTGCCCTCATAAAGGAAGAACTCCTGGTCGACCAGCGCCAGCGAGTTGGCAATCGTTTCGCGGGGGACCTCGTCGCGGGGCATGCCGTCGAACAGGATGTCCCCTTCCCACGGGCGGTAAAGACCCGTGACGATCTTTGAAAGCGTGGACTTCCCGCTGGCGCTGAAACCGACCAGAGCCACCCGCGAGCCGGGCTGCACGGTGAGGTTGAAATCGGTGATCAGCGGCTTCTCCATCCGGCTGTAGCCGAACGTGATGTTCCGCATCTCGACCAGCCCGGTCAGCTTCGGCGGGGCGCCGTTGGCGGAGGGTTTGGCGCCGACGGTGATCGACTCGTCCTCGGCGTATCGCAGCACGTCGTCCAGGCGGTTGAGTTCCCCTTCGGTTTCCTGCAGGGTGCTTCCCAGGTTCACGAGTGCGACGACCGGCTGCATGAAGGCCATCATCAGCGACTGGAAGGCGACCAGAGTGCCGATCGTCATGTCGCCGCTCATGATCCGCACGGCCCCGACGCCCAGAATGGCGACGGAACTCAACACCGACAGATAGGACGGCACCGCCCCCAGGCCGCGGGAGAGCAGGTCCATCCGCTGGCTGGAGACCATCACCTTGGCCATCGACCCCGACCAGCGGCTGAAGAAATCCGCTTCGCCGCCGGTGGCTTTGAGCGTTTCGATCGCCTGCAGCCCGGACATCGAGGCCCCCATCATCTTGCCGCGCTCCGAAAGGAGCCGCATGTTGATGTCCTTCCGCGCCCGCGACACGTACTGCAGGGCGACGAAGTTGAGGACGGCGATCGTCAGGCCCACCAGCGTCAGCACGAGGTCGAAGGCGAGCATCAGAATGACGTACAGGAACGCCATCAAAAGATTCAGGGCGTTCGCGGCCAACTGGTCCGAAAGCAGCTCCGAGAGCTTGTCGTTGATCTCCACCCGGGCGCCGACTTCGCCGCCGTAGCGCTGCGTGAAGAATTCCATCGGCAGATGCAGCAGATGCTTCAGGAAGACGTAAGACGACGTGACGGTGAGCTTCGTCGAGAGTTTCAGCAGGTAGTATTGCTGCAGCCAGGTGAGACCGGAGCGCAAGGCGGCCGTCATCGCCATGCCGATCAGCAGCGGGTACAGCCATTCGTTGAACTGCGTGGCCAGGATGTAGTCGACGAAGAACTTCGAGAAGATGGGAATGATCAGCCCGATCAGCGCGAGCCCCAGGCTGGCCAGAATCACGTAGCCCAGGCCGACCTCGGAGCGTTCCAGCCGCTTGCGAAGAATGCCCCACAGTCCCGGCTTTGTCCCCCCCGGCTTGAAACTCGGCCCCGGCTCGAACGCCAGCACGACGCCGGTGAAGGCTTCCGAAAACTCGCCCCAGGTGACCGTCCGCGGCCCCATGGCCGGGTCGTTGAGGTAGACTTTGTCCTTCGCGAACCCCTCGACCACCAGAAAGTGGCTGAAGTTCCAGAACACGACCAGTGGCAGCTTCATCTCCTTCAGGTTTTCGGGCTGCTTGCTGAAGCCTTTCGACTTGAGCCCGTACTCGCGGGCCGCCTTCAGCAGGTTGCCGGCCTTCGTCCCGTCGCGCGACACGCCGCACGCCACCCGCAGCTCTTCCAGCGGCACAATGCGGCCGTAGTACCCCAGCACGATGGACAGCGCGGCGGCCCCGCACTCCACGGCTTCCATCTGGAGCACCGTGGGGGTTCGCACGCGCTTGTGGCTGGGGACGTTTTTCGGCTTCGCAGCGGGCATCGGCGACTGTGCTCGTTCTTCCGTGTGTGTATCAGAAAAGCAGGTCCGTGTCGGCCCGACCGGACCTCGATGTGCCAAACTGCCGAGTTTGACGTCTTCCGCCCGACCGAGGTCCGGACGGGCCGTCCGGACCTACTTTCGTTCGTCCTTCGTGTCGAAAATGGGGAGCACGAAAGAGACCGGCTTGCGGTTGGAGATCGTGATCACGGCCTCGCAGGAAATGCCGCTGTAGAGCTTCGCCGTTCGTTCGGTGTCCGGCAGGTCGACGACCACCTCCAGCACCGGTCCCTTCTGCAGGATTTCGTTGCTCCAGTCGGGGTTCTGCAGCGATCGCTGCATGGCGGTCCGCGTGGCGGGAAAGCTGCCTGCGGAGACCACCTTGCCGAACAAGGGGTCTCCCTTGGCGGGAAACACCTGAACGGACTGCCCCTCGCGGACCTGGTAGCCGTCCTTCGCCGTGGCCGGGACATAGACGATCGCCTGCAGCGGCTGTTCGGGGAAATCCATCGTCAGGATGACGTTGTCCTTCTTGACGGGATCGCCCTTGATGACCCGCACGTCGAGCACGCGACCCGGTTCGACGCTGGGAACGGTTTTCACTTTCGCGCCGGGACCGTCGGGAAGCAGGTCGAACAGCGGGTCGCCCTTCTTGACGAGGTCCCCGGTTTTCACGTAAACCTTTTTGATGACGCCGTCTTCCAGCGTGACCACGACGTCCATTCCTTCGGGCCGCACGAGCACGCCGCTTCCCTCGACGGTCGTTTCGATCTTCCCCAGAAACCCCCACGCGATGCCCAGCACCAGCAGCACCGACAGCCCGGCGAGCGCGATCCAGCCCCGCGGGCTGGTGACCGGCATCAGCTCGTCAAGCTGCTCCGGCGACGCCATGCGGTCGACGGCTTCCTGGCGGAAGATGGTTTTGGCCATGGTTCGTCCCTGTTTAGCCGCGACTCGGAGGCTTTGCGGAGAGGAGCGCGTCTCCGCGAACCATGTGGAGCGCTCCTCTCCGAAGACTCCGAGTCGCGGCTAAAGGAATTGAATTCACTCCGCCAGTTTCTTCTGCAGCGCCCGGTTGAACCGCGAACCCGTCAAATGCACCGTGTCGAGCAGCTCGGGGCTGAGTTCGTCTTCGTAATCCGCATCTTCGTCCATCGGTTCGTCGACTCCGTAGCCGAGCTGGGCGTAGGTGTTGCGGATGCGGTAGGCCAGCATCGTCGCCAGCGAGTAGTAAAAGCGGGCGGCGAAACCGACGTCGTCCCGGAGTTTTCGCTGCAGGTCTTTGTGGTCGATCGCCAGCACGATCGCATCGCCGGCCGCGGTGACGGTCGCCGTCGGCGGGCGGGAATCGAGCAGCGAAATCTCGCCCAGCACTTCGCCGCAGCCCAGGCGGATCGGCTGGTCTCCCAGGTCGACTTCGACGTGCCCGTCGAGCACGATGTACAGCGTGCTGATCGGCCGGCCCTTTTCGATGAGCACCGTGCCGCCGCGCAGCTCCTGCTTCCTCCCGGTGTTCATGATCCAATCGAGGTCGTCGTCGTCGAGTTGGCTGAGCAGGAACAGGACTTTTCGCATCGTTTGCGTCTCCAGGAGGCCGGCCGATCCTGGCTGACCGCGGTTCGTTCGTGGCGGACGCTGCCAGCGTCCGCGGATGCTGGCAGCATCCGCCACGTTATGTAGTTCTTGTTCCCAGCAGAAACTCGCCGACCGACGTCTCCGCGTAATAGTTGCTGCCGATTGCTTCCGAGAACGCATCGGCGTCGCCCAGTCCGATCGCGCAGCCCCCCAACCCCATCGCCGTCGCCGTGAGGTACATCGTCTGGTACAGCACGCCCACGTGCTTGAGGATCAGTGCGTAGGCGATGGCGGCGTACTTCCACGCGATTCGCGGGAACCGCGCCGACAGAATAAACAAAACCTGGGCCTGTTCATACTCAACGCCCGTGCTCTCGCACGCTTCCCAGAGGAGTTGCCGCGCGGCGTCGGTCAGCTCCGAGACCGGTTCCAGGCGATGATGCAATGCGTCGTAGTGGTACAGCCCCGCGTCCAAATCGTCGCAGCGGACGACCAGCGGGTAGATCTCCAGTTCGTACAGCCCGCCGCCGGCGGGATACGGCCGCGAGGTGAATTCCATCGTGAACTCGGCCTGTTCCGCGCCGGCGTCCATCTTGAACGTCTCGCGGATGCGTCCCACTCGATACAGGAATTCGCCGAGCTGCGCCGCGATGATGGGCTGCACGGCGAACTCGCGACAGGATTCGCGATTCTCGACGACCGACGCGAACGACGGATCGCCCTCCGCCAGCCGCGCCAGGTCGGGACGTTCCAGCGGCAGGGTTCTCGTTCCCAAGCTGGAGCTTGGGAACGAGGACGGCGGCGCGACGGCGGGTGGCGGGTCGGTCTTCCCCAGGAACCGGAACGTCGCCCCCGAAGCCAGGTCGTGTCGGCCGCGGCGGGAACGGGAATGAAACAGCAGGTCGTGAAACTCCCACGTCGCGAGCGCCGGATCGGCGTCTTCCTCGGAAACGCCCGCGGAATCCACGTGGGCGAGCATGCCCGCCGCGGAGAGCAGGTTCAAGAACTGGGAAACTGCGTTTGGTGGCAAACCTTCGTGGCGGAAGCTGCCAGCTTCCGCACCGACGCTGGCAGCGTCGGCCACGTGGAAGGGCCGCATCAACGATGCGGCGAATCCCGCCAGCCGGTCGTCGTGCAGCACGATCCGCGACGCGGAGCGGGGCGTTTCGAGGACGGCGTTGCCGTGCGCCTCCCGCAGATAAGCGAATCGCGACAGGACGAACCGGCCGTCGAGGGCGGTCTCCCGCGGCAGGTCGAACGAGAACGCCGTCGGGTCGAGCGTCGCCAGCGGCCGGCCGCTGTCGTTCGCCGAGACGATGAGGTAGCCTCGCTTCGAGAGATACTGCAGGTAGTAAAACAGCCGCGCGACGGGGTTTTTCAGATCGAGCTCGCGTACGGCGTCGTGCAGTCGTTCCCAGGTTTCCCCGGAATGAGCCAACCGCCGGATGATGTCCCCGAACCCGCCCGGCAGCTTGCGGAGCGTCAGCCGGCCGTAGGGGCAACTGATGCCAATCTGCCCCTCGGGTTGGGACGTCAGCGCGACGTCGTCCCGCAGAGTGACGATCCACGCCGGATGCACGCAAGTTTCTCCCGGAGTCCTGAATATCGAACACGGAATGATGAATGATGAAGGCAAGGCAAACGCAGTTTGCACGTCACCTCTTACTTCGAACTTCATCATTCCGTGTTCGACATTCGATATTCACTCTTGGTCCACGCCGTCCGTATGTCACAAGAACATCGGATTTGGGTTCAAGTCCTCTTCCGCACACGGCGTCGCCCGCCAGCCGAGTTTGACGGGGACGTCGTACAGCCGGCCCGGCGCGAATCGCCGCCAGAAGTGCCGCAGGCCGGGGACGAACACCTTGACCACCGGCAGGCCGATTTCCGGGCGGGTCTGGTTGAGGACGAGCAGTTCCAACCCGTGAGATTCCACCGTCTGTTGGCAGAACGCGATGTCGTCGAGCAGGTCGTCGGTCCAGTTCCGCGAATACGAGTCGAGCGTGCGCGGCGGCTCGTCGTTGGGCAGGACGTAGGGCTGCGTCTCGACGGTGGCGTTCTTCAGCCATTCCGACGTGTCTTCGTCCTGAAACTCGCGGGGAATGTCGTCGTCGCCGGTTTCCAGCAGCGGGATGAGCATCTGGTTCAGCTCGGTGACGGCCCGCATCAGGGCGATCCGCGGGTCCATGTGGGCGCCGAATCCGAACATGATCTGCTCGGTCGCCCCTTCCGTCCGCCGCGAGAACGCCCCCATCACCGGAATGCCCAAGTCGGTCGACAGGTCGATCGCCCACAGGTTGCGCTTTCGCGTTTTGAGGTAGCCGCGCAACTGGTCGAGATACGGCTCGTTGAAGCTGTCGAGGTCGATGCCGGGCCGCTGCACGCGGTTGTACCACCAGATGCCGACGCCGTCCCGCTCGACCAGCTCGAAGAAGCCCTGCAGGATCGCCTCTTCGAGATTGTTGCCGGCGGCGTTGCCGTTCGAGCAGCCGACGCAGTAATCGTCGTCGCCCCCTTGCGGATACTGGAAGTAGCACAGCGCGGTCGGCAGGTAGCGGGCCTCGTTGCGGGTGAACGACCAGACTGGCGTCCAGTCGATTTCCCATTCGGGATCGAACCGCTCGGGAATGTAATTGAAAACCGACGGCCGCGCGTTGAGTTCCTCCCGATTCGCGTACTGCTTCTCGCTGAACAGCATGCAGGCGTTGGGGTGAATCGCGGCCTCGCCGAAGTCGGCCATCTTGCCGGGCCGCCACGGTTCGTCGCCTCGGAACAGGCCGCTGTAACGTTCCAGCCCTTCGCACAGGGCGCTGGCTTTGGCTTGCAGTTCGTTGATCCCTTTGCCGCAGCTCGACTCGCGGAGGTCGCTCTTGAGGCTGCCCAGGTTATTCGCCCCGCGGGCGACGTTGGCCCCGGAGTAATACACGTGCATCACGTCGTTCCCGCTGGGGACCGAGCTTTGCAGCAGCGAGACCGCCCCGCTGATGTGGCTCACGTGGTGCCGGTACTTGTCGACCGTCTCCTGCGGCGTTGACGAGCGGTGCATGCCGTCTTCGGTGTAGGTTTTCTTTCGCGGCTGCAACCGCAGCGGCTCGACGTGGCCGTTGACGGGCTGCGGCTCGTCGCCACACATCTCGCAGGCCGGCTGCTTGAGGACGGTGTGCGATTCGAGCTTCGCTTCGAGCAGATCGTAGGTCTGCATCTGGCCGTCGAGCGCGGGGACGTCGCCGTCGGCGGCGATCCAGGTCGAGACGAGGTTGGCGGTCATCCCCCAGGCGGCGGCCAGCGAGGCGGGATTGGCGGCGACGTCGCCGACGTTCCACCGCGGGTCTTCGTGGATGCTGTCGAGAAACCCCAGAATCTGGAAATTGCAGCGGATGCGCTGGGCGAGGCATTCCCAGCAGGCGGTTTCCCCCGGACGGAACAGCGGCCCCAGCCAGATCTGCGTCCCCAACGGTTTGACGAGCATCCACGGCCGGCCCGATTCCAGCGACTGCTTGTTGAACTCGGCCAGCTCGCGACGCAGGTAATGGTCGGCGAGGACGATGGTGAAATCCCCCTTGTCCGCGATGCGGACAGAGAGCGAACCCAGCATCTCGGCCAGAGGCTGCGGATCGACGCCGAACCCCTTCACCGCGACGGTGCACTGCGACAGGCGTTCGGCGGCTTCCTTCGGCTCGATCCCCTGCACCGACCACCAGGCGGCCTGCGCCCGATCGGGCAGGCCGGGGTCGTCGATCACGAACCCCCGCTCGTGCAGCCGCTTGATCGTGTACACGACCTTGCCGGGCTTGGTGCGTTCGGCGAGCGCATCGATCACGTCGTCAATCGGCCGGCCGTCGAGCAGGGGGGCGACCATTTCATACAACGACCCCTGTAACAGGACCTGCTCCATTTCGGAAACGACAAACAGCCCCTGTCCGTCGACGACCTGAATCGCGTAGTGATGCTTGAATCGGGGGTTTTTCAACATGATGGGTGACCTGGTTTATGGTTGATGGTTGATGGTTTATGGAAGGAAGGTTGAGAGTTCGATCAACGATCAACCGTCAACCATAAACCTTCCACGTCACGGCCGGCAACCTCGGCAGCCGCGGCTCATCTTGGACGCGGTGCATCCGCGGGAGGCTTGCGAAGCGTGGCATGCATTGCAGGAGACGCATCCCCGGCAGACGCGAGCGCCGCGACCCGCCGCGACCGACGTCAATTGGTCATAGGACAGCTCGTCTTCCAGCGGCGCGTCGGGGAGGACGAGGTGCTCGACGGATTCCGTATCTTCGACGACCTTGATCTGCAGCCCCTTGGGCACGTGAATCCCGCGTTCGTGCAAGACCGTGACCGGGTCGTTAATGAGACGTTGCTTTAACTCCTCGTCGTCCCACGCATCGGCGACGAGCGTTTCCCATTTCGACTGAAAGCTGGAGTACATGGTTGATGATGGTCTCCGGTTGATGGCTGATCGCAGACGGTCTCAGTGGCACAGGTTGAAGCAATATGTTGGGTGGGCTGTGCCCACCAGACCACACGCCGTTGCGGTGGGCACAGCCCACCCAACACCATCAACCTGGAAGAAAACGGCGGAGCTGAACCGGCGGTCCAGCTCCGCCGCACGTGACGCCTGGCATCGCGAAGATGCGATTACGGGCGACAACCGCGACAGCCGCGGCATCCACGACAGCCGACGCAGCCGATGCAGCCGATGGAGCCACGGGAACCGCGGGAACCGCGCGAACCGCGCGAACCGCGGGAACCGCGACCACCGCCCGCCACCTGGTCGAGCTCTTCTTCAGAGATCTCGTCCTCGGTGAAGTCGTCGTCGTCGTAATCCCAATTGCCTTGTGCCATGATGCTCCTCCTCAGTAGGAACCCAGGTGAGAAACGGAACGATGAAGCACGGGCGCCGGCCCCGGACAAACCGGTTGGAATCCGTCCGAAGCGTTTGCCGTTCTTCATCACAAATCGACGCTCGGAAACGTAGTGCGAAATTGATTTCGCACTACTCGTCGAAACCGAGAGTCGAGGGTCCAGGGCGGCGCGCCGTCTGACCGCAGCCCTTGACCCTTGTCCCTCAGCACTCGAACGAATCCTTACGGTCGGCTCGACCGGCAGCCGCGCGACGTGCGGCAGGAGCGGCAATTTCGACAACTCCGCGAGCCGCTGCTCCCCCGCGATCCCCGCGACGCGCCGCCCCCCGAGCAACCCGCGCTGCCCGAGCAGCCGCCGCTGGCCGACGGACACGCCCCGCCGGCGACCGCTTCCAGTTGTTCTTCCGAGAGTTCGTCGCGCGGCGGCGCGCAGGGCAGCACCAGGTGCTCGACGTTCTCGTTGTTTTCCACGATGCGAATCTCGATCCCTTCGGGGATGCGGATACCCCGCTCCTTCAGGACCGCGTTCGCGTCCGTCAGCAGGCGCTGCTTGAGGTCGGGGTCGTCCCAGAGGTCCTCGAACAGCATCTCCCATCGCCTGTCGAATCCCATGCCGTCCGCCATGTGTGTCGTCCTTCGGATGAAGTTTTGAATTGGAAACGTAGTGCGCCCCTGTTTTTGTTGAACAAGGGCATTTCGCACGACGAGTTGAGCGTGCGAAATGAATTTCGCACTACTTTCTCATCTCACGGCCGCCGGGACGCGCGACAGGTGCGGCACGTGCGGCAGGTGCGGCACGTGCGACAGCTCCGACAGTTGCGGCATCCGCGGCTGGCGCCCCCGGCGACCGCGTACAGGTCTTTCTCGCTCAGTTCGTCTTCGCGGACTTCGTCGTCCGACGGGCCGGTTGGCAGCACGAGGTGCTCGACCGATTCCGAATCGGCGACGACCCGCACTTCGAGCCCTTCCGGCACGCGAATGCCCCGCTCTCTGAGCACGGCGTGAGGATCGTTCAGCAATCGCTCCTTCAACGCGGGATCGTCCCACGTGTCGGCGACGAGCAGTTCCCATTTCATTTCGAAATCTGATCCGCCGGCCATTGATGTTCATTCCTTTCTCAGGAAGTGATCGTGGAACCGTTCCCCTTCGCGAGGCACGGCCGTAACGTGACACATCCGTGGCACTGCTTGACGGACGCCGACGAACGCTTCGCCAAACGGGAATCGCATCACGGCGTCCGTCAAGCAGTGGCACCCCACGCCTGCCGGCCGGCTACGGCCGGCCACCGCGTGTCGCGCGACTGGCGCGACTGGAACGGCAGGCGAAGCTGCCCCGCGACGCCCGCGAGCTTCGGCTCGCGCCGCAGCCGCGACAACCGCGCCCTCCGCCGGATCCGCCGCCCGCGACAGACTCGAGTTCCCGTTCCGAGAGTTCGTCTTCTGAAACGCCGTAGGGTCCGGGAAGCACGAGGTGCTCGACGGTTTCGGTGTCTTCGAGGACTTTGATCTGCAAGCCTTGGGGGATCGCGATCCCGCGTTCCTTGAGGACGGCATGGGGGTCGTTCAGCAACCGCTGCCTGAGCTCCGGATCGTCCCAGGTGTCGGCCACCAGCAGCTCCCATTTCGTTTCGAAATCCGCTCCGTTCGCCATGTGCAGCTCCTCAATTGCGGTTGCGTCTCGGAATCCACATTCCCGACCGATTCGGGCCGCCCTCTCGTGTGTGTATCGCGAAAGCAGGTCCGGACGGCCCGTCCGGACCTTGGTGGGCCATAAAGCGTCAATCTATGCGGTTTGGCGATCGAGGTCCGGTCGAGCCGACACGGACCTACTTGTCTGCCCCGCGGACAAATGCCGTTCTGCGTACCAAGATCAGATTGTGATTGCAAGACGTTTCCCGTTCACATCACGGGAATCACGCATTTCACCGAGCGGGCGTCCCGCGGCTGATGGGCGCGCTGCTCAGTGGTTGTGAAAGTTTTGGCCGCAGCCAATGTGGGGAACTCGCTCCGCGAGTTCCGCGTGGGACTCGCGGAGCGAGTCCCCCACATTTGATTCATTCCCAACTTCTCAGTGGGTCAAGCGCGGATGAACGTCATCCGCTACAACAATTCTTCCGATTTCGCCGTGCCCGGTCCCGGCGTCTTCGCACTCGCATCCGAGGGGCGCGACGCGGCGCGACGCCGGCCGTACTTTCCCACGAACAGTTCGGAGGCCCGCGCCGCCAATCCGCGCCGGCGACGGCCTCCGTCTGCATACAGAATCGCGATTCCACCGAGGATCAGGGGTTTCCATCGAATGCGGGTCAGGAGCATGGATCCGTCGATCGTTCCGTTTCGGGGCCGGGATCGAAGCGGTTCGCCAGTCGAAGCCGCACCGTTGTTGGCCCGTTGGCAGGGAATTCGAGTTTGCCTCTCACCGCGCCTCAGAAATCGGCGCGGTCGTTCGCGGAATTCCTTTCGATTCAACATCGCCGCACTCACACGCCGCAAAATGTCGTCGCTTTGTCTGTTGTGAATCAAAATGACTTAAATCGACAACGCTGCCGTGTGACTTCGACGACACGTGGGTTCGGCCCGAAGCGTAGTTTCCAGCGACGTTTGCGGAAACCGGCGGCATTCGGTTAGCTTATGCGTCGGAATTGGTGCAGCCGTTGCATATCAGCCCGGCAGGTTGCCCCCGTTTGTCGCTCCTAGGAGTCGAGACCATGAACGTCCGCCGCGTCGCCCCAATCCGTTCGTCCGCCAAATGCCCGCGATTCACCCGACTCTCCCGCTTCAACTGGAGGCGGTATCGCAACCGGTTGCTCGGCTTTATCCGCAAGACGCTGGGTGCCGGCAAGTCGCGGTTCTACGACGAGGACGACCTGGTGCAGATTACGTTCGAAAACTTCTTCGACGGCGTCTCCGACGGAAGAATTGACGACTGGGCCCGCCGCGACCCTTGGCCGCTGCTGGCCGTCATTGCTCGCCGCAAGATGGTCGATTGCTACCACTACGAACACCGCCGCAAGCGGGGGGGCGGCCTGGTGAAGAACGAATCGTCGCTGCCGCGCACGAACGGGGCCGACGCCGAGAACTCCCTCAGCCAGCTCGTCGTCGATCCGGCCTCGCCGGCTGCCGACGTGGCTTGGGATGAGCAGTACGGAAAGTTGCTCGAAAAGCTCAACGACGCCTCGCTGCGACGGGTCGCGACGCTGAAGGTCGACGGCTATAAGAACGAGGAAATCGCCGAGCTGATGAACTGCTCGCGGGCCACCGTCTGCCGCCGGCTGTCGACGATCCGGGAACTGTGGCGGGACGACTTCCGGGACCAGCTCAACGGCAGCGAACGCACGCGGGGAAGCCAACAGTTCCGCGCCGGTTGAAGTAGGTCCGGACGGCCCGTCCGGACCTCGGCGGAGCAACGATCGCCACGGATGCTACCACACCGCGAGGTCGGCCGCCCGCCCGACGTATTCCCGCCCGTCGGCCGTCTCGGACGAGCCGGCGAAGTCGGTCAGTATCCGGCGGACGGGGCCGTCTTCCAGCCGGTGCAGAAACGCGCCGCCGGTAATGAACATCGGCCCGGCGCTGGAGCTGTGACGGCAATCCATCACGAGGAAGTTGTCGTGATCGTCCCCCAGTGTGATCCGGATGGCCACGTAAGGCGACTTCATCGGAGACGTGTGCGCAAACGACATCCCGCCCGTGGAAACTTCCCGCGCGACTGCGACGATCGGCTCGCCGTCCGGCCGAAAACCGGCGTCGAGCGGCAGCACCGACAACGTGAACGACGTCGGCTCGCGGTCTTCGCGGCGGCGGGAGTCGTCAGCGCCCGGCAGCGCGTCGTGCAGGTCGGCCCCGATGCCGAAGTCGAAGTTTGTGGGGACCTGCGGCTCGCGACTCTCCGCGGCGGCGGACGCCCCACGGGCGGAATCGGCGGGCGACTTCCCGTTTCCGTTGGCCGGCCGAACGCCGAGTTGCGAATTGTACTTTTGAAGCGTCTCGCCCGATCTCCGCAGCCAGTTCGCGAACTCCCGTTGCTCGATCGAACTTCGCTTCAACAGCGTGAGCGACTCGGGACTGCCGTTCGCGGGAAGCCCCGACAGTTCCTGGGCCACGGCTTCCAGCCTCTCGGCGTTTTCTTCGGCCCGTTCGGCGACTTCGGCGGTCAATTCCTGCAGCAGCCGCAGGGTCTGGCGGCCGTCGCGAGACAGCGGCCTGCTTTGAGGGGCCGGGGTCTCGCGCAGGCCGAACATGTACAGCCACAACCCGACGATCGTCAGGTTTCCGAGTCCGAACACGAGCAGCCACAACCACCCCATGGGGTACCTCTGATCCACGCCACGGACGGAAAGGTAGCAGAATTCGTGAGAATTCTGGACGGGTTTTCCTTGACGGCAGAATTCTCACGAATTCTGCAACGGCCCGCTGGACGGTCCGGCGCAATTCTGTGTCGCGGATTTCACAATGCTGGGAGAATGTTGATGCCATCGACGGAAACGTCTCAGAATCCTGAGCAAAAACCGTGACGGTCGAGCAACCCGAAACCGGGAAAAAGGAAAACCCTCCCCGCAGACGCGCCAACTTGCGGAATGAAGCGGGCGGCGCGACTTCAGCGATTGCGTGCGGCAACAAACCCGCGGCGGAGCGCGCGCCGCACTTTGCGAATGCGGCACGGGGGGAACGCGGATCGGGCCGATTTGACGGAGCCGCGCGGATCAGAACGAGAGGAAACGAAAGGCAGAACCAGTTTTCAGGCAGCGAAGAACAAATTGGTCTCCTTCGTATTCGTTGCCTTGAAAAACTTCGTTCTCACCAAAACGGACGCTCCCGTGTGGATGACCCGGAAGCCTTTCGAATCAACCTGCTGAAAGGTTTCAACTGGGGCATCCAGTGGATCGTGGCCGCTGCGACTGACACCGCCCGGTGGCACTCAGCACGAGGCCACACGCCGCCCGCCGCGAAAGCCCGCCCCGCATTCCTTTCAAAACGAAGGGAACGAAGGCAAGCAAGAATGTGCCGTATTCTGTTCATTATTTCGTTGACTTCGCTTCCTTGGTTGACGAAGTGCAGCGCGTGCGCTCTCGTAACTGGGACATGACCCCAACACCCCGCTCGAATTCAGGGAACGCCGCGAGCAGTCCCTGATGCAACGGGTGGCTTGCCGCATGGGGCGCGCAAAAAAACCGGAAGCAGCGGGTCCCAGGGGGGCAGAGGACTCCAGCTACTTCCGGCGGCGATTGTAGGAATTCGCGGGGGAATTCGGGAGGAATGACTCGCAGGCTGCGTTTCCCGTGGTCCCCGTCGCTTCAGCGGCGGGAGATATATTGGTTTTCAAAAAACGCGTCAACCCGGATTTCCGTCGAATGATCGCGAAATCTCGGGGAGAGATCGGGGAGGCGCGGTGACCCGGTCCGCGAAACCGGCCCGACGTGATGGGAGCCGCTTCGGTCCGGCAACCGAATTCAGCCGGAGCCGAAGGTGCTTCGGGCTGTAACATCATATCAAGACACATCTTGCGGGCACCGTGCCGCCGGCTTCATCAAACCGGTATCTTCGGCACTACAGGACACTCCGGCAGAAATCCCTCAGGGAAATCCGCAGACCTGCGGGTTTGTCGCGCCACTGTACGTGGAGATGGCGTACCGTCCAAGGTGGGAGTCTGATCGAGTTTCCAGCAACTTTTCTAGTTCTACTGTCTCATTTCACGTAGGGTGGGCTGTGCCCACCACAACAGGGTGTGATTTGGTGGGCACAGCCCACCCTACATCTTGTGGCCTAATACAGTAGAACTAGAAACCCAGGATTGAGAGTTCGGACGCACGCGGGCGTCGCGCACCTGGACTTCGGACCGCGGTGTTCCGCCTCGCGACCGTAACGGCCCGTTCCCATGCGCCGGTCAGCCGTAGAATTTGCGGGGTATCTCCCGGTTTCGATTTCCACGTTGCTTCCCGGCAACGTGGTCGGCGTGCGGCTCTACATCCGCGACTCGTCGGCGACCATGCCCAGGCTGTACCGCGGCGCCGACATCCCGTTCGAGTTGCGCGACCGGGACCGTCTGCTCTCCAACGGGCTGCGCTCGTTGTATATCAACGTCTGCGATCACGAGCGCTACCAGGAATACCTGCGACAGAATCTCGAGTCGATTCTGGGCAACGAAGAGATCCCCGTCAGCGACCGGTTTACTTCACTGAACATCGTGGTTCGCGATGTGCTGGCCGGCTCGTTTCGCGTCAACGACGTTGAGGCCTGCGTGCGGGGCGCCGTCCGGCTCGCGGACTACTGCGTCGACCTGATGTCGCGCGACGATTGCGTGGTCGCCGACATCATCGGGCTGCTCAATCACGATTATCAGGCGTTTACGCATTCGGCGAACGTCTCCTACTACTGCGTGCTGCTGGCCAGGTCGTTCGGAATCAGCGACCCGTCCGAGCTGAAGGAGATCGCGATCGGCGGATTCCTGCACGACCTCGGCAAGCTTGACATCCCGGACCGGGTGCTCAACAAGCCGGGAAAACTCTCCGACCACGAATGCGATCTGGTCAGAGACCATCCCCGGTCGGGCTTCGTGAAGCTGTGCCGCCGCGACGACATAACGTGGCCGCAACTGATGATGGTCTATCAGCATCACGAGCGCGTCGACGGGGGCGGGTATCCCGTCGGGTGCTCGAAACGGGAACTGCACGAGTGGTCGCGGCTGTGCGCGGTCGCCGACGTCTACGAGGCGCTGACGTCGAATCGTCCCTACCGTCCGCGCCTCAACGCCGTCGAGATCCGGCACATCATGGACCGCGACGCGGGAACGAAATTCGACGAACAGTTCCTGCACTGCTGGATGGGCGTCGTCGGCCGGAAAGGATGAACCGCTGACGGAAAGCGGAATGCGGAAGGCGGGCAATCGAATTGGTCGTTCAACTCTCAACTCTCAACTCTCGACTCTCGACCGATTTACGCGGGCATGAACGCGACGATGCGCCAGACGACCGATGAAGTTCCCGGGTATCTGCAGGTGGTATTGTCCACGCTGCTGCCCGAACAGGTGATCGGCGCGCGTCTCTACATCCGCGATTCGTCGGCGGCCGCCCCCCGGTTGTATCGCGGCGCGAACGTTCCGTTTGAAAAGAAGGACCTCGACCGGCTAATGGCCGGCGGCGTGCGCTCGCTTTATATCAACAGAAGCGATTACGCCCGCTATCAGTCGTACCTTCGCTTTCATCTGCCGGAGATCCTCAAAGACGAACGCATCTCGGTGAGCGAACGGTTCTCGGCTCTGAACGCCGTGGTCCGCGACGTGCTGGCCGGCGCGTTTCTCGCGAAAGACGCCGATGCGGCCGTCGACGCCGCGGACGAAATGGCGGCGCACTGCGTCGAGCTGATGTCGCGCGACGACTGCGTGGCCGGTGAGATCATCGGCCTGCTCAACCACGATTATCAGACCTTCACGCACTCGGCCAACGTCGCCTATTGCTGCGTGCTGCTGGCGAAAAGGCTGGGCATCAGCGACCCCGACGAACTGAAGGCCGTCGCCGTCGGGGGTTTCGTTCACGACGTCGGAAAGCTCGACATCCCCGACTACCTGCTCCACCAGCCGAAAATGCGGTCCGACCGGGAAGTCAGGCTGCTGGTGGCGCACCCGGGCAACGGTTTCCTGAGGCTGTGCCGCCGCGAAGACCTGACCCTCCCGCAACTGCTGATGGTCTATCAACATCACGAGCGCGTCGACGGGCGCGGATACCCCGTCGGCTGCGCGAACGACGAACTGCACCGCTGGTCGCGGCTGTGCGCCGTCGCAAACGCATTCGATGTCTTGTCGGCCAACGATTCCACCCGCACGAAGCAGTCGGCCGACGACGTCGTGCGGGTCATGGGCCGCGATGCCGGAAAAGCCTTCGACGAAGAGGTCCTGCAATGCTGGAAGAACGTTATCGCCAGGAATTCCTGACCCTGCAGCAGCAACTGGAATGCCAGGTCGTCCTTCCGCCGGAATGGACCGACCGCTACTTCCACGAGAGCGGCGTGATGCCGACGGCGCACGGCGAACGCCGGGGCTTCGTGCGGCACGCCTACCGCACGAAGGCCGTGCTCAGCATCGAGCAGTCGCTGCCGGCGGTCCCCCGCGAACCGGCGGTCGTCGCGGTGTATGCCCGCGACATCTCGCGGACCGGCGTCGGGTTTCTGCACACCGAGCAGCTCTATCCGGGGGAAACCTGCCGGCTGATGCTGCCCACGCAGGCCGTGTCGATCACGGTCGCGAACTGCCGCAAGCTCAACCGGCAGTGCTACCTCATCGGCGCCCGCTTCAGCGCCGAGCGGAATGGGAACGTCGCGGAACGCAACTGAGCCGCCGGAAGGCGGAAGGCGGAAGGCGGAAGGCGGACGAGATTCGTAGATCGTCCGCTTTCCGCCTTCCGCCTTGGGATTGGGGAAGCTCGCCAACGATGGACATTCCCCGCTGCGATCTGGTTAAATAGAGCAACAGGCGGCCGCCGATTTGCCGTCTTCCCGCCAGGACCCTCCCGCCGACATCCATCACGGACAGGATTCCCCATCATGCTGCAACGGCCACGAATCTGCCTGCCCGCTCTGTTTTTATGCGCTCTGCCGGCCTTCCCGCCCGCCCGCGGGGCCGACGACCGTGTTGATTACAGCCGCGACATTCGCCCGCTGCTCTCTAACACCTGCTACAAGTGTCATGGCCCCGATTCCAACGAACGGCAGGCCAGCTTGCGTCTCGATTCGCGGAAGGCGGCCACGACGGAACTCGATTCGGGCAGCACGGCGATCGTGCCTGGAAACCGGGGCAAGAGCGAACTCTGGGCGCGGATCACCGCGAAAGATCCCGCATTGAAGATGCCCCCGCGCGGTTCCGGCAAGAAGCTGACGCCGGAACAGATCGCGCTGATCGGCAAGTGGATCGACCAGGGGGCCGACTATCGCAAGCACTGGTCCTTCATTCCCCCGCGGAAGGCGAAGTTGCCCAAAGTCGCGAACATGAGCTGGGTCGGCAACCCCATCGACCGCTTCATTCTCGCGAAGCTGACGAAAGAAGGGCTGAAGCCGTCGCCACCGGCGGACAAGACGACGCTCATCCGCCGGGTCACCTTTGACCTGAACGGCCTGCCGCCGACGCTGAAGGAAATCGACGACTTCCTCAAGGACGACTCGCCCGATGCCTACGAACGGGTCGTCGACCGGCTGCTGAAGTCGCCGCACTACGGCGAGCACCGCACGCGGTTCTGGCTCGACGCGGCCCGCTATGGCGACACGCACGGCCTGCATCTGGACAACGTGCGGTCGATCTGGCCGTACCGCGACTGGGTGATTGACGCGTTCAACACGAACATGCCGTTCGACAAATTCACCGTCGAGCAGATCGCCGGCGACCTGCTCCCCAACCCGACGCTGTCGCAGAAAGTGGCGACCGGCTTCAACCGCTGCAATGTGACGACCAGCGAAGGGGGCTCGATCACCGAGGAATACCGCGTGCGGTACGCCGTCGACCGCACCGAGGCGATCGGTACCGTCTTCCTCGGGCTGACCGTGGGCTGCGCCGTCTGCCACGAGCACAAGTTCGACCCGATCAGCCAGAAGGAGTTCTACCAGCTCTTCGGCTTTTACGCGAACACGGCCGACAACGCGATGGACGGCAACGCGCTGCTCCCCCCGCCGTCGGTCCGCGTGCCGACCGCCGAACAGAAGCGGCAGAAGCAGCAGTACGAAGCCGAGATCGCCCGGATTCGCGCCGAAATCCAGAAGAAGCTGGCGTCGATCCGCTACAGCGAGCCGCAGACGCCGGACGACGTGAAAGCGCCCAAAGTGCAGGAAACCGTCTGGGTCGACGACGCGCTGCCCAAGGGGGCCATTCCGCAGGGGAACGAAGCCGCCGCATCGTGGCAGTGGGTCCACGTGAAGACCGGGCCGGTGCACAGCGGCGAGAAATCCCACCGGCGGACGGCGACCGGACTCAGCCAGCACTTCTTCACCGGGGCCAATCCCGGTCTGAAGATCGCCCAGGGAGACCGGCTGTTCGCCTACGTCTATCTCGACCCGAAGAACCCGCCGCAGTCGATCATGCTGCAGTTCAACGACGGCACCTGGGAACACCGCGCGTACTGGGGGGCCAACCGCATTCCGTTCGGCGGGCGGAAAGACTCCCCGGCCCATCGCCGCATGGGGAAGCTGCCCGCGAAGGGGAAATGGGTGCGGCTGGAAGTCGACACGCAGAAAGTCGGCCTCAAGCCCGGAGCCGCGATCAATGGCTGGGCATTCACGCAGTACGACGGCACGGTGCACTGGGACAAAGCCGGCATCGTGAAGACGGAGGCCCTCCCCGCGCACTTCACATCGCAACGGGCGTGGGAGGCGTCTCAGAAGCTCGTGAAGAAGCCGTCGCTTCCGCAACCAATCCAGGCCGCGTTGAAACCGGCGACTGAGAAGCGAACGCCCGCGCAGAACAAGGCGGTCCACGAGTACTTCCTCGAGCGCGTTTACACGGAGTCGCGGTCCACGTTCGAGCCGTTGCACAAGCAGATCGTCGACGTGCGCAACAAGGTGCTGGAGCTCGACAAGTCGACCCCCAGCTCGATGGTCATGCTGGAAAAGACGTCCGGCCGCGTCCCGGTTTACCTGTTGAAGCGCGGGGAGTACGACAAGCCCGATAAGTCACAGGAGTTGAAGCCGAACATCCCCGCGTCGCTGGGCACGCTCCCGAAGGACGCCTCGGCAAACCGCCTCGCGCTGGCCCGCTGGCTCGTCGACAAGAACAACCCCCTGACCGCCCGCGTGACGGTCAACCGCTTCTGGCAGCAATACTTCGGCATCGGAATCGTCAAGACCGCCGAGGACTTCGGCTCCCAGGGAGAATGGCCGTCGCATCCCCAACTGCTCGACTGGCTGGCCCGCGATTTCGTCGACAGCGGCTGGGACGTCAAACGGCTGAACAAGATGATCGTCATGTCCGCCACGTATCAGCAGTCGTCGAAGGTCACGCCGGACCGCCTGAAAAGAGACCCGCAGAACCGGTGGCTCTCCCGCGGCCCGCGCTTCCGGCTCGACGCCGAAATGATCCGCGACAACGCCTTGGCCGTCAGCGGGCTGCTGGTCCGCAAGATCGGCGGCGAAAGCGTGAAGCCCTATCAGCCCAAGGGGCTGTGGGAAGCCGTCGGCTATACCGACAGCAACACGGCGAAGTTCACGCAGGACCACGGCGACAAACTGTATCGCCGCAGCATGTACACCTTCTGGAAGCGGACCGCCCCGCCGCCGACGATGTCCACCTTCGACGCCCCGTCCCGCGAGGCGTGCACCGTCCGCCGCGAACGGACCAACACGCCGCTGCAGGCGCTGGCGCTGATGAACGACAAGCAGTTCGTCGAAGCGTCTCGGAAGTTCGCCGAGCGGATCATGACCGAGGGTGGGAAGACGGCCGAGGAACGAATCGCGTTCGCCTTCCGCACCTGCACGGCCCGCAAGCCGACGCCGGAGGAGATCGCCGTCATCAAGTCGGTCTTCAAGTCGCAACTCGCCGACTACCGGAAAACGCCCGACGCGGCCAAACGGCTACTGAGCATCGGCGAATCCCCGCGAAACGAGAAACTCGACCCGGTGGAACTGGCCGCATGGACGATGGTGGCGAACCTGGTGTTGAATCTGGATGAGACGATTACGAAAGGATGACGGCGATGCCGAGTCCGTTTCCCCGGCATGGATCCGTATCTTGAGAAGAACTGGGGCGACGTCCATCCGCGGCTCGTCCTCTATGCGAGTGACTGTCCCCCGACGACGCGAAATGGGCCGACGAACTGCTGCGGGGGAAAGGGCTGCGATAGAATTCCAACGAGTGGCGCGTTTCGAAAGACACCGCGATAACAGCGAGAAGTCCAATGCCCAGTCCGTTTCCCGGGATGGACCCGTATCTCGAAGAGCACTGGCGGGACATCCATACCCGGATGATCGCCTACATCTGCGACCAGTTGGAGCCGGAGTTGCCGGAAGGGCTCTATCCACAGGTCGAGGAGCGAGTGATTGTCGACAACCTGATTGGGGTCCACACGTCGCGCTACCCCGATTTGCGCGTCATGGAGCAGTCGGAAGCACGGCACGCTGGCGGCGGTGCTCCCGTGGCTACCGTAACCCTTTCAAAACCGTTCGTCCTGCGGATCGAAGAAGAGGAAACGACCGAAAAGTTTCTCGAAATCCGTGACGTCCGCGGTGACGAACTGGTCACGGTTTTGGAATTGCTTAGCGCGTCGAACAAGTTCTCAGGCAAGGATCGAAACAACTACCTGAAGAAGCGTGCAGAAATGTTGCAGGCGGGCGTCAGCATCGTGGAAATCGATCTGTTGCGACGTGGCCGATCGGTTCAACCGTTTGAGTCCAAGAGTATCCCCGAAGACTTTCGGACCTGCTATCAGGTCTACGTGCGCCGTGGTTGGATTCCAAACGACATCGAGATTCACAGAGTTCCCCTGCGAGAGCGATTGCCCATTGTCGGGATTCCGCTTCGAAGGACGGATTCTGACGCACCGTTGGACCTTCAACCACCTCTCGACCGTTGCTACGACCGCGGGCGTTACCGCCGACTCGACTACACCGCCGACCCCGACCCGCCGCTGTCGACAGACGACGCGAAGTGGGCCGACGAACTGCTGCGGCAGAAAGGGCTGCGATAGACCCTTTGAAGGTGAACCATGATCGCAAAGCGAAACGAACTCATCGACGCGGCGCTGGAACTGCCGGACGAAGACCGCGCGGAAATTGCGCAGCGGCTGATCGACAGCCTGCCGCTGGATTGGGGAGGCTCGCCGCCCATTTCCGAGGAGTGGATCAGCGAAGTCGAGCGACGGGTGCAGGAGATTCGCAGTGGAAGCGAAAAGACAATTCCGCACGATGACGTCGTGCGAGAGATCGATCGCAAATTCCAAACCGAAAACTCGGAACTGCCGACGTGAACGTTTCCTGGCACCGGCAAGCGCGACGAGAGTTTGACAAGGCGGTCGATCATTACTGCGACGAACGCCGCGAGTTGGGTTGGCGGTTTCGCAACGCGGTTCTGGCGACGATACGGCGAGTTCAAAATGACCCGAACAGTTTCGAATGCCTGAGGCCGACGATTCATCGTTGCCGTGTCAGTCGTTTCCCCTATTGCGTCATTTTCTCCATTGAGTCTGATCAGGAAATCGCGATCATCGCGATTGCACACCATCTACGCGAACAGGAATGCTGGGAATCCCGAATCGAGGAGAAGCCATGACGCTCACCGTCGAGCAAATCCAGCAGGAAGCGCTGATGCTCCCGCTGAAAGAACGCGAGCAACTGACCGAATACATTCTCAAGAGCCTGGTGCGGGAACGCGCCGATATCGACGCCTCATGGCTCGCTGTCGCCCAACAGCGCCTCCGGGCGGTGGAACGTGGAGAATCGACGACAATCGACCACGATGAAGTCATGCGACTCGTGGACCAGGATCTTGATGCGATGGAGTTGCCGGATGAAGACCGGGCGGAGATCGCGCAGCGGCTGATCGACAGCTTGTCCGATGATTACGACGCCGTCTCGCATCGTTCACGGGAAACGCGTGCGTCACTGAGCCGGGAGCTCCGCCAGAGGATTGACGAAATCGATCGCGGCGAAATCGAGCTGCTCGGCGGACGCGAAGTCATGCGCGAACTGCATGAGGAATTCGATGCGAAATGGCGATGAAACAAGAGTTTCTCTCAAAGCTGACGAACTGCGGCTGGTCGGTCACGCGACATTCAGAGAATCTTGAGTGGAGGGCTGAGGAAATCTGGGTTCTCACGTCATTGTGGCAACCGAATGGGTTTACACTGTACTTGACATTCCAGACCGACTGGCAGCCTGACAGCGACGAACCATTCTGGGCAGTAAGCACTTCGTCGAAATGGCCGGCGGACCATGAAGTGGCACACGGAGAACCGAGCATCTTGTTTCGTGGGTGGCCTGAGAATCTTGAGACGATGATTGCCGGTCTCGACCAGATCCGGAACGAACACCGAAAAACGAACTGAATCGAATCCACGGAGTAACTCGATGCACCCCGCCCAAGAACACGCCATCCTCCACACCCGCCGCCACTTCCTCGGCCGTTCCGCCACCGGCATCGGCACCGCGGCGCTGGCCTCGTTGATGAATCCGCAGCTCTTCGCCGCCGACGGGTCCGCGCCCGATCCCACCGACGGCGTCCTCAAGCAACTGCATTTCGCGCCCAAGGCGAAGCGCATCATCTACCTGTTCATGTCCGGCGCGCCGTCGCAGATCGACATGTTCGATTACAAGCCGGTCCTCGACAAACACTTCGACAAGGACCTCCCCGATTCCATCCGCAGGGGGCAGCGGCTGACGACGATGACCTCCGGGCAGAAACGCTTCCCCGTCGCGCCGTCGATCTTCAAGTTCAAACAGCACGGCAGGCATGGCGCGTGGGTCAGCGAACTGGTGCCGCACATGGCCTCGATTGTCGACGATCTCGCCATCATCCGCTCGGTCCACACGGAAGCCATCAATCACGACCCGGCGATCACCTACATTCAAACCGGCTCGCAGATTCCCGGCAGGCCGTCGATGGGGGCGTGGCTCTCCTACGGCCTCGGCAGCATGAACGCCAACCTCCCCGCGTTCGTCGTCTTCACCACGACATGGACCGGGCGGAAGTCGGCCCAGGCCCTGTACGAGCGGCTGTGGGGACCGGGCTTCGTCCCCTCGCGGCACGCCGGCGTGCGGCTGCGGTCGCAGGGGGACCCGGTGCTGTACCTCTCGAACCCGCAGGGGGTCTCGCCCGCCGCCCGCCGCAAAATGCTCGACGCCCTCGCGAAGCTCAACAAGAAACAGTACGAAGCCGTCGGCGACCCCGAAATCCAGACCCGCATCGCCCAGTACGAGATGGCGTTTCGCTTGCAGACGTCGGTGCCGGAACTGACCGACATTTCCAAGGAATCGAAACACACCCTCGACATGTACGGCCCGGAAGTCACCAAGCCCGGCACCTTCGCCGCAAGCTGCCTGCTCGCCCGGCGGCTGGCCGAGCGGAACGTGCGGTTCGTGCAGCTTTTCATCCGCGGCTGGGACCAGCACGGCAACCTGCCGGCCGACATCCGCAACCAGTGCCGCGACGTCGACCAGGGAGCCGCCGCCCTCGTCAAAGACCTCAAGCAGCGGGGCATGCTCGACGACACGCTGGTCATCTGGGGGGGCGAGTTCGGCCGAACGGTCTACTGCCAGGGGAAGCTCACCAAGACCAACTACGGCCGCGACCATCACCCCCGCTGCTTCACGATGTGGATGGCCGGCGGGGGCGTGAAGCCCGGCATCGTCCACGGCGAGACCGACGACTTCAGCTACAACATCACGAAGAATCCGGTCCATATCCACGACCTCAACGCTACCATCCTGCACACGCTGGGCATCAACCACGAAAAGCTGACGTACCGCTTCCAGGGCCGCGACTTCCGGCTGACGGACGTGCACGGGAAGGTGGTGAAGGAGATTCTCGTGTGACTCGCATCTACGCCGATTTCCAGAATCTCGATGGGATCGTCGAGTTCAATTCTGAAGAAGACTGCTGGGTGGTGGCCGTCGACTGGAACAGGCTCACTCATGCGTCTGAGGTTCGCTCGGCACAGGCGCGCTGAAATCGACCCGGCCGGACGCAGCCCTCGACCGGACGAATTGCCTCATGACCCCGGATCAATTTTTCACGGCCGAACAACAACGGCGGCTGCGCAGACTGATGGGCGAGTGGAGAAAAGCACGCGATTGCGGAACGGACCTGCCAGAAGAACGGCAGGCGGAACTGGAAAGGCTCGTCGAGATCGAGTTGCTGGCGTCCGCGAAACGCGCGGAATCAATTCTGGCCCGTTCCGCCTCAGGACCGACCTCCCTGGAATCCCCAAAACCCGCGTGAGATTTCCCCCGCCCGTGCGTCGTATCCGTTGGAGCAATGCCGGTCCCGGTGTGCGCCTACGGTTTGCCTGCGGCCCCCCGGCGGGGGAATTTCCGGTTTTGAGTCGCACGGAGTTCGTCCGGTGTTTACGATGGCGCATCCTTGAACCCGAGAACTCGGTCGTTATTTCAGAGAGACGAACCCGCATGAGTGAGATCCAAGCCAATTCGCAGCAGTCGATCGAGCGGCTGAATGAAGCGTACAAGAAGATCCGCACCGAGATGTCGAAGGTCATCGTCGGGCAGGACCAGGTGATCGAGGAGCTGCTGATCGCCCTGTTCAGCCGGGGGCATTGCCTGCTGGAAGGGGTGCCGGGGCTGGCCAAGACGTTGATGATCTCGACGCTGGCCCGCTGCCTGTCGATGACGTTCGCCCGCATTCAGTTCACGCCGGACCTGATGCCGGCCGACATCACCGGCACCGACGTGCTGCAGGAGAACCGCGACACGGGGCAGCGGGAGTTCCACTTCATTCAGGGGCCGCTGTTCCACAACGTCGTGCTCGCCGACGAAATCAACCGCACGCCCCCCAAGACGCAGGCCGCCCTGCTGGAGGCGATGCAGGAGCGACAGGTTTCAATCGGCCAAACGCGGCACGTGCTCTCCGACCCGTTCTTCGTGCTGGCCACGCAGAACCCCATCGAGCAAGAAGGGACCTATCCGCTGCCGGAAGCGCAGCAGGACCGCTTCATGTTCAAGGTGTTCGTCGACTATCCGTCGTTCCAGGAGGAGAAGCAGATCGCCAAGCAGACGACGACGATCCAGGCCGACGACATCCAGCGCGTGCTGACCGGCGAGGACATTCTCGACGTGCAGAAGATCGTGCGGCAGGTTCCGGTGACCGACCACGTGGTCGAGTACGCGTTGGCGCTGGTGCGGCAGACGCGGGTGCGGGAGGCGGGCGCTCCGGAGTTCATCAAGGAATGGCTGAGCTGGGGGGCCGGGCCGCGGGCCGTCCAGAACCTGCTGCTGGGGGGCAAGGCGCGGGCGCTGCTCAACGGCCGCAGCCACGTCTCAACCGACGACGTCGCCGCGCTGGCGTTGCCGGTGCTGCGGCACCGCATCGTGACCAACTTCGCCGCCGAGAGCGAAGGGGTGACGACCGACCAGGTGGTGAAACGGCTGGTGAAAGAGACACCCTCCAAAGAAGGCGAACTGACCAGTGACCCAAGGTTACAAAAGATTTTTGCGGCCTGAGGCCCTGCAGCGGATTTCGCGGCTGGAAATCAAGGCCCGCCATCTCGTCGAGGGGTTTCTGGCAGGCTTGCACCGCAGCCCGTACTTCGGGCAGTCGGTCGAGTTCGTACAGCACCGCGAGTACGCGCAGGGGGACGACGTCCGCCGCATCGACTGGAAGGTGTGGTCCAAGACCGACAAGTACTACATCAAGCAGTACGAAGAAGACACCAACCTGCGGACGATGCTGCTGGTCGACGTCAGCGAGTCGATGCAGTTCGCCTCCGGCCGTGAGACGAAATACGAGTACGCCTGCACGATCGCCGCCTCGCTGGCGTACCTGCTGCTGCGGCAGCAGGACTCGGTGGGGCTGACGACGTTCGATTCCGGAGTCCGCTCGCAATTGCCGATGCGCAGCAAGCACACGCACCTGCACGCGATTCTCGCCGGCCTCGATGCGCAGGACCCCGAAAAGAAAACCGACATGTACGGCATCCTGCGGTCGGTGGCCGAGCAGATGAACCGCCGGGGAATGGTGATCCTCGTCTCCGACCTGTTCGCGGAGCGGGACGGCCTGTTCCGGGGGTTGAAACTGCTGCGTCACCGCGGGCATGACGTGATGCTGTTCCACATCATGGACGACCAGGAGCTCGATTTCGAATACTCGGGCACGACGAAGTTCGAAGGCATGGAGGAAATGGGCGACCTGATCTGCAACCCGCGCTCGCTGCGGGAAGGCTACCTCGACGCCGTCACGAAGTTCCTCGACGAAGTGCGGCGGGGATGCGCGAAACACGTGGTCGACTACCAGATCATCCGCACCAGCCAGAACATCGACGCGGTGCTGGCGCACTATCTGAGCCACCGGATCGGGATGAGGCAATCCGTCAGAACATGATTGAGAAACTGGATATTCGCGTAGAAATCGGAGAGACAGAAAAATTGGTGACAGAAAAATGAAGGAGTAGGGATGAAGGATCCCAGCGCGGCGAAGCCGCAATCAAACCTTGCGATGAGCCATTTTTCACCTGCAATCTTTCACCCGCCTCTTTCTGATTCTGGTCAAGGGCGGGTGATAAATGTGATTCTGGTCACGGGCGGGTTATAAATTTGGGGGTGAAGAATTCTCTCTCTTTCTCTCTCCACACGCGATCCCCAAAGTAGCGGTATCCATGCTCAGAATCCTGTTGACAGAAAAATTGATGACAAAAAAATGGCTGGTCGCTGCAATGCCCCAGAATTTTTTTGTCATCAATTCTTCTGTCAGCCCCTTTGGGACCGTCGGATTCGCCGAAATTTGCGCAGGAAACAAAACTTCGATGCCTTTGTAGTACGGATCATCACGGTGCGATTGCCGGGCGCCATGCACTGGCCCTTCATGCGACATCACCGATCTCTAAACACTCCCGGACGGCTTGAGGCGTTGCCTTTCTGGATTTTTCTGTCACCAATCTTTCTGTCTGTCGCCAACAATTCGAGCAGCCTCGGTAAATGGGCAGTTTTTTCGTCAATCCGGCATTCGTCGCCGCGGGGGCCGCGCTGATCGCGTCTCCGATCATCATTCACATCATCAACCGGCTTCGTTACCGGCGGGTGCGGTTCGCGGCGATGGAGTTCCTGCTGGCCAGCCAGCAGAAGAACCGCCGGCGGATCCTGATCGAACAGCTCATCCTGCTGCTGCTCCGCATCCTGATCGTGCTGGCGATCATGCTGCTGATCGCCCGGCTGATCCTCAGCCCCACGCAACTCAGTCTCATCCAGGGGAAGGCGGCGTCGCATCACGTCATCCTCATCGACGACAGCGGCTCGATGCGGGAAATCGCCGGCGACGAAAACGTCTTCGGCATCGCCAAGAAGAAGGCCCTGCGGCTCGTGGAACGCGGCGCGAATGAACCGGGCACGCAACGGGTGACGATCCTGCTGCTCTCCAAGCCCAACACCGCGCTCTTCCGCGACATGGACGCCAACCAGGACTTCTACAAGCGGGCGGTGACGACGTTCGAAAACGTCAAGTGCACGCACCAGCGGCTCGATCTGGCGGCGGGCATGAAGGTCGCCGGCGACCTGCTCACCGACGACAAGGAAAGCCGCACGTCGATCAAGCATCTGCACGTCATTTCCGACTTTCGCGCCGACGACTGGAAGACGGCCACGGGATTCGCCGACACGGTCGAACGGCTGACCGACAACGACATCAGCGTGAACCTCATCCGCACCGTCAAGGTCGCCCGCCCGAACCTCGCCGTCACCCGGCTCAGCGGCGAAGCCGAAACGGCGGCGGCCGGCGTGCCGATGTTCCTCCGCATCGGCGTGACGAACTTCGGCACGAAACCGGTCGAGAACGTGCCGGTCCGCATTTACGCCGACGGCAAACGCCTGCCGCGGGTTGTGCTGTTCGAAGTCCTCGAGCCCGGCATCGAGAAGGTGAAGCCGACCTACGTCTTCTTCGAGACCCCCGGGCGGCACCGGCTGCGGGTCGAGCTGCCCGTCGACGCGCTGCAGACCGACAACGTGCGGTACCTGGCGGTGGAGAACCTGCCGACCGCCAACCGCGTGCTGCTGATCGACGGCGACCCGGCCGCGAAGGACGCGCAATTCATCGCCGACGCGCTGGCCGCCGAACCGAAGATCAGCGGGGTGGAGGTGGAAATCCACGACCCCGACTGGATCCGCCGCAATCCGCTGGACCGCTTTCAGTGCATCTACCTGCTGAACGTCCCGCAGCTCGCCGAAGACGCCGTCCGGCCGCTGCGGTCCTACGTGGAGAACGGCGGCGGGCTGGCGTGGTTCGCGGGGAACCTGGTCAACGCCGCCCACTACAACGACAAGCTCTACGGAGTCGAAATCGAGACGGTCAAGGACAAGTCCGGCAAGGACGTCAAGCGGCCCGGGCGGGTCACCGGGCTGTTCCCCGTCCCGCTGGGAATCGCCAGCGATTCGCTGCCCGCGAAAGTGGAAGACAGCACCGCCGCCGACGTGAACGTCGCCGGGCTGCACCCGATCTTCAAGGCGCTCATCGAGACCAAAGTCATCGACATGCTGATGGTCTCGACGTACTGGCCGGTCGCGAAGCAGATTCCGCGGCTCGGCGCGGAATGGGATAAAGACGACAACCGCCGCAAAGACGGCGTCGAGACCGTCGCCACGCTGCGGAACGGCGAGCCGTTTATGTTCTCGCACCAGGTCGGCCGGGGGCGGATCGTCACCTGCCTGACGACGGCGGGCACGGCTTGGAACGACTGGGCGACGCTGCAGATTTACGTGCCGATCCAGCTCGAAATCCGCCGGTTGATCGCCCATAAGGCGGTCGACCGGCAGCGGATCGTCGGCCGGCCGATCGACGAGTCGCTGCCGGCGGCGGTCTATTCCGATTCGATGGCGATCGGCACCCCCGACTCGCCCGGACAGCCGACTCCGCTGCGGGCCACGATTCGCAAGCCGGCCCCCGACGAACAGCAGGACGCGGAGAAAAAGACGGCCAAGAAGAAAGCGAAGAGCGGGCAACCGCAAACCGAAGAACTGTACGGCGTGACGTTTAACGAAACCGATACGCCCGGCGTGTATTCGCTGGTGGTCAACCGGCACAAGGCGGCGAGCGGATCGGGGAGCACCCGCGAAGAGCGAATGTACGCCTACAACGTCCCCGTCGAAGAAAGCGCGACCCAGCTCGTCGCCACGGAAGACATCCGCAAGGCGGTCCCCAATAATACAAGCTTCAAAGTTTACGACCCCGACGACGACACCGTCTTCGAAGGGCAGGAGCCGGGACAGGAAATCCGCCGCATCCTGCTCGTCCTGCTCGTCGTGCTGCTGATCGCCGAACAACTCCTCGCGTACCGGTTGAGTTATCATACGCGGGAGGCGTGAAGGAAAGTGGAGTGATGGAGTGGTGGAATGATGGAGTGATGGAGTGATGCAACGGACAATTTGGGGATCGTTCTCCAATACTCCAACACTCCAACACTCCATTCCCCCGTTGTCGATTGACGAAACGAAACATCGCGTAAACCGAAGAGGATGACGTGGGATTGTTCCTCCCCCTGTTCGCCGAATTCAACGTCCGGCTGCCGAGCACGCCGCTGGGGTGGCTCCTGCTGCTGGGCGGGTTCGGCCTCGCGGTGGTCCTGGCGGGCGTCGTGTACGTCTTCGACGCCAGAAAACTGCACCCGCTGTGGACCGCCTGGCTGCTGATGCTGCGGCTGGCGGTGTTCGCCGCGCTGCTGATCATCGCCTTCAACCCGCACGACCGCACCACCAGCGCGCTGTTCACCCCCTCGCGGGTCGTGCTGCTGGTCGACACGTCGACCTCGATGGGCTTCCGCGAGAAGAGCGGCAGCGCGATCGCCGACCCGTCGACGCCGGTCTCCAAACGCAGCCGTTCCGAGGCGGTCGTCGAGCTGATGAAGCAGACGCCGCTGGTCAAGGAACTGACCAAATACCACGAAGTCAGCATCTTCACCTTCGACGAAAACATCTCGAAACAGCCGCGGCGGTTCTTCCCCAGCGAACTGGGAAGCTCGGGAACGGCCAGCGCCGCGCCGGCCGCGAACGGGAAGGCCGACGCCGAGAGCGAATCGAAGGCCGCCAAGCCCCCCGAGTGGGAAGAGGTCTTCAAACCGGTCGGCCGCGAGACCCGGCTGGGGGACATGCTCCGCGAGTTGATGCGGACTCAGAAGGGAAAGACGCTCTCCGCCGTCGTCGTCGTGTCCGACGGCCAGTGGAACAGCGGCGTCAACCCCGTCGCCGCCCACCAGTACGCGATGCAGAACAAAGTGCGGCTGATCACCATCGGCGTCGGGCCGCTGCAGAAGCCGATCAACGTCCGCCTCGCCGACGTCAAAGGCCCCACCGACGTCAACAAGGGAGACCCCTACGACATCAAGGCGTATATCCAGGGGGACGGCACCGAAGGCCGCGAGGTCAACGTGTCGCTGTGGGTGCGGCCCGAACGCGAAGGGGGCCGGGGCGACGACAACGCCGACTACAAGAAGGTCGAAGACGCCGAGGCCCCCGAGTCGATCATCCTCGGCAAGGACGGCGTCTCGAAGGAGGTCGTGTTCAAGGTCAAGCCGAAGGAGAAGGGGAAGTTCCAGTACAAAGTCGAGGTGCGGCCGAACTTCGCGGTGGACGAGTTCGACAAGAGCGACAACCTCGCCGAGCACCGGGTGAACGTCATGGACCGCAACCTCGGCGTGCTGATCATCGCCGGCGGGCCGATGCGCGACTTCCGCTTCGCCCGCAACATGCTGTTCCGGCACCAGAACATCGACGTCGACATCTGGCTGCAGACGGTCGACCCGATCTACAAGAACAACGTCAGCCAGGACGCCGACGACGTGCTCTTCGAGTTTCCCGAGGAGTTTCCCACGCGGCCGATCGCGAAGCGCGAAGATTACATCGCGAACCCCGAAAACAAGAACGCGATCAAATACGACGTGATCATCGCGTTCGACCCCGACTGGCTGGCCGACGGCTTCAAGCCCGATTCGTTCAAACGCATCGCCGACTGGGTCTCGGCCGACGCGGGGGGGCTGATCGCCGTCGCCGGCGACGTAAACACGCCAACGCTGGCGTCCGCCCCGGAGTTGAAGCCGATCCGCGAGCTGTACCCCGTCGTGCTCAGCAACCTGATCGCGCTCGACACCGAAACGAAGTCCGACAAGCCCCGCCGCGTCGCCCCCACCGAGAAGGGGCGGGGCATTCCCTTCCTCAAGCTCGGCGACGACGACATCCAGTCAGAAAACATCTGGGCGGAATTCGAAGGCCTGTATCGCTGCTATCCGACCTCGGGCAGGAAGGCCGGGGCCGTCGTCTACATGGAGTTTGACGACCCCGTGCTCGAAAACGTCTACAACAGCAAACCGGTGCTGATGGCGTCGCAGTATTACGGGATCGGTCGGGTCGTGTACATCGGCAACGCCGAGTTGTGGCGGCTCCGCGACCTCGACGAAGACTACTTCGACCGCTTCTGGGTCAAGGCGGTCCGCGAGGTCGGGCAGGGGCGGTTGGGGCGCAAGTCCCCCTTCGGCACGGTGCTGCTCCGCAAGACCGAATACTACGTGGGGGAAACGGTGGCGGTCGAGGCGAAGCTGATCAACTCCAGCAACCAGCCGGTCGTCGCCCCGCATGCCGACATGGAGGTTCTCGACCCGAAGGGCGACCCGGTCGTCCCCCAGCCGAAGCTGGTGCCGGATGAATCGCGGGCCGGCTACTACGTGGGGGACTTCCCCGTGCGGATCAAGGGAACGTACCGCATCTCGGTGCGGAACCCCGGCGTGACGGGGCAGCCCGCCATCCCCGCCACCGTCGTCGTCAACATCTCGCAGAAGGAAGCGCAGGACCCGCGGCAGAACGCGAAAGTGCTCGCCGACCTCGCCCGCGACACGGGGGGGGGCAAGTACTTCTCGCTGGAATCGTTCCACAAGCTGTTCGCCTCGCTCGACGCCCGCGAGCAGGCGCTGGCCGACGCCCGCGCGAAGAACGCCCCTCCCAGTGAAATCAAAACCGCGGAAAACGACCTCTCCGCGACCCGCAAAGAAATCGAAACCCTGTTCCCCAACCGCGGCTTCAAAGTCGATGTCGACGAAAAGGTCCGCACCCTGTGGGACCTGAAATGGGTGATGTTCCTGCTCGTCGGCCTCTTGTCCGTGGAGTGGCTGACGCGAAAACTCCTGAAACTGGCGTAACGCAGTCGAAGAGTCGAAAGTCGAAAGTCGAAAAGTCGAAAAGTCGAATGTCGAAAAGTCGAAAGTCGAAAAGTCAAACAGCCACCCATTCGACCTTCGACCTTCGACCTTCCGACCTTCGACCCTCCGACCTTCGACTTCCCGACCTTCGACTTTTCGACCTTCAGCCCATCGACTCCCATGCCTCGCCTCGATACCCGCATTCGCCCCGAAGTGCAGAGCATCCTGTCGCGATTGCGCGGCGGGATTCGCATGTATGTGTTCGTCGAGGGGCTGACGCTCTTGATCGTGCTGGCCGCCGTGCTGTTCTGGATCAGCTTTTCCGTCGACGGCTTGTGGTTCGAAATGACCCGCTACGAACTGGCCCGCTGGTTCCGCGTCGGGTTCGACGTCGTCGCGCTGGGGCTGCTGGCGGCGGCGGCGATGTACTGGATCGGACTGAGGCTGTTCCGCAGCATGAGCACCAAGCCGCTGGCGCTGGTGCTCGAACGGCGGTTCCCCGACCTGAACGACCGGCTGGTCACCTCGGTCGAAGTTGCCCAGTCGGTCTCCGGCCGCGAAAGCGACCTCACCGTCTCGATGCTGAATCGCACGATCGAATCGGCCTCGGAGCAGGCCCGGCGACTGCGGGTCGGCGACGTGTTCGAGACCCGCCCCGTCCGGTGGGCCGTCATCGGGGCCGTCGCGGCAATCGTCACCGTCGCCGGCTACGGGGCGGCGTTTCCCGGCGACATCCAGCGCTGGCTGGGGGCCTACGTCAACCTGCAGGACGAATACTGGGACCGCGAGACCCGGCTGGAACTCCGCGTCATCGACGAGCTCAACAACGTCCCCCGCGACTTCGACGAGAATCGCCGCTTCAAGCACCCCAAAGGCGGCGACCTCACGCTGGAAGTCTCCGTCCCCGCCGAAGGCCCCGACGGCAAGAAGCTCATCGTCCCCGAGCGGGTCGACCTGCAGTACCGCCCGCAGGAAGGGGGCTCGACGAAATCGATCCCCTGCGTCCGCAGCGGCGATCGGACCTTCCGCGTGTCGTTGAAGGTCCGCGACAACCTCGAGCTGTTCGTCGTCGGCCACGACTACAAGAACCGCGAGCCGTACTACATCGACGTCGTCGACCCGCCGGCCGTGGAACGCATGGAACTGATCTGCGTCTATCCCGCATACACCGGCATGAACGAAGACCGGGCCGTGTCGGCGAAGATCGACGTGCTCGGCAAGCAGGTCAGCATTCCGCTGGAAACGAAGTTCCGGCTGGATATCTTCACCAACAAGCCGCTGCTGCAGGCCCGCGTCGCCTGGGACCGCTACCGCTTGCAGTTCGGCTGGTTCCCGCCGGCGGCCGACGGCGGGAAGCGCTCGTCCGACCCCAAAGCGAGCCGCGACTTCAAGGCGGAATTCATGTCCCGCGGCCTCCCCCCGCAACAGACGACGCTGATGCAGTCGGCTTTGGGACTGGGCGGCACCCCGTCGCTCACCCGGCGGGAGTTCACGACCCCCATTCCGGAGCAGGTCGCCCGCGAGTTCTTCCGCGGCGGCAACGAGCCGGGGTTCCGCCTGCCGTTCATCGTTTCCGCGCAGAAGTCAGCCAAGGCGAGGCAGCAGTTCGAAACGGAATTCCCCGGCCTGGGCCGCCCGTTTCTGATGCCCGCCGACGCCGAACTGCGGATCTACCTGCAGGATGAAGACGAGATTTCCAGCATCAACCCCGAGCAGATTACGATTCACGCCGACCGCGACACGGCCCCGGTGGTCGAAGCGCGGCGGCAGGACATCGGCGACGCCGTGACCCGCTCCGCGACGATTCCCATCGTGGCCAAAATCCTCGACGACCACGGCGTGGCCGGCGCCCGCCTGGAATACCGCACCGCCCCCAAAGGCCGCACGACCACCGAGGGGCAGACCTGGCGGCCGTGGGAGCTCGAGCACCCGCCGCAGAAGAACGCCGACGGACTGTGGCCCAAGCGGTTCGACTTCGGAACCAGCCTCGACGAAAAAGACGACGAAGGGAAGACGGTCACCCGCCGGATCAACTACGAATACTTCCCGGTGCCGCAGGCCCGCGTGACGGGCGAGGACGGCAAGGAACGCGACCTGCAGGCCGGCGACCTGCTGACGATCTCGGTCGTGGCCCGCGACGCCGACGACCTCAACGGGCCGAACTCCCGCCGCAGTGTGCAGGTGTTCGACTTCCGCATCGTCACCGCCCAGGAGCTGCACAACATCCTGTATGAGAAGGAAAGCCGGCTGCGGATCGACTTCGAGAAGATCATCGGCGAAGTCGAAGCGACCCGCAGAGAGATGGGCGACCGCAAGCTGCAGGTGGGCGAATTGAGGCAGCTCCTCGCCGGCAAAAAGGCCGACACCCAGCGGGTCGCCACGTTGCAGTCGGCCATCCGCCTGACCGCCCGCCGCGCCCAGGCGCAGCTCCGCAAGAACCACAACGAAACGCAGGCCGTCGAGAACGGCTTCCGGCAGATTCGCGCGGAACTCATCAACAACAAGCTGTTCACCGAGAGCGACACCAGGCGGCTCGACCAGGACATCATCGGCGAGCTGTACAACGCCGACAAACGCCGGGGAGAAGCCGGCAATAAGGTCCGCGGCGACTACGAACTCGTCGACATCGCCCTGGGAGGTTACAATACAGCCGTCGACGACGGCCGCGACCCCGAGTCGGCCATCGACGAGAGCATCGACCGCACCGACGCCCTGCTCCGCCGGCTGCAAGCCGCCCTGAAGGAAATGAGGGCCCTGATCGGTTTCCATGGTGCGGTGAAAATTCTGGGGAAAGTGATCAAGGACGAAGACGAGCTGCGGGAAGCGGTCGAAAAGCTGTTGCGGGACCGGACCCTGGGCATCGGCAAGCCCTGAACACCCCCGGAAACCCGAAAAAACCGGATAGAAAACGGCCTCTCAAGAGTCCTAATAGTAGGTCAGCCTTTCCAGGCTGACCGGGGATCGGTTCGCACACCGGCCGCCGGCCCGCGGCGGCTTCGCCACTCCGAATCAGGAGGTTTGACCATGCGGTTCTCTCGACTGAGTGTCGCGGCGCTGGCCGCTTTTCTGGCGACCGCTCTCTTGCTGCCCGCCTTCGCGCAGGACGCCGGCAAGTCCGCACCGGCCAAGCCCACCCAACCGGCGGCCGCCAAGCCGAAGCTCACCACCGACGCCGCCCAGAAACGGCAGGAAGACATTCAGCGGCAGTTCAAGCAGTTCGAATCCGCCCTGCAGACGATGGCGGCCTACCTCAAAAGGAACGATCCGCACAAGGCCGACCTGATCCTGCAGGCGCTCAAGCAGAGCCAGTCCGAGCGGATCGAAACGCGGATGAGCAAGATCGTCGGCATGCTCAAGAAGGAAGAGCTCGGCGACGTGGTGGTCGAGCAGAAGGACTTGGTGGACCGCCTGAAGTCGATCTACGACCTGCTGCAGCGGGAAAACATCCTCGACCGCAACCGCGCGGAACAGAAGCGGATCAAGGCCCTGCTGAAGGAACTGCGGGGGCTGATCAACGAAGAGCAGGTGCTCCGCTTCAAGACCGAGCGCGGTGACGGCGACCCGCAGCGGCTGGCCGCCATTCAGGCCGAGATCGCCCGCAAAACGAAAGAACTCCGCGACAAGATCGACCGCCAGGACCGCGAACGCAGCGGACAGACCCAGAGCGGCTCGAAATCTCAGAGCAAGTCCGGCGCGAACAGCAAGAGCGGTTCCAAGTCGGGAAGCAAGTCCGGCTCCAAGAGCGGCAGCAAGTCCGGGTCGAAATCCGGTTCCAAGAGCGGCTCGAAGAGTGGCAGCAAGTCCGGAAGCAAATCCGGGTCGAAATCCGGAAGCAAGTCGGGGTCGAAATCCGGTTCCAAATCCGGCAGCAAGTCCGACTCAAAGTCCGGTTCCAAGAGCGGCTCGAAGTCCGGTAGCAAATCGGGTTCGAAAAGCGGGAGTAAGTCCGGCTCGAAGTCGGGAAGCAAGAGCGGCTCGAAATCCGGAAGCAAGTCGGGCAGCAAGTCCGGTTCCAAGAGCGGCAGCAAATCCGGCAGCAAGAGCAAGGATGACCCCAACAACCAGAACCAGCAGGCCCGGAACCAGCAGCAGCAGACCCCCGGCCGCCAGCAGATTCAGGAAGCCTACGAGGAAATGCAGCGGGCCATCGAAGAGTTGAAGAAGGCCCGCCGCAACAACGCCGCCGACGCCGAGGCGCGGGCCTTGCAGAAGCTCAAGGAGGCCGAGGCCAAGCTGGAGGAAATCCTCAAGCAGCTTCGCGAAGAAGAGCGCGAGCTGATGCTGCGGGCGCTGGAAGCCCGGTTCCGGCTGATGCTCCGCATGCAGAAGCAGATCTATTCCGACACGAAGCTGCTCGACACCGTTCCCAGACCGTCGAGCTGGAACGCGACCCACGCCGACAAGGCCCGCGACCTGGCCCGGCAGGAAGACCAGATCACCCTCGAAGCGACCAAGGCGCTGGCGCTGCTGAAGGCCGAGGGGTCGTCGATTTCCTTCCCCGAAGCGGTCCGCGAAGTCCGCGAAGACATGATCACCGTCGCGAGGCTGCTCTCCAAGGAAGACGTCGGCAAGGACAACCAGGCCATCCAGCGGGACATCATCGACGCTCTGGGCGAAATGGTCGAGGCCCTTAAGAAAGAGCTGGAAAAGGCCAAGAACAAAAAGAAGAAAAAGAGCAAGCCGAAGAGCGGCAAGCCGAAAGACCCCGCGCTGGTCGACATGCTCGCCGAGCTGAAAATGCTCCGCTCCCTGCAGATGCGGGTCAACCGCCGCACCCGCCGGATGGGCAACCGCATCAAGGGAGAGCAGGCGACCGAGAAAGAGGCCGAAGTCGTGCGGCAACTCCAGGACCTGGCCAAGCGCCAGGCCCGCATCCAGAAGGCCGCCTACGACCTCGCCACGGGGCGGAACAAGTAGTAGGATAGCAGTGGTTCAATCGCGCAGAACCCGGGGATTTCCGAAATCCCCGGGTTCTGATTCGCATAAAGCCAAAGTCAGACAGAAAGATCGGTGACAGAAAAATGCCGGCATCAAAGAGTCTGTAATATCCGGAACCAAATGTTGACGCATTCGGGTCACGGCACGGAAGGCGGCGGGTTATAAATTTATAGGTGAAAAATTGGTCCTGTCGGCCGTCATCTGAAAGTCCGACAGACTGCGTTTGGGATTTCGCGTCGTGAAAGAGAATTTTTCACCCGCAAATTTATAACCCGCCTCTTACCAACTCTTCCGTTGCTCGTCTGATTTTTCGGTCACCATTCTTTCTGTCCCCGCCTTTGTAGCACGAGGATAACATGTCGGTACTGACCTGCCTGCTGCTGGCTGCCGCGGCTGCCGCTCCGGAAGTGGCGGTCTCGACGGTGCAGGGCAAGACGGTGAAGGGGGCGTTTCAGGAGCTGTCGGCCGATTCGCTGACCGTGAAGTCCGCCGCCGGCAAGCAGGTCGCCGTCCCCGTCGCCGAACTGCTGCAGGTGAGCTTCGCGAAAACGACGCCGCTGAAGATCGACCCCAAAACGACCTTCACCGTCACGCTCGTCGACGGGACCGAGCTGGCCTGCACGAAGTTCACCACGACCGCCTCGGCAGCGAAGCTGCAGTCCCCGCTGTTCGGCCAGTTGAAGCTGCCGGTGACGTCCGTCGCCAGCGTGCGGCTGATGCCGATGACCGCCGTGTTGCAGTCGCGGTGGAGCGAACTGCTGAAGCGTGAGATCCGCAAAGACCTGCTCGTCGTCCCGCGGCCGAGGCCGCCGGAAGCCGCCAAGACGCTCGACTTCGTGCAGGTCGTCGTGGCCGGCGTCACCGAGGAGAACGTGACCTTCGCGTTCGGCGGCATGGAGCAGACGCTGCCCCGCACGCGGTTCTTCGGCCTGATCTTCAGCCGGCCGAAGCAGGACGGCGAAAAGCCGGTCTGCACGATTCAGCTCGACGGGGGCGGCCCGCTGCAGGTGTCGCGCGTCCGCTGGGACGGCACGACGATGAAGGCCCGCCTGCTGGCCGGCGTGAACGTCGACATCCCCGCCGCCAGCGTCAAGCTGCTCGACTTCAGCCAGGGCAAAGTGAAATACCTCGCCGACATGGAACCGAGCGAAGAAGAGTTCACCCCCTTCTTCGACGACGATCTGAAGCTGTCGCGCAGCCTGTTCCGCTATCGGAAGAACAAGACCGACCTCAACAAGAAGCTGCAACTGGGCAAGACGGCTTACGACCGCGGATTGTGGATTCATTCCAAGACCACGTTGAATTACCGCCTGCTGGGGGATTACCGCCGGTTCCGCGCCGTGATGGGAATCGACCAGGACGCCGCCAAGGACGGCATCGGCGTCGTGCACGTCGTCATCACCGGCAATAATAAGAAACTGTTCGAGGGGACGGTCCGCTGGTCCGATTCCCCCCGCAACCTCGACCTCGACGTGACCGGCGTTCGCGACCTGAAAATCCTCGTCGACTACGGCGACAACGACCCCACCGGCGACCACCTCGATCTCGCCGAAGCGCGGGTGATCAAGTGACTGCCGCTTGCGGCTTAGCCGCAATACCGTTCATCTTCGCGCAAACCACGACCTCCTGTATCGTTGCGATGTTCAACAAACCACAACGCCCAGGAGGTCATGGCGATG
>Ga0268386_10000013_pt1 | contig 80531 bp, 68 predicted proteins | sample RVTome_15_FD_200260 | JGI IMG/M metagenome (GOLD analysis project Ga0268386, IMG submission 200260) | Soil microbial communities from uranium-contaminated site in the Upper Colorado River Basin, Wyoming, United States - RVT150D86... ... | reverse complement strand
ACGAGGTCGCGGCGGTGGCGTCGAGCCCGTTCGGAGTCGCCCCCCCGACCCTGTTTCGCCTGGGTGCGGGCGAGTTCGTCCGCCGCTCGCTTCGGGGCCCCCGAGTGCTCGCGGATGCCCTGGCGCGCGCGCTCGAGGGGAAGTCGCTCAACCTATCCGACGTCGCCCTGTCCCTGTTCGAGCTGCTGCCCGCGGGCCTGCTCGACAACTCCGGGATCCAGGAGTACCTCGCCGGCGTGCTCGCGAGCCGCGGCCGCAGGGACTCGTTCCGCGACCTGGGACGAGAGCTGTACGTGGTGGCGGTGGACCTGGACAGCGGCGACGCGGTGCCGTTCGGCGAGCCGGGCGCGCCGGCGGTGCCGGTCTCGCGGGCGGTCCAGGCCTCCACCGCCATGCCCGGCCTCTACCGCCCGGTGCGCATCGCGGGGCGCGACTACCTGGACGGCGGCGTCAAGAAGACGGCGCACATCAACCTCGCGATCAAGCACGGCGCCGAGCTCGTCGTCTGCATCAACCCGATCGTGCCGATCCTCAACGACGGCGTCCTGAACGGGCACCTGAGCGGCAAGGGCGTCACCTACGTCCTCGACCAGGCGCTGCGGATCATGCTCCACGGCCGGATGCAGTACGGCCTGGAGCGCTACCGCTCCGAGCACCCGGAGGTCGACATCCTGGTCGTCCAGCCCACGCGGGACGACATGCGGATGTTCGGCTACAACATCATGAGGTACAGCGCTCGGAAGATCGTGGCCGAGCACGGCTACCGCTCGCTGCTGGCCTCCTTTCGGAAGAACCGCCGTGCGTACGGGCGGCTGCTGGCCCTCCACGGGATGCGGCTCAAGGACCCGGGAAGGCTCCCGGAGGTCCCGCATCCGCACGCGTACCGCTCCTCGGTGGGACGGACGCTCTCGGGGTCGCTGGACGTGCTCGGGTCCCGACTCGGCTCCGAGGAGCACTGATCGGGCGCTTCGGGCCGCCCAGGTTAGACTCGATCCTCGATGGAGGCCCCAACTCCCACGCCGCCGATCGACGAGGCGGTCGAGATCTCGCGGCAGATCGCCGAGGCGCTCGAGGAGGCGCACGAGCACGGGGTCGTCCACCGCGACCTGAAGCCGGCGAACGTCAGGGTCACGCCGGAAGGCAAGGTCAAGGTGCTCGACTTCGGGCTTGCCAAGGCCTGGAGCGGCGAGAGCGTCCCCGACTCCGCCCCGGACAGCTCACACTCGCCCACGCTCACCCACACGGGCACCGCCGTGGGAGTGATCCTCGGCACGGCGGCCTACATGTCGCCGGAGCAGGCCCGCGGTCGGACCGTCGACAAGCGCTGTGACGTGTGGGCCTTCGGAGCGGTGCTCCACGAGATGCTCACGGGACGGCCGGTATTCACCGGTGAGACCGTCTCGGATGTCCTGGCCGCGGTGCTCACGCGCACGCCCGACTGGAACGCGCTGCCGCCGCCCACGCCGCCGGGCGTCGTCGGCCTGCTGCGGCGCTGCCTGGAACGGGACCCGAGGCGCGGGACGGCCGCTCGCTGGCCTATACGGTGACGACGGAACAGCGCTCGACGGTCCAGGTCGTCGACCTCGCCGGCGCGAACCGGGAGGTCGCGGCGCCTGGAGGTACCGTGTTGTTCGCGTCCTGGTCGCGGGATGGCCGCAGGCTGGCGTTCCAGCGCGAGAAGGACGGACCTCGCCAGATCTGGGTGGTCGCTGCCGAAGGCGGCAAGGCCGTCGCGCTCACCAAGGGCACCGAGGAGCTGTCGCACCCGCAGTGGTCCCCGAAGGACCCCGACCGGATCCTCGTCGTCGTCGACCACAAGAACCTGGCCGCGCTGTCGGCCTCGACCGGAACGCTGACGCCGCTCACCCGCTACGACGACTCGACCCGCTACGTCGACTACCCGAGCTGGTCCGCGGACGGCAGCCAGGTCTACTTCAGCATGACCCGCAAGGAGGGGGACCTGTTCCTGCTCGAGAACCGCTGAGCCCTAGCCTAGCCGAACCAGACCGATCGGCGGCGCGCCAGCCGTCCGTCGATCATCCGCTGTACGGTGGAGCGGACCTGCTCGGAGAGGCGGTTCACCAGGATCGGGTCGTCGGCCCCCTCCGGCCCGTGGACGTCCATCGGCATCGGATCCCCGAAGTCCAGCGACCACTTGCTCGGCAGCGGGACGACCCCCAGGGGACCGAGCAGCGGGAAGGTCGGCGTGATCGGGAAGTACGGCAGGCCGAGCGGCCGGCCCACCCAGTCCGCCTTGGCCACGACCGGGTGGATCTCCTCGGCGCCCACGACCGCGCAGGGGACGATCGGCGCGCCCGTGCGCAGCGCCAGCCGCACGAACCCGCCGCGGCCAAAGCGCGCCAGCCGGTAGCGATGCCTGTAGCGCTTCCCCACGCCCTTGACGCCCTCCGGGAAGACCCCGACCAGCTCGCCCTTCCGCAGCAGCCGCTCGCCGTTCTCCTGGCTGGCCCGCACCGCGCCGGTGCGGGCCAGCAGCGGCGCCAGGAACGGCAGCAGGGCGAACATGTCCAGGGCCAGCATCCGGCACTCGCGCCGGGCGGGGTGCTCGTGGCGCACCGCCAGGTTGATCATCACGCCGTCCCAGGGCAGCACGCCCGAGTGGTTGGCCACGACGAGCCCCGGGCCGTCGCCGGGGACGTTCTCGATCCCCACCGTCTCGACCCGCCACCAGACCGTGTACAGGAACTCGAACAGGGGGCGGACGGCCTCGGTGAAACGCGGGTCGAACCCGAACTCGTCGACCTCCTCGGAGTGCCGGGCGAAGTAGAACGCGCCCATCAGCCGCGCCACGTTCTCCCAGCGCGCGGCGCCGCGGCCGGCCTGGAGGACCCGGGCCAGCGCCACCAGGGCTCCTTCGCCGCCGGTCCTGGCCTGGGCTTCGCCACGGAGCCGGGCGATCTCCTCCTCGAGGGCGCGCAGCCGGTCGCGCAGAGCCTCCTCCGATCCTCCGGAGGGCGCGCCCGCTCGGGTGCGGCCGCGCATTGGCAGGACGCGCGCGGAGGGGCTCAAGCGTGGACCTCCTCGCGGCGGCCGGCGGCGGCCGGGTGGCGGTAGCCGAGATAGGCGACGAGCGCGTCGCGGCTCGACCGGCGCGCGGTGAATCCCAGCTCGCGGCGGGCCTTCTCGCCGTCGGCCACGAACAGGTAGCGCGCGTAGTCCACGAGCGCCCCCGGTGCTTCACCCAGTCCCGAGGCCCAGAGCAGGTCCGCGCCCACGTACGCGAGCGGATGCGGGACCGGGACCGGGACCTTGCCGGCCAGGTGCAGAGCACTCGCGAGCGGGATCGGCCGCGAGGGGACGACGTTGAACGCGCCGCCGGGCGCCGCCTCCAGCACGGCCTCGGCCGCCGCCAACGCGTCGTCGGGATGGAGGAGCTGCACCAGCGGGTCGTAGCCCATCAGGACCGGGATCACCCGCCGGTCGAGGATCCGCGTGTAGAACGTCCGCACGCCCGGCCCCAGGAGCGGCGCGAAGCGCAGGACCGTCACCTTCATCGACGGGTACCGCCGCGCGAACGCCGCCGCGTGCTGCTCGGCTTCCAGCTTGTCCCGCACCCAGGCCAGCGACGGGTTCGGCTGGAGCGGCCGCTCCTCGGTGAGGAAGTTCGGGTTCTGTCCCCGCGCGCCGTAGACGAACGTGAACGAGCGCACCAGCACGTGGCCGACGCCCGCGGCCGCCGCCGCTGCGAGCAGGCCGAGGGTCCCAATCGACTCCAGCTCGTGGGAGTAGGCCGCGTCGCGCCGGGGGTTCGTGAAGAAAGCGGTGTGGACGACGGTGTCGACGTCCTCCTCGCGGAACGCGTCCAGCAGCCTCTGGTCCGAAGCGGGCTCGGTCAGGTCGTGGGCGCGATGGCGCACCGGAAGCGCGGCGGGAGGTGAAGCCACGTCCAGGGCGACGACGGCGTCGCCCCCCCTGGCCTCGACCAGGCGGCGCAGCAGCCGCGAGCCGACAAAGGACGCGGTCCCGGTGACGGCGATCCGCCCCACGGCTACTCGGAGGCCCCGGGCGCGGCCTTCCGGGGCCGGCGGGCCGTGCGCTTGCGGGCGGCCCCGCCCGCGCTCGCGCCCCCACCCGCCGCCTGCCGCGGCCGCGCCGGCTTTCTCGCGCGCAGGCTGCGGATCTCCTCCTCCAGGGCCTCGATCCGGCCGAGCGCGCGCTTGAACTCGCTGCGGGTCGGCACGTTCATGGTCTTGAGGGCCCGGCTCGCGGCCTGGTCGAGCCTCTCCTTCCCGCGCATCGCCGCCTGCATGGCCTTCACGAACTGAGGGTTCTTCATCAGCTCGCCCGACACCTGGACGAGCACCTCCTCGCCCCGGGTCTTGAGACGATCGAACACGCTGCGCGCGTCGCTCACGGAAAGCTCCTTTCCCTCGATGGCCTAGGATACGGCCGGCGCGCACGCCGGGCAATCGTGGAGGTGGCGGCTCACCGGAAGTTCCGCGAGGACGTGCGGACCCGAGGCAGCTCCACTCCGCGCACGGCGCGCGCCCGGACCGAGATCCCCTCGCGGGCCTGCAACGTCCCGTCGACCTCCAACACGTTCGCGGCGACGAGGACGGCGTGCTCGCGCTCGAACAGTTCCGGCAGGACGGTGACGTTCACGAGCCCGGTCTCGTCCTCCAGGGTCAGGAACAGGAAGCCCTTTGCCGTCCCGGGGCGCTGCCGGCAGATCACCGCCCCCGCCACGCGGACCCACCGCCCGTCGCCGAGCCCTTCCAGGTCCACGGCCCGCAGCGCCCCCCTCGCCTTCAGGAGCGCCCGGTGGAGCCGCAGCGGATGCGGTCCCACCGTCACCGACGTGCCCAGCACATCGCTCTCCAGCCGCTCCGGGAGCGTCATCTCCCGCAGCGGCGAGGTCTGGTCATCGGCAGGTGGGAGGGGCTGCGGATCCTCCAGGCCGGCGGCGCCGATCCGCTCGAACAGCGGGCCCCGCGGCCGGCCCGCGCGCTCCACCTGCCACAGCGCGGCGCGCCGGGTCAGGCCGAACGCGTTCAACGCGCCGACCTCGGCGAGCGCGTGCAGCTCGTCGCGGCGCAGGCCCGCGCGGTCCACGAAGTCCTGGAGCCCGTCGTACCGCCGCCGCTCGCGTTCTTCCGCGATCCGCTCCCCCGCCGCCTGCCGCAGCCCCTTGACGTATCGCAGCCCCAGCCGCACGGACGGAGCGGCGCGCGCCTGACCGTCCCCGGCACCCTCGCCGTCCCCGTCCTCCAGCGCGCAGTCCCATCCGCTGCGCGTCACGTCCACCGGCCGGAAGACGACGCCGTGGCGCTGCGCGTCCTTCACCAGCGTGAACGGGTGGTAGAAGCCCATGGGCTGGTTGTTCAGGAGCGCGCACGTGAAGGCCGCGCAGTGGTGCGTCCGGAGGTACGCGCTCGCGTAAGCGATGAGCGCAAACGAGGCCGCGTGCGACTCCGGGAAGCCGTAGAGGGCGAACGACGAGATCGACTGGACGATCTCGTCGGCGGTCTTGCCGGTGATGCCCCGATCCCGCATCCCCTCGCGGAGCCTCACCTCGATCGACGCCATCCGCCGCATCGACCGCTTGAACCCCATGGCCCGGCGCAGCTCCTCCGCTTCCCCGCCGGTGAACCCGGCCGCGGTCATGGCGATCCGCAGGAGCTGCTCCTGGAAGAGCGGCACGCCGAGCGTCCGGGCGAGGATGGGCTCCAGGCTGGGATGCGGGTACGAGACCGGCTCGCGGCCGGCCCGGCGGTTCAGGTAGGGGTGGACCATCTTCCCCACGATTGGCCCGGGACGGATGATCGCGACCTCCACCACCAGGTCGTAGAAGCGCTCCGGCCTCATCCGCGGCAACGTCGCCATCTGCGCGCGGCTCTCCACCTGGAAGACGCCCACGGTGTCAGCCTTCTGCATCATCGCGTACACGTGCGGGTCGTCCGCGGGCAGGTGGGCAAGGTCGACGTGGATCCCCCGGCGGTCCAGCATGGCGAGGCAGTCCTGGATGGCCGAGAGCATGCCGAGCCCGAGCAGGTCCACCTTGATGATCCCGAGGTCCGCGCAGTCCTCCTTGTCCCACTGCACGACCACCCGGCCCGGCATCGTCGCCGGCTCCAGCGGGACGACGCCGTCCAGGGCGCCCTGAGCGATCACCATCCCGCCGGAGTGCTGGCCCAGGTGGCGCGGCAGGTCCAGGATCTCGCTGAACAGCCGCGCGAAGGCGCAGATCCGGGGATCGTGCCGGTCCACCCCGGCCAGCTCCAGGCGGCGGTCGAGCGTGTCCCTGGGGTCCACGTACTCGAACCGCCGCATGTGTCGGGAGAGGCGGTCCACCTCCTCCAGCGGGATGCCCAGCACCTTCCCGATCTCCCGGGTCGCGCTCTTGTCCCGGTAAGTGATCACGTTCGCGGTCATGGCCGCCCCGCGGGCCCCGTACTTCTCGTAGACGTGCTGGATCACCTGCTCGCGGCGGTCGCCGCTGGGCAGGTCCAGGTCGATGTCCGGCCATTCGCCGCGCTCCTCCGATAGGAAGCGCTCGAACAGCAGGTCCATCCCCACCGGGTCCACCGCGGTGATGCCCAGGCTGTAGCAGACCGCGCTGTTGGCGGCCGAGCCGCGGCCCTGGACGAGGATGCCGCTGCGCCGGCAGAAGCACACGATGTCCCAGACGATCAGGAAGTAGCCGGCCAGCTCCAGCTTCCCGATGAGGTCCAGCTCCCGCTCGATCTGGCGGCGGGCCTTGTCGCCGTAGGGCCGGTAGCGCTCGCGGGCGCCGGCCTCGGTCACCTGCCGCAGGTAGGTGAACGCCGTCTCGCCCGGCGGCGCCGGGTACTCCGGGAAGCGGTAGCCGAGGTCCTTCAGCGTGAACTGCAGCCGCTCCGCCAGCCCCTCGGTGTTGCGGACGAGCTCCGGCCGGTCGTGGAACAGCGCCTCCATCTGCGCCGGCGTCTTGAGGTGCCGCTCGGCGTTGTCGGCGAGCAGCCGCCCGGCGCCGGCCAGCGTCTTCTTCTCGCGGATGCAGGTGAGCACGTCCAGCAGCGCGCGGCTGCGGGCGCGCGCGTGGCGCACGCCGCCCGTGGCGACCGCGGTCAGCCCCAGGCCGGCGGCCAGATCCAGGAGCGCCTGGTTGGCGGCCTCCTGGCGCCGGCGCCGGTGCCGCTGGACGTCGATGGCGACGCTCTTCGGCCCGAAGGCGCCGAGGATCCTCGCGAGCCGAGCCGGGTCGGGCGGATGGCCGAGCGCCTCGGTCCCCGCCAGCGCGACCAGGCCCTCGAACCCAGTTCCGCCGCGAGCCTGCGCCTCCAGCTCGTCGAGGCCCACGGCACCCGTCCCCTTCGGCACGCCCGCCTTCATGTCCGTGATCAGGCGGCACAGCCTGCGGTATCCGGGCCGGCTCTCGACCAGGACCGCCAGGCACCCGCCTTCCTTCAGCGTCAGCTCCGCGCCGACCAGCGGGCGGATCCCCGCCTTGCGGGCCGCGTTGAAGAAGCGAGGCGCCCCGGAGAGGCCGTCTCGGTCCAGGAGCGCCACCGCCCGATACCCCAGGGCCGCCGCGCGCTCGATCAGCTCTTCCGGAAGCGAGGCTCCCCGGAGGAACGAGAAGGCCGACGTGGCGTGCAGCTCGACGTACATCTGATCCTCGCGGGCCGTCCTTACTTTCGCTTTTTATTCGCTCATGATGCCGCCCTCGTGGGCTCTCGTCAAGCAGCTTGAAGGCGAAGGAGCACCACCTCTCGTTCCGTCGGCTCCCGCGCCACGGATCGGCGGGAGCCGACGGAGCTTGCCTACGGAAAGCACGGTCCACCTCTCCAACGGCAAGAGTGTCGTGGTGGAGTGTTGTCGGCGCTCCGGATCCGCCGAAGACCGGCTAGCTTGGCCGCTCGGTCACGACCGCCGGGACCGACGCGCCCGCGGAGAGGACGATGCTCACGCCATCCTCCACCGTGAGGTCCGTTTCGATCACGTCCTCGATGGGCAGCACGACCACGTCGCCGACGTAGAGGTGGTTCGTCGGGATGTAGACCGTGCAGAGCGTGAAGACCTGCTGGTCCGCGCGCCGGAACGTGAAGGTGCCGGTCAGGAAGCCCGGCGTCGTCCGTCCCGGCAGGCGCGCGAACACGAACCGCTTGAAGGCGTTCTCCCCCTGCGGGCTGCCCAGGCCGCTCAGGACCTTCTTGGTGGTGCCGTAAACCGCTCCCACCAGGGGCACCGCGTCGACCAGGTCCTCCAGCCCCTCCAGGACGCGCTTCAGGGGCCCGCGGGAGAAGATGAGCCCCGCGAGCAGGACGATCGAGATGGTCGTCACGAACCCGATGCCGGGGATGGGCCGGCCGACCACGGCGGCCGCGAGCGGCCGTGCGAGCCCGTCTACGAGGTTGAACAGCCACCAGAGGGCGCTGACGGTCAGGACGATCGGGACGAGGATGACGAGGCCGGCGATGAACGTGTTGCGCAGGTGCAGGTAGAACGGGCGGGTGGTCGTTCGCGGGAACGGATGCTGGGCGGTCATTCCCGGGTTATACCATCCGGGCCGCCGGCGGCGGCCCGACGGCCGTGCTCTTCAGGACCGTGGGCGGGCGGGCAGCCCCTTCAATGCCGTCCGGATCGCCTGGCCCACCGACTCCATCGCGTCGGCGCCGTCGTACTTCTGCCGCGGCCAGAAGAAGCCCTTCAGGCCGTCCTTGCGGCGTCGCGGCACCACGTGGACGTGGAGGTGCGGCACGCTCTGGCTGACGCGGTTGTTCAGCGCCACCAACGTCCCCTCCGCCGCCATGGCGACCTCGACGGCGCGAGCCAGGTGCTGGGCGTTGCCGAACAGCGGCTCGATCAGCGCCTCGGGGAGCTCGGCCAGCGTCTCGTGGTGCTCCCGCGGGACGAGCAGCACGTGCCCCGGGAACAGCGGCCGGTGATCGAGGAACGCGACCGAGGTCTCGTCCTCGAACACCTTGACGGACGGCCTGGAGCCGTCGACCACCTGGCAGAACAGGCACGGCTCGGCCGGACGGAGTCGGTCGGTGGAAGCGGTCAAGGTGTCTCCCTCCGTGATGGTACCGGCTTCCGGTGGGCTTCTTCGAGCCGCGCGATCAGGCGCCGCCGTCCGACGACGCCTTCCGCACGCGGCGCAGCGTCAGGGCCTCGCAGGCGTTCAGCAGCTCCCCGAACGCCAGCGGCTTCCCGAACGCCAGCGCCGCGCCCTCGTCGAGGCAGCGGGCCAGCGTCTCCGGGTCTCCCGTTCCCGTCAGCACGATGACCGGCGGCGGCTCGCGGCGACCGCGAAGCCGCTCCAGAACGCCCCACCCGTCGACCCGCGGCATCAGCAGGTCGAGCAGCACCAGGTCGGGCGCCTCCGCCTCGATACGCTCGATGCCCTCCTGCCCGTCGGCCGCCAGCTCCACGTCGTAGCCGGCCAGGTCGAGCAGGTCGCGCATCAGCGTGCGCATGTCATCCTCGTCCTCGATCACGAGGATCCGCCGACCTCTCCGCTGCTCCTTCGCCGTCGTCACGCATCGCCTCCGGGTGGCCGTAGAGCAGGGAATGTGCCAGCGACGGCTCTACCCGTGGGCCTGCTGCGACGGCCGTTCAGTCCTGGGACTTACGGCTGTCCCGGGAACGTCGAGACTGCCGGTCAGTCACGCTTCGGGCGCCAGTGTCCGTATGCCGGACATGTGGACTCGTCCTGCGAGCCGAAGACGTCGGCGGGGATGCGACCGAAGATGAGGCGTCCTCTCACCAGACGCCCACTGCTCCGAAAGCAGGGACGTCATCACCAGGGCTTGGAGGCGCCCTTCCAGCCAATCCCGCCGCAGGTCACCGGCAGCCGCTTGGCCACCATCCGGGCTGTCGATCAACGCAGTGACCCTGAGCCTGAGTCCGAGCCGTTCGGCGAGAAGAGCACTGCACTACCGCGCCTTCCGCCGGTGCAGCGTCATCCAGGCCAGCGCGGCGGGGCGGACCTCGCGCGGGCCCTCGCCTCGGATGCGCCGGTAGATCGGCGCACGGTCGAAGCGCAGGACGAGCTCGTTGGCTCCCAGCCGGACGGCCTCCCGCGGGACGTCGAAACGGTAGCTCGACCATTCGGCCGGCGTCGCGTGCCGTCCTACCGGCACGCCGTTCCAGAGCGCTTCGACCGCCTGGGGCTCGAGCGTCTCCAGGGCGCGGGCGCGGAGGGTCAGCGTGACCGCACCCTCCCAGGCGAGCGGGAGGTGCAAGCGCGTCTGCTGTCCGCGGAGCCAGCGGCAGGGCGCGCCGTCCTCCGCGGTCACCTCGGACAGATACGGCGTGCGGAACGGCACGCGCAGCAACGGATGCTCCGTGGCCAGGTCGATCCGGGCGACGGGCCCCTCCCGGAGGAGCGCCTCGCCGGTATAGGCCAGCACGCCGAGCACCGCCAGGCGCGGGGCGCGGGGCTCAACCACGCGGTACGCGTCGCGGACGAGGCCGTCGGACGTCTCCCGAAGCGCCGCCCGCGCCGGCACCGGCTCGCCGGGCAGGGCCCGTAGCGTGTCCACGGCGTAGTCGTAGCGCAGCGCCAGGAACGCGACCAGGGCCATCGCGGCCACGCCCGCCCGGCTCAGCGGCGTGAGGGCCAGCGCCAGCCCCGGGGCGAGGAGGGGGACGAGGCCGGTGAAGCGGCGCACGTGGTACCAGTCGAACAGCGTGGAGTTGACGTACCAGCCGGCGAGCAGCACGGGCAGAACGGCCAGGACGTACCGGGCGTCGCGAAAGGCCAGGACGGCCAGACCGGCGAACGCCGCCAGCATCATCGGATGCGTGACGAACAGGCCGCCCCGCGGCGACAGCAGCGTGCCCGCGAGCTGCGGCTCGGCCAGATGCATGAACTCCTCGCCGTGGAGGACCTTGTGCGGGATCAAGACGGGCCTGCCGAACATCGCCTGCCAGACGGCCATCTGCGGCAGCGCGACGAGGACGAAGGCACCCGCGAGCGCAGCGAAGGCGAGGGCCGGCCGCCGGCGGTCCGGCCCGCGCAGCCAGGCCAGCGCCAGTGCCGTGCCCGGCAGCGCCAGCAGGATCCCGTCCTGCGAGCGCACCAGGAAGACCAGGCCGCACGCGGCGCCGGCCCAGGCCGCCCGGACCGGATCGGGACGGTCGCGCAGGGCCACGTACGCGCGGAGCACCAGGACCGCGGCGAAGAACTCGGCGCCGTGGGCCAGGCACGGCAGCACGGACAGATAGAAGCGCAGCGGCGAGCCGATCCAACAGATGACGACGGCCCAGAACACCGCGGCCGCGGACCACAGCGGCCGCGGCAGGGCCGCGCCCCACCGGCGGAGCGTGTCCAGGAGCAGGAACAGGCCCGTGGCGCCGTACACCAGCGTCGCCAGGTTGGCGGCCGCCTGGTAGACGGGCTCGGTCCCCGTGGGGGCTCCGGCCCCGAACAGCCTGGCCACCTGTCTGCCGAGATGGACGACGAGGACGAACGGGCTCCACATCAGCGGCGCGCCCACGGGAAGGACGTTCCTGTGCTCGGGCTCGCTCCAGCCCAGCAGGACGTAGTCGTTCCAGAGGTCGAGGTCCCCGTCGAACAGTAGCGACCGGAGGTAGCCGTAGTAGTGGATCCCGTCGCTCTCGAGGTTCCGCGAGTGGTCGAGGTAGGTCGGGAGGAGGAACACGGCCAGGGCGAGCAAGGGCAGCGATTCGCGCCGTCGCCATTCGCGCGCGTGGAGCCAGAGCGCGAGGACGACCAGGAAGACGGCGGCGCAGGCGAGTTGTACCGGCCTCAGGGATGGACCGGCGTACGGGCGAGCCAGGTCGAGCGCGGCCAGCGCGAGCCCCAGGACCGCCAGCCACGGCCCGGACCGGCTCACGGGATGGAGGCGGCGGAGTCGGAAGCGGTACCGGCGAGGCGCCGAGGGGTCGCGGTGGCCCTCAGCGGCGGAACTTGTCGCAGCCGGCGATCCCCCACCGGTGCAGGAGGAAGCGCGCCGCGGTCACGAGCGTGCCGAGGCCGTACACGACGCCGGTGCGGAACCCTACCGACGAGGCGTCGGCGAAGTAACGGGTCGAGATGGGCACCTCGACCACGGGAAGCTCGAACTGCACCGCCTGGAAGATGACCTCGGTGTCGAAGACGAAGCCGTTCGAGTTGCGCAGGAACGGCACGGTCTCCAAGAACCGGCGGCTGTAGGCGCGGTAGCCGGTGTGGCACTCCGAGAACCGCCGACGCATGGCGAGGTTCTCGACCGTGGTCAGGAAGCGGTTGGCGATGCGCTTCCACAGCGGCATGCCGCCGCGGACGGCGCCGCCCGGGATCATCATGCGAGAGCCCAGGACCATGTCCGCCCGGCCCTCGCGAATGGGCCGGATCATCTCCGGGATGATCGCCGGGTCGTACTGGCCGTCGGGATGGAGCATGACCACGATGTCCGCCCCGTCCCGCAGCGCCTCCATGTAGCAGGTCTTCTGGTTGCCCCCGTAGCCAACGTTGTGCGGGTGGCGGATCGCCTTGAGGTTCAGGCGGCGGGCGAGGTCGGTCGTCTCGTCGCGGCTGTGGTCGTCCACCACGACGATCTCGTCGTAGTAGCCGCCGGGGATGGCGCGGAACGTGTCCTCCAGCGTCTTGGCCGCGTTGTAGGCGGGCATCACGATGACGACGCGCCCGCGCGCCGCCTCCGGCGCGGCTCCGCCGGAGGTCTCGGACGATGCCGTCACGGTGCTCATCCCGTCCGGATTCTAGCATCGCCGGCTCCCCCAGGCGGCGCCGCCGCGGGCGCTCGCCCGTCCGACCCGATCGCCCAGGCCGCCATCAGCGCGACCAGGACGGCGTGGGCCGCCGCCACCGCGACGGTCAGGTCGAGGCCCGGGGCGGAGCGGAGGGCCCGGAGGAAGCGCTGGCTGGTGATCCGCCGCCCGAAGCCGGCGGCGAGGAACAGGTTCGCGAACAGGAAGCCCGACGTCCCGGCCAGCAGTGCCCTGGAGCGCGGCCAGGCGCCCAGGAGCAAAGGCGCCAGGACCACGGCCAGGAAGGTGTGGTTTTCGTGGACGCTCGTGCCCACGAGCGCGTAGGCGTGGACCTGCAGGATGACGGACACCGGGATCGCCCACGTCCGCGCCCCACCGCCGGCACGAAGCCGGCTCGCCAGGAACGCGACGACGGCCAGGGTCGCCGCCGCCAGCAGGACGCGCGAGACCGATCGCGGGTCGATGCCCGACCAGGCATGGAAGGCGTCGATCGTGACGATCTCGGCGAGCGGCCACGGCTCCCCCGCGTCCCGGCGCATGATCCAGCCCGCGATCCACCACACGTTGAAGCCGAGGGGCGCGAGCGTCCCCTGCCCCAGCGGGCGGCGGCAGCCGTCCAGGGCGGAAAGGAGGTAGCCCTGTGTCCACCAGGGCGCCAGGACGGCCGCCGCGGCGGCGATGCCGCCAAGCGCGGCCTTCAGCCAGAGCGCGGGACGTGCTTCGCGCGCGAGCAGGACGGCGAGCGTCGGGAGGAGCAGCGCGCCCTGGGGCTTCACCAGGCCGGACAGGACGACCAGCAGCGTGGCCGCCGGGAGCCGGCCGCCCATCATCGCGAGAACGGCGGCGAGAGCAAGCGCCCCGAAGATCGTGTCCTGGTATCCGAGGACCGGCGCGGCCAGGATCACCGCCGGGTTGAGCCAGAAGGCGAGGGCCCGCACGCCGCCGAGCGGCCCGGGGGCGCTCGCGAAGAGCAGGGCCGCGATCGCGAGGCTGGCCAGGAGCGGCGCCACGTTGATCGCGGCGTTGAACCCGCGCCGGTTGGGCAGCCCGGGCGCGAACCACGCATAGCCCTCCCCGGCCGCCCACAGGACGAGCACGCTGCCGGGCGGGTAGTCGACGAAGTACCTGGCGGTCCCCCACTCGAACTGGGTCTTGGGATACGGCATGGTGGTGAGCTGGCCGATCACGCCGCCACCCCTGGCGCGCGCGCGGGCGACCAGCTCGCGGTCGCTCGGCCCGTAGATGTCCGCGAGCCCGGCCGTGGCCGCGCGGGCGCTCCAGGCCTTCTGGACCTCGTTGTCGAACGTCCCCCACAGCGGCAGCGCCCAGATCCGGACCAGGAACGCAGCCGCCAGCGCCGCCACGGCACCCCGACGCCGGCGCGCCTGCCGCCGGATGCCCACATGCTCCGCCTGCATGGCCCGCGATCATGCCATGCACAGCTCCGAGTGGCCGGCCGCCGCAGTTCGGGACGGAAGGGAGGCTCGGGGCTCGGGAAGGGTTGATCCGGAACGATCGCGCCAACCCGATCGCCTGGGCCGCTCGCAGCGCGGCGCGACCTCGGGCGGCGGGCCGCGGACGTGCTAGGCTGGCGCGCATGATGCTCGACGAGCTGCTCTCGAAGCGGCTGGTCGTCCTGTCGGGCAAGGGCGGGGTCGGCAAGAGCGTCGTCGGCGCCGCCCTCGCCGTGGCCGCGAACAGCCGCGGCAGGCGCGTGCTCCTGGTCGAGGTGGACGCACCGCTGGAAGCCGCCCGCTTCCTGGGCGCCCGTCCCGCCGGGGGCAGGGAGACCGAGGTCCGGCCCGGGCTCTTCACCGTCAACCTCGATCCGACGGTCGTGATGGACGAGTACGTCCGACACATCGTCCCGGTGGAGCTGCTCTGGCGGCGGATCCTGGAGAGCCCCGTATACCATCGCTTCTTCGCCGCCGCCCCGGGGCTGAAGGAGCTGATGGTGCTGGGGAAGGTGATGGTGCTGGAGGAGTCGCGCACGGGGTTCCCGCGGCGGCCGCGCTACGACCTCGTCATCGTCGACGCGCCGGCCACCGGCCATGGGCTGGCGTTCCTCAAGGTGCCCCTCGCCGCCTCGGAGGCGGTCCCGGTGGGCCCCGTGGGACACAACGCCCGACGGATCCTCAAGCTCCTCCGCGATCCGGAACGCACCGGGCTCGTGGTGGTCGCGATACCGGAAGAGATGGCGGTGGTGGAAGCGGTCCAGTTCCACCGCATGGCGGTCGAGGAGGTCGGCATCCACGCGAGCGCGCTGGTCCTGAACGCCTGCCACGAGCGGCGGTTCACCGAGGCCGAGGAGGCCGAGGTCCTCCGGCTCGCGTCCGAAGGGGCCTCCGGGCGCGTCGCCGCGGGGATCGGCCTGGCGGGCGCGCTCGTCGCCGCGCGCCGCCACATCCGCCGCCGAAAGCTGACCCGGTTCTACCAGACCCGCCTCAAGCGCGCGCTGCCGCTGCCTATGATTTCGCTCCCGTTCCTGTTCGAGGAGGAGCTGGGCCCGGACTCCATCCGGCTGCTCGCCGCGCGGCTCGAGGCGGCATGAGGCGCCGCGCCCGGCTCTCGACAGGCGTCTGCGCTCGATGCGGTCCGGCGTGAGCGCCACCCGCACGGCCGTCCGGCTGGACCGCGCGCTCCGCGAGCGGCGCATCCTCGTCGTTTGCGGGTCCGGCGGGGTGGGCAAGACCACCACCGCGGCCGCCTTGGGGCTGCGCGCGGCGCTCCGCGGACGACGGGTGCTGGTGTGCACCATCGATCCCTCGCGGCGCCTGGCCACGAGCCTGGGCCTGAACCAGCTCTCCGGCCGCCCCCGCGCCCTGGACGTCGGGCGATTCGGCCCTCCGCCGGGCGGGGCCATGTGGGCGATGACCCTCGACACCAAGCGGACCTTCGACGCGCTGGTCGAGCGGCACACGGCCGACGAGGAGGCCCGCCGCAGGATCCTGGAGAACCGCTTCTACCGGCAGGTCTCGTCGGCCCTGGCGGGCAGCCACGAGTACATGGCGATGGAGAAGCTCCTGGATCTCTCGGCCGACGAGCGCTTCGACCTGATAGTGCTCGACACGCCTCCCACCCGCCACGCGCTGGACTTCCTGACCGCCCCCGACCGGATGATGGGTGTCCTCGACACGAGCGTCCTGCGCTGGCTCCTGAAACCCTACTTCGTGGCAGGCCGGCTCACGCTCAAGGTCGCCACCCGCACCGGAGCCCTGGCCCTCCGGCTCGCAGACCGCGCCCTCGGCCTCCAGTTCCTCCAGGACCTTTCGGAGTTCTTCCTGGCCTTCGACGGCATGTACGAGGGCTTCAAGGAGCGGGCCGCCCGCGTCCACGAGCTGCTCCGTGACGGAGGCTCGGGGTTCGTGCTCGTGGCCAGCCCCGCGCGCACGACGCTCGACGAGGCGCTCTACTTCCACCGCCGGCTGAGGGACGGGGGCATGCCGTTCGTGAGCTTCGTGGTCAACCGGGCCCGCCCCGACCCGTCGCAGGTGGCCCTGCGTGAACGGGGATCCAGGGCCGGGCGGCGCAGCGCGCCCTCGGTGGACCCGGAGCTGCTGGACAAGCTGGCCGCGGTGTTCCGGGATCAGAAGAGGATCGCGGCGGCAGAGCGGCGGAGCATCGCCCGGCTGGAGGCGAGGACCGGCGAGGCGCTGGTGGTGGTGCCGGAGATGGAGGCGGACGTCCACGACCTCCGCGGGCTGAAGGAGATCGCCGACGCGCTGTTCGAGGGCGTGGTGCCGCGGCGCCGGGGCGAGGCCCGCGAGGGGCGCCGGGCGGTGGCCGTGGCGTCGGGGCCAGGGGAAAGGGAACCGTGAGGATCATCCTTTATTCGGGCAAGGGAGGGGTCGGGAAGACCAGCCTCTCGGCGGCGACCGCGGTGCGGTCGGCCCACATGAACCACCGCACGCTGGTGGTCTCGACGGACGCGGCCCACAGCCTGGCCGACGCGCTGGACCGCGAGGTCGGGCCGGTCCCCACCACCATCGCGCCGCGGCTCGACGCGCTCGAGATCGACGTCAACCGGGAGCTGGCCGGCCACTGGGGCGTCATCCAGGAGTGGCTCACCCGCTTCATGACCTTCCAGGGGGTGGGCGAGGCGGTGGCCGAGGAGATGGCCATCCTGCCCGGCATGGAGGAGCTGTTCAGCCTGCTGAAGGTCAAGCAGTACGCGGAGGCGAAGAGCTACGACGTCATCGTCATCGACTGCGCCCCTACCGGCGAGACCGTGCGGATGCTGGGCGTCCCCGAGATCCTGAACTTCTACTTCAAGCGGATCTTCCCGCTCCAGAAGACCGTGCTCAAGTCCGTTCGCCCGGTGGCCAAGCGGGTGACGGACCTGCCGCTGCCCTCCGACGACGTCCTCACCGCGGTGAAGAAGATCTACGACCAGCTCGAGGGCATGGGGCCGCTCCTGAAGGACCCCAAGGCCAGCTCCATCCGGGTGGTGCTGAACCCGGAGCGCATGGTGATCAACGAGTCCCAGCGGCTCTACACCTACCTGAGCCTGTTCGGCTTCCCGGTGGACGCGGTGATCGCCAACCGCGTCCTGCCCAAGGAGGCCCGCTCGGAGTACTTCGACAAGTGGTTCGGGATCCAGGCCGGACACCTGGCCGCGGCGCGCCAGGCCTTCGATCCCCTGCCCTTCTTCGAGGCGCGCCTGTTCGACCGGGAGATGGTCGGGCTCGACCTCCTGGAACGCTTCGCCGAGGACGTCTTCGGCAGCGAGGACCCGACTGCCGTGCTCTACGAGGACAAGCCCGTGGAGATCAAGAAGGAGGGCGCCGGCTACGCCCTCTACATCCGCCTCCCCTTCACCGAGAAGGACCACATCCAGGTATGGATCCGGGGAGAGGAGCTGGTCGTCTCCGTCGACAACCAGCGCCGGCACATACTCCTCCCCCGCACGCTGGCCTCCCGCCGCCTGCTGGAGGCGGGCTTTTCCGGCCAGAAGCTCCGGGTGGGGTTCGGAGGGAAGGAGGGCGAGCGCAAGGAGAGCCATGGCGCGTGACGAGCGGGGTCCCCGGAAGGCGTGCTGCCTCGTGTCCGAGTTCCTCGCGGAGGCGGGGCTCGATCGGGAGAAGGCGCGGACGATCCGGAGGCAGGTCCTCGAGGGGATCATCCTCCTCTGCCGGTGGCAGCTCGAACGTATGGACGGTGCGGGACCGGCGCCGGCGGGAAAGCCCGGACGGGCACGGAAGGTGGACCTCAGCTAGGGCGCCCTGGACGCATCCCCGCTCGGTGGCCGACAAACGGTGGCGTGCTACACTCCGGCCGTGCCGCGGGAGAGCGGACGCGAGACCCTCAGGGTCGCGGTCCTCGGAGACAGCCGTGACGCCGCCGAGTGGACCGAAGCCCTTTCCCACCGGGCCTTCGACGTGGTGCGGGTCGACGGGGTATCGGACCTGCGCAAGTCCGGAGCGGCCCACGTGCTGCTTTTCGTGGGCCCTGACGAAACCGCCAGGATCGCGGCCGAGATGGCGGAGGGCGGCGAACTGCCCCCGGCCACGCTCGTCGTGGGCCAGCGCGACGAGGTCCACCCCCACACGCGCCTCATCAAGGCCCTGGTCGGGGCCAAGGCCCAGTGGGAGGGCACCTTCGACGCGATCGTGGACCCCGTGGCGCTGCTGGACCCCGCCGGCACGATCGTCCGGGCAAACCTCGGACTGGCCCACGTGCTGAGCCGGCCGATCCAGGGGATCGTGGACACGCACTACGCGCAGCTCCTGGGCCCTCCGGCTCCGCATTCGCCGGACCCCATCGCCGCCAGCCTGGGGGACGGCGCGCCCCGCACCGAGGAGGCCCGTTATGCGAACCTCCCCGGCGTGCAGCAGGTGACCGCCTCGCCGTTCCGGGACGGGCGAGGCGAATCGCGAGGTGTGGTGGTGATCTTGAAGGACATGAGCGAGGTCAAGGAGCAGCAGGAACGGCTGCTCCAGGCGGCCCGGCTTGCCGACATCGGCCAGCTCGCCGCCGGAGTGGCCCACGAGATCAACACGCCGCTCGCCTCGATCGCGCTCCGGGCCGAGAGCCTGCTCCGCAGCGCGTCGGACCCGCGGCTCCAGGAGATCGACTCGTTCAAGAACTTCGGCCGCTACCTGAAGACCATCGACGAGGAGATCTTCCGCTGCAAGAAGATCATCTCCGCGCTGCTGGAGTTCAGCCGCGTCCGCAAGCCCGAGGTCCGCGACACGGACCTGAACGGACTGGCAGAGAAGGCCAGCGACCTGGTCGGCCACCAGATGAGGCTGAAGCAGGTGGCCCTGGAGCTGCGGCTGGAGACGGACCTCCCACGGATCCCGGCGGACGACGGACAGCTCCGCCAGGCCATCATCGCGCTGCTCATGAACGCACTCGACGCCACGAGCGGGGGCGGGAAGGTGGAGGTCTCGACCCGCCGCGAAGGCGACAGCGCGGTGAGCCTCACCGTGGCCGACGACGGGCCGGGCATCTCGCCGGAGCACCTGAGCAAGATCTTCAGCCCGTTCTTCACGACCAAGCCGGTGGGCCAGGGAACGGGCCTGGGCCTGGCGATCTGCCACGGAATCGTGACCGCCCACGGCGGCGAGATCCGCGTAGAGAGCGAGCCGGGCCGCGGCGCCCGCTTCTCCCTGGTGCTGCCCGCGGCCCCGGCCGGGCTCGGGGCCCCACGATGAGGAACGGTGGCGAGGAACCCCCGGCCGCGGGCCGCGGCGTCGAGGCGGTGAACGGAGGTCCGATGGCAGAGACGAGCTCCGTCCGCATCCTGGTGGTGGAGGACGACAGGGCTCTCTCCGAGGTGCTCTGCGACGAGCTGAGGGCTCACGGGCACATGGCGGTGGCGGCCGAGACGGTGGCCGAGGGCCTGGAGCAGTTGAAGCAGTCGGAGTTCGACCTGGCCCTGGTCGACCTGATGCTCCCGGACGGCAGCGGCATCGACATCCTCCGCCAGATCTCGGAAGACGACATCCCCATGGAGTCGATCGTGCTCACCGGCTACGCGGCGGTCTCGACCGCGATCGAGGCGATGAAGCTCGGGGCGTACGACTACGTGACCAAGCCCGCCCGGATGGAGGAGATCGAGGTACTGGTCCTCAAGGCCGCGGAGAAGGCGCGCCTGCGCCGGGAGAACCTCTCGCTCCGGGTCCGGCTCCAGCGCCAGGACTCGGTCGAGGGGATCATCACCGAGGACCCGGGGATGAAGGACCTGCTGGCGACGCTGGAGCGGGTGGCGCCCTCGGATCTCCCGGTCCTGATCCAGGGCGAGAGCGGCACCGGCAAGGAGCTGGTCGCCCGGGCCGTCCACCGCATGAGCGCGCGGGCGTCCCAGCCCTTCGTCGCGATCAACTGCGGCGCCGTGCCCGAGAACCTCCTGGAGAGCGAGCTGTTCGGGCACGAGAAGGGGGCCTTCACCGGGGCCCTCATCCGCAAGCCCGGCCTGTTCGAGGTGGCCGACCGGGGGGTGCTGTTCCTCGACGAGGTGGGCGAGATCGCCTCCAACGTCCAGGTGAAGCTGCTGCGGGCCCTCGAGACCAAGGAGTTCTTCCGGGTCGGCGGCACGCGTCCGGTGCGGACCGACGTCCGGCTCGTCTCCGCGACCAACAAGGACGTCAAGGTGGAGATGCAGTCCGGGAACTTCCGGGAGGACCTGTACTACCGGCTCAACGGCGTGACCCTGCGGCTGCCGCCCCTGCGGGAGCGCAAGGTGGACGTTGCGCTCCTCGCCAGGCACTTCGTGGACAAGTACGGCGGCCAGCGCAAGCTGACCCCGCGCGCGCTCCAGGTCCTGGAGAGCTACTCCTGGCCGGGCAACGTCCGAGAGATGCAGATGGTGCTCCAGCGCGCGGTGATCCTGTGCGCCAAGGACACCCTCGACGCCGACGACCTGCCGCTCGACGTCCGGGACCTGAACTGGAAGGCCGCGGCGGTCCGGACCGGGCTCACCTTGGACGAGATGGAGCGCGAGTACATCGAGACCGTGCTGAAGCAGAACGAGGGCCACCGGGGCAGGACCGCTCGGGCCCTGGGCATCGACCCCAAGACGCTCTACAACAAGCTCGGGCCCGAGCGGCCGCGCAAGAAGGCGTAGGAGCCCGCGTATCCCCTCCCGGGCGCCGGCCGACGCGTCCGGTGCTTCGGGCGGGCCTCCGCTGGCATCGGGAGGGTCTCCTCCACGCACTCCGCCGAGCCTGGTCGCCCCCGCCGTAAGTACTTGCCGGGCCGGGATCTGACGGGGTCGGAGGAGGTTGGCAGGCGCGTTGCTCACCCGTCCCCCGGAGGTCCGCATGAGCACGGCGCTGTTGCCCGCCGACCGGCAGGAACCGGCCGGCTACGTACTCGTCGTCGCGCACGACGTCTTCCTCAGGAAGCTCGTCCGGCGACAGATCGAGGAGATGGGGCTGGAGGTGCAGGAGGCACTTTCGGTCGAGAGGGGGCTCGGCCGGGTCCGGGCGGCGGTCCCGTGCCTGGTGCTCCTGGACCCGTGGGTCGACAACGGCCTGGGGCTGGGGTTCCTCGAGGCGGTGCGTACCCAGCGGCCGGGCCTGCCGGTGATGCTGGTGGGGGCGGAGCCGCGCGGCGAGCTGAAGCGCCGCGGGCTCGCCATGGGTGCGCTCGGCCACGTGCCGATCGAGGGGCTAGCGTCGATCGCGCGGTGGGTGGAAGCGGCACTCGACGGTGAGGACGAGGGGCGGGCGGCACGCGCGTTCGCGGCCCTCAGGCCCGCGGCGCCGCGGGAGCCAGCGCCGTCTACTTGATGGCGCGGAGCGGATGGGCGTCGAAGCCGATCGCGTAGGGGCAGATGATCGGCATGCGGCGGGGCTCGCCCGCCGCGGTCACCGCGTAGGCGGTCAGCCGGAAGTAGTGATCGTCGGTCGTGCCCGAGAGCGAGCCGTCGTCGTTGTACTTCCAGGGGACGACCCGCAGCCGGTCGTTCACGCTCACGATCACGTAGACGTTCTCCGGCTTCATCCCCTGGAGGTCGGTGGGGCTCGGGTGGCTGGCCGCGCGGCTGTAGCCCCACATGGTGTGGGAGTGGAAGTCGCCGATCACCGAGAGCTGCGGGATCCGCCGCAGGAACGCCTCGATGCGCCGGTGCGCCCTGGGGTTGCTGACGACTCCCTTGTGCCGGCGCCCGGCGCTCTGGTAGGGCAACGCGTGCTCCACGATGTACATCTCCCGCAGCCCGCGCCGGTCGCGGTAGCCGATGAGCAGCCCGAAGCACTCGCGCTTGTAGACCTCCACGGCGGAGATGAGCAGGCCCCAGAACGCGTTCTGCGAGATGTAGGCTGTCATCGGTTTCGCCCGCCCGCCGCCTGGTGAGGGAAAGGGGTGTCCTGCCGTCGATGAGATTCTAGGGCCCCCCCGCACCCCTCGTCAACGAATCCCGGAGATTTGGCTCAACGCGCTGATTCCATTATGTTTACGGGTCCGACGCGGCCTCGGTGCTCGGCTCGTCGCTGGCGGCCCGAGGTTGACCGCCGTCAGCGCCCGTCGCGCGCCGATTCGCCGGGGTCCTCCAGGGCCTTCATGCTAAACTCGCCTGGCCGTGGTCTTCTTCAACTACACCACGATGCAGATGACGGCCAAGATCGTTTACTACGGTCCTGGCCTGGGCGGGAAGACGACGAACCTCCTCGCCATCCATCAGAAGACCGCGAGCGGCTCCCGCGGAGAGATGGTGAGCCTCGAGACGGAGACCGACCGGACGCTGTTCTTCGACCTCCTCCCCCTGGACGTCGGCATCATCGGCGGGATGAAGGTCCGGCTCCAGCTCTACACCGTGCCCGGACAGGTCTTCTACAACGCGACCCGCAAGCTGGTCCTCAAAGGCGTCGACGGAGTCGTGTTCGTGGCCGACAGCCAGGTGGTCGCGCTCGAGACCAACGTCGAGTCCCTGGGCAACCTCAGGGTGAACCTGGCCGAAATGGGCCTGTCCCTCGACCAGATACCCCTGGTGCTCCAGTACAACAAGCGCGACATCCAGAACATCCACACCGTGGAGACGCTCAACGGCGCCTTGAACCCGGGTGGGCTCCCCCACTTCGAGGCCGCGGCCCTGCACGGCATCGGGGTGTTCGAGACGCTCAAGGCCATCTCCAAGCTGGCGATCGCCTCGGTCCGGAGGAAGCTGGCCGAGGATACGCTGGCCCGGGTCCCGTTGCGCACCCTGGAGCCGGTCGCTCCCGGGCCGCCGACAGCGCCGCCGGCCTCCGGGGCCCCCAACGCCTCGACCGGGCCGGCCCGCGCGCTCGAGCCCGCGGAGCTGGTGGCGGGCCTCGTACCCGAAGATCCCCATCCCGAGGAGCGCACCGAAGACCTGACGATGGAGTTCGCCGAGGAGGACACCGGCCAGCACTTCATCCGCCCGGTGAGGACGAAGGGACACCTGGACATCCGAAGCGAGCTGGAGAAGCTCCGCGCCCAGACCGCCAGCCCCGCCCCCAGAACGACCACCGCCGCCCGGACCCCCGAGGCCTCCGCCCGGCTCGCCGAACGTCGCCTGCAGGACTTCCTCGTCCAGGAACAGGACGCCCGGCAGGACGTCAAGCGCAAGGCGATCCTGGAAGTCCCCGCCCGCGTCCTGAAGGGGTCACCCTACGTGAAGGTCCACCTGGCCTTCGAGGACGAGAGCGGCGGGGAGCTGGTCCAGGAAGCGGTGACGGTGAAGCTCGCCGGCAACCGGCGGCTGGAACGGCTCGCCCTCCACCTCGACCTCGAGGTGAAGGGCCGGCCGGATTAGCGGCTCCCGACCGGGCGGACACGCGCTACGTGCGGCTGCGGCGCCTCCAGAAGCACTGGGAAGCCTTCGCCCGGCGCGACCCCCTGTGGGCCATCCTGACCTCTCCGGGGCGGGACGGGAACCGCTGGGATCCGGAGGAGTTCTTCCGCTCCGGGATCGACGAGGTCGCGGCGCTGATGCGATACGTCGCCTCGCTCGGCGTCGCGCTTCCGCGCCGGCGCGCCCTGGACTTCGGGTGCGGCGTGGGACGGCTCACCCGGGCTCTCGCCCGCCACTTCGACGAGGCCTGGGGCGTCGATATCTCCCCCTCGATGATCCGCCAGGCCCGGCAGTGGAGCCAGGGCGAGGCGTGCCGGTTCGTCCTGAACGAGACCAGCGACCTGCGCCAGCTCCCCGACGGCCACTTCGACCTCGTGTACTCCAACATCGTCCTGCAGCACATCCCGCCCCGTCACGCCCGCCGCTACCTGCGGGAGCTGGTGCGGGTCACGTCACCCGGGGGACTCCTGATCTTCCAGCTCCCGGTCGGGCCGCGCCCCGGTACCGCCGCCCCGGCCCGGCTCAAGGCGCGCGTGAAGGCGCGCCTTCCGGCTCCGCTGCGCTCGGCCTGGGACGGCCTGCGGCGGTGGCGCGAGTTCCCGCGCATGGACATGCACGGGACGCCGAGGGAGGAGGTGGAACGGATCGTCCGGGACGCGGGCGGGCGGGTCGTCGACGTGCTCCCCGACCAGAGCGCCGGCACGGCCTGGCCGGGCTTCCGCTACTGCGTCACCCGCTGAGGCCGGGCCCGCTCCAGCGCCGGCACGGCGGAGCCCAGCAGCCGGTCGAGGAAGCTCTCGAGCTTCGACTCCACGCGCTCCCAGGAGCACTCCCGCTCCACGTACTCCCGCCCCTGCCGGCCCAGCGCGGAGGCCACGTCCGGCCGCTCGAGCAGCAGCCGCAGGGCTTCCGCGAACTCCTCGTAGCCGTCGTAGGCGAGGCCGCCTCCGGACCGGAGACACTGGCCGGCGAGGACGTCGCAGCGCGCGTTGGCCAGCACGGGGACGCCGAGCTTCCACGCCTCCAACGTCACGATCGAGAGGCTCTCGTACGGCGAGGGCATCACCAGGAGCCGGCACTGGCCCAGGGCGGCCACCTTTTCGGCATCCGCCACGAAGCCGACGTAGCGGATGCGGGGGTGCTGGGGGACGGGAATCGCGGGGGGGCCGGCCAGCACCAGATCGACGTCCAGGCCGGCCTCCTCGACGACCTTCCGGAAGTAGGCGAACAGGGTCACGCAGCCCTTGTTCTTGTCGATGCGGCCCAGGTAGAGAACGAAGGGCCGCTCCAGGCCGTGCCGGGCCCGGAAGTCCAGGGCTGGATCCGGCGAGGGCAGGTCCAGGCCGCTGCCGATCACCAGGCTCGGAACGTCCTGGTTCCCGCTGGCCGCCTCGACCAGGACCTGCTCTTCAGGGGTGAGGTAGACGATGCCCCGCGGCATCCTCAGGAGCGACGCGGACACTCCCAGGCGGATGGCCGGGTCGTTCTCCGCGGTCGGCACCAGCACGGCCCGGTCCCGGACCAGCGGGACGCCGTGGTGGCTGTGGAAGTACCGGTAGCAGTAGAAGAGGAACACGTCGAAGAGCTCGCGCGAGGCCGCCACCGCCTGGACGAGCGCGGGCGAGTAGGGGCCGTTGGACCGTACCCAGCGCTCTTCCTCCTCCCGCGTGTGGCCGTCCTCGAAGACCAGGTTCGAGAGCGACGCGAACTCCCGCATGCTGCGCCGGCGGCGGACGCCGAAGCGGTGCACGGGGACGCCGTTGACGGTCGCGGTGCCGGGAGGATAGGCGTTGCGCCACTCGACGTAATCCAGCGCCCGTGTGGTGAACACCTCGACCCGGTGCCGGGCGGCGAGGCGCTCGGCGAGCCAGCGGCAGTGCAGCTCGGCGCCTCCGCCCACCTCGGTGCCGTAGCGCTGGACGACGAAGGCCAGCCTCAAGGGGCCGCTTCGCGACTGCCCTCGAGCGCCTCCAGTCGCCGCTCCAGCCGGTCGCAGCGGGCGCGCAGCGCGCTCTCGGACGCCTCCAGCCGGATCAGGTCGCCGAGCAGCCGCCGGCAGACGTGGACGAGGTAGGCGTTGAGCTGGGCCTGGCGGGAGAGGACCTGGTCCGTGTAGAGCCGCACCACCGGGCGCACCAGGGCCTTGAGGAGGAGCACCAGGCGGCGGGAGAGCCCCCGCCGGTGGGTCTGGACCCGGTAGTCGATCGAGATGTTCCAGCCCGCGCCGGGGCTCAAGAGCCGGGCGAGCAGCTCCGGGTCGATGTCGGCCTCGTCGGCGAGGTCGTGAAGGCGCATGCGGACGGCCTCGTCGAGGCCGCCGGCCGCCAGGACCCGCTCCCGCCGGGCACCGATCCTCTCGCGGACCCGGTCCATGATCCGGGCCACGTCCACGCGGCCGTCCACGAGGAACGGGTCGTCCATCCGGAAGGTCCGAAGGTGAACTCGGGCCTTCCTCCTTTCTCGCGATCGCAGCGCGATCCCGGTGCCGGTCGGGTCCGGGCGGCCTCCCAGCCCGCCGCCCTCCTACGACTTCTTCGCCGCCGGGGGCTTCGTCGGCGGCGCCGTGCCCTTGGCGGGGGCGGCGGCGCCGCCGGCCGGTGCCTTGGCCGGAAGGGCTGAGCCCGTGACCGCCAAGGCGGTGGCCGGCACGGTCGGCGGCAGGCTGACCGTCCCGGCGTCGACGACGCCCTGCGGCGGCGGGGTACCCAGCTTGTCCTCCTCCCCGAGGTACAGGTGGTACACGAGGAGCCCCAGCTCCCGGTCGTCCTGGTTCATCGGCGGTGTCAGCATCTTGGGTACGAAGGAGCCGTTCATCGAGAAGCGGAGGTCCACCCATTCCTCGGCGCCCAGGTCGGCCGCCTTGAAACGGACCTTCTTGAGGAACACCTCGGGGCTCTCGATCGGGACGGTGATCCCCGTGTTGCCGCCCACCGCCAGGGTCAGGACCGGCGGCGCGGCGAAGCACTTCACGCAGGTGTCCGCCTCCAGGTACAGGACCACGTCCCGCTTGGGGTTCTTGAACGAGACGACGGCGTCCTTCTTGGTCCACGTGCGCTCGAGGCTCGGGTTCTCGGGGTGGTTCTCCGGGCTGTGCCAGCCCTCCTTGTAGACCAGGAAGATGTTGTCCGTCTGCGGGAGGAGCTCCATCCCCGCGACGCGGTACTCCTGCATCCCGGCGTCTTCGCCCTTGAGGGCCACGCGCTCACGGTCGCTGTACAGGCCCATCCGCACCTCGACCTTGCCCACGTAGGGGTAGATGGGGATGAACTTGGTGCGGGTGTAGCTGTAGGTCTTCCCCGGCTCCCAGGAGGTGGGAGGCGGCTCGGGGACGTGATCGTCCTCGAACAACATGACCCCGTGGGCATCCAGGAAGTGGACGAGCGCGCGGTAGTCCTTCGCGAGCTTTTTCGCGCTGGGGTCGAGGGTCCAGGTGTAAGTCACTTCGACCGCGCTGCCCAGGGGGGCGCGGGTGCGGTTGACCGCGAATGATGGCGTGATGGGGTTGATCTCCGCCGGCTTCCGGCGGCTGCAGGCCGGTACGAGGGCGGCACCGGCGATCGCGACGGCGATCCCCGCCCTCCAAGTACGTCGAAGCTTCATCTCTTGGTCTCCTCTTTCCACCGCGGACGACCCGTGCTCGGGCGGCCAAACCTTTGCACCATACAGGAAAGGATGGGCGGGGGTCAACGCGGCCTGGCGGCACCCCCGAGTGCGACGCGCTGGCGAAGTGCCATGGCGGCACCGAGTTCCGGGCGTTGACCCTTCCCGAACGCGGGTGCTATAGTCCGCCCCCGTCACGTTTCTGCCGTCGGCGGCAGTCCCTTGCGGAGCGGAGGACGACCCCATGTCCATGGATGCGCTCGGAATGGTGGAGACCAAGGGCCTCGTGGGCTCGGTGGAGGCCGCCGACGCGATGGTCAAGGCGGCCAACGTCGTCCTCGTAGGCCGGGAGTACATCGGCTCGGGGTTGGTGACCGTGATGGTGCGGGGCGACGTCGGCGCGGTGAAGGCCGCCACCGACGCAGGCGCGGCCGCGGCGCGGCGGGTGGGCGAGCTGGTCTCGGTGCACGTCATCCCGCGCCCGCACCAGGAGGTCGAGCGGATCCTTCCCTCGCCGCCCCAGCCTTCGGGCGCGAAGAAGGCGGCGGGCTAGCCCCGGGCATCGCTCATGCCCCTCGAGGACAAGGACCTCGTCTCCCTCCAGCAGGCCCGTTCCCTGGCCGCCCGCGCCCGCGAGGCCCAGAAGGTGCTCGCGGAGATGAGCCAGGAGCAGGTGGACCGGATCGTCGACGCCATGGCCGGAGCCGCGCGCGCCGAGGCCGAGCGCCTGGCCCGGCTCGCCCACGAGGAGACGTCGTTCGGAAACGTCAAGGACAAGACCCTCAAGAACCTCTTCTCTGCCGTAGACGTCCACGCCTTCATCCGCCCGATGCGGACGGTGGGGATCCTGAACGAGGACCCCGCCCGCCGGGTGGTGGAGATCGCCGAGCCCATGGGCGTGGTCGCGGCGGTGATCCCCTCCACGAACCCCACCTCGACCGCCATCTACAAGGCGTTGATCTCGGTCAAGGCACGCAACGCCTGTGTCATGAGCCCGCACCCCTCCGCCCGGAACTGCATCCTGGAGGCCGCCCGGGTGATGCAGCGGGCGGCGGTGTCCGCGGGGCTACCCGGCGACGCGCTGTCGTGCATGACCGAGGTCAGCCTCGAGGGGACCCAGGAGCTGATGCGCTGCCGCGACACGGGCGTGATCCTCGCCACCGGCGGGATCGGCCTGGTGCGGGCAGCCTACTCGTCGGGGAAACCCGCCTACGGCGTGGGCCCGGGCAACGTGCCGGCCTACATCGAGAAGACGGCCGACGTGCCCAAGGCCGTGCGGGACGTCATCGCGGGCAAGACCTTCGACTACGGGACCCTGTGCTCGTCGGAGCAGGCGATCGTCTGCGACGAGCCGATCCGGGAGCAGGTGGTCGAGGAGGTGCGGAGGAACGGCGGCTACTTCCTCGACGAGGCGGAGATCGCCGCGGTGTCACGGGTGGTGGTGACGCCACAGCGCCTGGCCAACCCGGAGATCGTAGGGCGAAAGGCGGAGCTCATCGCCCGGAAGGCGGGGATCCAGGTGCCTCCGGAGACGCGGGTGCTGGTGGCGCCGCTCGGGGGCGTGGGCCGCGACTACCCGCTGTCGATCGAGAAGCTCTCGCCGGTGCTCGCCTTCTACGTGGTCAGGGACTGGCACGAAGGGTGCGAGCGCTGCCTGCAACTACTGCGCTACGGGGGGACCGGGCACACACTCGGCATCCACAGCCAGGACGACGCCGTGATCCGCGAGTTCGCCCTCAAGAAGCCGGTCTACCGGATCATCGCCAACACCCAGACCTCGATGGGCGCAACCGGCTACACGACGGGGCTGGCGCCGTCGATGAGCCTGGGTTGCGGGGCCTACGCCGGCAACATCACCTCCGACAACATCACCCCCCTCCACCTCATCAACGTGAAGCGGTTGGCCTACGAGCTTCCCCGCCAGGGCCGTGCCTACGCGAGCCCCCCTCCCGAACCCCGGGAGGCGGCCCCGCAGCCGGCCCAGGCACCCGAGCCGGCCCGGACGCCCGGGCCCGAGGCCGGGCCCGGGCCGAGCCCGGCCTTGGACTTCATCTCCGAGGACGACGTCCGACGGGCGGTCCGCGAGGGCCGGACCCTCAGGGTGGCCCGCCGGGCCATCGTGACGCCGTCCGCCCGGGACGCGGCGGAGGGCAAGGGGGTACTGGTCCCCGAGGAGGATTGACGGCGGGCCGGACCTCGGCGAAACTGGCGCGCCGTCGACGGGAGCCCCGGCGGGCCATGTTAGAGTCGGCGCTGGTCGGCGGGGTCCCTCCAACGAGGTCAGGTCTACGATGAGGCTTCTCGCCACATGGGGGACTATCGTTGCGTCCGGGGCCCTGTCCCTCGCCTGCGCCCACGGCAAGGCGCCCAGCCTCAAGCCTGATCCTCCGGCTCCGCCTCCCCCGGTGGTCGAAGACCCCGACACCCGGCTCATCGAGACCGCGGATGTGCACCTCGCCAGAGGCTCCGAGGAGTTGAAGGCGGGGCACCTGAACCAGGCGCGCAAGGAGTTCGACCGCGCCGTCGACCTGTATCTCAGCGCCCCGGGTGGCGCGTTCGCCTCGGTCCGCCGCGGTGAGTCGTACCGCCGAACGCTCGACAGCGTCCATGTGCAGGAGCTTGCCGCGCTCGCCCTGGGAGACGGGTTCACCGAGACCCTGCCGGAGCCCGCCGCCATCGACGCGGTGGGCGATCTTCCCTTGGCCGGGGCGCTCCCGGCACCCGTCACCGATGAGGCGCGCCGGACCGCGGAAGAGGTGGTCCGGCAGGTGACCGACCTTCCGATCGACCTCAACGAGGCCGTCCTCTCGTGCATCCAGCTCTACCAGGGGGGGCTGCGGGAGTGGTTCGAGGAGGCCCTCGCGCGCGGTGGGCGCTACCTGCCCCACATCCGGGAGGTCTTCGCCTCCGAGGGCATCCCGGAGGACCTCGCCTACGTCGCCCTCGTCGAGAGCGCCTTCAAGACCGGCGCGCTCTCGCGGGCGAAGGCGAAGGGCGTGTGGCAGTTCATGCCGCGTACGGCCCGGGAATACGGGCTGCGACAGGATTGGTGGGTCGACGAGCGGAGCAGCCCCGAGAAGTCCACCCGGGCGGCGGCCCGCTACCTGAAGTTCCTCAAGACCATGTTCGGGGACTGGGACCTCGCGCTGGCGGCGTACAACGCCGGGCCGGGCAAGGTCATCCGCGGCTTGAAGCGCTACGGCAAGTCGGGCTACTGGGACCTGCGACGGACGCGGGCGCTCAAGCGCGAGACCAAGAACTACGTCCCCCTGATCCATGCGGCGATCGTCGTCGCGAAGGCGCCGGAGCAGTACGGCTTCGTCGTCGAGCCCGAGCCGGCCCTGACCTACGAGACCGTTCCCGTGGACGGGGCCGTCGACCTCCGCCTCATCGCAGAATGCGCCGGCGCCGAGGTGGACGAAGTGAAGTTCCTCAACCCGGAGCTGCGCCGACTCGCCACGCCCGCCCAGAAGACTTACGACGTCAACGTCCCCGAGGGCAGCGGGCTCACCGTGGCGGAGTGCCTGAACACGATCCCACCGGAGAAGCGGGTCCGCTTCCGCACCCACGTCGTTGCCCGCGGGCAGACGCTGTCGGGGATCGCGCGCAAGTACGGCTCCCGGACCCGCGACATCGCCGAGGCGAACGGGCTGAACCCGCGGCGCACGCTCCGGCGGGGAGCCGAGCTCATCATCCCCATCGTCCCGCGAGCCGCCGCCCCGCCCAAGGCACGGACCGCCTCCAAGGGCAAGGGAACGGGCGAGAAGGCGCCCGCCGAGCTTCCCGGACTCGTCAAGGTGAGCCACAAGATCAAGGCCGGCGAGACGCTCAGCGGGATCGCGTCGCAGTACCGCACCACCATCCGCGACATCCAGGCCTGGAACAAGCTGCGCGGCAGCCGCATCGCGGCCGGGAACGTCCTCACGATCTACACCAACGGGTCGACCGAGTAGGCCGCAGCGCAGGTTGCCGGCTCCTACACCCCAGCCTCGGGGACGATCCCGAGTTGCCGGTGCCCGAAGGCTCCTCTCTCGTCGTGCAACACCACCCCCGTCATTGGACCGGAGCAGCTTCCGGGGGTTTGGCCCCTGACTCTGCCATCCTTCTTCGTGCTTTCGCGGCGCACAGTCATCAGCGCGGCGAGGCGGCTGCCCCCTGCGGACCTGCAGCGTCACCCTCCTGCGCTAGCCTGATCCCGGACGAGGCTCTCCCCCCGTCCGTCTCGGCATGCCCTGTCGGCCGGCGGAGCCTGCCCCTGGGGGAGATATGCTCGCCACATCGCTCACCGCCGCCGTCGTCGGCGTGGACGCCCACCTCGTACGGGTTGAGACCGACACCGCGGCGGGGTTTCCGAGCTTCACGATGGTCGGCCTCCCGGACTCGTCGATGCGCGAGAGCGAGGCCCGCATTCGGGCCGCCCTCCGCAACTGCGGGTACGAGTTCAAGTGGGACCGCCGGATCATCGTCAACATGGCCCCCGCCAGCCTACGGAAGATGGGCTCGTCGTTCGACCTCGCCACCGCGATCGGCCTCCTCGCCGCCGATGGCTCCGTGGCCGCGGGACCCCTGGGCGGGGTCCTCCTGGTAGGCGAGCTGGCGCTCGACGGGGCGGTACGCCCGGTAACCGGCGTCCTGCCCATGATGGTCCTCGCCCGCCGCCTCGGGCTCTCCGACGCCATCGTCCCGGCGGCGAACGCGGGAGAGGCCGCGCTGGTCGACGGCCTGCGGGTCTACGGCGTGTCGACGCTCCCGGAAGCGGCCTCGCTGGCGGGTGCGCTGGACCGCCCGGTACCGTCCGCGGCGCCGGCCGCGGCCGGCTCGAAGCCCACCGGCCCGGACCTGGCCGACGTGCGCGGCCAGGCCGGTGCCCGCCGGGCGCTGGAGATCACGGCCGCGGGAGGGCACAACCTGCTGCTCGTCGGCCCGCCCGGCGCCGGCAAGACGATGCTGGCGCGCCGGCTTCCCGGCATCCTTCCGCCGCTGTCGCCCGAGGAGGCCCTGGAGACGACCGCAATCCACTCGGCCTGGGGCACGCGGCTGGAGTCCCTGCTGACCGCGCGTCCCTTCCGCCACCCGCACCACACCGCGAGCGACGCCGCGGTCGTGGGAGGGGGGTCCGTCCCCCGCCCGGGGGAGGTCAGCCTCGCCCACAACGGGGTGCTCTTCATGGACGAGCTGCCGGAGTTCCGCAGGAACGTCCTGGAGGCGCTCCGGGAGCCGCTCGAGGACCGCACCGTGACGATCGCCAGGGCCCGCGGCACGCTGCGGCTCCCCGCCCGCTTCCAGCTCGTGGCCGCCATGAACCCGTGTCCCTGCGGGGCCCTGGGTGACGGCACCCGCGCCTGCCGGTGCCCTCACGGGCGCATCCGGGCGTATCAGGGGCGTGTCTCTGGTCCGCTCCTCGACCGCATCGACCTCCACGTGGAGGTGCCCGCCGTCGCCTACGAGGACCTCAACGGCCCCGCCGGAGAGCCCTCCGCGACCGTGGCCGCCCGGGTGGCCACGGCCCGCGCGCGTCAATCGGCCCGGGAGGGCGACGGCGGCGCCCGCACGAACGCCGACCTGGCCGCGGCCGGCCTGAGACGCGTCACCCAGCCGGACGAGGAGGGCTCGCGCCTGCTCGCCGCGGCGATGGCTCGGCTGCGCCTGACCGGGCGCGCCCACGACCGGCTGCTCCGCGTCGCCCGCACGGTCGCGGACCTGGAAGGCGCCGAACGTGTCGCGGCCCGTCACCTCGCCGAAGCTCTACAGTTCCGACGTTGCGTTTCGGATATCGATGGCGCGGAAATGTGGGGGCCGCAGGACTTTCGCGGCCAATCGAGTTGACGACACCGTGACGCCGTGTTAGCCTCCCGACGTTTTTTGGGTGGGTTGGGGTGCGGGGCGTCCCTTCCCAGAAGACTCAGCGGTCCTCTCGAGGGCCCCAACTCGGAGCGTCAATGGCCAACGACTCGTACACCCTCATCGTCGTTCCCCACGCAAAGGCCCGGTTCCGCAGGTTCCAGGTATCGGTGAAGCTCGCGAAGTGGGCGGGCACCGTTGGCGGGGTCAGCGCGCTGGTGGTGACGGGTGTGCTCGTCCACTACACCATGCTGAGCGCCGAGGTCCATGAGCTACGGCGTCTGCGCAACGAGCACCGGTCGCTCGTCGAGAGGAACGAGGAGTACGAGAAGAGCGCGGGCAAGCTCCAGGCCCGTCTGGTGGTGCTCCAGCGCATGGTGGAGAAGCTGGGCGTGATGGCGGGGCTCGACGAGAGCCTGCCGGACCCGGCCGTGGGCGGCGTGGGTGGCGTCTCGAGCCTCGAATCGATCGCCCCTTCGTTGGAGACCGGTCTGTCGCTCCGCTCGATGGAGCAGGCGGCCGCCAGCCTGACGGACCGCTCGGCGCGGCTGGAGGAGTTCTACCGCGACCAGAATGTCCTGCTGGCGTCGACGCCGTCGGTCTGGCCGGTCCGCGGCTATCTCTCGGCGAGCTTCGGCAACCGTGTCGACCCCTTCACCGGCATGAAGGACTTCCATTCCGGCATCGACATCTCGACTCCGCGCGGCAGCCCGGTCCAGTCTCCGGCGGACGGCGTCGTGGTCGCGTGCAAGCCCAGGGCCGGAGCCTACGGCAACGCCATCATCGTGGACCACGGCTACGGCGTCGTCACGCGGTACGGTCACCTCGACGGCTTCAACGTGAAGCCCGGTCAAAGGGTGCGGCGGGGTGACGTCCTCGGCTTCGTCGGCAGCACCGGCCGCTCCACCGCCCCCCACCTCCACTACGAGGTCTGGGTGCGGGACCAGGCACAGAACCCGATCCACTTCATCCTGGACGAGTACCGCTCCTTCGGATAGGCACGCAGCGGGGCGCGGCGAGGCGCAGGCCGCACCCGCGCGGACGCTGTCCTCGAAGGAGTGGGCCAACGCGAGTTTGACCGGGGTCGCGCCGCCCTGTTATCCTGTTTGCCCAACATGACGACGAGCGCCTCTCCCGTCCCGATGACGCCAGGCGTCGCCGGGGGGGGGGACGCGCAACCGTCTCCACGCCCCGAGACGCTCCCCGCGGGCATGCTGCCGCGCCCCTGCCGCGGAGGCTCCACCAGTTGCTGAACGCCATCCTCACCCGGATCGTGGGGACGAAAAACGAGCGCGATGTCAAGCGCATGCGCCCGCTGGTCCAGCGGATCGGCGAGCTGGAGTCCTCGATCCTCCCACTCACCGACGACGCCCTGCAGGCGCGCACGGCCGAGTTCCGGCAGCGCCGCGAGAACGGGGAGAGCATCGACGACCTGCTCCCCGAGGCCTTCGCGGTCGTGCGGGAGGCGGGGCGTCGCGTGCTGAACATGCGGCACTTCGACGTCCAGCTCGTGGGCGGGATCACCCTGCACCGCGGGACCATCGCGGAGATGAAGACGGGCGAGGGCAAGACGCTGGTGGCGACGCTCCCCGCCTACCTGAACGCCCTCTCCGGCAAGGGCGTACACGTGGTCACCGTCAACGACTACCTGGCCAAGCGCGACAGCGAGTGGATGGGCCGGATCTTCCGCTTCCTCGGCCTCTCGGTGGGCGTGATCCAGCACCACATGGGCGACCAGGAGCGCCAGGGCGCCTACCGCTCGGACGTCACCTATGGGACGAACAACGAGTTCGGCTTCGACTACCTCCGCGACAACATGAAGTTCGACCTGGACAGCTACGTCCAGCGCGGGCACCACTTCGCCATCGTTGACGAGGTGGACTCGATCCTGATCGACGAGGCCCGGACGCCGCTCATCATCAGCGGCCCGGCCGAGGAGTCCACGGACAAGTACTACCGCATCAACGCCATCATCCCCAAGCTGAAGCCCGGGGCCCGGATCGCGGGGGACCGAAAGGCCGAGGAGCGGGCGGAGCTGGAGAAGACCGGGGACTACATCGTCGACGAGAAGGGCAAGACCGTCAGCCTCACCGAGGAGGGGATGGCCCACGTCGAGCGGCTGCTCGGCGTCCAGAACCTGTGGGAGCCGTCCAACATGGACGTGCTCCACCACGTCAACCAGGCCCTCCGCGCCCACGCCCTGTTCCAGCGCGACGTGGACTACGTCGTGAACGACGGCCAGGTGATCATCGTCGACGAGTTCACCGGGCGGCTCATGCCAGGGCGCCGCTGGTCCGACGGCCTCCATCAGGCGGTGGAGGCCAAGGAGAAGGTCAAGATCGAGAGGGAGAACCAGACCCTCGCCACCATCACCTTCCAGAACTACTTCCGGATGTACTCCAAGCTGGCGGGCATGACCGGCACCGCCGAGACCGAGGCGCCGGAGTTCGACAAGATCTACAAGCTGGAGGTCGTCGCGATCCCCACCAACCGGCCGCTCATCCGGGTGGAGCACGCCGACGTCGTGTTCCGCACCGAGCGGGAGAAGTTCGACTCGGTGGTGGCGGAGATACAGGAGCTGAACCAGGCCGGCCGCCCCGTGCTGGTGGGCACCATCTCCATCGAGAAGTCCGAGCACCTCTCGGCGCTTCTGAAGCGGCACGGGATCAAGCACGTTGTGCTCAACGCCAAGTACCACGAGCGCGAGGCGGAGATCGTTGCGCAGGCGGGCCGCTTCGGGGCGGTCACCATCGCCACCAACATGGCCGGGCGCGGGACGGACATCATCCTCGGAGGCGTGCCGGACCACCGGATGAAGGCCATCCTCCTGGAGATGAAGCTGGACCCGGAGCAAGCTCCCGCCGACGAGCGCGCCGCCGCGCACCAGCAGACCCTCGAGGAGATGGCCCGGGACTACAAGAAGGCCCTGGGCGAGCGCAAGGCCCCGGCGGAGGAGCAGGACACCCTGGCCCGGCGCTACCTGGGCATCCTGGCCGCGTTCGCCGCGGATCACCCTTCGGTCCTGGCCATGGAGGGCCTGGCCGTCGACGCGCCGACGCTACGCTCCTACCTGGACGTCGTCAGGCAGCTCCCGCGGAACGTCAAGGAGAAGGTCGCCCGCAGCTTCTACCCCCAGGGCGAGGAGCCGGTCGACTTCCTGGCCGTCCACCCCCTCAAGGCCGACATCGAGCGGATCGCGGCCGCGCCGGAGTTCCCCCGCATCCAGGCGTTCCTGGACCTCAACGAGCGCGAGCGGGTAGTGGCCCTGGGCGGCCTGCACATCCTCGCCACCGAGCGTCACGAGGCGCGGCGCATCGACAACCAGCTCCGGGGCCGCGCCGGCCGCCAGGGGGATCCCGGCTCCTCGCGGTTCTACCTGTCGCTGGAAGACGACCTGATGCGGATCTTCGGCTCCGACCGGGTCAGCGGCCTGATGCTGAAGCTCGGAATGGAGGAAGGGGTCCCAATCGAGCACGGCATGGTGACCCGCTCCATCGAGCGGGCGCAGCGCCAGGTGGAGGCCCAGAACTTCGCGGTCCGCAAGCACCTCCTCGAGTACGACGACGTCATGAACAAGCAGCGCGAGGCTGTCTACGGCCTGCGCCGCATGATCCTCGAGGGGAAGGACACCCGGGCCCACGTCCTGAACATCTGCCAGGAGGTCCTGGACTGGTACCTGGAGAGCTACTGCGACGAGAAGCAGGACCCGGACCAGTGGAACCACGAGGGCCTCCACCTGGCGCTCAAGGAGACCTTCGGCCTGGAGGTGAGCGTCCACGAGCTGCAGCGCATGGGCCGGACCGAGATGGCCGAGCGCTTCGCTTTGAGGATCAAGGACCGCTACGAGGCCAAGGAGCGGCAGGTCGGCGCCGAGCTGATGCTCTTCCACCAGCGGATGATCATGCTCCAGATCGTCGACACGCAGTGGAAGGACCACCTTTACGCGATCGACCATCTCAAGGAGGGCATCGGCCTTCGCGGGTACGGCCAGAGGGACCCGCTGGTCGAGTACAAGAAAGAGTCCTACAAGATGTTCCAGGCGCTCATGGACCGGATCGATGAGGAGATCCTGCGCTGGATCTTCCTCTACCAAGCGGTCCCGGCCGGCGGGGGCGAGGGCGCGGAGGACGAAGGCGGAGCGCTCGTCCCGTCACGCCGCCCCGGCGACGGCCGTGGCGGACCTGCGGTGGCCGCGCGAGCGCGGGAGCCCGAGCTGGCGATGGCCGGCGCCCGCAACCTCTCCCGCAACCTGACCTTCAACGATCCCACCGACGCGCCGTCGGCTTTCGCGCGGGCGGAGCCCAAGGAGGCCCGCGGCGGGGGCGACGAGGTGCAGACGATCCGGCGCGAGGGGAAGAAGGTCGGCCGCAACGACCCCTGCCCCTGCGGCAGCGGAAGGAAGTACAAGAAGTGCCATGGAGCGGCCTGAGCGATGCTGGAGGAGCGCATACCCGAAGCCCTGACCTTCGACGACGTCCTGCTCGTCCCGCAGCGCTCGGACGTGCTCCCTTCCGAGGTGGATGTGAGCACGCGCCTGACGCGCAGCATCAACCTGAAGGTCCCGATCGTGTCCGCGGCGATGGACACCGTCACCGAGGCGCCGCTGGCGATCGCCATGGCCCAGGAGGGCGGTATCGGGATCGTCCACAAGAACATGCCGATCGAGGCCCAGGCCGCTGAGGTGGACAAGGTCAAGCGCTCCGAGTCCGGCATGATCGTGGACCCGGTGACGATCGGGCCCGACGCCCGGGTCGCGGAGGCGCTGGAGATGATGGCGCGCTACCGCATCAGCGGAGTGCCGGTGACGGTGGGGACGCGGCTCGTGGGCATCCTCACCAACCGCGACCTCCGGTTCGAGACCCGCACCAGCCTGCCCGTCTCCGACCTGATGACCAAGGACGACCTGATCACGGTGCCGGTCGGGACCACCCTCGAGCAGGCGAAGGAGATCCTGCACCGGCACAAGGTCGAGAAGCTCCTGGTGGTGGACCGCGACTACAACCTGAAAGGCCTGATCACGGTCAAGGACATCCAGAAGCAGATCAAGTACCCGAACGCCTGCAAGGACTCGCTCGGCCGCCTCCGCGTGGGCGCGGCGATCGGGGTCACCCCGGACGTGATGGACCGCGCCGCCGCCCTGGTCGAGGCCAAGGTCGACGTGCTGGCGGTGGATACCGCCCACGGCCACACCTCCAGGGTCGTCGCCACGGTGGAGTCGCTCCGCACGCGCTTCCCCGACCTCGAGCTGATCGCGGGGAACGTCGGAACCCAGGAGGGCGCGTCGGACCTCATCTCCGCGGGCGTGGCGGCGGTGAAGGTGGGCATGGGCCCCGGCTCCATCTGCACGACCCGGGTGGTGTCGGGGGCGGGGATGCCGCAGGTCACCGCCATCTCCGCGGCAGCGCGGGCGGCGGCGCGGTCCGACGTTCCGATCATCGCGGACGGAGGGGTGAAGTTCTCGGGCGACGTGGTCAAGGCGATCGCCGCGGGTGCCTCCTCGGTGATGATCGGCTCGCTCTTCGCCGGCACCGACGAGAGCCCGGGCGAGCTGATCCTCCGGCAGGGCCGTTCGTTCAAGTCGTACCGCGGGATGGGCTCCATCGGAGCGATGAAGGAGGGCTCGAGGGACCGCTACTTCCAGGAGTTCGAGGGGAACGCCCAGAAGCTGGTCCCGGAGGGGATCGAGGGGATGGTTCCCTACAAGGGCCCCCTGTCGGCGATGGTCCAGCAGCTCGTCGGAGGCTTGCGGGCGGGCATGGGCTACTGCGGCACCGCGACGATCAAGGAGCTCCAGGCCCGGGCCCGCTTCATCCGGATCTCCAGCGCCGGGCTGAAGGAGAGCCACGTCCACGACGTGATCATCACGAAGGAAGCTCCCAATTACCGGCTCGAGTAGGAGGCGCCGGCTCGCCGCCGGGATGGCGCTCGCGGCCGCACTCGGCTGCCGGGGGCCGGCAAAGGAGCCGTTCCTGACCTACTTCAACGCCGACCATGCCCTGAGCCTCCGCTACCCGTCGAGCTGGACGACCGAGCAGGCGGAGCAGGACGGGATGTGGTATCGCTATTTCCTCGCCCCGCCCACCGGCCCCCAGCGCAAGCCGGCGGTCTCGGTGACGCTGCTCGCCGGCCCCCTGGGCGGCTCCCTCGAGGACTACGCCCAGAGCTACCTGGCCGGCAACACCGTCACCACCACGCGGGACGAGGCACGCCAGGGCGCCACCGGGCGTTCGTACCTCTTCTCCGCGCCGGACGGGGCCACTCGCCACTTCCTCCTCCTCGTCGAGGACGCCGGCAAGGTCTACGGCCTCTTCGCCCAGGGAGACGCCGCCCCCTTCGCCGCCCAGCTCGCCACGCTGGAAGAGATGGCCAAGAGCCTGACCCTGGAGCGGCCCACCGAGTACCCGTTGCATTCCAGCGAGAAGCTCGGCTTCTCCATCCGGATCCCGCCCTCGTGGCGCTCCACCCGCAGCTTCTCCGGCGGGGGGACGTACCTCACCCAGTTCACGAGCCCGCCCCTGGGCGCGGACAAGAACCGCCAGACCGTCCACGCCGCGCTGACCGTGACCGTGGAGCCGTTGGGCGGGGACGGGAGCCTGGAGTTCTTCTACAAGGCCACGCGCGAGAAGCTCGGCGATGCGTTCCAGCTCATCCAGCACTCGCGCTGGAGGGACGGCTACGTCGACGTCATGCGTACGGAGACCCCCGTCGCGGCCTCGCGGGTGAAGCGCTTCTACCGCGTCGACGGCAGCCGGGCGTACACCCTCGCCTGCGAGGCCCGCGACGACGTCTACCATCGCGTGTCCCGCTGGTGCGATATGATCGCCGGGACCCTGGTCACCGGCCCGGAGGTGTCCCGCAAGTGACGACCGCGCTCGCGCGCATGGGCGGCGCCCTCGGGCGGCTGCTACACGCCCCCGGACCCCTCGAGACGTCCGTCGGTCCCGACGGCCCCCACGGGGGGCTCTCGGTCCCGAGCGCGGGCGACGGCGTGTGGGAGGTCGTCACCGTCCGGGGCCGCCCCTGCCTCACCCCCGACGAGCGGTCGTATTATCTCTACTTCGTCCTGCCGCCAGGCCTGCGCGTCCCGGGCAGCCTCTGGCTGGAGGTGGAGTACCACGGCGACCGCCACGCCGAGTTCCGCGTGCAGTACGCCTCCCGCGACGCCTCCGCCCCCGTCGACGGGCTCTACAAGCCCGCGGAGCAGCGCTGGAGCGGCCAGGCCGCGGGCCTGCGGATGTTCCGCCGGGCCCTCTTCCCCCTGCCCGACTTCGATCCCGGCCGCACCCAGAACATGGGCGCCGCCTTCCGCATCGAGTTCCGCCGCGAGGTCCTGGTCTCCCGGGTCACCGTCCACGTGGAGGAGCCCGCCGGGCCGGAGGCGTTCCCGGCGTTGGCACCCTTGCCGGAGCTGCGGAAGCTGCCCGGGCGCTTCTACCCGATCAACTACCTGTTCGTCGAGATCACCAACGCCTGCAACTTCAAGTGCACCTGGTGTCCCGACGAGATCATGGGCCGGCGCCGCGGGTTCATGAAGAAGGAGAAGGCGTTCCGCATCGTCGACGAGATCGCGGCGAAGCGGAGCTGGCTGGGCCCGCTGTACCCGGTGAAGCTCCACCAGATGGGCGAGCCGATGCTCCACCCGGACCTGCCCGAGATCGTCGCCTACGCGGAGTCGCGGGGGGTGGGAATCGAGCTGAACACGAACTGTGGGCTCATCACCCGGGAGCGCGTCGACGCGCTCTACGCGGCCGGCCTCACCAACCTGATCCTCTCCTACCAGACACCCGACTCGGAGAGCTTCAAGACGCGGAAGGCGCCGCGCCTCCCCTTCGACGAGTACCGGGACAAGGTACGCCTCGCGGTCGAGCGGAAGGTCGCCAGCGGCGCCCGGACGAACCTCGAGATCGACATCATGAACACAAAGTACGCGGACGGGTACCGGATCGTGAGCGAGGACGAGCAGGCGCTGGCGTTCCTCGAGGACTGGATCGCGTTCTGCCGGGGCCTCGAGGTGGAGCACTCCCTGAGCCCCCGGCACCACGACTGGGAGCAGATCCGGAGCCGGCATTTCCTGGACCAGGACGAGAACGGGAGCCGCTACACCCTCCTCGACGGCGTCCACCTGGTCTGGAAGCGCTGCCACTCCTGGGGCAACGTCATAGAGACGAACGCGGCGGCGGCCGGGCCGGGCGCTCCGGCGGAGGCGTCCACCTACTGCCCCGCCCCCTACGACCAGTTCGTCATCCAGTGGAACGGGGACGTGACGACCTGCTGCACCGACTACGAGGGGCGGACCAAGACGGCCAACGTCTTCGCGGAATCGATCGAGTCGATCTGGACGGGCGAGACGCTCACGCAGCGCAAGCGGGACATGCTCGCGGGCCGGCTGCTCGATGTCTGCGCCAAGTGCCAGGGCGTCACGCTGTAGCTCCAGTGCTCGGTGACCCTGGAACGACGCCACAGAGCCACAGAGGTCACAGAGAACGCACAGAGAGACGACGAACCGAAATCCCTCTCTCTGCTCCGGCTTCTGTGTGCTCTGTGCCTCTGGGGCTTCCGTTCTGGCACGATCGCGGAACCCAGCAAGCGCAGCCATTCACCGCAGCGCCTCCTCGAGGGCGGCGGCGGCGTCGGTCTTCGAGTCCCGGTACTTGACGATCACCGGCGTGTAGAGGGCCAGGCCGGCCCGCTCGGCGAACGGGTCGGCGACGCGTCGCGAGCCCGGCACGACGACCGCACCCTCGGGGATCCGCAGGGGAGCGTCGCCGGCGCGGCGGTACTGCGTCCGTCGGGGCACGTCGTACACCGTCACCGAGCCGGTGAGGATCACCCCGGCCCCCAGCACCGCGCGGCGGCCGACGATCGTCCCCTCGTAGACACCGCAGTTCCCCCCCACCAGGACCTCGTCCTCGACGACGACAGGCAGCGCCCCGACCGGCTCCAGGACACCTCCCAGCATCGCCCCGGCGGAGAGGTGGACGCGCCGGCCGACCTGAGCGCAGGATCCGACCAGGGCGTGCGAGTCCACCATCGTCCCCTCACCGACGTACGCCCCGACGTTCACGTAGGCCGGAGGCATCACCACCACACCAGGGCCCAGGTACGCCCCGGAGCGGACCGCCGAGCCGCCGGGTACCAGGCGGACGCCCTCCGCGAGCGCCAGACGCCGCGGAGGGAAGGTGTCCTTGTCCAGGAAGCCGAGGCCGCCAGGCCCGCCCATCTCGACGATCTTGCCCAGGCGAAACCCGAGGAGGATGCCCTGCTTGACCCAGCCGTTGACCCGCCACCCGTCGGGGCCGGGCTCCGCCGCCCGGACCTCCCCCTTTTCCAGGCCCGCCAGGAAGCGGTCGAAGGCCCCACGCGCTTCGGCCCCGAGGGCCTCGGGAGGCAGCGACCAGTAGCCTTCGATCTGCTCGCGGAGGGCCGAGATCACGCTCACTCCAGCAGCTCCAGCTCCCGCAGCGCGGCGCGCAGGGCCTCCCGCGTCGCGTCGGCCGGCGGGCACAGCGGCAGGCGATAGGCCTCCTCGCAAAGCCCCATGAGGGCCAGGGCAGCCTTGACCGGGATAGGGCTCGACTCCGCGAAGTTCAGGTTCATCAGGGGCAGGAGCCGATTGTGGAGCCCGCGCGCCTCCCGAAAGTCCCCGCGCCCGCACGCCGCTGCCAGGTCCCGCATGTGCCGGGGCGCCTGGTTCGCCACCACCGAGATCACGCCCTCGGCGCCCAGCGCCATCAAGGGGAGGGTGACCGCGTCGTCTCCCGACAGCACCCGGAAACCCGGCGGCCGGTCGCGCAGCACCTCCATCACCTGCCCCAGGTTCCCGGAGGCTTCCTTGACCCCGCCGACGTTGGGGTGGGCGGCCAGGCGCAGCTGGGTACGGGCGTCGACGTTGCTGCCGGTGCGACCGGGCACGTTGTACAGGACCACCGGCACCGTGCTCGCCTCGGCGATCGCGGCGAAGTGGCGGTAGAACCCCTCCGGGGTGGGCTTGTTGTAGTATGGACCCACGCAGAGGACGCCCTGGGCCCCCGCGCCGGCGGCCCGGCGCGTCCTCTCGACGCTGGCTCGGGTGTCGTTGGTCCCCGTCCCGGCGAGCACGGGGATCCGGCCGGTGGCCTCCTCCAGCACGATCTCGACGACCCGGAGCTGCTCGTGGTCGGAGAGCGTGACGCTCTCGCCGGTCGTGCCGCAGGGGACCAGGAAGTCGATCCCCTCCTCGACCTGGCGCCGGACCATCCGGCGCAGGGCCCGCTCGTCCACGTCCCCCGAGGACGTGAACGGCGTGACCAGGGCCACCCCGGCCCCCGTGAACGTTCTGGGCATGCTCAGCTCCTGCCGGGACGCGGCGGGCGGCGCGGCCGCCGGCTCAATGCGGGCAGCTCCCGACGTAGCCGAGGGCCCGCAGGTTCTCGCAGGCCCCCGCGGTGATCGGGGCCTCGCCCGGAGCGCCCTCCACCGCGCGGCGGGTCTGGATCCACTCCCGGTCGGCCCGCTCCAGGAACAGCTCCAGCTCGCGGCGGTGGACCCGAAGCTGGTCGGCCATCGCCGCGGCGACGTCGCGGGTCTCGCCCGGGTCGGCCTTGCGGTCGTAGAGGGCGAAGCGGCGGCCGTCGGGGACGGGGGCAGCGACGACCTTGAAGCGCCGGTCCCATGACGCGCTCAGGTTGCGGTCGTTCTGGGCGAAGAGCCTCTCCCGCCGCGTGCTCACTCCGGCGGCGAGCGCCGGGAGCAGGCTCTCGCCCGCGAGGTCCGGCGGGTAGGAGACCTTCACCGCGTCCAGCACGGTCGGGAACACGTCCAGGGTCGAGGCGAACGACGCGCTGCGCATTCCGGCCGGCACCGTGGGCCCGGCCACGATCAGCGGCACGGCCAGGCTGGGCTCGAACAGGTCCTCGCCGTGGTCGAAGTAGTAGGCGTGCTCCCCGAGGCTCTCGCCGTGGTCGGAGGTCAGCACCACCAGGGTCCGATCCGCCGCCCCCGATGCCTCCAGGGCTCCGAGCACCCTGCCGACCTCCTGGTCCACGGCCGCGATCTCTCCGTCGTACTGGGCCACGTAGTAGGCCAGCCGGTCCTGTCCGGCCACGGCCCACTGCTTCGGGATCCCCCCATGATAGCCCGGCACCACCGGGAGCCGGGGGCCCCCGCGAGCCCCCGAGTCGAGGAAGGCGGTGTCGAACGGGGGAGGCGGCGTGTAGGGTGCGTGGGGGTTCACGTAGTGTAGCCAGAGGAAGAAGGGCCGCTCGCTTCCCGCGTCGCGGAGGAACGCGATGCCGCCCTCGGTGATCGCCCGGGTCCGGTCCATCTCGGTGTCGAGGCCGCCCTCCTCCCAGGTCTCGCGGAAGGCGTCGAACCCCTTCGCGAACCCGTGCTGGGCGGCCACGTTGGGGTTGTCCACGATCGCGGCGGTCCGGTAGCCCGCGCCGCGAAGGGCGTCGGCGATCGTGGTGTTGAATCCGAGGACGAGCGGGTGCATCTTGCTGTAGCCGCTCTTCGAGGGCTGGCGGCCCGTCATCATCGCCACGAAGCTGCCGCGGGTCTTGGGCCAGAACGTGCAGGCGTTCTCGAAGACGGCACCGCGCTCGGCCAGGGCGTCCATCCGCGGGCTGGTGGGACGGCGGTAGCCGTAGGCGCCGAGGTGGTCGGCCCTCAGCGTGTCGATGGTGACGAGCAGTACGTTCAGCCGGTTGCCGGGCGCCGGAGCCGCGGGGGCGGCCCCCTCCCGCGTGGGCGGAGCCGGGCATCCGGCGAGGCAGAGGCCGGCCGCTACGACGAGGAGGCGGCGGGGTGGCGTCAACGCGGATCCTCCAGGTGGATCCGCCGCAGGTCGGAGCCTCCGTGCTCCAGCACGACCCGAATCGGGCGGGCCCAGGGCACCGACGAGAGGCGCTCGGCCCATTCGACCGCGAGCACACCACGCGGCCCCGGCAGCTCTTCCAGGCCGAGCTCCAGGTCGTCGCCGTCGCCGGCCAGGCGATACAGGTCGGCGTGATGGAGGGTGAGGGGCCCCGGGTAGGCGGTGAGGAGGACGAACGTCGGGCTCGCGACCTCATCGGCGTCCACGCCGATGCCCCGGGCGAGGCCGCGGACGAACGCGGTCTTCCCGGACCCGAGCTCGCCGGAGAGCAGCACCACCTCGCCTCCCCGGAAGACGCGGCCCAGCTCCGCCGCGAACGCCTCCGTCTCCGCTTCCGACCGCGTGTCGTGCTGCCGCGACGCGGGCGCCACCGCCGTCACCGCCGCCCCGGCGAGACCTTGATGATCGCCCGCGGAAGCGAGGCGACCAGGTCTCCCGCCACCATCGACTCCTCCCCCCTGTCGGCCGCGGCAGCGTCGCCGGCCAGGCCGTGGAGATAAGTCCCCGCCGCCGACGCGGTCCAGGCGTCCAGGCCGCGGGCCAGCAACGCGCCCAGGATCCCGGACAGCACGTCTCCCGTCCCGCCGGTGGCCATCCCCGGGTTCCCCGTGGGGTTGACCGCCGCGCGGCCCGCGGGGTGGGCGACGATCGTCCGCTGTCCCTTCAGCACCACCACCGCTCCAGTACGCGTCGCGAACGAGCGGGCGATCTCGAGCCGGCGCCGCTGGACTTCGGCAGTCGACGTCTCGGCCAGGCGCGCCATCTCGCCCGGATGCGGCGTGACCACCGTCGGCGCCCCGCGGAGGAGTGCTTCCGTCGCGGCGGGCGCGCGGCCGGCGGGAGCGAGCGCGTTCAGGCCGTCGGCGTCGACGATCAGGGGCACCGGGCAGCGCCGGACCAGCTCCCGGGCGAACTCGCGCGTCGAGGGGTCCTGGCCTAGCCCGGGCCCCAGGACGACGGCATCGCGGGCCCGGGCCAGGGCGAGGGCGTGGTCGAGACCGGAGCGGTCGACCGAGCCCGCTCCCGTGGCCGGCAACGGCTCCGTCATCAGCTCCGGCCGCGCCGCCGCGACCATCGACAGGGCCGGCGACGCGGTCGCCACCGTGACCAGTCCGGCGCCGGCGGCCAGCGCGGCCGTCCCGGCGAGCACCGCCGCTCCCGTCTTCCCCACCGCTCCCCCGACCACCAGCACGTGCCCGTAGCTGCCCTTGTGCGACGCGGGGTCTCGGGGCGGGTAGGCGTGGGCGGCGTCCTTGTCTTCTAGGAGGAACAGCGCCGGCCCCGTCCCGGCCACGACCTCACCGGGGATACCGATGTCGGTGACGCGGAGCTCCCCCACCCGGCCGCACGCGGGTGGCAGGACGTGGCCGTACTTGGGAGCGGCGAACGTCACCGTCACCGCCGCCCACACCGCCGGCCAGGGCAGCTCACCCGAGTCCGACTGCACTCCCGACGGCACGTCCACGGCGACGACGGGCGGGCCTTCGCCCGGCCGCGAGAGGTCCTCCACCACCCGGCCAACGAGCCCACCCGGAGCCTGCCGCAGACCGGTGCCCAGGAGCGCGTCGACCAGCACGTCGGCGGCGAGCGCCCGCTCGCGGTGCGCCTCCCACGAGCGCACGTCGGCGACCTCCACGATGCGTCCTCCCGACCGCTCGAGCACGCCCATGTGGAGGCGGGCGTCGCCCTTCACCTCCCCCCGGGACCCCATCAGGTAGACCTGCGCGCGTCCAGGCCCGAGCCACCGCGCCGCCACGAAGCCGTCGCCGCCGTTGTTCCCCTTGCCGCACAGGACGGACACGAGCCGGGCGCGCGGGAACGCCTCGCTCACGACCCGCGCGACGGCCGCGCCGGCGTTCTCCATGAGGACCGCGCCGGGGAGGCCGATCTCCTCGATCGTCCGCCGGTCGGCGTCACGTATCTCCGCGGCGGTCAGGACCGGCACCATGGTTGCCCGCTCCTCGCTCTCCCGCCGGCGGCTCCCCGTCGCGCCGGGCGGCATCCACCCGATTCTGGCACCGGGTCGAGGCCCGGCCCAAGGCCGAGCCGGGGCTCAGTCCCGCGCCAGCAGCGCGCCCACGATCAGGGCTGCGAACGCGAAGCGGTAGTACACGAACGGGCTGTAGTCGCGCGTCCGGACGTACGAGAGGAGCACGCGTATGCTGAGCAACCCGACCACCGTCGCCGCCAGCATCCCCGGGAGCACGAGAGACATGTCGCCGGTGGCGAACAGGTGAGGCACCTTCAGCAGGGCGGCACCGAAGGTGATGGGCGTCGCCAGGAGGAAGCTGAACCGCGCGGCCTCCTCGCGGCGGTATCCCAGCAGCAGCGCCATGCTGATCGTCGCGCCCGACCGTGAGACCCCGGGCACGATCGCGGCCGCCTGCGCGATGCCGATCAGGAGGGCGTGCCGCGTGGAGACTCGGTCCGCGTCGTGCAGGCCGGTGGCCCTCCGATCCGCCAGGAGCAGCACCACTCCCATGCCGGCCATGGTGACCGCGACCAGGGCGGGCGAGCGAAAGGTCGTCTCCGCCCAGTCCTCCAGCAGCAGGCCCGCCACCGCCCCCGGCACGGAGGCCAGGGCCAGCAGCGCGAGGAGACGCCCGCCCGGGTCGGCGAGGAGCCGCCCCTCACGCGCCCCCTGGACCGCCGAGCGGGTGAGCCTCCACCAGTCGCCGGCGAAGGCGTAGAGCACGGCGAAGAGGGTCCCGAGGTGGAGGGCCACATCGAAGGACAGGCTGTGGTCCTGCCAGCCGAGGAGCCAGGGGATGGCGATGAGGTGCCCCGAGCTGCTGATGGGCAGGAACTCCCCCAGCCCCTGCAGCACGCCCAGGAAGACGGCCTGGGCTCCGGTCATGCCGCCAAGGTCTCCGATGGCCCCGCGTCCCCGTTTTGCTGTAGAGTCACACTGCCTCGCTCATGGGCTTCTTCGCCTCGGTCAACGGAACCATCGTGCCCGCCGAAGAGGCCAGGGTATCGGTACTGGACACCGGCTTCACCTTCGGCGACGGCGTCTACGAGACGTTGCGCACGTATCACGGCCGCCCCTTCCACCTGGACCGGCACCTGGCGCGGCTCCGGGGCTCCGCGAGCCGGATCGGGATCGAGATCCCCTTCCGGGACGAGGTCCTGGCCGCGCGCTTGGACGCCGTGCTGGAGCGCGCCGCGAACCCGGAATCTTACATCCGGATCCTCGTCAGCCGGGGAGTGGGCGACATCTCCTACCGATTCGACCGGGTCAAGGGACCGACGACCGTTCTGGTGGTGCGCGAGTTCGAGCCGCCCCCCGAGGCCTCCTTCTCGGAAGGCGTGCCGGTGGTGATCGCGTCCACCCGCCGCAACCACCCGCGGTCCCTCGATCCGGCAATCAAGTCCTGCAACCTCCTGAACAACATCCTCGCCGTCCGGGAGGCTCAAGCGAAGGGCGCTGCCGAGGCCATCCTCTTGAACGACCTCGGGGAGGTGGCGGAAGGCGCCAGCTCCAACCTGTTCCTGGTCAAGAGCTCCACCGTCCTCACGCCGCCGCTGGACGCAGGGATCCTTCCGGGCGTCACCCGCGCCGTCGTCCTGGAGCTGGCGCGTCAGCTCGGGCTCACCGTCCGCGAGCAAGCGCTGAGGGTCCCGGAGTTGCTGGCCGCCGACGAGGCGTTCGTGACCAGTACCGTCCGGGAGGTCCTGCCGGTCCGCTCCGTCGACGGCACCCCGGTGGGCGCCGGGCAGCCGGGCACGGTCACGCTGCGCTTGCTGGCCGCACTCCGCGAGTACGCTCCCTCCCACTGCAGCTAGCGCTCCCCTCGACCCCGCGGGTCCCTGCGCGAGAGCAGCCAGCCGGGCACGAACAGCGCGACGCCCGCGAGCATCGTCCGCAGCATGGCGGTCGTGCTGGTGGTGCCGAAGTACTGGGTGGCCGCCAGCAGGGTGACCAGCAGGCCCGCGAGCTGCAGGCAACGGCCGAGGAGGTGGACCAGCCAGGGCCCGGTCTCGCCGGCGCCCTGGCGGGTCCGTGGCTTGAGCCGGACCCTCACTGGCGCCTCCATCCTGTCCGGCCGAACCAGCGGCTGACGTCGTCGCGGGGCACGTGGACTCGGGTCGGGCGCCCGTGGGGGCAAAGGTTGGGCTGCTCCGTCCGGGCGAGGTCGCGGACGATGGCCCGCATCGTCTCGGGACCGAGGGGCTGGCCCGCCCGGACCGCCGAATGGCAGGCCACGGTGGCGGCCAGGCGGTCGCGGGCGGCCGAGACCACCCACCGGGTGCCCTCGCGCTCGCGGAGGTCGCGGAGCACGTCCTCCAGGACCGCTCCGGGGTCGCGCCCCGAGAGCACCGCCGGGACAGTCGCCAGCCGCACCGACCCGCCCCCGAAGGGCTCGACGTCGAAGCCCAGGTCGGCGAGGTCCCGCTGGCCTCCCTCGAGCACGGCCATGAGCTCCGGGGAGAGGCGAAGGACCAGCGGCGCCAACAGCACCTGCGCTTCCACGCGCCTTGCGCTGCCCAGCCGGGACTGGAGCGCCTCGAATCGGACCCGCTCGTGGGCGGTGTGCTGGTCGACGATAAGGAGGTCCTCGCCGTCGCTCGCCACGATGTAGGTGTTCCGGTGCTGGCCCAGCACGGTCGGCCCGGGGTCGTCGAGCAGCGGCCCCTGCGCCTCCGGCCCGGGAGCCAGCGCCCCCCGGGGCGCGGCATCGACCGGGGCCTCCGCCACGCGCCCGGAACCGTCCAGGAAGGCCTCGACGGCCGCCATCGGCCCCCGGACCTCGGCGCGGGGCGGGTGCCGGCCGGCCGAGGAGATCGCTCCACGCACCGCGCCCTCCACGGCCGCGAAGACGGTGCGGGCGTCCGCGAACCGGACCTCGCTCTTTGCCGGGTGCACGTTCACGTCGACGAGGTGGAGCGGTACCTCCAGGAACAGGATCGCCTCCCAGGGGCGGTCTCCGGCACCGGCGGCGCGGTAGCCCTCGGCCACGGCCTTGCCGAGCGCCCGGTCCCTGACCGGCCGTCCGTTCACGTACAGCCGCAGCGTCGGCCGCGCCGGGCTCCGTCGATGGGGCCGCGAGACGAAACCGCGGACCCGCGCCCAGTCGCGCCCTCCGTCCACCGGCGCCAGCCCGTCGAGGTAGCCCCCTCCGAACACCTGGTAGAGGCGCGAGGCCAGGCCGTCGGTGGCGGGCGCCTCCAGCATCGGACGACCGCCCGAGGCCAGGGATACGCCCGTGCCGGGACGCGCCAGCGCCAGGAGCGTGATCGCCTCCGCCACGTGCCCCGCTTCGGTCGAGTCGGCGCGCAAGAACTTCCGGCGCGCGGGGACGGCTCCGAAGAGGTCGCGGACCTCGACCGTGGTGCCGCGGGGATGGCCGGTGTCGCGCACGTGGACGAGGCGGCCGTGGCGCACCTCCACCTCCGTCCCGGCAGGACCCGAGTCGTCGCGGGTGCGCAGGACCAGGTGGGAGACGCTGGCGATCGAAGGCAGGGCCTCGCCGCGGAACCCGTGGGTCCCGATGGCCTGGAGGTCGGCCAGGGACCGCAGCTTCGAGGTGGCGTGGCGCTGCAGAGCCCGCTCGGCGTCGATCCGGTTCATTCCGTGTCCGTCGTCCCGCACGCGTACCAGGACCTTCCCCCCCGCCTCGATCTCGACCGCGACGCTCCGCGCTCCGGCGTCGAGCGCGTTCTCGACCAGCTCCCTGACCACGGAGGCGGGCCTCTCCACGACCTCGCCAGCGGCGATCTTGTTCACGAGGTCGTCGGGGAGACGCTCGACGCGGGCCGTCACCCTCCGGGCCCCGCGGCTGTTCCCGCCCGATCGGACCGCGCGGGGAGGACGGACGCCCCCACCATCGACCTCCGGCCGTCGACCGTCGACGCCGACCTCGCGATCAGTCGCCGACCGGGCGTTCGAGCTCGGCCTGGGCCGCCGCCAGGCGCGCGATCGGCACCCGGTACGGCGAGCAGGAGACGTAGTCCAGGCCTACCGCGTGGAAGAACCGGATCGACGCGGGGTCGCCGCCGTGCTCGCCGCAGACCCCGATCTTGAGGCCTTTGCGGGCCTGGCGCCCCTTGTTGACGCCGATCTCCACGAGCTGCCCGACCCCGGAGGCGTCCAGGGACACGAACGGGTCCTTGTCGAGGAGCCCGTGCTCGATGTAGTGGCTCAGGAACCGCCCCGCGTCGTCCCGGGAGAGGCCGAAGCCCATCTGGGTGAGGTCGTTGGTCCCGAAGGAGAAGAACTCCGCCTCGCGCGCGATCTCGTCGGCGGTGAGCGCGCCGCGGGGCACCTCGATCATGGTCCCCACGAGGTATTCGACCCCGGCGGCGTCCCGGCCCAGCACCTCTTCCGCGGCCTCCAGGACGATCTTCTTCTGCCGGCGCAGCTCCTCCACGTGGGCGACGAGCGGGATCATCACCTCCGGCTTCACCTTGATCCCCTTCCGCGCCACCTGCAAGGCCGCCTCGAAGATCGCCCGGGCCTGCATCTTCGTGATCTCCGGATACGTGATCCCCAGGCGGCACCCGCGGTGGCCGAGCATGGGGTTGAACTCGTGGAGCTCCTCCACCGCCCGCAGCAGCTTCTCGGTCTCGGCGATCGCCTTGCGGTTTCTCGACTCCCCCTTCGCGCGCAGGGTGGCGATCGTCACCATGAGATCCTCGCGCTTGGGCAGGAACTCGTGCAGCGGCGGGTCCAGGGTGCGGATGGTCACCGGGTACCCGTGCATCTCCTTGAACAGCCCGGCGAAGTCCGCCCGCTGCATGGGGAGGAGCTTCTTGAGCGCGCCGGTGTACTCGGCCACCGCCTTGCCGTGCTCCTTCTTGACCTTGGCCAACTCCTTCCGGATCTCCGCCGCCTGCGTCCCCTTGGCCTCCTTGAGCCGGGCCTCCAGCCGCCGAATCGCATCGAGGCCACGCTGCCCGCGCGAGGCGGACAGGATCATGCGCACGACCTGGGGCAGCCGCTCGGAGGCGAAGAACATGTGTTCGGTCCGGCAAAGGCCGATGCCGCGCGCCCCGAAGGCGAAGGCCACCTTCGCATCCCGGGGGATGTCGGCGTTGGCGCGGATCCCCAGCCGCCGGATCTCGTCCGCCCAGGACAGCAGCTTCTCGAACTTGGCGTAGATCGCCGACTTCTCCGGCTTGAGCTTCCCCGCCACCACCTGGAGCACCTCGGAGGGGCTGGTGGGCAGCTCCTTCAGGATGACCTCGCCGGTGGTCCCGTCGATCGAGAGGCTGTCCCCCTCCTTGAGCGTCCGGGTTCCCACCTTGAGCTTCCGCCCCTTGGTGTCGATCTCGAGGGAGCCGCAGCCCACGACCGACGGCTTGCCCATCTGGCGGCCGACTACGGCGGCGTGGGACGTCATCCCGCCGGTCGCGGTGAGGATCCCCTGGGCGACGCTCATCCCGTGGATGTCGTCGGGGACCGTCTCCATCCGGACGAGCAGGACGCGCTTGCCCTTGTGGCTCCAGGCCACCGCGTCGTCGGCGGTAAAGACCACGGCACCGGTGGCGGCCCCGGGGGAGGCCGGCAGCCCCTTCGCCGCCACCTCCACCCTGGCCCGCTCCCGCGGCTCGAAGATCGGGTGCAGGAGCTGGTCGAGGGCCTGGGGCTCGACCTTCATGACCGCCTCGCGGGGCGTGAGGATGCCCTCCTCCACGAGATCCACCGCGATGTTCACCGCCGCCAGGCCCGTCCGCTTGCCGTTCCGGGTCTGGAGCATGTATAGCGTGTTCTCCTGGATCGTGAACTCGAAGTCCTGGACGTCCTTGTAGTGGCGCTCCAGCCGCGTAGTGATCTCCCGGAGCTGCCGGTAGGCCTCCGGCATCACCCTCTCCAGGTCCGTGATCGGATGGGGCGTGCGGATGCCCGCCACCACGTCCTCACCCTGCGCGTTCTGGAGGAACTCGCCGTAGAACTCCTTCGCTCCGGTCGAGGGGTTGCGGGTGAACCCCACGCCGGTGGCGGACGTGTCGCCCATGTTCCCGAACACCATCGTCTGGACGTTCACCGCGGTGCCGAGGTCGTGGGGGATGTCGTTGAGCTTGCGGTAGGTCACCGCGCGGGGGTTCATCCAGGACCGGAACACGGCGTCGCGCGCTCCGCGGAGCTGCTCACGCGGGTCCTGCGGGAACGCCCGTCCGGTCTCCTTCTCCACCACCGCCTCGAACCGGGCGATGACCTCGTCGAGTGCGGCCTCGCCGAGCTCCACGTCGGCGCGGGCGCGGCTCTTCCTCTTGACCGCGGACAGCTCGTGCTCGAAGCGGTCCTTGTCGATCCCGAGCACGACGTTGCCGAACATCTGGATGAACCGGCGGTATGAGTCCTTGGCGAAGCGCCCGTTGCCGGTCTTGGCCTTGAGGCCCTCGACGGACCGGTCGTTCAGCCCCAGGTTGAGGATCGTGTCCATCATTCCCGGCATCGAGAACTTGGCCCCGCTGCGGACCGAGACCAGCAGCGGGTCCGAGGCGGAGCCCAGGCCCTTGCCCATCAGGGACTCGAGCCGTTTCAGGGCCTCCTCGATCTCGTCGTCGATCTCCGCGGGCAGCGACCCGCCCCGCTCGACGAACAGGTTGCACGCCTCGGTCGACACCGTGAACCCCGGCGGCACCGGCAGGCCGGCGTTGGTCATCTCGGCCAGGCCGGCGCCCTTGCCCCCGAGCAGGTCCTTCATGTCCTTGTTGCCGTCGGCCTTGCCGCCCCCGAAGAAATAGACGTATCGAGCCACTCTCTTAGCCTCCCAGCTTGGAGATGTCCGCAATGCGGTAGAAGGGCGCCAGGGCCTCGGTCAGCAGGCCCAGGCGGTTGGACCGGATCCGCGGGTCCTCGGCCATTACCAGGACGTCGTCGAAGAAGCGGTCGACCGGGCCGCGCAGGCGGGCCAGCGACCGGAGACGCCCCTCGTAGCCGCCGTTCGCTTCCGCCAGCGAGCCCCGCGCCTGGCCCGCCGCGAGCGCCCGCACGGCGTCGTGCAGCTCGCGCTCTGCGGGCTCGCTCAGGAGTGCGGCCTCCACCGCGGACGCGGCTCCCTGGCCCAGGATGTTCTTCGCCCGCTTGAAGGCGACCGCAAGGTGCTCGAAGTCCTCGCGGGCCTCCGAGCGGACCCGGTGGAGCGCCTGCAGACGCAGCCAGCACTCGTGGGGGTCCTCGAGCGCGTCCGGCTCCCGGGCCCCCACCGCGGCCTCCACCTCGTCGGCCGGAAAGCCCCGAGCGACGAACACGTACCGCAGCCGGTCGAGGAGGAACGATTCGAGCTCCGCCGCCACGTCGCCCACCGGCCGCCTCAGGCGCTCGCCGTAGCCGGCCAGCGCGGCTCCCACCAGGGCACGCAGGCTGGGGCGCCGCTCCGCCGAGTCCACCCGCCAGAAGTCCACCAGCACACGCACCACGCCCTGGGCGGCGCGCCGCAGGCCGAAGGGGTCGCTGCTGCCCGAGGGAACGAGCCCGATGCCGAAGTACCCGGCCAGGGTGTCCAGCTTGTCGGCGAGCGAGACTGCGCCCCAGACGGTCGCGTCGAAGCCGGCCAGGACCCGGGCGGGAGCGCTCGACTCCTCGACCGAGACCGGGTGGTAGTGCCACCGCACCGCGCGCGACACGGCGTCCCAGCGCGTGCCCTCCGCCTGGAGGTAGATGCCGCCCATGACGCCCTGCAGCTCGGTGAACTCCCGGACCATCGCGGTGGTGAGGTCCGCCTTGGCCAGGCGGGCCGCCTCCCGGGCGGCCTCGTGCTCGGGCCTGGTGAGGAGCCCCATGCCCGCGCCCATGGCGTCCACCAGGCGGACGAGCCGGTCGGTCTTGTCCTTGTAGCTGCCGAGGCCCTGGTGGAACGTCACTCCCTCCAGGTCGGCCACGCGGTCGCCGAGGGGACGCTTGCGGTCCTCATCGAAGAAGAACGCGGCGTCCCTCAGCCGCGCTACCACCACCCGCTCCATCCCGCGCACGATCCCTTCCCCGTCGCGGCCGTCTCCGTTCACGACCGCCGCGAAGGCGGCGGCGGGCCGGCCGTCGTGCTCGAGCGGGATGTACTTCTGGTGGTGCACGAGGACGGTCTCGAGGACCTCTGGAGGGAGCGACGAGAACTCCCGCGGGATGGTGCCGGCGAGCACGGTCGGGTACTCGACCAGGTCGCGCCACTCCACGAGCAGGCCGCGATCGTCGGCGATCCGCCGCCGCGCGGCCGCAGCGAGCCCCTCGTCGATCTTCGCCTCCCGGTCGCGGGGGTCCACGAGCACGCAGGCGTCCCGGAGCCGCTGCTTCAGCTCGGCCAGCGAGCGCACCTCGAAGGGGACCCCCGCGCGGCCGCGGGGCAGGAACCGGTGCCCACGGGTCGAGGCGCCGCTCTCGACCAGCACTGGTCCGCGCGCGCGATCCGCGGCGGAGTGGATCCGGAACGGCACGACCACGCCGTCGACGAGCGCCACGATCCAGCGGATGGGCCGGCCGAACGGGAAGGCGCCCTTCCCGTCCTCGATCCAGGCGTCCCAGCTCATTCGCTTGGGGAAGGCGAGGCCTCGGAGGACGCAAGCGATCACTCCGGGGAGGACCTCCGGCGCCGCGCGTCCAGGCGTCTTGCGGACGAAGAGCAGGTTGCGCTCCTCCGGCTTGGCGGGATCCTTGGCCTGCTCGGCGAGCTCCTCCGGCGCGACCCCCTGCTTGCGGGCGAAGCCGAGGCCGGCGCTGGTCCAGGCGCCGGAGGCGTCCCGCGCCAGCCGCGACGCCGGCCCCCAGACCGTCTCCTCCCTGTCGGCCTGGCGCGCGGCGACCTCGCCGCCCACCACCAGCCGGCGGGGAGTCCAGTAGACCTCCAGGTCGGAGGAGGCGAGGTGCTCGCGGCGCGCCGCATCCTCGAGGCGCGACCGGAGCTGTTCCGCAAGCCCGGGCAGCCATCCCGCCGGCATTTCCTCGAAGCCGACCTCGAGGAGGAGCTCAGGCACGGGCTTCCTTTGCCGACGCCTCCGGCGCCAGGTACCGCTCAGCCACCGCGCAGGCCAGCTTCCGGATCCCCAGGATCATCCCCGCACGCTCGCTCGCGCTGAGGGCACCGCGGGCGTCGAGCACATTGAAGGCGTGGGAGGCCTTCAGGCACCACTCGTACGCCGCGAGCACCGAGCGGTCGCCGGGGGGGCCGAGCGTACGCCACCCCTCGGCCAGACCGTCCTCGAACAGCCGGCGGTGCAGGTCCACGTCCGCGAGCTCGAAGGAGTAGCGCGAGAGCTGGAACTCTTCCTCGCGCCGGACCTCGCCGTACAGGCGCTCGGCCGACCAGCGGAGCTTGTACACGTCCTCCACGTCCTGCAGGTACATGGCGATCCGCTCGAGGCCGTAGGTCAGCTCGGCGGAGACCGGGGCCAGGTCGACCCCGCCCGCCTGCTGGAGGTACGTGAACTGCGTGATCTCCTGGCCGTCGAGCAGCACCTGCCAGCCGATCCCCCAGGCGCCGAGGGTCGGCGACTCCCAGTTGTCCTCCTCGAAGCGCACGTCGTGTGCGGCGGGGTCGATCCCCAGGGCGACCAGGCTCGCCAGGTACTGGTCCTGGACGTCAGCCGGCGCGGGCTTGAGGAGCACCTGGAGCTGCAGGTGCTTGTACAGCCGGTTCGGGTTCTCGCCGTAGCGGCCGTCCGCGGGACGGCGGGACGGCTGGACGTACGCCACCTTCCACGGCCTCGGCCCGAGGACCCGGAGGAACGTCTCCGGGTGCATCGTGCCAGCGCCGACCTCGGAGTCCCACGGCTGGTGGACGAGGCAGCCCCTCTCCGCCCAGTACCGCTCCAGGGCGAAGACCAGATCCTGGAGGTTCACCCTCGGGTCTCCCGGGCGACGTCGCGGAGGACCCGGTGCGACCGCAGGTCCCGCTCCAGGTGGGAGGCGATGAGGGAGTGGTGGAAGGCCTCGAGGACCCCGCCTCCGGGCACGGTCGCATCGACCGCGGCGGGGGGGCGGCGGAACACCTCGGACAGGAAGCTGCGAACCGCGGCCGGGAGCGACGGGCCGGTCGCGGCACCGCAGCAGCCGCAAACGAAACCCCGTGCTGCGGCGTGGTACCGGAGGTCCCCCGCGGGCAAGGGACGCTGACATGCTGCGCAGCGGTCGAGCGGGGGATAGATGCCGTGCAGGCGCAGCAACCATGCCTCCAGGTACCGGGCCAGGACCACGACTGGAGTTCCTCCGCCGGCCCCGGCGATCACCGCCGCGGCCAGACGATAGACTGCGTCGTCGACCTCGCCCTCCTGCGCGAACGAGTCGAGCAGCTCCGCGAAGTACGAGAGCGCCAGGGACGCGTCGAGGCCCCGGTCCCCGGCGCGGAACGCCGAGCGGATCAGCTCGCACTCTCCCAGCCGGAGAAGCTCCGCGCCCTGCCGGCCGTACAGCGTGACCCGCACCTCGCTCAGGGGCTCGAGGGCCGACTGATAGCGGGGCCGGCCGCTGCGCGCCCCCTTGGCGACCGCCCGCAGCTTGCCCCGCTCACGGGTCAGGAGGACCACCACCTTGCTCGTCTCGCCCAGCTTGTACGTCCGCAGCACCAGGGCGTCCGAGGCGAAGGGCGGCATGAGCGTGGGAAAACCGGCGGGAGGCGGCCTCGCCGAAGCCGTAAGGTAGCACTTTTGCGCCCGCCGCGCCAGGACCGGCAGCGCCCTCAGCGCCATCCTGGGCGCGGCGGGGCTCCGAGGGCGGGGGTAGACGCTCGTCCTGGGCGGCACGCCGAGCCGTAGCGCCTCTGTGGCGCCAGCGGGCCGGTCCGTGCTACGTTTCCGTCGATGCTCGCTCTGCGCGCCGTAACGATCGTTGCGGTGGGCTGCACGCTCGGGTTGCTGTGGAACGGCTTCAGCGGCCGGGGCTTCGCCCTCACCGGGAACGCCTTCATCCTGGAAGGCGAGGAGTTCGAGGAGATCCCCGCCGCCACCGCGAAGGCCCGGCTCGACAAGGGCGCCCTGTTCCTGGACTCGCGGCCGCTCGCCTTCTACGAGATGTCCCACATTCCCGGAGCGCTGCCGCTGCCGGAGGACGACTTCGAGGGCGCCTTCGCCCGCCTCGAGCCCCGCCTGCGCGGCAGCCTCGACATCGTCGTCTACTGCAGCGGTTACGGCTGCGAGGCCAGCCACATCGTCGCCCGCAAGCTGCGCGAACGGAGGGTCCACGCCGCCATACTCCACGAGGGCTGGCCGGCCTGGACCGACGCGGGCTACTCGACGCGTCCGGGTCCGCAACCGTGACGTCTCGGCCGGCGTGGCCGGCGGTCCTCCGCCACCCCTCCCTGCACTGGATCCTGGGAGCGCTCCTCGGAGCGGTGTTCGTCTACGCCAGCCTGGACAAGATCGCGAACCCGCGCGAGTTCGCCCGCATCGTCTACCACTACCGCCTGATCGGTCCCAGCGCGACCCTGGGTTTCGTGCCCGCCAACCTGCTGGCGGCCACCCTACCCTGGATCGAGGTCGTCGCGGGCGCTCTGCTCATCGCGGGGATCTGGAGGCGCGAAGCGGCCGCGGTGGCCGGGAGCCTCCTGGTCGTGTTCATAGTCGCGGTGGCCTGGGCCCTCGGGCAAGGCATCGACCTCGAGAGCTGCGGCTGCTTCACCGTGAGCGGCGGCGGCCGTGGGGCCGGCCTGTGGCTCATCGCCGGGGATATCGGCCTCCTGGCCGCCGCGGCGGTCCTGACCTTCGTGCGGCCGGCCGCGCGGACGGCCCTCCGGTCCGGCGCCGTCGCCGTCTCCAATTGACGCGGCCCCCCGTACGGCCCCGTCGGGGCGGCGAGGCTCCGGCGAAGCGCCGCCTGCCTCGCCTGGCCCTGGCAGCGGTCCTGTCCTGCTGGTGGGGCTGCACGGACCCGCCCCACCGCGAGCTGGCCGCAGCGCAGGGCGCCCTGGAGGAGGCTCGGCGCCAAGGGGCGGAGCGCTACGCCCCGGAGCGCTGGAAGGAGGCTGAGGCCGCCCTGGCCCAGGCCCGCCGACGGATCCAGGACAAGGACTATCGCGGCGCGCTTTCCTCCGCGATCGACGCTTTCGACCGGTCGCGGCAGGCGGCGCAGGCCGCCGCCGCGGCCAAGGCCCTGTCGCGGAGCACGGCGGCGGCGGCGCAGGCGGAGCTCCAGGCGGCGCTACGGGAGGCGACGGAGGTCCGCGAGGACGCGCGCAAGGCGAAGGTGCCCGATGCGGCCTTCGAGCACGTGGACCGCGCCCTCGCCAAGGTGGGGGCAGGCCTGCAGACGGGGGCCGACGCCCTCGAGCGGGACGACCCGCTCACCGCCGAGAGGGTGGCCACGGAGCTGAAGGCTGAGGCGACGTCGCTCTCGCAGTCGGTTCGCGAGGCCCGATCGGAGTGGGAGGAAAAGCACCGCCGCGGCCGGCGACGCGGACGCGCGTCGCGCCGGCCTTAGCTGCCTGGCGCTCCGTTTACGTGGCGAACGGAAGCCACAGAGGCACGGAGCACACGGGGACTCCTCTCTTCGGCTCTCCTTGCGTTCTCTGTTGGCCCGGTGGCGTCGTTCCGTTCGCCTGACCGAACTCACCGAGCCACCCACTCGCCCTCGAAAACGACCTCGACGTCCCCGACCTGTCGGACGGTGCCGCCCTCCGGCCAGTCCACCTCGAGGACGCCGCCGTCGCACACGACCCGGACCGTCCTCCCGGATCGTCCCGCGAGCACGGACGCCACCACCGCGCTGGCCGCCCCGGTGCCGGAGGCGCGCGTGTAGCCGACCCCACGCTCCCAGAACCTCACGCACAGCTCGCCCGGTCCGGCCACGGCGACGAACTCGACGTTCGTCCGCCGCGGGAAGAAGGGATGCGTCTCGAGGGCCGCGCCGAGGCGAGCGAGCTCGTCGTCCAGCGGAGGCCGCTCACTGAACACCGCGCAGTGCGGGTTGCCCAGGGACGTGGCGGTGACGGCCACGCTCCTCCCCGCGACGTCCAGGACGTGATCGACGACGCACGCGGCCGGCGGCTCCAGGGCCACGGGGATGCACCGGCTGTCGAGGATCGGGGATCCGAGGTCGGCGGTGACCCGGAACCGGGTCCCGCCCGCCGGCTCGACCCACACCGCACGAGGCCCCGCCGCGGTCGCCACCACGTGCGCCGCGGAAGCGAGCCCGGTGTGGACCAGGTATCCCGCGAGACAGCGGAGGCCGTTGCCGGAGATCTCGGCGTCGCTCCCGTCGGCGTTGATCAGCCGCATGCGGGCGGACCCGGCGCCCACGCCATACACGACCACGCCGTCGGCTCCGACGCCGGCGTGACGATCACAGAGACGACGCGCCCATCTCGACGCGTCGGAGGGGCAGCTCGACTCCTCGACCAGCAGGAAGTCGTTGCCCAGGCCGTGGGCCTTGGCGAGCTTCACCGGGGGTCAGGCCCGGCGGGATCGGGCGGCGGCGCGGTGGCGTCGAAGTACGGCCGAAGCCGGGCGCGCGCCCGCGCGGGGTCCTCGGGGATGACGCGGGTCTCGCCGAAGACCGTCATGAAGTTGGTGTCGCCGGTCCAGCGCGGCACGACGTGGAGGTGGATGTGGTCGGCGACGCCCGCCCCCGCCGACCGGCCCAGGTTCATGCCGATGTTCACGCCGTCGGGGTGATAGACCTCGGCGAACACCTGCTCCAGCCGCCGCGCCAGGGCCATCGTCTCCGCGAGCTCCTCGGGCGAGGCGTCCGCCAGGGTTCCCACGTGCCGCCGAGGCGCGATCATGAGGTGGCCCGCGTTGTAGGGGAACAGGTTCATCACGACGAAGCAGAGGGGGGCGACGTGCACGACCAGGCTGTCTTCGCGGTCGGCTGCTTCCAGGGCGGTGCACAGGACGCAGCCTCTGCCTTTCGTCCCGGTGGTCACGTAGTCATACCTCCAGGGCGTCCAGAGGTTGTTCATTCGTCGCCCCCCAACCCCTATCCCCCCACGCTCTCACGTCTCGAAGTCCACCTCGTAGACCGGGAAGCTCGACCGCACGCCCTTGAACTTGGCGTCGCCGGCGTACCGGAACAGCATCTTCCGGCCGATCTGCTCGTCGAAGTATTCCAACACGCTCTGCTCGCCGTCCTCGTTGTGGACCAGGGCGAGCCGGGTCTCGAGCTGGACGAGCGTGTCACGGCTGATCGCGATCCCCTCGTTGAAGAGCGTGCCGGAGCCGTCCACCATCACCTGCAGCCCCGAGCGCCGGGACGGCCCGGCGGGCGGTGGCTCCTCCCCCTCGTCCTCGTCCATGGGACGCTTCGCCGCCGAGGACAGGCGGCCGGCCAGGTTGACGTTCCGCCCGATGATCGTGTTCTGTACCGCCTCGCCGTCGGCGATGAAGCGCGCCATGTAGACCCGCCCGTGATGCACCGAGATGCCCATCTTGAAGACCGTCTTCCCGTCCGAGCGCAGCTGTGCCAGCATCTCCTGGCACAGGATCGCGCTGCGCAACGCGTTCAGCGGATGCAGCGGGTCGGCGCGGGCGGCGCCGTAGGTCGCCATGATCCCGTCCCCCAGGAACTTGTCCACCGTCCCGCCGAACCGCGTGATGCAGGGCACGAACGCGTCGAAGACCGTGTACAGCTCGCGCGTGAGGTCGCGCTCGGAGATGTGGCCCTCGGAGGTCTGCGTGAAGCCCCTCAGGTCCAGGAACAGCACGGTGGCGTTGACGGCGTTGTTCACTACCTGCGCCGACTCGCCGAACTCGTAGAGGCGGTATCCCTTGCTGACCTTCTCCTCGTGGTCGCGCTCGCCGCCGAAGGCCTGGATGAGGCACACCTGGTCGCGGACGAAGGAGACCACCTCGAAGCGCTTGACCCCCGCCACGAGGTCCAGGAAGACGTCCATCACCTCCGAGGGACGCCGCCGCTCGCACTCCGCCTTGATCCGGGGCGAGCCGGTGAGCTTGCTGCCGGTGCTCCAGGCGTCGGCGAGCAGGTAGCTGAGGACGTGGACGTTCATCATCACCTTGGCCGCGCCCGCCGGGCTGAGGCAGTGCTCCTTCGGCAGGCCGGGGAGGTGTCGCGCGACGCGGGAGGTGAGGCCGCGGTCTCCCTCGCGGAGGCGGCGCTCGGTCTCGCGGGACAGGATCGAGTAGATCTCGAAGAACACCTCCGAGGACAGCCGGTAGCGCTTGTTCCAGCCCAGGTACTGGTTGAAGTCCAGGTGGGAGCTCGACAGCTCGGTGAAGGCGAAGCCGTCCTCGACCAGGGAGTCCACCAGGCTGGTGTTCTCGTTGCCGCCGGCCAGGAAGGCCGCGTGCCCGGGATCCGCCTGCTCGACCTCGCGGCGCACCGCTTGGTCCACCCGGCGGTAGAACGACGAGAGCAGCGGGTGGAGCGAGTACTTCAGCTTCCGGACGGGAGGGCTCTTGTGCTCCATCTCGCGGAGGCACTCGGCCACGTCCCGGGAGTGGGCCAGCCAGCACAGGTTCAGGAGGCCGAGGCGTCGGTCCGCCATGCGGACCGAACGCAGGATCCGGGCGAGCGCGGCCTCGTACTCGTTCTGGTCCCTGGCCCCGCCGTCACCGCGGCCGCGGGCGCCGGGCTCCGCCCCGATCTGGGCGAGCAGCCCCTTCAGGAACCGCTCGAGGAGCGTCCTCAGGCGCGGGTGGAACTTGACCCAGTAGGTCCGGCGGCCGGAGTCGTCCTCGGGCGGGGGCAGCAGCGGCAGCGGCGAGCCGAGCAGGGCCTCGGCCTCGGCGAGTCCCCCGGCGACGAAGCGCGACGACAACGGGTCCTTGAGGTAGAGAGAAGCCGAGATCATCCCCACTCGTCGGACCGCGCCGGAGGGCCGCGGCGGTCACGGGGCGCAATGGTACACCCTCGCCCGGCGGTTTGGGGGCTTCTCAGGGGCGGTTGATCAGCTCACGGAGGTCCTTGCCCGGCTTGAAGTGGGGCACCCGCTTGGCCGGGACGACGACGCCGACGCCCGTCTTCGGGTTCCTTCCCGTCCGGCCGTCGCGGCGCCGCACGCGGAAGCTGCCGAAGCCCCTCAACTCGATCTTGTCCCCCTTGTGCAGCGCGTCCATGATCGAGGTAAAGACCGCGTCGACGATGACCTCGGAGTGCTTGCGGGTGAGGTCGGAGACCCTGGAAACCGCGTCCACCAGCTCGGCCTTCGTCATGCCGAACGACCTCCGATAGCGACGCTCCCCCCCGGCGCCCTGAGGAAGGACCCACCCCGGGAGAGCCGTCAATCCGCCCGCTGGGCGCGACCGGCCGCCCGCGGGCAGGAGGTAGTCTACCGCCCCCGTCAAGAGGCGCACAGGTGCGGAAGAAGGCGAAAGGCCCGGCCGCCGTCGGGAGACGGCGGTCCGGGCCTTTCTGCCGTCCGGAGGTCCCGGCTACTCCTTGGACTGCGCGGCGCGGAAGGCGTCGCCCAGGGTCGAGCGGTCGCTGCCCATCGACTCGCGGTAGCTGTCGAGGTCCTTCTGGTACTCGTCCTGCTTGACCGCCTTGATGGAGAGGCCGATCTTCTTCTCGCCCTCGTTGATCTTGATGATCTTCATGGCGAAGACGTCGCCCGCCTTGAACTGCTCCTCCGGCTTGTCCACGCGCTTCTCGTCCAGCTCGGAGACGTGGACGAGCCCCTCGATGCCCTCGTGGAGCTCGACGAACGCGCCGAAGTTGGTGAGGCGCACGATCCTGCCCTCGACGATGTCGCCGACCTTGTGGTGGGCGAAGAACTCGTCCCACATGTCCGTGGCGAGCTGCTTGAGCCCGAGCGAGAGGCGCTGGTTCTCGGCGTCGATGTTCAGGACCACCGCCTCCACGACGTCCCCCTTCTTGAGGACTTCGGAGGGGTGCTTGATCCGCTTGGTCCACGAGAGGTCGGAGATGTGGATGAGACCGTCGATCCCCTCCTCGACCTCGACGAACGCGCCGAACTCGGTGAGGTTGCGAACCTTCCCCTTGATCTTCGAGCCGATGGGGTACTTCTCCACGAGCTGCGACCAGGGGTTGGCCTCGGTCTGCTTCAGCCCCAGGCTGATCCGGTGGGCCTCCTGGTCGATGCCTAGCACCTGGCACTCGACCTCCTGACCCACGGTGAGGATCTTCGACGGATGCTTGACCTTCTTGGACCACGACATTTCCGAGACGTGGATGAGCCCCTCGACGCCTTCCTCCAGCTCGACGAAGGCGCCGTAGTCGGTCAGGCTGACCACCTTCCCCTTCACGCGGCTGGTGGCCGGGTACTTGAGGGTGGCGGTCGTCCAGGGGTCCGCCTTGAGCTGCTTGTAGCCGAGCGAGACCCGCTCGGTCTCACGATCGAACTTGAGGACCTGGACCTTGATCTCGTCGCCGACGTTCAGGACCTCACTGGGATGGTTGATGCGGCCCCAGGACATGTCGGTGATGTGCAGCAACCCGTCGAGGCCGCCGAGGTCCACGAAGGCGCCGTACTCGGTGATGTTCTTGACGACTCCGATGAGGACCTTGCCCTCTTCCAGGGTCTCCAGGGTGTCGCGCTTCTTCTCGGCGTTCTCCTCCTCGAGGACCGCCTTGCGGGAGAGGACGATGTTGCCGCGCTTCTTGTTGACCTTGATCACCCGCATCCGGAGCTCCTGGCCCCGGAGGCTGTCGAGGTTCCTGACCGGGCGCATGTCCACCTGGCTGCCGGGCAGGAACGCCCGCACCCCGATGTCCACCGCCAGGCCGCCCTTGACACGCTCGATGACCCGTCCGGTGACCACGCGGCGCTCCTGGTAGGCGCGCTCCACGTCGTCCCAGACCTTCATCTTCTCGGCCTTCTCCTTGGAGAGGACGACGTAGCCTTCCTTGTCCTCGGTCTTCTCCAGGAGCACGTCGACGACGTCGCCGGGCTTCACCGCGATAGCACCGGTTTCGTCCTTGAACTCCTCGACGGGGATGATCCCCTCGGATTTGTATCCGACGTCGACGATGACCTCGGACTCCGAGACCTGCAGCACGATGCCCCGGACCACCTCGCCCTCGGCGAAGTTCTTGAAGCTGACGTCGTACATGTCGAGGAGCCGCTCGTACTCCTCCGGGTCCAACCGGTCCTCGATCCGAGGCTCTCCGGCCGCCGGCGCGACGGACTCCTCCGCCGTCTTGGCGACGATCGGCGCGATGGTCCTTTCCGACTTCTCCGTATCGGGCATGCTCTTGTGCGTGACCTCCAGGGCTTGAGATGGTCCGCGGCGGAGGCGCCCCGGAGGAAGCCTCAGGCTCAGGACTAAACAATGGATCTTATGCGACTTAGGTCAGGCTGTCAAGGAGCACTTCAGCAGGAGCCGCTCGACAGCCGCTCAACCGGGTCGACCCCTCCCCCCCCCGATCGGAGGGGCGGGGCCGGGCTCGGGGCGGCCCAACCGTTCGGCAACAGCCCGGACCAGGCCGTCCACCGTCGAGGGTGAGGCGACGGCCACCACCCGCAGCCCGGCGGCGCGGGCGGCCCGCTCGGTAACCGGCCCGATGACGGCCGCGGCCAGGCCACGGGCCCGTCCTCCGGCCACGGCGGCGAGGTTCTCGACCGCCGAAGGGGAGGCGAAGGTGATCAGGTCGATGCCGGCGTCCAGGACGGCTCCGAGCCGGTCGCCCAGGTCGGCCGGCGCCACCGTCCGGTAGGCGACGACGACGTCGACGACGGCGCCCCGGGCGGAGAGCGCCACCGGCACGACGTCGCGAGCCCGGTCGGAGGTCGGCACCAGGAACCGCCGCCCCGCCACCGGCGTCCCGGTGAAGGCGTCCACGAGGCCCTCGCCGCGGAACTCGGTGCCCGGACAGAGGTCCGGCTCCCGCGAGAAAGCCTCCCGGACGGCCGCGGCCGTGGCCGGGCCGACCGCGGCGACCCTGGCCGCGCCCGGAAGCCCGCGGCCCAGGGACCGGAGCGCCCGGGAGACCGAGGCGACGGCGTTCGCGCTCGTCAGGACCAGCCAGTCGTATCCCTCGAGCCGTTCCAGGGCCTCGACGAGCGGCCGCGCGTCCTCGGGAGGCTCGATGGCGACCGCGGCGACCTCGGTGACGGACGCCCCCAGCTCGTTCAGGTGCCGCGTGAGGTCGTCGGCCTGCTCGGGCCTTCGCGTCACCAGGATGCGCACGCCGTCGAGCCGCCGGGACGGGCCGGCCTCCGGCGGCGCGCTCACCGCCCCAGCAGACCGGCGGCGCCCCGCGACGCGAGGTCCGCCGCGACCGAGCGCCCGAGCGCGATCGGGTCAGCCCCGCGCGCTTCCCCCCGGAGGACCGTCGCCCCCTCCGGATCGCCGATCAAGGCCATCAGCCGCAGGGACCCGCTCGGTAGGAATGACGCATGGGCCCCGAGCGGCACGTTGCAGCCGCCGCCCAGGGCCGCCAGGAAGGCCCGCTCCGCCTCGACCGCGGCAGCCGTCGGCCCGTGGTGGAGCGGAGCCACGGCGGCGCCGACCGCGGTGGCGTCCAGGCGGCACTCCAGGCAGATCGCCCCCTGCCCGGGCGCGGGGAGCAGGACCTCGGCCTCGAGCGCGTGCGTCACCTCGGACTCGCGCCCGAGGCGCATGAGGCCCGCCATCGCCAGGACGATCGCGTCGTAGCTCCCCTCGCGAAGGCGCCGGATCCGCGTGTCCACGTTCCCGCGGAGGTCCGCCACGCGCAGGTCGGGCCTCAGCGCCTTCAACTGGCAGCGCCGCCTGAGGCTGGTCGTCCCGACGCAGGCTCCGGCGGGAAGGGCCGTGAGGGTCGTGCCCGTGGCGCTGAGGAACGCGTCCCGCGGGTCCGCACGCTCCAGGACCGCGCAGAGCTGGAGCCCGCCGGGAAGCGCCGTGGGCACGTCCTTGAGGCTGTGCACCCCCAGGTCCACCTGGCCGCCCAGCAGCGCCTCCTCGATCTCCTTCAGGAAGGCGCCCTTGCCTCCGACCACCTCGAGTCGGCTCTCCAGGACGCGGTCCCCGGTGGTCGTGATCGTGCGGATCTCGACATCGTGGCCGATGGCTTCCAGCCGCCCAGCCACGTGGCGGGCCTGCCAGAGCGCGAGCGCGCTGCCCCGAGACCCGATCCGGAGCTTCACAGCCCCAGCAGCTTGCGGACGATGCCCACCACCTCCGCGCCGTGGCCGTTCCGGGACATCTCCTTGAGGTTGACCGTGGGGGCGTGGAGCAGCTTGTTCACGATGGCGGACGTCGCCGACTCGAGTGCTTGCTCCTGCTCGGGCGAGAGCGGGCCCAGCCGCTTGCGGACCTTCTCCATCTCGGCCCGGCGGATCTCGTCGCCACGGCGCCGCAGCTCCACCACGAGAGGCACGACCTCCAGCGACCTCTGCCAGCCGAGGAACTCGCGGACCTCCCGGTCCACCATCGCCTCCGCGGCCGCGGCCTGCTTGCGGCGCTCCTTCAGGTTCGAGTCGGCCACGGACCTCAGGTCGTCGAGGTCGTAGAGGAAGACGCCGTCCAGGCTCCGCACCGAGGGGTCCACGTCGCGCGGCACGGCGATGTCGATGAGGAAGAGCGGGCGGTGCCGCCGGGCCTTGCGCGCGTGCTCCACGTCCTCCGGCCCGATCACCGTCCCCGGGGCCCCGGTGCCGCTGATGACGATGTCCGCCGCCACGAGCTGGTCGCGGAGCGACTCGAACGGCGCGGCGGTGCCGCCGAGGGCCGCCGCCAGCTCCGTCGCCCGCGCGAAGGTACGCCCACCCAGCACGGTCGCGCGCGCGCCGCCCTTGACGAGCTGCCGCGCCGCCAGCTCGGTCATCTTGCCGGCGCCGACCATCAGCACGTTCCGGCCGCGGAGGTCCTCGAAGATCTTGCGGGCCAGCTCCACGGCCACGCTCGAAACGGACACGGCGTTCTGGCCGATCCCCGTATCGGACCGGGTCCGCTTCGCCGCGGTCAGGCAGCGGTCGCGCAGCGTCCCCAGGGCGGAGCCCAGGGTCCCCGCCTCGGCCGCCATCTGGTAGGCCTGCTTCACCTGCCCGAGGATCTGGGGTTCGCCGATGACCATGGAGTCCAGGCTGGCGGTCACCCGGAACGCGTGGCGCACGGCCTCGTCGCCGTCGAAGCCGTAGAGGTAGGGGGACAGGTCGCCCTCGGCCCGCCCGTGAAAGGCGCACAGGAACGACCGGAGCGCGGCGGCCGACGTGGCCTCGCTGCTCCACCCGTACAGCTCCACCCGGTTGCAGGTGGAGAGGATCATCGCCTCCGACACGCCCGCCTCCGACGTCATCCGATGGAGCGCCTCCGGGAGGCCCTCCCTGGCAAAGGCCAGCGCCTCCCGGACCGGCAGCGGCGCGGTGCGGTGGCTGAGGCCGGCGATCAGGATCACGGGAGGCCCCCCGGCGCGGCGGCGGCCGTGGAGGTCACGGTCATCCAGACGAAGGTGAACACCACCGCGGCGAAGCCGGCGATCCCGACCAGGGCGGCCCGCCGGCCGCCCCAGCCGGTCCGGAACCGCGCGAGGATCAGGACCACGTAGATCAACCAAGCCAGGAGCGCACTCCATTCTTTCGCGTCCCAGCTCCAGTACCGCCCGCGGGCGCTGTAGCTCCAGAGCAGGCCCGTCACGATCGCCAGGGTGAGGAAGCCGAAACCCACCGCCACGCTCCGGCCGCTGATCGTGTCGCAGCGCTCGAGGCTCGGGACCAGGTAGTAGAAGGTCGTACGCGGAGACCGCGCCTTCAGCTCACGCTCCTGGATGAGATACAGCAGGCCCATGGCGAAGGCGACGAAGAGCGCGGCGTAGCCGAAGAAGGCGAGCAGCGTGTGGATCGGAAGGAACAGGCTCTTCAGGATCGGGTCCACCGAATCCTGGGCCGGGGTGAGCGTCGCGACCAGCACCAGCGCGAACGCGGCCGGATAGACGGCCAGGCCCAGGGCGTCCACCCGCGTCCGGAGGTAGGTCGCGAGGTAGACGAGCACGATGGCCCAGGCCAGGAACGAGGCGCTGTCGTGGAGGCCCACCGCCGGGAAGTGTCCGGCCTCCGTCCAGCGCTGGGAGAGGGCGGCCGTGTGCACGGCGAATCCGGCCAGCGTCGCCGTCACGGTGAGAAGCGGCAGCACCCGCCGGCGGCTCAGCGCCAGCACCACGACGTGAAGGACCCCTATTGTGTAGAGGACCAGTGCCGCAAGAAGGCAGAACTGAGACGTCATCTACGAAACCTGTAAGTTAGCACGAATCAAGGGCGTCGGTCGCGCTCCGCGCCCGGCACCATGGGCCGCGCCGTTCGGCCGCGGTGGCGCGGGGTGCAAGGGCCGATCCGACCCGAGAGGCGCTCGATCCACTCACCGCGGCCGAACGGCGCGGGCCTGCGGTGTCATGGATTTGCCGGCACGTCCCCGCGATCCCGGGCGGCCCCCCCCGGGCGCAAAACCGTGCGCTCCCGAGGATCCTGCGCGACTGCGACACCGCGCAACGCAGAAAATGCGGGCACTCGGCGGCCCGTCGCTGGCTGGTTCCGGCGGTTCGAACGATCCTGGCGTGACGGGACTCAATGACCAAGTCAAGCCATGAACGGGCACGGCCCGCGCGGCGCTTTCGAGGTCGTCGAAGAGGATCCGTCCGGTGGGACGGGGCGGGATCGGAGGCGGGGCTCGAAGGCGGGAAAGCAGGGGGGGGCGCCGCGCGGGCCGTCCTTTCAGCCGGTCACGTCGTTCCAGGCGAGCTCGCCCGGCACGAACCCGCTCTCGTGTGGCTCGAGCTCGCGGCCGCGCGCGTCGCGCAGGCCGGCGACCCACACTCGGTGCCGCACGCCGGGAGCGAGGAGCCGATCGGGAGACCAGATCACCACGTAGCCGTCCGGGCTCACCCGGGGACGACCCGGGACCGGGCCCTCCTCGTCCTCCACGCGGAGGGTCTCGAGAGACAGTGTCTGCACGTCGGCGGGGTGCGACAGCCGCAGCACCACCGGTACGTCGCGGAAGACACCGGTCGCGCCGTCTCCCGGATCGACCCGGACGACGCGAAGCGGCCCGTTCCCGCCGGACCCGGCCTCGGTGCCGCCGCCGCGGAGCTGTGGCCTCTCCGGCATCGGGGGCCTCACCGCTCCACCCAGCGGCCGCCCCGCCAGAACATCAGGCGCACGCGCGCGCTCCCCGGCGTGACCCGTACCGCGGCCTGGAGGTTCTCGCCGGCGAGATAGAAGGTCCCCGGTGTGGCCGTGCCGAGCGGCGAGAAGGAGACCATCCGCGACGAGCCGAATCGGATGGGATCCCCGGTCAGGATTCCGCGGTCGGGAGGGATGGCCGACACTCCGAGGTTGATCCCCACGCGCACACCGGGCGCGCCCGCGTCGAGCCGGAACGGCCCCGCGATCCGGACGTCGAGGCCCCGGTCGATGTCGCGCTTCATGATCCCGTTGCAGCCCCCGTCGGAATAGATGCTGTAGTAGTCGACGCCGTCCACGACCTCGAACCGGATCGCGGTCTGGCGCGTGGTCTTGGCCGCGATCGACCGGGCGCGGCGGAACTCCCCCTTGAAGGCCCTCCCGGCTCCGAGGATGTGGGCCTCGACCGAATACGCCTTCAAGGTCGGGAGCGCGATGGCCAGCGCGACCAGCACGATCGCCAGCGCCACGACCATCTCCATGAGCGTGAAACCCCGGTCCTTCACGTTGCCTCCGAAGCCCCGGCAGGGGATTCAAGTGGGAGGGCGGCGCGAGCGCCGCCCTCCCGCGGATGCGCTACTTCGCGGAGGCGGGGCGCGGGGCCTCGCCGGCGCTCAGGTGACCCTGGATCTTCTCGAAGTTCTTCTCGCCGATGCCCTGCACGTTCATCAGCTCCTGGACCGACTTGAAGCCGCCGGACTTCTGGCGGTACTCGACGATCCGGGCGGCGAGCTTCTCGCCGACGCCGGGCAGCGCGGTGAGCTGCTCGGCGGTCGCGGTGTTGATGTTCACCTTGCCGCTGGGCGCGGGCTTGGCCGCCGCGAGGGCGATGCCGGCGTTGGTGAGGAGGCTCAGCGCCACCGCGAGCCCCAGGGCGACGAATCGACGCACGTTCATTGCACTCTCCTTCTTCGATCGATAAGGATCGGATCGCTCCGACCCGTGATGTCCCTGCGCTTCGGGTTCGGCGGCGACGAGCCGCCGCCCCGGTCGGGAGTGGTGGAAGCCGGGGGCGGCCGCTTTGGCCTCGCGGACCGTCTTCCGGCGTCCTCTCACCTCCTTTGTCCGTTCCCCGCTCTCGGCCGCGCGCCTCCGGTGCAGGTCCTGTTGGCGCAACCGGCGGGTCGTTGGTGGCGCGGCCCCCCGTCTCTCCCACGGAGGACCGCGCCGGTCCGCCGTACGGACGTCTGCCAAGGCAAGAGCGCCGCCAATCGCGGCGCAGCGCGCCAACCCGTGGAATCACGACGTGTTAACGCGCGGACGGTCGCGGCGCGGCGATCAGGACACCGACGCGGAGCGACAACGGGACTTGTCGGGGCGGTGAGACGGAAGGGACAACGTCTTCAGCAGCCGGCAGTTCGCGAGCGTCGCCGGCGCTTGACGGTGCCGGGAACGAGACCGGCTTCGGCCGTGGGTTCAGCCGCGCGGCTCAGCCGGCGAGGCTGATGGACCCGCTGGTGCGAAATCCCGATCCGTCGTGCCCGGTCACGTTCGCTCAGCCCCAGCTTGGTCGTGAGCGCCGGACTACCCGCCGCCGAAGCGCTTGAGCCAGCCCTCGACGTCGTCCTCGGCCTGGGGTTTCTCGTCGGCGACGCCGGCACCGAGCCCGGACGAGGCTTGCCTCTCCGCGGCGTTCCACTCGTGGGCGCGCAGGACGGAGGCGCCGAGGGTCTTCACGTACGAGTAGAGAGCCTTGTCCGAGGTCACGACGATGATCTCGGCGGGCCGGGCCGCGCGCTCCACGAGCTCGCGGATCACGCCGTCGGCGTCGCGGCCGGGCGGAGGAACGCGCAGGGACACCGGGCCCAGGTCCTGGGCGGCCATATCGGGCCGCAGGGGATGGCCGTCGAAGACGATCGTGGCCTTGACGTTCCGGGCCCGGCAGAACGCGGCCACCCGCCGAACGACCTCGCCCCGGCGATCGTCCCGTCCCCTAGGTCCGCCCCACGAACCGAGCAGGTTGTTGCCGTCGATCAGGTAGGGCATCGCGCGCCTCCGGGGAACGGCCGGTGCCGCGAGGTCAGATCTTGACCAGCCGCCGGAAGAAGCCCCTGCGATCCTCGTCCTTCTTCAACAGGATCTCGTCCAGCTCCCCGGCGTCGAGGAAGATCCCCTCGCAGAAGGTACAGCGGTCCACCTTGACCCCCTCGAACTCCTCCTCGGCCATGTCGTGCCCGCACTTCGAGCACTTCATGTGGTGCAGGTCCTTCAGGCGCTTGCGTTCCTCCGCCCGCTCGGCCTCCGCCCTCTCCTTCTCGCGCTTCTCCCGTGCGAGCCGCGCCGCCTCTATGAGCTGCTTCTCGTTGGCCAGGAACCAATCGTCCTCACGCCGGCGGTCGACCTCGTCCACGGCAGCCTCCTGGGGCGCTGCGGCTCAGGGAAGGACCGACTTTCGATGGGAAGTCTAGCGGGCGGCCGTCGATCGTGTCAACGACGGGCTTTCGTGGTAATATGCTGCCGCCCAACACGATCCACCTTGTCCCGCCGCGTTGCGGCACTTCGGGGAGGTGCCGGGAGGCTGGATGGCCGAGCCGTTTCCGATCAGCGGAAGCATTGATCCCCGGGGCTTTCCCTTCCTGCTGATGGACCTCCACCGGAACGGGGCCACGGGCTCCCTGAAGGTAGAGGGCCCCTCGTATCAGAAGGCCCTGTATTTCCGCGGCGGGCGGATCCTGTTCGGGTCCTCCAACGATCCGCGCGACCAGCTGGGCGCGATCCTGATCGAGAACGGGAAGATCACACCCGAGCAGCTCGAGGAGGTCAACACCAAGGTGGGGCCCGGCAGCCCGCTGGCCAAGGTGCTCGCGGAGACCGGGTTCGTGAGCCAACGCGAGCTGAGCGAGGCGGCCCGGGCCAAGGTCGAGCGAATCCTCTCCGACGTGATCGCATACACCAGCGGCAGCTTCGAGTTCGAGGACGGCGTCCTTCCGAAGGGCGCGGTCGACCTGAAGCTGTCCACCGAGCGCCTCGTGCTCGCAGCCGTCCACCGCGTGGCGGACGCCGAGCTCGTCGGACGCCACCTCGACAGCCTCGACGCCGTGCTCGTCCCCACCCCCGCGCTCGCGGTGAGTGCCTCCGAGCTGCAAGGCGAAGATCGCGGACTGGCCGGCCAGATCGACGGACGCCGCTCAGTGCGCCAAGCGGCGGCCGGAGCGGGGCTCGAAGACGACGAGGCCGGCCGGATCGCCTGCGGCCTGCTCTTCCTCGGACTGCTGGAGCGGTCGCGAGCCGCTGCCGAGGCGCCGGCATTCATGGCGGCGGACGAGGACGACGAGCTGGACCTCGGCCAGACCGCGCGGATGGCCTTCGCCGACCGCGAGCCCGGCACGGTGCCCATGGGGCAGGTCCTCGCGGAGCCCCAGGGGGAATCCCCGTTCTTCGTCCCGGAAGTACCGGCGGGGGCAGACGACACCAACCCGCCGGTGGCGATGAGGTTCGACCCTTCGCCAGAGCCGGAGCCGGCCCCGACGGGTTTCGAGGTCGTCGGGGCACCGCCGATCAGCTTCGAACCGGACTCGCGTCCCGCGACCCTTCCGTTCGGGCCGGCCCCCGACGATGGGGGCCCCATCGTCGTGGAACCCTCCGTGGAACCCACGGGGTTCGACCTCCGCCCGCCCGGGGGGGACTTCCAGATGTCTCCGACGCCGCCGGAGCCTCTGTCTCCGCTACCGGAACAGGAGCCTTCCCGCCTCCACGCCGGCACGCCGCCGGCTCCCCCGGCCCGCACACCGCCGCGAGGCGCGATCTCCCCGGGCGGCCGCGGAACGGCCGAAGCGATGTCGCCGCCCGTGGGCCCACGGCCGAGCCGGGAGGACCTGGCGGCCCTGGACGCGCTGCTCAGCACGCCGCCGGTCGAGGGCCCTCTGGACCCGCTGGAGGCGACCGCGGCCGAGGAGCGGTGGGAGCCACAGCCCGTCCCCAGACACCACGACACACGGCCGTTCGCGCCGCAGGCGTATACACGGCGCGTGTCCCGTGCGCCCCTCTTCGTCGCGATCGCCGCGACGGCGGCGGCGGCGCTGGCACTCGGCGCGCTGGGCTGGCGCTACTTCAGCGGGCCGAAGCCACAGCCGGCCGCTGGCTCCCGCGCGGCGGCCCCGCCGATGGCCACGCCGCCCGTCCCCACGCCGACCGTTCCGCCTCCCGCGGACACCGGGGTGAGCCCCGCGCCCCAGTTCCCGGTGGATCCCTCCGCCGGGACCCAGCCGGCCACCGCCCCGCCACCGTCCAACGCAGCGACGTCCCCTGTTCCGGAGCCGGAGCCGAGCGCTCCGGCCACCGACGAGTTGGGTGTGGCCCGGAGTCTCCTGCTGGACGGACGCTTTCCGGAAGCCGCGGACGGCTTCGCCGCGACGCTCCGGCGAGTCCCCGCGGGGACAACCAGCGTGCAGCTCCTGGTCGCGTGCTCGAGCGAGACGGTGCAGAAGGCCGTGCAGAACGTTAGCTCGGCGGACCTGTTCATCGTGCCGGTGAGCTTCAGGGGGCGGGACTGCTACCGTGTCTGCTGGGGGCTCTACAGCAGCCCCTCCGACGCGGAGTCCGCCACGCGCTCGGTTCCCGAATACTTCACGAAGGGGGGGGCGTCTCCCCGGGTGGTCTCGGCTTCCGAGATCCTCCCCTGAGCCCCGAGGCGGCTTCGCGTTGCGCCGAGAGACCCCATCCCCCCGCCGTGCCACTGGTCTTCCCGCGGCCACGGCCGCAGCGCTGCTCCTGGCGCCGCCCGCCCTTTCCGCCGACACGATCGTACTGACCAACGGGCGGGTCATCCAGGCGGACCGTGCCTGGTACGAGGGGACCCAGCTCCGCTACCAGAAGGACGGCGGCGTGTACGGCCTTCCCCGGAGCCTAGTGAAGAGCCTGGACCAACGGCCGGCGCCCGAGCCGGCCTCGGATCCCGACGTCCTCAAGGCCCGGGAGCGGCTGGCGGCGGGCGATCCCGTCGAGGCGACGCGGCTGCTGCGGTTGGCCCTGGGCCGCGAACCCACTTCACTGCCGGCCCTCCACGCGCTCGTGGAGACGTACTTCCGGATGGGCGATGCGCGCGCCGCCGTGGAAGCCGCTCGGCGCGCGGTCCGGCTGGACGATCGCAACCCGCGTTCCCGGGTCCTTCTCGCGGACGCCCTCGCAGCGCTCGGGGACCGCGCCGGGGCGGAGGCGGAGTACCGGCGCAGCTTGCTCCTGCGCTCCGATCCCGACGTGCAGAGGAAGCTCGGGGACGTCGCTCCGCCTCCCGCGCGGGCCACCGGCGGCGCCCAGTTCCGGATCCGCTACGACGGCGGGGTCAACCAGCCGCTGGGAGCCGCGGTGCTGAGCGCCCTGACCAAGGCCTACGCCGAGTACTCGAAGCGGCTCGGCTTCAGCCCGCCGGAGCCCGTCACGGTGATCCTCCAGATGGGTGCGCTCCTCGACGAGGGAATGCCGGAGTGGGCGGCAGGCGTCAACGACGGGACGATCCGCGTCCCGGTGGGAGGACTGGACGAGCCGACGCCGGAGCTTCTGAAGGTCCTCCGCCACGAGCTGGCCCACTCGTTCATCGCCGCGCGGACCGGGGGCAACTGCCCGACCTGGCTCCAGGAGGGGATCTCCCAGTGGCTGGAGGGTGGAGACCCCACCCGCGAGGACGCGCGGCTGGCGGCGGTCGCGAGGGCGGGAGGACTGCACCCGCTCATCACCCTGGAGGCACCCTTCCGGGGGCTCTCGGCCGCCGAGGCGCCAATCGCGTACGCCGAGAGCCTCTCGGCGGTCGCCCACATCCTGAGGAAGCGCGGGGAAGGCGGCGTCATACGCCTGCTCTCGGCCCTCGGCGACCGGATCCCCTCGGAGGAGGCGCTGCCGGTGGCCCTCGCCCTGAGCTACCCCGAACTGCAGCAGAGCTGGGAGGAGTACCTCCGCGGGTCGGCCCGGCGATAGCCGGTCAGGAGTGGGCCCGGCGGTACCACTCCACGGTGCGGCGCAGCCCCGTCTCGAAGCCAACGGTGGGACGGTAGCCGAGCAACTTGCCGGCCAGGCGGATGTCGGCAAGGCTGTGTCTGATGTCGCCCGGCCGGGGCGCTTCGTGGCGGGCGCGGCCGGGCCGGTCCAGCAGACGCGCCAGCGTCGCCAGGAGCTGCCTCAGCGTCACCCGGTGGCTGGTAGCCACGTTCACCGACTGTCCGGCGAGTCCCTTCGCCTTCAGCGCTCGCAGGTTCCCCTCCACCACGTTCGCCACATAGGTGAAGTCGCGGCTCTGCCCACCGTCGCCGTAGATGACCGGGATCCGCCCGGCGAGGAGCGAGGTCACGAACAGGCTGATCACGCCGCTGTAGGGAGAGCCGGGGTCCTGCCGGGGCCCGAAGACGTTGAAGTAGCGCAGCGTGAGGGTCTCCATCCCGTAGAGGCCCGCGAACACTCGGAGGTAGTGCTCGCCCATCAGCTTGCCGACCGCATAGGGGGAGAGGGGCCGCGGCTCGTGGGTCTCGCGCTTGGGTAGCTCCTTGCGGTCGCCGTATACGGAGGACGAGCCGGCGTACACGAACCGGCGTACCCCGGCGTCCCGCGCGGCGACCAGGATGGTGAGCGTGGCGGTGGCGTTGGCGCGATGTGAGAGCGCGGGGTCCTTCACCGAGCGGGCCACGCTGGGCACGGCGCCCTGGTGGTAGACGACCTCGATTCCCTTCACCGCCCGCCGGGCGGCGGCGGGATCCGCGCAATCGCCGCGGACCAACTCCACCTCGTCCCTGAAGGTCGCGAGGTTCTCCTTCCGGCCCGAGAAGAAGTTGTCGAGGACGCGGACGCGATGACCCTTCCGGACCAGGGCCTCGGCCAGGTGGCTGCCGATGAAGCCGGCACCGCCGGTGACCAGGATGTTCATGCCCCTCTTCTCCCTCCAGTCCCTCTCTCCACGAGGCAGGGGATCGTCGCACACGAGGCCGCAGCACGCCAACGCGCCGGTCTCTCGGCGCTGCGGTCTGGAGGGAAGGCGTCCGCGCGAGCGGGTCTGTAAGCCGGATCCTGTCCCCGCCGCGCCTCACGGGCGGCGGGTGGCGATCATTCCTCTAGCCCCGACGGTTACCCGCGGGGTCCAGCGACCTACCCGGGAGCTTCGGCCGGGCCAGCCTCGAACGCCCCCCTATTCGGTCTTGCTCCGTGTGGGGTTTACCCTGCCCGGGATGTCACCACCCCGGCGGTGCGCTCTTACCGCACCTTTTCACCCTTACCACCCCCCGGTTGCCCGGGAAGTTCGGCGGTGTTTTTTCTGTGGCACTTTCCCTGAGGTCACCCTCGCTGGCCGTTAGCCAGCACACTGCCCGATGGAGTCCGGACTTTCCTCCCCGGCCGTGACGTCCGGCCGCGGCGATCGCCCGACCCGCTCTCGCGAACGCTTCAGTGTACCGGCTGTCGTCCGCTCGTTCAAACGCAGTCGGGTGCGGTCGTGATAGGGTTGGACACCTCGGTATGGCGACCACGAGCAAGTTGGACCCGCGCCGGCAGGTTCTCGTCGTGGACGACGACCGGCACCTCCAGTTCCTGGCCAGCCGTGTGCTGAGGGAAGCGGGCTACGAGGTAGACTCCGCCGGTGACGGCAGCACCGCCCTCGAGAAGATCCGCGACCGGCGGCCGGACCTCGTCGTCCTCGACATCACGCTGCCGAGCCTCGACGGCCGGGCCGTCCTCGAGCACCTGCAGAGGTTCGCCTCCCCACCTCCGGTGCTGGTCCTGACCGCTCACGGCCAGAATTTCGCCGGCGCCGAGGCCGTACGACAGCAGGCGGCGGCGCTGATGGCGAAGCCTTTTTCGCTGCGGGACTTCCTGGCCGCCTGCGAGAGGATCCTGGCCCGCGGCTAGTCTCGGCCGGCTCGACGCCCCAGATCTCGCGGGCGTACTCGCGGGTCGTCCGGTCGCTCGAGAAGCGGCCGATCCGGGCCACGTTCAGGATCGACTTGCGCGTCCACTCCTCGGGGCTGGCGTACTCCGAGGCGACGCGGCGCTGGCAGCCCGCGTAGCCGGGAAAGTCGGCGCAGTGGAAGTAGCGGTCGACGCCGGTGAGCGCGTCCGCGATCGGCCGGAACAGCCCCGGGGTCTCGCCGTCCAGCTCGCCGCCCGCGATCGCGTCGACGGCTGCCCTCAGCTCCGGGTTCGACTGGAGCCAAGGCCGGGGCGAGTACCCGCTCGTGCGCAGCGACGCGATCTCTTCGGCGGTGTGGCCGAAGATGAAGACGTTGTCCTCTCCCACCTCCTCCCGGATCTCGACGTTGGCGCCGTCCAGGGTCCCGATGGTGAGCGCTCCGTTGAGCGCCGCCTTCATGTTGCCGGTCCCGGAGGCCTCGGTGCCGGCGGTAGAGATCTGCTCGGACAGCTCGCAGGCGGGGAAGACCACCTCGGCCAGGGAGACCGAGTAGTTGGGGAGGAACGCTACCTCGAGCCGCCCGCGGGCGCTCGGCTCGGCCGCGACCGCGCGGGCGACCTCGTGGACCAGCTTGATGATGAGCTTCGCCATGGTGTAGCCGGGGGCGGCCTTGCCCGCGAACAGGACGGTCCGCGGCACCGGCTCGGCGGCGCCGCCGCGCAGGCGGTGGAGCAGAGCGAGCACGTGCAGCACGTTCAGGAGCTGGCGCTTGTACTCGTGGATCCGCTTCACCTGGCAGTCGAAGAGGGAGTCGGGGTCCAGGCGGATGCCGTGGAGGCGCTCCACGCGGTCGGCCAGCACGGTTTTGTTGACCCGCTTCAGGGCGGCCCATTCGCGGCGGAATCCGGCGTCGCCCGCCAGGGGCTCCAGGCGGCGCAGCTCGTCGAGGTCGGTGGTCCAGCGATCCCCTATCGCCTCAGTCACCAGCCGGGCCAGGCCTGGGTTGGCCTGTAACAGCCAGCGCCGCGGCGTGATGCCGTTGGTCTTGTTGTTGATCCGCCCGGGAAGGACCCGGTCCAGGTCCGCGAATGTCGAGGCCCTGAGGATGCCGGTGTGCAGTGCGGCGACCCCGTTCGTTGAGTGGCTGCCCACGTAGGCGAGCCGGGCCATGTGCACCGACCTGCCCTCGTCGACGATCGCCGTTCGCGCAACCGCCGCCTCGTCACCGGTGGCAAGCCGGACCGCCACGCGGAACCGCCGGTCGATCTCCTCGATGATCTCGAGGTGCCGAGGGAGCAGCCGCGCCAGGAGGTCGCCCGGCCAGCGCTCCAGCGCCTCCGGCAGGATCGTGTGGTTCGTGTAGGCGAAGACGCGCTGGGTGGTCTCCCAGGCGTCGTCCCATCCGACGCGCTCGGCGTCCACGAGGATGCGCATCAGCTCCGGGATGGCGAGGACCGGATGCGTGTCGTTCAACTGGATCGCGACCTTGGACGGCAGGTCCAGCAGGCGCCGCCCGCCCCGCTTGCGGAAGCGGCGCAGCACGTCCTGGAGCGTGGCGGAGACGAAGAAGTGCTGCTGCTTGAGCCGAAGCTCCTTGCCCGCGTACTGGTCGTCCGGCGGGTAGAGCACCTTCGAGATGTTTTCGGTCCGGGTCTTGTCCTCGACCGCGCGCACGTACTCTCCGGCGTTGAAGCGGGCGAGGTCGAACTCGCGCCCGGATTTCGCCGCCCACAGGCGCAGGGTGTTCACGGTGTCGTTCCCGAACCCGGCCACCGGCATGTCGTAGGCCATCGCCCAGATCTCCTGGGTGTCGGTCCAGCGGACCCTCGCCTGCCCCGCCTCGTCCCGGTAGTGCTCGCTGCGCCCGTGGAACAGGACGGGGAACACCGCGTCCGGCCGGGGGATCTCCCAGGGGTTGCCGTAGCGCAGCCATGGGTCTGGGGCCTCCACCTGGCACCCGTCGATGATGCGCTGCTGGAAGATGCCGTACTCGTAACGGATGCCGTAGCCGTAGAACGGCAGCCCCAGGGTCGCGGCGGAGTCCATGATGCACGCGGCCAGCCGGCCGAGGCCGCCGTTGCCCAGGCCGGCGTCCCACTCCTGCTGCTGCAGGTCCTCCAAGTCGACCCCTAGAGTGCGGAGGGCCTCGGTGTAGGTGTCGCGGGCGCCCAGGTTGAGCACGTTGTGCACGAGGACCCGGCCGAGCAGGAACTCGAGGGAGAGGTAGTAGACCCGCTTGGTGTCGGCCACGTAATAGGCGCTCTGGGTGCGGAACCAGCGCTCCATCAGCCGGTCGCGCACCGCGTAGGTCACGCCCCGGTAGAGGTCGAAGCCGCTGGCGGTGTGCTGGTCCTTGGCGACGTCGTACATCATTCGCCGGGCGACCGATTCGACGACGCCCGCCGCGTCCGTCCGACCGGCCGGGGGCATGGGGAGGCGCAGGCGCCTTGGACTCATGCGAGACGGATGTTACACCCCCTCGGGCCTCTCACCAGTCGCCCCGGCCACCGGCTCGGTCCGTGGTAGCATCGGGGTCTCTGGCCCAGAATGGGAAGCAGCGATCCGTTGCGCTGCTTCGCTCAGGAACGACGTGGAGAGACTCACCCCACTCCCCTCCCTCGCGAGCCTCGAGGCGGCATGCGTGTCTGGTGACTCGCGGAGGACGCGCGGAGCCGGCGGGTCCGCTGCGACCGCTTGGCCTCGGCCCTCGTCGCCGCCCTCCGGGTCACGCCGGACGGGTCCGACGTGAGCGCGGAATTCGATGTCCGCGGTCCGCGGATCGGCTCGGCGGGCATACCGGAGCGAATCGGGGGCCCGCGACTGATGCCGCGGGCGCTCCCGCTCCAGCACCAGTTCGCCCTCGGCACCGTGGTGGCCAGCGGCGTTGCCGTCCTCCTCCTCGGGGTATCGTTCACCGTGTACGACTTCCGCAGCTTCGAGCAGGCCACCCTCCGCCGGCTCGGCGGCGAGGCAGAGATCGTCGGCACCAACTGTGCGGCGCCCCTCCTGTTCCGGGACCCGGCCGCGGGGGCG
>Ga0268386_10000012_pt1 | contig 83285 bp, 69 predicted proteins | sample RVTome_15_FD_200260 | JGI IMG/M metagenome (GOLD analysis project Ga0268386, IMG submission 200260) | Soil microbial communities from uranium-contaminated site in the Upper Colorado River Basin, Wyoming, United States - RVT150D86... ... | reverse complement strand
AGCCACGGCCTCATCACCTCCGATGGCTTCTCCGGGCTGCGCGCGCTGATCGCGCCGGCCGCCGTCAAGGCACGACGCCTGCGCCGTGGTGGCGTGCGTGCGGCATTCGAGAACCTCGAGAGCGCGGGTCGGTGGTCGCTCGTCCGGCGTCCTCGGGTCGTCGCCGCGGACGCCGCCGCGCCGGACGTCGGCGTCGAGTACATCGCGCGCGTGCTGCTGCGGCGCTACGGGGTACTGTTTCGCAGGATGCTCGACCGCGAGCCGCGATTGCCGCCCTGGCGGGACCTCCATTACGTGCTCCGCCGCCTCGAGGCGCGCGGCGAGATTCGCGGCGGCCGGTTCGTGAGCGGCTTCGCCGGCGAGCAGTTCGCACTGGCGGAAGCCGCGGGCGCGTTGCGCCGGCAGCGCGAGGACCGCGACGAAGCGCTCGTGGTGGTTGCGGCCTGCGATCCGCTCAATCTCAGCGGTATCCTGCTGCCAGGCGAACGCGTGCCCGCGCTTCCCGGCCATCGCCTGTTGTTCCGTGGCGGCGTTCCGGTTGCCGTGCTGGCGGGCGGTGAAACGAAGTTCCTCGCCGGGACCGACGCGGGCACGCACTGGCTGTGGCACCAGCAGTTGCTGCGTCGTCGCGCGCCGGCGCGTACGCCCGCGACCGCGCGCGTGCCTCGCTGACGAAGCGAGCACCGCAGCGGCGCCGGCGCCGCTGCAACCAGCCCGCAGTTCTCACCGGTCCACGGCTGCGGACGCGGAGCTCGGGAAAATCCTGCGTTGCGCTCGGTCCGGGTGCTCGACGTACTGTCGAGTACGCCTCCGCGCCCGGACCGTCGCGCGCCTTGTCCTTTCCCGAGCTCCGCGCCCTCGCTTCGCGCCCCGGTGAGAAATGTGGGCTAGCGGCCCGGGTGCGCCCGCACCGGCTTGGATTCTTCCCGGCCGGGCCGGTCCTCGCCCTCCCCCTCGTCCGCCGCCGCGGCGTTCTGCACCTGGATCGGACCTTCGACGAAGAGCGTTCGCGTCGGATAGGCGAAGCCGATGGCATGCGCCTCGAACTCCCGGACGAGGGCGAGATTGATCGCCTGCTGCGTATCCATGTACTTCGTGTAATCCGGGTCCTGCATCCAGTAGACGACCTCGTAATCCAGCGAGGAGTCGCCGAATTTCGCAAAGTGCGCGCGATCGAAGCGCGCCAGCGGCTGTTGCTCGATGATGGCCTTGACCAGCACCGGGATCTTCTCGAGCTGGTCCGCGGTCGTCTGGTAGAGCACGCCGAAGTTGAACAGGATGCGGCGCTCCCACATGCGCTTGTAATTCCGCACCCGCGCCTGCAGGAGGTCGCTGTTCGCAAAAACAATCTGCTCGCCGCCGAGACTGCGGATGCGCGTCGTCTTCAGGCCCACGTACTCCACGGTGCCCGCGAACGTGTCCACGATGATGAAGTCGCCCACGACGAACGGCTTGTCGATCACGATGGACAGGCTGGCAAACAGATCGCCGAGTATGTTCTGCACGGCGAGTGCGACGGCGATGCCACCGACGCCGAGCCCGGCGATCAGCGCGGTGACGTCGACGCCGAGGTTGTCGAGCCCGAGGAGCAGCACCACGCTCCACAGCACCACCTGGCCAATGAAGGCCATGGCACCGATGCTCGTCGCGGCGCCGATGTTCGCCTTCATCGCCCGCTCGCGGTAAAGCTCGATCCAGCAGCGGAATCCGGAGTTGGCCCAGAGGCCGAGCTGCAGGAAAGCCGCGATCGTGGCCGCGATCCGGAAGGCCCCCTCGAGCCGGGGCGCCAGCTCGAGGTACTGTAGCGCCACGTAGAGACTGACGAAGATGACCAGCCACTGGCGCGTCGCTTTCGCGATCTCGATGGCCGCATCGTCGAGGTGCGTGGCTGTCTGGCTGGCGAACTTCGACAGGCGACTGATGATTACCCACTTGACGACGCCGACCACCGCGTTGATGCCGACGGCGACGGCGATGGCCGTAAGCCAGCTCAACAGCGGATTGCCGAGCAGTTCCACGTTCCAGTTCATTTCCATGCCTGCTCCGTGCTACGGACGTGCGCGAGTTGCGGCAGCCGCAGTAACCGTGGACAGCTCGCGCCGGACCAGCGCGGCAGTGGTGCCTTTTTTAACCGGTTGGCCGTAGCAACTCAAACTGCCTTCGCGGCGGCGCCCTTGGTTACGGCCCAGGGGCGCGGAAATGAGGCCGATTTCCCACCCGCAGCGTCCGCCGGGCCGGGCGAAGCGCACTTGCATAACGTTGTCCGCCCCCGGGGATGCCTCGACACGCATGTGCAGCGGCCCGGGATCAGGCGCAGGAAGAACACGGCAGGCGGATGGCGGTCAGGACCCGTCCTGGGCGACACTCCCTCCGTTCGCACCTATCCGGTGCGCCGCGGAGCCGGCGAGCGGACTCGTGAGGAACGGCACGCCCCATCGCAAGGAGCCGGGACACCGGGCCATCCGCATCGCAGCGCTGTGGGCGCTCTGGATGGCCGGCGGCGGCTGCGACGACACGACCCAGGCGGACCGCATTTCAGGCCACGAGCTCCCCGGAACGGATGACGTCGTCTGCCGGAATGAGATGAGTCTTGCCCTGTCCCCGGATCGGCGCTGGCTGATCTACGAGTCCCGGCAGGGCAATCCATTTGCGCCCACATTCGTCCTGTTCGACCTGCCTGCCGAGGCACCGCACGCAACGACGTTGAATCCGGCCGCGTCCCGCCTGGCGATGGAGGGACGCGGCCCGGCTCTTCCTGCATGCTGGAGCGGCGCATCGGACACCGCGTATTTTTCGGGCCATGGCACGTGGTTCGCCGTGACGGTAACTGACGGCGCGTTCGAGATGACTCCGGTCGAGTCGGCGGCGTGTCGCTTGCCCGCCGCAGACAACGCTCCGCCTGCGCCTGTCACGGTGGACAGGATTTCGCCGCAGCGGCTGCGATTGCGGCGTCCGGGCGCGAATGTTCTTGCAGAGCATCACACCGAGCACGCCTTGTCAGATCGCCTCGAGGCCGTGCACCTTCGAGCATCCCCCGACGGCCGGCTACTGGCCTATGTCGTCTCGGAGTACATGGGCAGCATTGCGCGTCCGCCACGTGCGTACGCGCTCTCGCTGCAGGACGCGGCATTACAGCCCGCGCGGCTGCTCGCGGCCCCCGTCTATGGCCCCCTGCAGTGGGCCTCTGACCGCGAGCTTTACGGCTGCACGCGCCGGCTCGACGAATCGCGGTCGGCTCCGCGCATCGTGCGCTGGCGGTTCTGACCCGGCTTTCAGGCGGCAACGCGGTGCAGGCAACGGCCAATAGCGCACGTCAATCGCCGTAATAGCGGTCGCCGATTTGGAATCTCGATCGCAAGTGCGTAAAATTGTCGCAACTCAAATGCATCAAGCGCGCGGCTCGCAACGCGTCCTGCCTCCTGCGGCGACCTGATCCGCGTTACATAAATCCACCGCGTGGCGCCTGAGTCGCCGTGCGACGACATTCCCTGGAGCCAATATATGTGTGGCATTACCGGCGAGATTCGTCTCGACGGCAGAGTACCGAACCTGGACGCCGTTTCCCGAATGAGCGCGGCCATGAGTGCGCGCGGGCCCGATGCACACGGCACGCACAGCCACGGGCGCGTGGCGTTCGGGCATCGCCGCCTGAAGATCATCGACACGAGCAATCGCGCCAATCAGCCGCTCGTCGACGAGGACCTGCGGCGGGCGATCGTCTACAACGGCGCGATCTACAACTACCCCGAACTGCGCCTCGAGCTGACGCGGCTGGGCCACGTCTTTCACACCACGGGTGACACGGAAGTCCTGCTGAAGGGCTATGCCGAATGGGGCGCGGCCATGGTCGGGCGCCTGAACGGCATGTTCGCCTTCGCCATCCACGACTTTGAAAGCGGCGACGTATTCCTGGCGCGCGACCGGCTGGGGATCAAGCCGCTTTACCTCACGGAGTCGCCGGCACACATCCGCTTCGCCTCGACGCTGCCGGCGCTCGTCGCCGGCGGTGACGTGGATACCGGCATCGACCCGACGGCGCTGTCGTTCTACATGTCTTGGCACGCCGTCGTCCCGGCGCCGCACACCATACTTGCGGGAGTGCGCAAGCTCCCGCCGGCGACCACGCTGATGCTGCATCGGGACGGCCGCCGCACTGAGCGCAAGTACTGGACGCTCGACTTCCCCGCCAACGACCCCGGCCTCGATCTCGAGGAAACGAAGGCGCGGCTCCTCGACCACCTGGACGCGGCCGTGCGGCGCCGTCTCGTCGCCGACGTGCCGGTAGGCGTGCTGCTCAGCGGCGGGCTGGATTCCAGCCTCATCGTCGGCCTGCTGGCGCGCCACGGGCAGACCGGACTGGAGACCTTCTCGATCGGATTCGATGCCATCGATGACGAGGCCGGCGACGAGTTCCGCTACTCCGATCTTGTGGCCCGCCGCTTCCGGACGCGGCACCACCAGATCCGGGTGCCGGCGGAGCGGACACTGTGCAATCTCGAGGACTGCCTGCGCGCCATGAGCGAGCCGATGGTGAGCCACGACAACATCGGCTTCTTCCTGCTGTCGCAGGAGGTCCGGCGCCACGTCAAGGTAGTGCAGAGCGGCCAGGGGGCCGACGAGGTGTTCGGCGGATATCACTGGTATCCACCCATGGTGACGGCCGACGCGGATTCGCAGGTCGACACGTACGAGCGCGCCTTCTTCGATCGCGGCGACGCGGAGCTTGCCCGGGCCATCACACCCGGCATGCTGCGCGCCGGCATCGCCCGCGACTACGTCCGCGCCCACTTCGACGCGCCGGGGGCAACGACGCCGATCGACCGCGCCTTGCGGCTCGACACGACGGGCATGCTCGTGGACGATCCGGTGAAGCGCGTCGACAACCACACGATGGCGTCCGGCCTCGAGGCCCGCGTTCCCTTCCTGGACCACGAGCTGGTCGAGTTCGCCGCGACGATCCCGGCCATATGGAAAGTCCGCGACGGCGGCAAGTGGATCCTGAAGGAAGTGGCACGGTCCATTATTCCCCCGGAAGTCATCGACCGGCCGAAAGGCTACTTCCCCGTCCCCGCGCTGAAGTATCTGCGTGGCGCCTACGCGGAACGCGTGCACGACACGATGGGCAGCCGGGCAGCGCGGGAGCGCGGGCTGTTCCAGGCCGACTACGTCGACGAGCTGCTGGGTGACCCGGAGAACCACATCACGCCGCTCGGCGGCTCAAAGCTGTGGCAGATCGCCGCGCTGGAGTCGTGGCTCCAGCTCCAGAGCCTGTGATGCACGGACGCCATCGAGCTGTTCCGCCGTCACGCGTGCGCTGCCATGGATCGCAAAAACCTCGTCGACGGCGAGCGTCGATCCATCCAGCCAGCGCGTGAACCATTGCGCCGTCGGCAGGCGCGGCCGCGACGGGAAGTTGGCCGGACTCAAGGGCTCGAAGAGGTCGGACTGGTATAGCAGCCGCTCATTCGGCAGATACGCCACCAGCATGCCGTCCGCATGGGGGTTCGGGCCGACGTCGATCAGCTCCACGGGTCGCGTTGCGTCGTCGACCCTCAGTCGTCCCTCGACGACGTGGATGCTCGCGGCAGCGACGTCGCGTCCCCGGCTGCTCAGCATGGCGGTGAGCGCGTCCCGCGTCGCCGGCGCGGCAACGACTTCGATACCTGCATCGAGGAAGGGCAGCGCGCCGCCCATATGGTCGCCATGCTCGTGCGTGAGAACGAGCCGCCGCACCGGCTTGTCGGGCAGATGCTTGCCCAGTGCGGCGAGCAGCCGGGCACCGACGGCGCCGGAGTCCACGCCCGGCTCCGACCGCGACGGAGGCAGCTCGGACAGCTCGTGCCACGGCGCGGGGGCATCGACCACGAGCAGCCCGTCCGACTGGGCGACGACGAGCCGGTGAAAGCCGCCGCGCGCATGGCGAAAAAGGTATATGCCCGGCCGGACCTCCAGCAGCGGAGACGGCGGAGGCCCGCTCGATGCGCTGGACTGGGCCGGGGACGGGGCGGGAGGGGGCGGAGCCGCGATCCCCGGCGGGGTCGAAAATTCCGGCGGCTCCGGAGCGTGCAACGCAATCCGCCGGTATTGCAGGGCCTCGTAGGTCTTTCCGCCCCACGAGACGGTATGGCCGCCTGGAAAGGGCGCGCCGTCGACCTCCGCGTAGGCCTCGTACGTCCAGGTCAACGCGACCGGACCGTCCACGGGCAGGTCGACGGTGGTGCGAACGGCAAGCACGTAGTGGGTGGCGCGATCGAGGAGTAAGGTGAGCGCGCGTCCGTCCGGCCATTGCGCCGCTATTGCCACCGCGTCGGTGCTGGGTTCGCCTGCGACCTTCGACAGCGCCGGGGCCTCTGCCGGCGGCGCGAGCAGGGCGTGGATCAGCAGATGCGGAACGGTGGCGAGGTAGCGCCCGGCCTGGCCCTGCTCGTCGGGCCCGATCCCGAAAGCGCGGCTGTTCAGGAAGTCCACCAGGAGCGTGTCCGCGCCCGCTCGGAAGACGTAGCGGAGGTGCTCGTCGGCGTCCGCGTTGATGCGGCCGTTGGTCTCGAAGGCAACCGTCCGGTGCGGCAGGTCGACGGCCAGGCGTGTGGCCAGCGGCGAGCGTTCCGGCTGTACCGATTGCATGCCCTGCCGCAGCGTCGCCAGGTCGCGCGTACCTTGCGCGTCGATCACCAGGCCCCCGTGCGACACGAGGCGCTCGACGTGCATCGCCCGCCCGGCCCGTTCGATCACGGCCCGTGCGCCGGTGCCCTCGGCAGCGGCCGGCCGGCTCATCGCGGAAATCGCAAGGCATCCCAGCAACGCCCCGCAAATCACCCCGCCCGCGCCTGGAGCGCCCGCTCGCATGCCTGCATCGTGCTGCATCCGGCCCGCGGGGTGAAGGCTGGACACGACCGGCCGTGTCCTGGCATCGGCCAGTCGATGCTGGGCGCCCGCTTTCGCCGGCAGTGGCAGCTGCGACCCTATACTCGAAGCCGATATTGACGCGGCGTATTTCACTGAGGAGTGACGATGAGCCCATCGGAAATCGCGCTGCGCACGGCCGCGGTCTTCGGCCTGCTCCTGCTCGCCGGGCTGCTGATCGCCGCGCGGCGCCGTGACCCTGCTTGCTGGCTCGGGACGCTGTCGTGCCTCGGCGCGGTGGCGTTCGTGCTGACGTCGATCCCCGGCGCCGGCGCGGTGGCGGGGCCATGGCTGACTCCGCTCGTGGCACTGTGTGTGACGAAGGCCGTGTGGTTCTGGCTGTTCGCCAGGGGGCTGTTCAGGGAAGAGTTCCGGGTCACGCCGCGCCACCTGGCATTCGCCGCCACCGTGGCCGTCTACGGCGTCTGGCAGCAACAGGCCTTCGTGCCGGACGCGCGCGCCGGCCTCGCCAGCGGCACAGGTCATGCCGCGAGCCTGGGCTTCGACGCGCTGATCGCCGCACTCGTGATCCTGGCACTGATGGAAGCGTGGCGGGGTCTGGCGTCGGACCTGGTCGAGCGGCGGCGGCGCCTGCGCGTGCTGTTCGTGGCGGTCACCGGCGCGTACCTGGGCATCGCGGTCTGCGTGCAGGCGTACAACCTGCTTCTGGACGCGCGGACGCCGCAGCCGCTGGTGCTCGCGAACCTTGGGCTGATGGTGGGATTGAGCCTTCTCGCCGCTTCGTCGCTGGTCCAGTTGCGCAGCACGCACTGGCTGGCACCGGACCGGCGCCACCCGTCGTCCGGCGGCATGAGTGCCGCGGAACTGCGGGTGCTGGCCGCGCTGGAGCAGGCGCTGGGTGCCGAGCGGATCTATCGCGAGGAAGGCCTGACCATCGGCAGGCTGGCCGCGCGGCTGGGCACGCGGGAGCATGTACTGCGACGCGTGATCAATCGGGGCCTCGGGTATCGCAACTTCAACGATTTCCTGCACGCGTACCGCATCCGCGAAGCCTGCGTGCGGCTGCGCCGCCCCGAGGACGCGGGCCTGCCGGTGCTGACGATTGCGCTGGACGTGGGATACAGCACGATCGGGCCGTTCAATCGCGCGTTCAGGTCGCGCATCGGTATGACGCCGACCCGGTTCCGGCGCGACGCCGGTGGTGGCCAGCCGGCCTGACGCCGGGCGTTGGCCGAATCCGAAATCGGCCAGCTTTTTCCAGGTTTCGGGCAGATTCCCGCCCGTCCGCTGCGTAGGCTCCTCGCGACCATCGTTCCGGATGGTTGCCCACCTTCCTGCGAGAGGACATTCCCATGCGCTGTGCCCGAACTCTCGTCCTCGGTCTGGCCCTCGCCGCGTGGCCCGCAGGGGCCGACAATCTCCCCCGCGCGCGGCCCGCGGAGTTGCATCCCGGCCTCCGCGTGGAATATGGCAGCCTCCCCGTGGCGGACGGCGTCCGGCTCCGAACCATCCTCACCCGACCGGAGAACGCCCCCCGTCCGCCCGTGATCCTGTTCGTGCAGTGGCTGTCCTGTGACTCGATCGAGCTGGACCCCGACGACGACGGCGGCTGGACGCAGATGCTGCGGGGCGTGGTGCGCCGCTCCGGCTGGGCCGTCATGCGGACCGAGAAGCGGGGCGTGGGCGACTCCGAAGGGGGACCGTGCTCCTCTCTGGATTACGAGACGGAGCTCGCCGATCACGCGGCGGCCCTTGCATCGCTCCGGCAGCGCTCCGACGTCGACACGCGCCGGATCGTGGTGTTCGGCGCGAGCATGGGGTCGCGCATGGCGCCCCAGGTGGGCGCGGGCGTGCCGGGGGTCGTCGGCATCATGACCTGGGGCGGCGGCTCGAAAACCTGGTTCGAGCGGATGCTGGCGTTCGACCGCCATGCGCTGGAGCTCGGCGGCACCGCGCCGGCCGATGTCACCTCGCGGATGAAGGCGCAGACGCGTTTCCACGTGCAATACCTGATCGAGGGCCGGAATCCCGACGCGATCATCGCCGCTGATCCGCCGCTGGCGGGCGTATGGAGCGGCATCGTCGGCACCGCCGCGGACAGTCACTACGGGCGTCCCTTCGCGTTCCATCAACAGGCGCAACGCGCGGACTGGGCCGCCGCGTGGGGCCGAGTGACGGTGCCGGCGCTCGTCGTCATGGGCGCCTTCGACTGGTTCGAGAACGCCGAGGGACACGAGACGAGTGTGCGCGCCGCGAACCGGAACGAGCCGGGGGTTGCGCGCCTCGAGATCATTCCGCGCATGGACCATCACTTCACCCTGTTCGACAGCGCCGAAGCCGCCTTCCGCGGGCAAGGCGGGCGCGCCGACGCCGGGCCCTTTCTGCGACTTGCTCTGCCCTGGCTGGGCGCGCGAGCCGTAACTGCCGACGCGGATGCAGAAGGCTGAACGCGCGCTCTGGCGGCGCGCCGCCCGTTGCGGTGACGTTCGGTGTGCCGCACTGCCACAAGCTGGCACGGCGGCTTTGCGCCGGGCACACGTCGGGACGCATTGTTCGATTCAGTGCGGCTCAATTATTCGCTAAAGAGGCCGAAGAAGCGTATACACCCCGCTCATCCTCACTTCCGTGAGGACAGACAGAAATAAAAACCAGGGGGGCCTTCCATGAAGATCCGATCAGCGGCACTGCTGCTGGGGAGCCTGTGCGTCAGCACGGTGGCGATTGCCCAGAAGCAGGAAACGTATCTGTACGTGACCTATCTCTACTGCGACATGACGCAACAGGAGCGGGTCGACGAGATAGTCGAAACACTGGACAAACCCATCTATGACGCCGCGGTGGCCGACGGCAGTATCGGTGCGTGGGGATGGGGCGCACACCACACCGGGGGAAAGTGGCGGCGGTTTCAGTACCACATGGCACCTAGCATGGACGCGCTGATCGCGTCTCAAAAGAAAATCGGTGAGCAGATCGAGGCGAAGAACAGCGCCCTGAATCAGGAAGCCGGGAAGATCTGCAACTCGCACGACGATTACATCTGGCGCAGTGTGGCCGGCAGCACGGGTGCACGCGGCCCGGCCGGGTTTTCCGTCTACTACGTCTGCGATGGCCGCGAAATACAGGCCGACGAACTGATGAAGCGCGTATTCGGGCCCAAGCTCGACAAGCTGGTTGACGAGGGCAAGTTGATGAGCTGGGGCTGGCTGGAGCACATCGTCGGTGGCGAATACCGGCGGCTGGCTACGATGACGGCAAGTGACGTTCCCGCACTGCTCGCCGCGCGCGGCAGCGTCGTCGAAATGATGCTGGATGACCCACTGGCCGACACGCTGGACGATATCTGCGGCTCGCACGCTGACTATATCTGGGAAATCCAGTTCGAACAGCCTTGATCCGGCACCGCCGGGTCGGGCAAGCCGGGGCCCCGCGTTGCGGGGCCCTTTTTTCGTTCGGCCCGGCGGGGTACTGGCCGATGTCCGACAGACTGCGGCAGGCTGCATCCTCGCCGTCAGCTTTCGGCCAGGGAGTGCAACCGGCACAATCCATGCATCGCATTGGCCGGCACTCGATGCAGTGGAGGCTGCCATGGGCAACGGATTTCGCCTGGCTCGCGTTGCCGGGATCGACGTCTTTCTCGACTGGAGCCTGCTGATCATCTTCGCGCTCGTGACGCTGAGCCTCGGTGGCGGCGTCTTTCCGGCCTGGCACCCGGACTGGAGTCCCGCGACTGCGTGGCTCACGGCAGCCTGTGCGGCCGTACTGTTCTTCCTTTCCGTGCTGCTCCACGAGATGTCGCACGCACTGGTAGGCCGGGCGCAGGGCATCGAGGTGCCGCGCATTACGCTGTTCGTGTTTGGCGGCATGGCGGAAATGAAGTCCGAGCCCCACACGTGGCGCGGCGAGTTCTGGATGGCCATCGTCGGACCCGTCACGAGCCTGCTACTGGGGTTTCTGTTCATGGGCCTCGGCTCTGCCGCGGCGGGCCCGGTGGAAGTCGACTACGACGAGCCGCAACGGGCCCTCCGGCAACTGAGCCCGCTGGCGACTCTGCTGTTCTGGCTCGGGCCGGTCAACGTCGTGCTCGGCCTGTTCAATCTGGTGCCGGGATTTCCGCTCGATGGTGGGCGCGTACTGCGCGCTGCGATGTGGGGAATTACCGGCGACATGGTCCGCGCGACGCGCTGGGCATCGCTCGGCGGCCAGCTGTTCGCCTGGCTGCTGATTGCGTCGGGCCTGAGCATGGTGCTCGGCCTGCGCGTGCCGGTGTTCGGCAGCGGCGCGGCGAGTGGCCTGTGGCTCGCGCTGATCGGCTGGTTTCTGAACAACGCCGCCATCACGAGCTATCGCCAACTCGTGCTGCGGGAGACGCTCCGGGACGTGCCGGTCTCGCGGCTGATGCAGGCGGAAATCCAGGTCGTGCCCCCGGATCTCACGGTGCAGAGTCTGGTCGATGATTACCTGATTGGCCGGGATCAGCGCTCGTATCCGGTCGTGGACGACGGCCGCCTGGTCGGGCTCGTCTGCCTGCACGACGTGCGCCGCGTGCCGCGGGCGAGCTGGGATACCAGCAGGGTCGCGGACATCATGACGCCCGCCGGGGACATCGCCGTCGTGGCGCCGGACGATCCCGGCGGAGAGGCGCTCAACACGCTGGTACAGCGGCAGCTCAACCAGTTACCGGTCGTAGAGGATGGCAAAGTGCTCGGCATGATCCGCCGCGAGGAGATCCTGCGCTGGTTGTCGTTGTACGGCGAGCCCGGGCTCGTGCCCCGCGCGGAGCGCGATGCGCGCCCGGGCGGCTTCGGCAGCAACGGCCGGCGACACCGGCGGCTCGGCAGCTGACGGCTCGGTAAAGAGCCGCGCGCAGCGGCTATGCTGATTCGTGCCGCCCGTGCGACCGGGCTTGCGGCGTTCCGTGGGGAAATGAGGGGTGCGCCATGCAAATCGACCTCGCCAGAACGATGGCACTCATCCGCGGCGGCCTGCTGGACCGGGAACGCACCTGGGAGGCCTGGCTGGCGAACGACCCTCCGTGGCAGAAGACCGCCACGCTGCTCACCGGTCCGTTGATCGTTGCAAGCACCCTGTTGTCCCTGATCTTCGCCAGCGTCACCGGCGGCTGGACGATGTATTCGCAGGCGGGCATGAACTTCATCGTCGGCGCGGTGCTCGGCGTAATGATGGCGGCCGTCAGCGTCTTCATCCTCACCGCGGCGTTCTATTACCTCGCCGGGCCGTTCGGGGCCCGGCGCAATTTCGACCGGGCATTTGCCGGAGTGTCCCTCGGTCTGATACCGAGCTACGTGGCAGCCCCCGTCGCCGCACTGATTCCGTGGATCGGCGGGCTGGTTGCCTTCGCCGGATTCGTCGTGGCGCTGGTGTTCCTGTACCGGCTCATGCCCCTCGCGCTCGGGGTCCCGGAGGACCAACGGGTCGCGCACTACTTCGCGTCCCTCGCAGTGGCCCTGGTGGTGAACTTCGTGGTGGCGGGTTTCGTGGCCTCGATCTTCATCGGCGACTCCATCCGCCGCGGCGCGTTCTGGCACGGCACCGTGGAGCAGGACGAGCCGGCGGCGGACGGATGGGCAAGCGAGATGGAGCGCCAGGCGCGGATCGTCGCCGCAGCGCGCGAAGACCGCTACGAGCCGCCGGCGAACGGCATGCTGACGGACGTACAGGTCGTCGCGGTGCTCGATGTGCTGGGCAGGACGCGCGACGCGCAGGAACGCTACGCGCGGCGCATGGAACAACTTGCGCGGGAACGGGAGAACCGGGCGTCAGCCTCCCTGTCCGGCATGGGCCAGGTCGTTGCGGGCATGACCGGCGCCGCCGGCGTGCATACCGTCGAGATGGAGATCGTCAAGTCGGGGGGCGGCAACTGGTCAGAGCACCAGTGGGTCAAGGAGCAGCTCCGTACCGCGCTGCTGCACCAGGGAGCGGGCACCCCCGCGATGGAGCACAACTACCGGCTTTTCCATGCCCATGAGGCCGAGCTGATGGAGTCGCTGTAGGCGCGCGCCGTTCCGAAGCGTCGGCTCACTGCGTGCCCACGGCCGGCGCCGCAGCGTCGGGCCAGATACGTCGAGCCACGCGTTGAGCTGCCCGGACTGCTAGCCCGCATTTCTCACCGGTGCGCGAAGCGAGGCCGCGTAGCGGCGGAAAAGACAAGGCGCGCGAGAGTCCGGGCGCGCAGGCGTACCCGACAGTACGTCGAGCACCCGGACCGAGCGCAACGCAGTATTTTCCGGTGCTACGCGGCCGCAGCCGTGGATCGGTGAGAAATGCGGGCTGAGGCGACGGGGTCACCGGCGGGGCGGAGGCCGCCGGCAACCTGCCCCGGCTTACGCGGCCATGGTTTCCTTGGGATCGTCGCGGACGACGACGGTCGCCTCGATGGAGGTGATCTCGTCCGCCGGCATGCCGACGCGGCTGGCATGGTCCTGCAGCGCATCGGGGCTGACGGCCTGGTAGATGCACACGGTGCCCAGCGTGCCGTCCGCTTCCTTGACTACATAGGAACGAATCCAGCGGACCTTGTCCGACATGTCCTGGTCGCCGATCTGCCGCGACCTGGCGGCCGTGGCCTCCAGCTCCTGCGGCGTCTTCCAGGCGTTGCGGCGACGAATGACGTAGGTTTGCATGCTTGTCTCCTGATGGTTCAACGGGTAGGCGGTTCGACCCGGCGTCGCGCTGAGCGCGCGGGCCCGAGGTCCGGCGGTGACGGCTCCTCGCCGGCGCGCAATATGCCGCCCCCGGCGCGGGCCGTCCTGACCCCATGCTGACCAGCCGACGTCCTGTCACCCGTCCCGGGTCATGACCGGCCACGCCCGCATCGCGCCGGACTCCGGCCGATCACGCAGCCGCTGCCGTGTAGGTCACCCTCCGGGCCGCCGATTGCCGGACGCTGTTGTATAGCGCACCTGCCTGCCCGATGCCGCGGCTCGTACGGCCCGCCTCAGAACGCCGCCCGGTTCCCCCGTAAGGTATTCTTCCGGCATTCGTCGCCCCACCGCCGGAGGCCGGGAGGTCTCATGCGCAATACCCGCCGCCAGTTTCTGACGCTGGTGCTCGGCAGTGCCGCGGCCGCTTCCGCGCGCGCAGCCTCGCCCTTCGTCGCCACGCCGTCGCAGACCGCCGGGCCCTTTTATCCGGCACGCCTCCCGCTCGACTCGGACAACGACCTGGTCCACGTTGCGGGCCGCGAAAACATCGCCAGCGGGACGATCTCGAACGTCTACGGGCGCGTGCTCGACGTCGGGGGGCGGGCGATCGCCGACGCACGAGTCGAGATCTGGCAGTGCGACGCGAACAGTCGATACCATCACCCGGACGACGGCAACCCGGCCGCGCCGGATGAGAATTTCCAGGGCTTTGGCGCCACGCGGTCCGATCCGGATGGACGCTACCGGTTTCGCACCATCAGGCCCGTGCCCTACCCGGGCCGCACGGCACACATCCACTTCCGCGTGACGACACCGTCGAACGAGCAGCTCACCACGCAACTCTATGTGCGCGGCGATCCCGGCAACGCATCGGATTTCCTGTTCAAGCGGCTCGGCGAGCGGCAGGAGCGTGTCCTGGCCGACTTCATCGCGAGCGACGACGACTCGGCCGAGCTGATGGCCCGCTTCGACCTCGTCCTCGGCTGAGGATCCGTCCGCGCGCGGCCCCCGGGCCTCGGGGCTAGACCTTCCCTAGCCCTGGAGCGACGCGGTGACGGTGCTCGGCTTCACGTTCGCATTGAGCCGGAACAGGTTGGTCGGGTCGTACTGGTTCTTCACCGCCACCAGGCGCTCGTGGTTCTGCCGGTAGTTCGCCTGGATGGCGGCCACCGTCGCGTCCGGCACGAGGTCGTTCACGTAGAAGCCGTTCGTGTGCGGCTCCAGCTCGCTCCAGTACGCGCGGGTCGCCTGGATGTGCTCCGTCGGGTCGTCGCCGAACCGCCAGCCGGAGATCGTGAGCATGTTGGCGAAGATGTCGCGCTGCGCGAAGGCGGTCGCGTCTGGCGGCACGCGGGCAATGGCCCCGCCGCCTACCTGGAAGAACAGCGCGGTCATGCGCCGCGGGTCCGGCCGGAAACCGTCGATGATGGCGGCGGTGAGCGCCGGCGTGAGGCTCCGGATGAACCCGCCCTTGAGGTAGATCCCGAGGGCGCGGGGGTCTTCCATGTCGCTCGAGCGCTGCAGTTCCACGTAGTCGACGGGCCTGATCTCGTCGGCCAGCGGCTTGCCGAGCTTCCGCAGTGGAGCCAGTGCCCGCTCCGCGCCGCTCTCGGCGCCGGAGTAGCAGACCTCGAACACGACGACGCCGGGCTGGTCGCCCGGCGGCTGCGCCATGGTGAACCCCAGGCTGAGGTCGTCCGGCGCCTCGGGTCCATACGCGGCGAACAGCTCGATCGCATCGCGCGCCCGGGCCATCGGGAAGACCATCGATCCGCCGTAGACCTGGGGCTGCAGCGGATGCAGCTGGAACTCGAAGTTCGTGACGATGCCGAAGTTGCCGCCGCCGCCGCGCACGCCCCAGAAAAGGTCCGGATTCTCGTCCGCGCTGGCGCGGCGGAGCCGCCCGTCGGCCGACACCACCTGCACGCTCTTCAGATTGTCGACGGCCAGCCCGAAGCGCCGCGCCAGGCGGCCAAAGCCGCCACCGGTGACCAGCCCGCCGACGCCCGTGTGCGAAACCGTGCCGAGCGGGGTGGCGAGACCGTAGGCCACCGACTCGTGGTCCACCTCGCCGAGCAGGCTGCCGCCCGCGACCCAGGCCGTGCGCGAGGCCGGATCCACGCGCACGTGCCGGAATCGCGACAGGTCGATCTGCATCCCGCGATCGCAGGTGGACTGCCCGGAAAAGCTGTGCCCGCCACACTTCACCGCGAGCAGCAGCCCGCCCTGCTCCTGCGCGAACTCGACCGCGGCGCGGATGTCCGCAACGCCCGTCGGCTGGACCACGAGGGCCGGGTATTTGTCGAACGACGGGTTGAGGATCTGGCGAGCCTCCTCGTAGCCCTCGTCGCTGGCCAGCAGCAGCCGGCCGCGCAGCCGGGCGCGCAGGGCCGCGAGCGCCCGTTCGCTCAACGTCACCGCCTTGCCGTCGCCGGTGACCGCGCCGAGGCTCGCCGGCGCCACGGGCTCGGCACGCATGGCTGCGGCGAGCAGATTGCTGCGGGGCAGGGAGAGGGCCACGGCCGAGGCGAGGGCCGACTGAAGGAACGCGCGACGTTTCATGGCGGACCCCGGCGGGCTTGCAAAACCGATGCGCGACGATACGCCGGTCCGGCATCGGGAGACAACCGCGCCCCACCGGCCCCGCGCGGACGGGTTTCGTACGTGGCGGACTGACGGGCACGGACAGCGCGCCGCCCGCAAGCCGGCGGCGCGCGGTCGTCCGCTAGCGCGCATTTCTCACCGGGGCGCGAAGCGAGGGCGCGGAGCTCGGGAAAAGACCAGGCGCGCGACGGTCCGGGCGCGCAGGCGTACTCGACAGTACGTCGAGCACCCGGACCGAGCGCAACGCAGGATTTTCGCGAGATCTGCGTCCGCAGCCGTGGACCGGTGAGAAATGCGGGCCAGGGAACCTCTGCACGAGTCCATCCTGGACTGGTGCAGTGACGCAAGGGCAAAGCCAGGCTTCGCCCTTGCTCACGCGCTGGCAATCGCTATCGATCGCTTAACCGATTGGCGCGGCGGGGCATCCGTGCGCCGCACGGGAAGGCCTGCGCCGGGGCAGACCTTCCCTGACCACGCGCCGCGGCACGCCCGCCGCGGCCGGCGCGGTGCGAGACACGCGGCGCGGTTCATGAATAATGACTGCTCAGGCTCCGTCGATGAGAACCCTGTGCCGTCACGGCCAAAAACCTTGCGGCGGCCCGCAGCTGGCGGCTGCCTGTTGCTGGCGTCCGCCGGCCTGCTGCTCTGCGCCGCGCCGGCCCCGGCGGCGATCCGGGTAGAAATCTCGGGCGTCGAGGACGAGCTCGAGGAGAACGTGCGCGCGCGCCTCGACCTGGTGCGCTTTGCCGGTCGCAAGGATCTCTCGGAAGCGGCGGTGCGCAGGCTGTTCCGCCGCGCGCCTGAGGAGGCGGCCGAGGCGCTGCGTCCTTTCGGGTACTACGCGCCGCGCATCTCGCCCGAACTGGAGCGGGACGGCGAGGACTGGGTGGCCTCCATCGCCATCGAGCCGGGCCGGCCGGTGGTGCTCGCCGAGCTGGACGTGCGCGTCACCGGGGCGGGTGAGGGAAACGCCGCCTTCGAGCGGGTAGTCAGCGGCAGCCCGATGAAGCCGGGCCGCCGGCTCAACCACGCGGAATACGACAATCTGCGCGATTCGTTGCAGCGCGAGGCGCAGACCCTCGGCTATTTCGACGCCGGCTTCGAGGCGCGGCGGCTGGAGGTGGATCCCGAGCGCCACGAAGCCCGCGCGATCCTGCACCTCGAGAGCGGGCCGCGGTACGACTTCGGCCCCGTTCGCATCGAGCAGACGGTTCTCAGGAAGGACATGGTCGGGCGGCTGGTGCCGATGCGCGAGGGCGAGCCCTATGACGCCCGGCAGGTCCTGAAGACGCAGTACAGCCTGACGGACAGCCTCTATTACTCGACTGTGATCGTCGAGCCCGGGCAGCCGGACCCCGAGACCCGGACGGTGCCGGTGCTCGTGACGACCACGCCCGTGAATGCCCAGCGCGTCCGGCTCGGCATCGGCTACGCCACGGATACGCGCCTGCGCGGCAGCATCGGCTGGGAGTTCCGGCGGCTCAACCGGTCGGGCCACACCGCCGGGCTGGAGACCCGGCTCTCCGAGCCGAAGTCGGAGTTCACGGCACGCTACCGGATCCCGCTGGGGAATCCGCTCGAGGAACACCTGCAATTCAACGCGGGCTTCTTCGACGAGACGCTCGGCGATACGACCAGCCGCCGCATGACGGTCGGCGTCGCGCATCGCAAGACGCTGGGCAACTGGACGCGCACGCTGTTCGCGGACGTGATCCGGGAGCAGTCGGACATTCCAAGCGAGCCGACGTTCGAGGACACGCTGGTCGTGCCGGGCATCGCGATGGAAAAACTGGTCGCCGACGACATCCTTTATCCGACGCAGGGTTACCGCCTCAGCAGCGACCTGCGTGGCTCCCACCCCGCGATCGGCTCGACGTCGCGCTTCGTGCGGGCTCACTTCGTCGCCAATCGCGTGCTGTCCCGCGGCGAGGCCTGGCGTTTCTCGCTGCGAAGCGAGCTTGGCGTGGGCCTGGTGGAAGGCTTCGACGAGCTGCCCGCTTCGCAGCGCTTCTTCGCCGGCGGCGACCAGAGCGTGCGCGGCTACGGCTACCAGGAGCTCGGCCCGCAGGACGCGAACGGCAGCTACATCGGCGGGCGCCACCTCCTGTTCGGGAGCGTCGAGGCGGAGCGGCGCATCAGGGGCCGCTTCAGCCTCGCCGCCTTCGTCGACGGCGGCGGCGCCGTGGACGAGTTCCAGGACACCGAGCTGCTGCAGGTCTCCGTAGGCGCCGGACTCCACGTCCGGACCCCGGTGGGGACGCTGCGCTTCGAGGTAGCCCGCGCCGTGACCGAAAGCCGCGCACTGCGGCTGCACCTGACCATCAGGCCGGACCTGTGAAGCGCGCGCTCCTGGCCGGCTCCGGCGTCCTCCTGCTCGCCCTGTGCCTGGCGGGGTTCTGGCTGGCCGGCACCGAATCCGGGTTGCGCTTCGTGCTCGGCAGGCTGCCCCCCGCGGTGCCCGTGTCGGTCGCGCCCGAAGACGTGCAGGGCCGCCTCGTCGGGCCGCTCCGGCTGAGCAATGTCTCGGTGACGACGCCCGGCGTGCAGATCGAGGCCGGGCGAATTGCGGCGGACTGGCGACTCCTGGCGCTGTTCGCCGGACGCCTGCACCTGGATTACGTCGAGGGCGATGCCGTCCGGATACGCCTGACCGCCACGGAAGACGCGGCCCCCGAATCCGACGAGGCCCCCCCCGCCTTGCCGCTGGCGGTCGTCATCGATCGCCTGGCGCTGCATTCGGGCGCGCTGTATCGAGATGGCGAACCGCTGGTCGAGGACGTCGAGCTGGCCCTGTCCGGCGAGGCAGCCGGCCGGCGTCTTGCCCTCGAGCGCCTCGAGCTCACCGCGCGCCAGGGCCGCCTGGCGGGTCACGCGCGGCTGTCGCTGGACCCGGACACCCGGTGGGACGTCGATCTCGACTGGTCCGTCGCGGCCGGCGAGACGCCCCTTTCCGGCCACACGAGGCTGGCGGGCCGACTTGCCGAGCTGTCGGTGGCGCAGGAGCTGAGCGGACTCTGCCACGCGCAGGCCAGCGGCGTGATCACCGGCCTGCCCGGCGAGGACGCGTCGTGGCGCGCCGACCTGCGCCTGGAGCCGCTGGGAGATTCCGGGCCTTGGCCCGCGATGCTGGCCGGGGCGGCGGCGCAGCTCGAGCTCGACGGGCGCCTGGCCGCCAGCCGGGTTGCCGGCCGGCTGCAGATGCCCGCGCTGATCGCCGGCCCGGTTGAGGTGGATGCCCTGGCCGGCTGGCAGGACGGCGTAGCGCGGGTGGAATCGCTGGCCTTGTCTTTGGTCGACGGGGGCAGGCTGGCGGCTTCCGCGCGGTTCGAGCCGGACCCGCGCCGCCTGCAGGCCTTCGTGTCGGGCACCGGTCTCGCGTGGCCCGTCGCCGCGGAGGCGCCGGCGATTCGCGCCCCGGCGATCGAGCTGCGGGTCGACAGCGAGGGGGGGGCCCTGCGGCTGGACCTGGCGGGTAGCCTGCAGCGCGACGGTCTGCCGCCGGCCGATGTGGCGATGCAGGGCCGCTGGGCGGATTCAGCCCTCGCGGTGGAGCAGTTGACGGTGAGGGCCCTGGATGGCGCGCTGGCGGTCGACGGCAGCGGGGAGCTGTCGCTGGCCGACGGCACCGGCCGCTACGGCTTCGACCTCGCTGCCGCCCTGCGCCTCCCCGACCGTCCGCCCGTCGATGTCGTGGTCGCCGGCCGGGGCGACGCCCGGGGTGTGACGCTCGAGCGCATCGACGCGCAGGGCCTGGGCGGCAGCGTGCGCGGCGAGGGCCAGGTCGGATGGGCCGACGATCCCGGCCTCCGGTTCGGGTTGCAGGCGGCCGGGCTGGACCCCGGCGTGCTGGCGCCGCAGTGGCCCGGCGACATCTCCGCAGCGGTCCGGCTGCAGGGCTGGCTCGATACCGGCCTGGAGCTGGAGCTGGCGGCGCTGTCCGGCCACCTCCGCGGGGCACCGCTCCACGGCGGGGCGACGGCAGTGCTCACCGGTAACGAGCTGCGGATCGACCGCGCCGAGCTGACGCTCGCCGAGTCGAGGCTCGAGGCGAGCGGCCTCGTCGGCGAGGCGCTGGACCTGTCGTTCGCGCTGGAGGTGCCGTCGCTGGGCGACGTCCATCCGGACGCGGCCGGGCGCCTGGCGGCGCGCGGTCGGCTCGGCGGCACGCGCGCGGCGCCGCAGCTTGCGCTCGACGCGGACGGCGGCGACCTGCGCTGGGCGGCGGCCGGCCTGAGCGCGGCCACCGTCAGCGCCGAGCTCGACCTGTCGGGCGCGGAGGTCTCGTCGGTCCGCGTGCTCCTGGAAGGATTGAACGCTGCCGGCCTGCAGGACGCTCGGCTCCAGCTGGAGGTCAACGGGACCCCGGCCCGGCATCGCGCGCGGCTCGAGCTGCGCCACGGCGCCCAGCAGCTCGATGCGGAGGCAGCGGGCGCAGCCGGCCCACGCCGCTGGGCGGGCGCGCTGGAGCGCCTCGTGTTCCGGTCCGGGGACGAGCCCGTCTGGACCCTGCGGGAACCCGCGGAGGTGCGCGCATCGGCGACGGAAGGCTCCCTCGCGGGGCTGTGCCTGGACGGCACACTCGGACTGCTGTGCGCGAACGGACGCTGGCGGCAGGGCGCCGCGTGGGAAGGCAATCTCGTTCTCGCCCGACTGGATCTGGAACCGTTGAGCCGCTGGGCGGGCGTAGGGCTGCTCGCCCGCGGCGTCCTCAGCGGCCAGGTCGTGGTGCGGGCCGACGCGGAGGGATTTCGCTCCCTGGGCGGAGGCTTCGGTCTCACCGAGGGCGAGCTGCGGCTGCCGGCCGAGGGAACCCAGCCGCTGGCGACGTGGCGGGTCGGCTCGCTGACGCTCGACGGCGGCCGCGAGGCGGCACGCGTCGGGCTGCGCGTTGACCTTGTCGGCGCCGACCGCTTCGACGGCGGCCTGTCGATCGGCTGGAACGAGACCGATCCCCCGCTCGACGGCACGCTGGATGCCGAGTTCAGCAAGCTGCAGGTCGTCGCCGAGCTGTTTCCCGAGATCGCCGCGCCGCAAGGGCGCGTGGTGGCCGCGCTGCAGGTCGGCGGCACGCTCGGCGAGCCGGCGCTGTCCGGGCGCGCCGAGTGGCTGGATGGTGCAATGGAGCTGCCGCTGCTCGGGCTCGCTCCGAAGGACATTCACGTAGAGGCCACCGCGGCGGGCCGGCAGCTCGAGTTCCAGGCGACCGCACGCTCCGGGGACGGTCGGCTGCGCACGGACGGGCGGTTCGATCTGCAGGCCGAGGGCGTCGTCGGATCCGCCACACTGACGGGCGAGCGCGTGCTGGTCGTCAACGTGCCGGAGGCCTCGCTGCAGGCGAGCCCGGAGCTGCGCTTCGACTACACCGGCAACGCGCTGAACGTCACCGGCGAAGTGGCGCTGCCCGAGGGCCGTATCACCGGTCTCGTGAAGGGCTCGGGCGTGGGGGTGAGCGACGACGAGGTCCTCGTCGGGCGCCAGGAAACCGCCGCGCCCGACGGCGTCGAGGTGACCGCCCGAATCCGCGCGAGCGTGGGGCCGGACGTGACGCTCCGGGTGCTCGGACTGCGGGGGCGTATCGAGGGGCAGGTCGTGGCGACGACGCGGCCGCAGCAGCTGCCTGCGGGGCGCGGCGAAGTGCGCGTCGTGCGCGGCACCTTCGAGGCCTTCGGCCAGAGACTGAACATCGAGACGGGCCGCCTCGTCTACACCGGCGGCCCGCTACAGAATCCCGGCCTGGACATCCGCGCCACCCGGACCATCGAGGAGGTGACCGCCGGGGCGCAGGTGCGTGGCACGCTGCAGGATCCGGAAATTTCGGTGTTCTCCGAACCGCCGCTGCCGCGCGCGGAGGCGCTGTCCTACCTCATGCTCGGCAAAAGCATGGGCGAGCTGGAAGGCGGGGAGCAGGCGTCGCTCAACAGCGCGGCCAACTCGGCGGCGCTGTCGGGCGGCGGTCTCATCGCCCGCTCCGTCGGCGAGCGGCTCGGCTTCGACGAGGTCGGGGTGGGCGAATCCGCCGATGGCGGCTCCGCTGTGGTCGTCGGGAAATACCTCGGCGGCGGCCTGTACGTCAGCTACGGCCTGGGGCTGTTCGACGCGGTCAATACGCTGAAGCTTCGTTATCGCATCAACCGCCGGCTGTCGCTGGAGGCCACCTCGGGCGAGGAGGCCGCGGCGGATCTTTATTACACGTTCGACCGAGACTGACGCGGCGCGTCCAGGACGCTCCGAAGGTCCACCATGCGGATGGCGCCGATGGCCGCCTCCCACGCGCCCTCCGCACACAACCCGCTCATCGCCGCCTGCTCGTAGCCGTCCAGCGCCGCCCGGATGCACGCCTCGCGCACGGCCTCGGCCGCGCGCAGCTCTTCCTGCGGGGGTTCGGTCATCATCCCTCCTTCGTGCGCTCGGGGCCGTAGAAGATCGCCCAGGTCGCGAAGTCCTCGGAAAAGTCGTCGAAGCGATGTTCCTCGCCGGCAGCGACGAAGAGCAGGTCTCCGGGCTCGAACCGGTGCCGCCGTCCTGCGTTCGTGAACCAGCCGGAGCCGGAGATCACGCAGTACAGCTCGTCGCGCGAATGCGGCTGCTGCAGATCCGTGCCCTGGGGCCGGTAGAACTCGACCTCGAGCGGGCCATGCCGGAAGAGCGTCGCATAAGGCTCCGTCCCCAGCGCCGACAGGCCGGCCATCGGCGTGAATCTCATCGCTTCAACCTCCTCGCTATTCTCCGGGCGCGGCCACCGGGCCCCACAGCGCCGACAGGATTACCCATCGGCCATTCCATTTCACCAGATGCAGGTAGTCGACGTACAACGGCGACACCACGCGCACGTCCGCCAGGTCCTGGTACTGGTCCAGGATGGTCACTGTCACGTCCAGGGGTCCGCGCAGCGCGGCCCTGCCCACGCCCTGGGACGCCGCACGCACCATCGCGGCGGCATCCAGATCCTGCACGCGCGGCTCGCCGGTTGCGACGTCGACGGTGACGCGGCGCCTGACGAGCTGCGGGTGCAGCGCCTGCTCCACGCGCTCCGCATCGCCGAGGTACCACCCCTCGATGTAATCGAGCGCCGTCGCCTTGATCGCCTCGTCCTCGGGAGGCCCCGCCGCCGCGGGCGCCGCCGCCAGCACCCACAGCGCAATGGCCGCGAAAGGTCGAATCATGAGTGGCGTCTCCCTGCCGGCGCGAGAGTAGCCTACCGTAACCTCGCGCTCAGGCGGTGTCACTGAGCCGGCGTCGGCGCCGGCGGATTCCCGCTAGACTCAAGTCGATGGAACCGTTGGCAAAATCCCTGCGCAACCGGCTCGACGCGCTGCTCGCACGGGCGGACATCGAGATCGACGGCGAACGGCCGTGGGACATCCGCGTCTACGAGCCACGCTTCTTTCAGCGCGTGTTCGCCGAGGGAACGCTGGGCCTGGGCGAATCCTGGATGGACGGCTGGTGGGACTGCGAAGCCCTCGACGACATGGTCTGCCGCGCCTGGCACGCGAATCTGCCCAGGCACGTCCGTCCGACCCGCGACCTTCCCCGCGTGGCCCTGGCGCGGCTGCACAACCGCCAGGGGCGGCGGCGGGCCTGGGAGGTGGGGCTGCGTCATTACGACATCGGCAACGAGCTTTACCGCTGCATGCTGGACCGGCGGATGATCTACAGCTGCGGCTACTGGAAGTCGGCCGCGGATCTGGATGCCGCCCAGGAGGCCAAGCTGGACCTGGTGTGCAGGAAGCTGCAGCTCGAGCCGGGCATGCGGGTCCTCGACATCGGCTGCGGCTGGGGCGGCGCTGCGACCTGGGCCGCGGAACGCTACGAGGTCAGCGTCGTCGGCGTCACCGTGTCGCGGCGGCAGGCGGCACTCGCCCGCCTCGTCACCGCAAACCTCCCGGTGGAGATCCGGGTCTGCGATTACCGCGACATCAGCGGCCGCTTCGACCGCATCTTCTCCATCGGCATGTTCGAGCACGTCGGCGTGCGCAACTACCCACGGTACTTCGACCTGGTCCGGCGCTGCCTGATCCCGGACGGCCTGTTCCTGCTGCACACGATCGGCAGCAACGAATCGGTAGCCTGCACGGATGCCTGGTTCGAGCGCCACATTTTCCCGAATTCGATGTTGCCGTCGGCGGCACAGATCACAATGGCCGCGGAGGGCCGGCTGGTGATCGAGGACTGGCACAATTTCGGGCAGGACTACGATCCGACGCTCATGGCTTGGCACGATCGCTTCGAGGCCGGCTGGTCTCACCTGGACCACACGCGCTACGACGAGCGCTTCCGCCGCATGTGGCGTTTCTACCTGCTCGCCTCCGCCGGCGGATTTCGCGCCCGCTCGATGCAGCTCTGGCAGATCGTGTTCTCGCCCGATGGCCTGCCCGGCGGCTGGCGCCCCGAGAACATTCGCTAGGCACGAGTACTGCAAAGAGCCGCGCTAGGTCCGCCGGTCGCGTTCCTCGGCGGCGTCCGCTTCCAGGCGGGAGCGACGCAGTTCCCAGAAGACGATCACCATCAACAGGACCGGAAAGCCGCCGAGCCACGCGGTAAGGGACCAGCGCAGGCCTTCGGCCGCGCCACCCACCAGGGACAGTGCGGGGTCCGTGGAGCCCCAGATCGCGCCGCCAAGGGCGCCCAGCAGCGGGATGGCCGTGCTCAGCAGCAGGGTGGCGGCGAGCACTCGAGCGGGCTTGAGCTTGCGGGCGGCCACCGCTGCGCCGTCAGGCGGAGATCAGGCCACGGATGAAGACGGCATCACCGCGTGCCGCGGCCTGCCGCAGGCTCTTGAGCTCCTGGTATTCCTCCGAGCCGTACCAGCGCTCGGCGGCCGCCATCGAGGGGAACTCGATGATGACGGGGAACACCGGCCGCCAGTTGCCTTCCTTCACGTCTACCGGGCCGCCGATCACGACATAGCGGCCGCCGTGCCGCGTCACCGTGGCGGTCACTTTCTCCCGGTAGTCCTGCAGCTTCTCCGGGTCGGTTTCCTCGCGCACGTCGAACAGGCAGTACGCACTCATCGCTCCTCCGTTCGCCCCCGTGGATCACCTTAGCAGGACCCGCACGACGGCCGCCAGAGCCCGGCGGCACGCCCCAAGGGAACCTCTGCACAAGTCCATCCTGGACTGGTGCAGTGACGCATCCGTGCCCCGCTGGGAAGGTCTGCACCTGTGCTGATCTTCCCTAGCCCGGCGGCGTCCACTCGCGCGCCAGGAGCCCGAACAGCAGCGTGTCCTGCACCGCGCCACCGACGCTCCAGCGCTCGCGCAACAGGCCTTCCTCCACGAAACCGAGGCGCTCGATGCAGCGAATCGACGCCGTGTTGCGCGGATCAATGTCCGCCTCCAGCCGCCGCAGGCCGAGGTCGCGAAAGCAGAACGTGGTGAGGATGTTCAGGGCCTCGGACATGTAGCCGCGACCCCAGCACGACTGCGCCAGCGCGAAGCCGATTTCCGCCCGACGATTCTGGCGGTCGAGGTGGAACAGGGTGCACGTGCCGATCGCCACGTCGTCCTCGTGCCGCGCCAGCACCCATTCGTACAGCGTGCCGTTGCGGAACTCGGCGTGAATCTCGGCCAGCAGCCGGCGGGCGGCGGCCGGGGATTCCAGCGGCGTAGTGCTCCAGTACCGCATGACCTCCGGGTCGGAAAAAATGGCGTACAGGCCGTCGAGGTCGCGCCGCGTCGCCCAGCGCAGCACGACCCGCTCGCCGGCGAGCGTCGGCAGCTTCGAGCCGTCGAGCGCGGCGTACGAGGCGCGCCTGGCGGCGCGCCGCTTCTTTACGGGCATGGCGCGTGCAGCCAGTCCAGGTAGCGGCGCACCCCCTCCTCCACGGAAAGGAACTCATCCGTGTAACCCGCCGCGCGCAGCCGGCCGAGATCCGCCTCCGTGAAGCTCTGGTAGCTCCCCCGCAGGTGGTCCGGGAACGGCACGTAGCGGATCTCGCCGCGGCCGTGCCAGCCGACCACTGCCTGGCCCACCTCATTGAACGACCGACTGCGGCCCGTGCCGACGTTGAAGATTCCCGACACGGACGGATGCTCCAGTAACCACAGGTTGACCGCGACGGCGTCCTCCACGTGGATGAAGTCGCGGCGCTGCTCGCCGTCCCCGTAGCCGTCACTGCCGGCGAACAGCCGCACCTCGCCGTCCGCCCTCAGCTGCCGGTCGAAGTGGAAGACGGTGCTCGCCATCGTGCCCTTGTGCTGCTCGCGGGGGCCGTAGACGTTGAAATAACGGAGGCCCGCGACCTGCGCCCGGTCCGGCCGGCGGCGCCGCACGTAGCGGTCGAAGAGCAGCTTGGAATAGCCGTACACGTTCAGCGGGCGCTCGCACTCGGGCGCCTCCCGAAAGCAGCGTCCCCCGCCGTAGACCGCGGCCGAGGAGGCGTACAGGAGCGGCACGGACCCGGACTGGCACCAGTGCAGGACCGCTTTCGAGTACTCGTAGTTGTTGTCGAGCATGTAACGACCGTTCCACTCCGTCGTCGTCGAGCAGGCCCCCTGGTGGAAGACCGCGCGGACCGCGCCGAAATCCTGGTCCGCCCGGATGCGCGCCAGGAAGTCGCCGCGATCCAGCACGTCGGCCAGCTCGCAGTCGACGACGTTGGCGAACTTGTGGCCGTCGGTGAAATCGTCCACGAGCAGCACGTCGTCTTCGCCGCGTTCGTTGAGGCCGCGAATGAGGTTGCTGCCGATGAACCCGGCGCCGCCGGTAACGATGATCACGTGCGCCGTCGCCTATACCGTGTCGTTCGCACCCTGCAATCCGTCGGCGCCGAACCAGCGCTGAAGGGTGGCACGCGCGCGCAGGACCATGTCGTCGGTAACGTGCCGGTTCACGGCAACGAGCGCGGCGGTCAGGATGCCGAGGTCCTCGGTGAAGCCGATCACCGGCAGCCAGTCCGGCACCATGTCGGCAGGCAGCAGCAGGTAGGCCAGTGCGCCCAGGATCACCCGACGCGCGCTCGTCGGCGTGCCGGGCGACCGCAGCGCATAGAACAGCTGCAGTGCCTTTTCGACCACGTCAGCGCCGGCGGCCGTCGCGATGCGCCCGAGCTTGCCGATGAACGTGTCCTGGAGCATGTCAGGGCCTCCGGCGGCACCCGCCGCCCCGGCGAATGGTTTCATGGAATGCGCCGCAAGGGCCAGCGTCAGCCCTGCCGCAAGCGCGCCAGCACGAGGTCGCAACTGGCGTGCAGCTCGTCTGGATCGTCCTCGAACCCCGGCTCCTGGAGCAGCAGCGACACCCGCGCGCGCTGCTCGTCCGAGAGCGCGCGGTAAATCTCGTCCTGCGAGTTGAGCCCATGGCGCGGCAGGAAAAGCTGCGTCGTGAGGGAACGGTAGCCGTCCCGCCTGACGCGCACATTGATGTGCGGCGCGCGCCAGGCGACGTCGCTGATCGGATAGGGGCCGGGGACGACGGTGCGAAACGCAAGGCGGCCGTCGCCGTCGGTGGTGGCGCGGCCCCAACCCCGGAAACCGGCGTCCAGTGGCGCCGGGTTGCCATCCGCGGGATGGTGATAGCGTCCCCAGGTGTTGGCCTGCCAGATGATGACCAGCGCGCCGGCGACGGGGTGCGCGTCGTCGCCGAAGACCCTGCCGCGCAGGTTCAGGATCTCGCCCAGGGCGGAGGGATCGGCGACCTGGGTGGGGTCAGCGCCCACCTCGTCTGCCGCCGGCGAGGGAAAAAAAGGGCCTTCCGGCAGTTGCGGAGTGGGCCCGAGCAAGGCAGTGGCGGCGTGCAGTCGTTCGAGCGTGGCGAACGCCGCCAGGGCGAGTCCGATTCGCAACAGCTTGCGCCGCGTGAGCTTGATTGTCCCTCCGGGCGGCAGGGATCCGCTAAGGCTGCGCCGATGCTAGCGCGATTCAACGCTCCCATGCGATACGGTTCCGGCCCTCCGACTTGGCCCGGTACAGGGCGCGGTCGGCACGCGCCACGAGCGCTTCCTGCGTGTCCTCCAGCGTCGCGTCGGCGGCCGCCACGCCGACGCTGACCGTCACCAGTCGCTTGCCGTCTCCCGACGGTATCTGCAGCGCCTCGATGTCGCGGCGCATGTCCTCGGCCAGCTTGCGCGCGGCCGACAGGTCCGTGGCGGGGAGCAGCACCGCGAACTCCTCGCCGCCGTAACGCGCCACCAGGTCGCCTGCCCGGCACGAGCTCGCCGCCAGCGTTGTGGCCACGCGCTGCAGGCATCCGTCCCCCGCCTGGTGGCCGAGCAGGTCGTTGAACTGCTTGAAGCGATCCACGTCCACGATCGCGACCGCGAGCGTCGAACCGCTGCGGCGCGCGCGCCGCCACTCCGCCTCCAATGCTTCGTCGAAGGCGCGTCGGTTGGCCAGGCCGGTCAGCGGATCCGTCCGCGACAGCTCGGCCAGGCGCTTTTCCAGCTCGCGCTGCCTGGTGCGTCGAATCAGAAGCTCCGCTTGCCCTCCAGCAGGAGCTGCACCTCATCGATGTCGTCGTCGCCATCCAGCGGAAAGGCAAGGTCGATGTGAATCATCTTGCCGAGGCTCGAGCGCGTGCTGTTCAGGCGCAGCCCGATGCCGACGTCGCGCAGCCAGCCCCGGCTGTCGATGCCCTGGGGATTGTCGCCCCAGGTTCGTCCGGCGTCGAAAAAGGCCGCGGCCCCGACGCGGAACAGGCGGAACAGGTAGTAATCGGTGAAGCGGCGCTGCTCGACGGTAAACAGTGCGCGGGACGTGCCGCGCTGGTAACGCAGCGGGTAGCCGCGCAGGCCGTTGTCCCCACCGATGTCGATCACGTTGTCCACGTCCAGGTCTTCGGACACGTCGCCGCCGAGCGCCATGAAGAACAGGTGCTTTTCCGACTGCCGCAGGTAGAAGCGGGCTGACCCCCCGAGCAGGGCGTTTGCCAGGTCGCCCGACTCCAGCCGCCCCGCGGTCCAGCCCGACAGCAACAGCAGCTTCGAGGCGGGATTGCCGAATCCCCGGCCGACCTCGCCGGAGAACACGAGAGCGCTGCGGTCGGCACCGAACGCCGGATCGGACCAGCCCAGCCGCAGGGTGAGCTGCGTGCCCAGGGCGAAGTCCTCGGTCTGCCGGATCTGGTCGAGGTTCTCGCCCTTCCAGTAGTGATCCTGGACGAGCTGGAAGCCGAGGAAGGGGTAGATCAGCTTGCGGTCCTCGGGGATCACGAGCGGCTCCGGCTCTCCCGGTGCCGGCTCGAAGCTGTGCTCGTCGCGGACGATGCCGGCGAACCAGCGCCGCGCCCAGCCGTCCCGCAATCCGGCGGACCAGCCATAGTGCGCCTCGAGGTAGTCGATGTCGTGGCGAAAGCGCGCGATCTCGTCACCCTCCTCGTACACCGGGTCCTCGCGGAGCTCGTCCGCGAAGCCGGCACCCGCGGCGCGGCGCGTGTCCAGCGCGTAGAAGGGGTGCTCAAGGTTGAGGGCGCGCGCGTGCCCATCGCTGTTGTTCGCCCAGCTCAGCCCGAGCGCGAGCCAGGACGCGCCGAGGTGCTTGTCCGAATACTGGAAAAAGGTCGAGTCGCGCTCCTCGTCGGTGCTTCTGCCGACGGAAAGTCCCCCGCCCCGGCCGAGAAAGTTTTGCTCTTCCAGCTCGACGCTCGCGCGGTTCTTGCCACCGCTGCGGGAGAACGACAGGCCGGGCTTCAGCGTCCAGACGTCGCGCGTGAACACCCGCACGTCCACCCGGCCATCGACATAGGAAACCGGCGCGATTTCTGCTTCGTACAGATAGCTGTTGCTGCGCAGGATCCGCTCGGACTCGTTCAGCAGCCGGCGGCGGTACGGATCGCCCGACTCGAACAGGAGCTGCGCCCGGATGGTCGACGGCCGCGTGCGGATGTGGATGCGGTTGGCGAAGCGAAACAGCGCGTTGTCTTCCTTCGGATTCTCCAGGTCGAAGATGTTCTGGTTGTCGATGATGATCCGGCCGATGACGGCGTTTGACTCCTCCAGCACCCGGTCGGGCGGAACGAGCGGGACGATTTCGTCCGCCGCGACGGAGAATGCGAGCAGCAGTGCCGCGACGGCCGGCCCCCGCGGCGCAGGTCCGATGCGGCGTACCGATGAGCGGACGATGGCCATCCTGACGATGCTGTCGGAGGCGTCGGGCGGCCGCAAGACGGGGCAGTCAGCCCGCGGCAGATAGGGTTCCTCTATCGAATTGACAGGAAGAATTCATTTCACTGATGACCTTTCTACTCTTAAGCTGGGAGCCGTCGAAAACGAGGCTGCGGTATGTCAAAGACACTCAGTTTTGCTGCGATACACTTCACCATCGCGTTCTCGGTCGGCTACGCCTTTACCGGCAGCGCCATGGCGGGTGGGGCAATCGCCCTGATCGAGCCCGCACTGAATACCTTGGCCTTCTTCTTTCACGAGAGGGCCTGGAACCGGTTCCTGGCGCGGCACCGGGTCCCGCTACACGCCGCCGCCTGACAGCCACGAGGAAACTCCCGTGAACATCGACATCGGAATCGCGAAAGACGACCGGAAGGCCATCGCCGACGGGCTCTCGGGCCTGCTCGCCGACACGTACACGCTGTACCTCAAGACCCACAATTACCACTGGAACGTGACCGGGCCCATGTTCAACACGCTGCACGCGATGTTCATGACCCAGTACACCGAGATGGCCGCGGCAGTGGACGAAATCGCTGAGCGCATACGGGCCCTCGGCTTCCCTGCCCCCGGCTCATACAAGGCCTATGCCAGGCTGGCGAAAGTCGAGGAAGAAGAAGACGTTCCGGATGCGGAAGAAATGATCCGCCGCCTGGTGACGGGCCAGGAACAGGTCGTACGGACCGCGCGGGAGGTGTTCCCGGCGGTCGAGTCGGCGGGCGACGAAGCCTCGGCCGATCTCCTGACCCAGCGCCTGCAGCTGCACGAGAAGAATGCGTGGATGCTGCGGAGCCTCCTCGAGTAGGTTGGCCGCCGCGCCGCGGGCGTGAGGCGGGCAGCGGCGTCAGGCGCAGGGCGTCCGTAGCGGCCACGATTTATCGCGCCGTGGCGGGCTGGTACACCGGTGTCCGTGAATCCTGGCCAGGGAGGCCGTCGTGGACACCCGCACTCCGCTTGCCGTTTGCCGAACGCTGGAAATCTTTCTCGGCTGGACGTGGATCGCCGCCTTTATCATCGGCGCAGAACTGTTTACCGCGGCACTGCTCGGTCGACGGCCGTGGCTGGACTTCGGCATCGTGTTCACAGTCGGCGTGGCCGCCGCCTGGCTTTGCAGCCGCTCGGCCGCCCGGGGCGACCGGATCGCAGCAGGCGCGCGACCGGGCACGCCCGTAGCTGCGCCGGCGTCCTGACGCCGCTCGTCAGGGCATCCAGGTCCGGCAGGTCTTCTTGTACTGCTGCACGATCGCAATGGTGACGGGCAGGTCGTCCTTGAACTCCGAACCGACGATCTGCTTCATCATGCCTTCGGCGTTCGGCATCTTGTCGAGGCACTGATCGAACGCCGCGTTCACGGCGGCCTCGGGCGTCAGGTCATAGGTGATGGAAAGAATGTGCAGCGCGTGGTCGATCACCAGCGCATCCATCGTGTTGATGCTGCCATTCAGGTACTGCACCGATTTGAGCAGCGCATCCTGCGGGTCCGCCTGGTACGCAGAGCGCAGCTTGCCCAGCGTCAGGGAATCCGCCTGGGCGATGCCGCCGGCGAGCAACCATGCGGCGGCCGCGGCCGCCACCTTCACGACCATCCCGTTCATTTTCGATTGTTCACTCCCATCGCAAACACCCGCTACGCGAGCGCGATCAAAACACCTGTCGCTGTGCCGGCTCCATGACGGGGGTCACAGTCCGGCCAACGCTTCTACCGTTCGCGATCCACTCCCGACTGCGCGATTCTGCGTACTGCTGTAGCGGGTGCAAGCCCGCAGTGGCATCCGGGCATATCCGTAGTCGCGGCCGCAGGCGCGAAATGCTTGAGTTTCCCGGCTGCGGCGGCCGCTCAGGGCCCGCGACCGGCAGGGAATCCCCCTGCTTCCCGGCCGGCAACCCGGCTGCTCACGCGCGTCACTTTTTGACCTGCCGCCGGCCGGCGGGCCGGGACCGCGCCGCGGCGGACTGGCAAAGGTTCCTCCGGCCGGCTTATATACAGGCACGTCCGGGCCCCCGGCACCCGGGCAACCACCCACCGCGAGGGCGCGACGATGACTACCCGGACTTTCCTGCTTGCGATCACGCTGCTCGGCCTGGCGCTTGCCTCGGGCGCCGCCGTTGCCGGAACTGACAGCGGTTTTTACGTCGGCGGCGGCATCGGCCGCGCCACCGTGGAAGACGACGTTCCGGACCCGGACGACGAGGGAGACTTCGGCCTCGACGGCGACGACAACGCCTGGAAAGTCATCGCCGGGTACAACTTCGGCCTGGTGCCGCTCGTGGATCTCGCCGTCGAGGGTGGGTACGTCAACCTGGGCGAGGCCGACGACGATATTGGCGGCACGAATGTCAGCATCGAGATCGACGGCTGGGACCTGTTCGGCCTCGTCGGCCTGAACTTCGGCCCGTTCGGCGTCTTCGCCAAGGCGGGCGTCGTATCCTGGGACGCCGAGGCGAACTTCGGCGGGTTCTCGGTCGACGACGACGGCACCGACCCCGCCTACGGCGCCGGCGCGCGGTTCCAGCTCGGCTCGTTCCAGATCCGTGGCGAGTTCGAGCAGTTCGACGTCAGCGACGTGGACGACGTCTACCTGCTCTCGGTCAGCGCGCTCTACACCTTCTGAGGCGCTCGCGCCACGGTTCGGCGCCACCCGCCGCGGAGCCCGCTCCGCTGATCCCGCGCGGCGCGGGCTCGTGCTGCCGCTGGCTCGATTCTTGATTGCGCTCAGGCCGCGCCGCGGTCGGCGCGGTCGAGGTGTGTCCGGTGAATGGCGGAATCCCCTGCAGCCTGTCGGCGGCCATGGGCGCGTGGCTCGTACTCGCGGCCCCCATGCCCGTGGACGCGGCCCCGGAGCCATTCGACCGAGCCCGGCTGGATGCGACGGCGGAAGCCCTGTCGAAGAAGCCCCACGAGTCGCGCGGCATGAAGGCGCTGCAGGCGCTGGGCGACCTCAGCTACGACCAGTACCGCGATATACGCTTTCGCACCGAGGCCGGGATCTGGCGCGGCGAGAACCGGGGTTTCACCCTGGACCTGCTGCATCCCGGTTTCCTCTTCAAGACGCCCGTCCAGATCAACGTCGTAAGCGACGGCATGGCGCACGAGTTGCCGTTTACCACCGACGTCTTCGACTACGGCCCGCTGGTCGAGCGTCCCGAGCGAGCGGGCGACCTGGCGTGGTCGGGGTTCAGGGTCCGCACCCACCTGAACCGCAAGGACGTGCTCGACGAATTTCTGGTGTTTCAGGCCGCCACCTACTTCCGCGCCATCGGGCGAGGCCAGGTTTATGGCCTGTCCGGCCGCGGGCTGGCGGTGAAGACGGCCGATCCCGAAGGCGAGGAGTTTCCGCAGTTCACCCGCTTCTGGATCGAGCGGCCCGAAGTCGGCGCGACGCGCCTGGTCGTGCACGCACTGCTCGAGAGCCGCTCGCTGACCGGTGCCTACACGTTCATCGTGGAGCCGGCCGACGAAATGCTCATGACCGTCAACGTCACTCTCTACCCGCGCGTTCCGCTCGAAAAGTTCGGCCTCGCGCCGCTCAATTCGATGTTTCTTTTCGACGAGACGAATCGCGAGCGGTTCGACGACTTCCGCTCGGCCGTCCATGACTCCGACGGCCTGCAGATGATCTCCGGCCGGGGCGAGCACATCTTTCGTCCGCTCGCCAATCCTGCCGAGCTGCAGGTCTCCGCATTCCCCGACCACACCCCGAAGGGCTTCGGCCTGATGCAGCGGAGTCGCGACTTCGAGGACTACCACGACGCGGAGGCGCGCTATGAACTGCGGCCGAGCGCGTGGGTGGAACCGGCGGGCGACTGGGGCAAGGGTTACGTACAGCTCGTCGAAATCCCGACCGTGTGGGAAACGAGCGACAACATCGTCGCCTTCTGGCAGCCCGCGCGGGCGTGGACGGCCGGCAAGGCCTACCCCTACTCCTACCGTGTGCGCTGGGGCGGGAATCCACCGGGCGACGCGGGCGTGGCACGGGTGGCAGCGACCCGGATCGGCGCCGTGGGGCACGAGGGCCAGCTGCTGTTCGTCCTCGACTTCAAGCCGCCCGGCCCGCTGCCGAAGCGCCTCGACATTCGCGTCAATGCCTCGCGCGGCAAGGTCGGTGCGATCGGCGGGCAGCACGTCGGGCCCACCGGCCAGTACCGCGTCAGCTTCCGCTTCGATCCCGAGAACAACGACCTGTCCGAGCTGAGGCTCATCGTCTCCGCCGACGGCGAACCGTGGAGCGAGACCTGGCTCTACCGGTACACGACCCCATGAGCGCTCCCGCCCGCCGCCACGATCCGGGGCAGCACGTCGCTCCCGTGCCGACCGAGGCGCCGCTCGCGATGCCCGTTCAGGACCTCACCCGGTGGCGCGGCAAGGGTGCCGGCCGCTCCACTCCCACCGTATGGCTGGCACGCCTCATCACGTTCGGCGGCGCGCTGCTGCTGACCGCCGCGGGCGCCCACGAGATGTCGCGCGTGGTCGGCGACGCGGAGGCGACGCCGCTGCAGGGCGTGCTGCTCGCGCTGTTTGCCATTTCGTTCGGCTGGATCGCCCTGTCGGCGAGCGGCGCCGTCGCCGGGCTGCTGTTGCGCGGCCCGCGCCCGCGGGCCGCCGCCGACGCCCCGATCACCGGTCGCACCGCGCTGGTCATGCCGGTCTACAACGAGGACCCGGCGCGCTCCTTCGCCTCGCTGCGCGCGATGGCGGAGGACCTGGCCGATGCAGGCTACGGCGAAAGCTTCGAGATTTTCGTGCTCTCGGATACGAACGATCCCGATGCATGGGTCGTCGAAACGGCGGCATACGGCAGCCTGCGGCGGGCCCTCGCAGGCCGCGTCAACGCCTGGTACAGGCGGCGGCACGACAACCGTGGGAAGAAGGCGGGCAACATCGCCGATTTCGTGCGCCGCTGGGGCGCCCGCTACGACTTCATGGTCGTGCTGGACGCCGACAGCCTCATGGCGACCGAGACGCTGGTTGCCCTCGCGCGAGAAATGGAGGCCGATCCGAAGCTGGGGATCCTGCAGACCGTCCCGGTGCTCGCCGGGGGCACGGGGCTGTTCGCCCGGCTGCAGCAGTTCGCCGGACGGCTCTACGGCCCCATCGTGGCGCGTGGCGTCGCCGCCTGGCAGGGCGACGACGGCAATTACTGGGGTCACAATGCGATCATCCGCGTGCGGGCGTTCGCTGCCGCCTGCGGCCTGCCCGAGCTGTCGGGCCGCCGGCCCTTCGGCGGACCCGTCATGTCGCACGACTTCGTGGAGGCGGCGCTCATCCGGCGCGCCGGCTGGTCGGTGCGGATGCTGCCGGACCTCGGCGGCTCGTGGGAAGAATGCCCGCCGTCGCTGCTGGATGCCGGCGCGCGCGACCGGCGCTGGGCGCAGGGCAATCTGCAGCACGTCAAGATCGTGCCGGCCGCGGGATTGACGGCGACCAGCCGCGTCCACCTCGTGATGGGCATCATGAGCTATCTCGCGTCGCCGCTCTGGCTCGCGCTGATCGTGGTAGGCCTGGTGCTCACGCTGCAGGCGGCATTCATTCGCCCGGAGTATTTCAGCGAGGCCTTCCAGATCTTTCCGAGATGGCCGCGGTTCGACATCGAGCGGATGATCCGCCTGTTCCTGGTCACGCTGGGCGTGCTGCTGCTGCCGCGCGCGCTCGGACTCCTGCGCGGCTGGCTCGACCGCCGCGTGCGCCGACCGGTCGGGATCTTCCGGCTCGGCGCGGGCGCAGTCGTCGAGTTGATCGTCTCGGCGCTGTACGCCCCGATCTGGATGATGATGCAGACGCGCCAGATCTGGGAGATCGTCCGCAGCAGCCATTCGGACTGGTCGACGCAGCAGCGCGGGCAGGCGCGACTGCAGGTGCGCGAGGTCTTGCGCCGGCACTGGCTGCAGACGCTCGCCGGCCTCGCCGCAGCGGCCGTGCTGTGGGTGCTGTCCCGCGATCTGCTGGCCTGGATGTCCCCTACCCTGCTCGGCCTGGGCCTGGCGATCCCGCTGTCGCTGGCGAGCGGTTCCGCCGCCGTCGGCCTGGCGCTTCGCCGGGCCGGGTTGCTGGTCATTCCGGAGGAAGTCGAGGTTCCGCACGTCATGCGCCGGCGCGACGAGATCGAGGCCGGGCTGCGCCAGGAGCTCGAGGGACTGGACCTGCAAACCCTCATCACCGACGAGGCGGCCAGCGAGCGGCACTTCGAGGCCGTGCTGCGCTGGCGCCACAGGCGCGGCAGCCCCGATCCGGCGCGGCTGACCGCGCGGATGAAGCTGGCCGAGGCGAACGACGTTGCGGAGGCCCTGGACTGGCTTGACCGCCGGGAGCGCATGGAGGTGTTGAGCGAACGCGACCTCTTCCAGCGCCTCAGATTGACAGCCAGGCGACCAGCACGCCGACCAGTACCACGAGGAAGCCCGTAACCCGCCAGGCGAGCAGGCCCCGCTCGCCGCGCCGGAGCGCCTCCGCCCAGGCGGCAGCGGGAAAGAGCGCCGGCAGCTCAGCCTGCAGGGCGTCCCGCAGCCGTGCCAGCCGCGCGCAACCGCGCAGCAGATGTGCGCACCCGAGCGCCAGCCAGCGTGCCGCCGGCAGCACGACATCCCCCGGCGGGATGGCGGGCAGACGCCAGCGCCGTGGCAAGCGCATCGCCGCCAGCGCGATGGCGACCAGCAACGGCCAGGAGCCGGCACCCGCGGCCACGGCGGCCGCCCGTCGCAGCGCCCCGCCGACGGCCATCCAGGGCGTATGGGCCGCAGGGGGAAGCGTTGGGGATAACCGAGACGCCGGTTGGAAAACGGCGCATACGCCCCCACATCATTGCGCTGGTTCGTCTCCACCCCCGCCCCATGGCCCAGGTCCCCGTTCCCGCCGCCGCCGGACTCGCCGGCGCCCCCGAGCCGCCCCGAACGTTTCTGGGCGTGTTTCGCTACAGCCGCCGCGCCGTCGAGCTCGTCTGGACGACCAGCCGGCGGCTGACCGCGGCGCTCGCCCTGCTCACGGTCCTGGCCGGCGTGCTGCCGGCCGTCATGGCCTGGGTCGGTGCGCTGATCATCGACGCCGTGGTCGCGGCGGCCCGCACGCAGCAGGAAACCGGCGCAGCGCAACTGTCCGGCGTGTTCGGCCTGGTGGCGCTCGAGGGCGGGGTCGTCGCGGCGCTCGCCGGCGCGCAGCGCGGCATTTCGCTGTGCCAGTCGCTGCTCCGCGCGCAGCTCGGGCAGCGGGTCAACGTCATGATCCTGGAAAAGGCGCTGACGCTCGACCTGACGCACTTCGAGGATTCGGAGTTCTACGACAAGCTCACGCGCGCGCGGCGCGAGGCGTCGAGCCGCCCCCTGTCGCTGGTCATGCGCACGTTTGGCCTCGCGCAGAACGGCATTTCGCTGACCAGCTACGGCCTGCTTCTGGTGCAGTTCTCACCCTGGGCCGTCGCCGTGCTCGTGCTGGCGGGCCTGCCGTCGTTCCTCGCCGAGGCTAAATTCGCCGGCAACGCGTTCCGGCTGTTTCGCTGGCGCTCACCCGAAACGAGGATGCAGAACTACCTGGAAACCGTGCTCGCCCGCGAGGACCACGCTAAGGAGGTCAAGCTGTTCGGCCTCGGGCCGCTGTTGCTCGAGCGCTACCGGGACATCTTCCGCCGGCTGTACCGGGAGGACCGCAACCTGACGATCCGCCGCGACAGCTGGGGCTTCATGCTCGGCCTCATCGGCACGGGCGCGCTGTATGGCGCCTATGCATGGATCGTCGTGGCCACGGTGACGGCGCGCATCACGCTGGGGCAAATGACGATGTACATGATGCTGTTCCGGCAGGGCCAGTCCGCCGTGTCTGCGAGCCTATCTGCCATCGGCGGCATGTACGAGGACAATCTCTACCTGTCCACGCTCTACGAGTACCTGGAGACGCCGGTCGATCCGGCCCCCGGGCGGGAAAGGTACGGCCCCGACCCGCAGGACGGCGTGCGCTTCGAGCGCGTGAGCTTCACCTACCCGGGTGCCGAGGCGCCCACGCTCATCGACGTCGACCTGCACATCCGCCCCGGCGAGTCGCTGGCCCTGGTGGGCGAGAACGGCTCAGGCAAGACGACGCTCATCAAGCTGCTGACGCGCCTGTACTCGCCCGATACCGGCCGCATCCTGCTCGACGGGCGCGACCTCCGGGCATGGGACGAGGCCACGCTCCGCCAGCGCATCGGGGTCATCTTCCAGGACTTCGCGCGCTACCAGCTGATGGTCGGCGAGAACGTCGGCGCCGGCGACGTGCGCTACTTCGAGGACGAGGCGCGCTGGCGCGAGGCCAGTGAAAAAGGCATGGCGGCACCGTTCATCGACACGATGCCGGCCGGCTTCCGCACGCAGCTCGGCAAGTGGTTCAAGGAAGGCCGGGAGCTTTCCGGCGGCCAGTGGCAGAAGATTGCGCTCTCGCGGGCCTTCATGCGCTCCGCCGCCGATATCCTCGTGCTCGACGAGCCGACCGCGGCGATGGACGCGGCCGCCGAGGCGACGATCTTCGAGCACTTCCGCGCGCTCACGCGCAGCCGGATCGCCATCCTCATCTCGCACCGCTTCTCGACCGTCCGGATGGCGGACCAGATCGTCGTCATCCAGGGCGGGCGCATCGTCGAGCGGGGCAGCCACGAGGAGCTGATGGCGCTCGACGGCCATTATGCAAACCTCTTCTCGCTGCAGGCGGCGGGCTACCGCTGACACGGCCAAGCCCGCATTTCTCACCGGTCCACGGCTGCGGACGCGGAGCTCGGGAAAATCCTGCGTTGCGCTCGGTCCGGGTGCTCGACGTACTGTCGAGTACGCCTGCGCGCCCGGACGGTCGCGCGCCTTGTCTTTTCCCGAGCTCCGCGCCCTCGCTTCGCGCCCCGGTGAGAAATGCGGGCTAGGAGAAGACGAGGTTGCGACCGGCGTCTTTTGCGCCATACAGCTTCCGGTCCGCATCGCTGAGAAGGCGCTTGCGGGTCAGCCCCGGCGCCATCTCCGCGAGCCCGCCGCTCAGGGAGACGCGCACGCCCGCCGCGACCGTCGCCCAGTCCGCGTTCTGCACCGCCCGGCGGAGATCCTCGCAGATCAGCGCGGCGGCGCGGAGGTCGGTCTCGGGAAAGCAGAGCAGGAACTCCTCGCCGCCGTAGCGGGCCACCATGTCCGTCTCGCGGCAGCGTCGCGTGAGGATCGTCGCTACCTCCTTCAGCACGCGGTCCCCCGCCTCGTGGGAAAACGTGTCGTTGACGCTCTTGAAATGGTCCAGGTCGACGAGCGCGATGGAAAATCCGCGCCCGTAGCGCTCGAATTCCTCGATGCGCTGCTCGAGGTAGTCGTCCGCGTAGCGCCGGTTGAAAAGGCCCGTCAGCTGGTCCTCCGTCGCCAGCCGCTCCAGCTCGCGCGTCTTGTCCTGGAGCCGGTGGGTGCGCTCCTCGACGATGGCCTCGAGCTGGGTGCGCATGCGGGCGAACTGCGCCAGCGCCAGCATTCCCAGCGCCATGACGGACAGCAGCAGGGCCACGACCTCCGCTTCCATGCGGTTGAACACGATCGCCACCAGCACGCCGGCGAGGCCGGAGCCGGATTCGACGAGAAATGCGAAGAAGTTCAGTGGCTCACCTACCTGGCCGTCGCGCAGGCGGATGTACACCGCCATGCCGAGGTCGTTTACCACCTGCATCGCGAGGATCAGGACGCCGAGCAGCGCGATGCTACGGCCGTCGAGCTCCCGCAGCGGCAGCGGCCCGCCGAGGAAGACGTACATGAAGCCGCATGCGAGGATCATCAGCGCCATCAGGCCGAAATTGTTCAGCGCGGCCATCAGCACGTCGGGGAAGGGCACGCCCGTGCGGAGGCGCCGCCACGGGAAGAGCAGGGACGCAAGACCGTTGATCCACGCGGCATCCACGGGCCCCAGGACCAGGATGCTTGCGACCTGCGCCACGCGATCGAACGAGACGTAGCCGACCTTCGGGTGCTGATAGCCCATCTCGATGGTGAACAGGCCGAACAGCAGGAAGAAGGCGAGCACGCCACCGTGCCGCCCCCCCGGCGGGGCGCCCCCGTACGCGAGCGCGATGGCGACGGCCGCGACCCCGACGAGAAAGAGAGCCAGCGAGTAGGCGAACATCGGACGACGCAAGGTCGCAAGGGCCGCTGACGACGCGCTCATCCTCCGCCCGCTCATCCGCATGGTTCAGCCTATCGGTACCAGGAATCCTGCCGAGCTTCGATCGAGAGACCGGGTCGGCCGCCGCAGTGTACGGTTCAGGGGCGGCACAGGTACAGCAGCACGCCGCGGTCGGGCGTGCGGGCGCCAGCGTTGGCGCGAAGCTTGCTTCACTCAACACACCTGCATTAGCTGCCGGACGCGTCCGGCCCGTCCACCCGATGCCACTCGAGCTACCCGACAGCACGCTGGCGCTGCTGCGCGAGGGATATACCTGGATCCAGGGCCAGTGCGAGCGCCATGGCTCCGACGTGTTTCGCGCCCGCCTCGCGGGGCGCGAGGTCATCTGCATGCGTGGCGCCGAGGCCGCGCGCCTGTTCTACGATCCTGCCCGCTTTCAACGTGCGGGTGCGGCCCCGAAGCGCATCCAGAAGTCGCTCTTCGGCGAGCGCGGCGTGCAGACGCTCGACGGGCAGGCTCACGCGCACCGCAAGGCCATGTTCATGTCGCTCATGACGCCCGAGGGCATCGATCACCTGGTCAATCTGCACGAGCGCAACTGGCACGCCGCCATCACGGACTGGGAAACGCGCGAGCAGGTCGTCCTGTCCGACGAGGCACAGGAGATCCTCTGCAAGGCGGTGTGCGCCTGGGCGGGCGTGCCGCTCGACGCCGCCGAGGCGCGGGAGCGCGCCACCCAGCTCGGGCACATGGTGGACGCCTTCGGCGCGCTCGGTCCGCGCCACTGGCGCGGCCGCATGGCGCGCAAGCGGACGGAAGCCTGGATAGAGGACTTCGTCCATGCGGTGCGGAGCGGCGAACTGCCGGTCGCGGAGCTGCCGGGCGGCATCGTCGCCCTCCACCGGGGGCCGGATGGCCGCCTGCTGGAGCCGCGCGTTGCGGCCGTCGAGATCCTCAACCTGCTGCGCCCGACGGTGGCCATCGCGACCTACGTGGCGTTTGCGGCGCTGGCGCTGCACGAGTTCCCGGGGGTCCGCCGGCGCCTGCCGTCGGGCAACGGCAAGTACCTGCGCTGGTTCGTGCAGGAGGTGCGCCGCTACTACCCGTTCGGCCCCTTCCTGGGTGCGCGCGTGCGGCAGGCCTTCGAATGGCGCGGGCACGAGTTCAGCGAGGGACTGCTCGTGCTGCTCGACATCTACGGCACGAACCACGACGCGCGCCTGTGGCCGGATCCGGACGCCTTTCGTCCCGAGCGGTTTCGCGACCGGCAGGGCGGCGCCTACGACTGCATACCGCAGGGTGGCGGCGAGCACTATGCCGGGCATCGCTGTGCCGGCGAGTGGCTCACGATCGCGCTGCTGGGATCCGCCGTCCGGCAGCTTACGGGGGCGATGAGCTACCAGGTACCGGAGCAGCGGCTGGCATACAGCCTGCGACGCATGCCGACGCGGCCGCCGAGCGGGTTCGTCATTACCAACGTGCGGGCCACGCGACGGCCGGCGGCCCGCTCGATCGCCGCGCGCTGAACCGCGGCCCCGGGGCGCGGCCGCTCAGGGCCCGGATCCGGGCTCCGCGTCGATCAGCTCGAGCTCCCCCAGCTCGACATAGCCGCCGAGGTAATCGACGCGCTCCTCGATTCGCCGTTGCACCTGCTCGTGCCAGATGAAGCCGTGCTCGGCGAAGCCCGGACCCCGCGCCTCCATGGTGAGAAGGTGGCCGATGCGCAGCGCCGGATGGCGCGTGAGCGAGGCACGCAGCAGGCGCTGGTCGCGGGCGATGAGCCGGCGCAGCACCCGCCGGTCGCCGTACTCACGCTGGAGCCCGGCGAACAGCGCGGCTGCCTCGTTCGCGAGCGCCCGGCTCAGCGCGTCGCAGGCCGCGTCGCGCGCCTCCATCAGGGGCGCGTGACCGCGCTCCGCGGCGAGCCGGAACCACGCGCACGCGCGCACCGGATCCTGTGGAGCGCCCTCGCCGGTGTGGTGCATGTAGCCCACCATGTACTGCGCGTGCTTGTCGCCTCGCCAGACCAGACCGCGCATCGCGACCCGGTAGGCTTGCGCAAAATGACGGCGCTGCAGATGGACATCGAACAGCGCCTGCGTGCGCCGGTAGGCGTCGTCGTCCTGGTAGCCCGGGAAGGCCGGCGGGTCGGGATCGGGGGCTTCGCCTGCGGCGATCGTCGGGTGTGCCAGGAACAGCGCCAGCGCCGCCAGGCACGCCAGTCGGCGCCCCGGCTGCACGGGCAGCCCTGCTCTGCATTCCCGCACACGTCCCTCCGCCGGTGGCAGTCAGGGGCGACAATTAACGCGCCGTGCTGGCGCGGGCAAGGCGAATATTGCAGTGTTTGCGCCGGAAATGGCCGCCCGGGCAGGGCCGGGCGGCCGCCGGGTCAGCGCTGGTACTGAACCGTGAGGGCGAGGAATCCCATATCGGGGAACGTCGTGTCCACCTGCATGATCAGGGTGTCGTCGGGAGTACCGCCTTCCGACGTCAGGATGGCGAGTCCGCTGAACGCCTGGCCGTTCAGGTTTTCCTGTTCTCCCACGCAGCTTTCCAGCTCGAAGCTTACGCCGTACACGGCGTAGCGCGAGTCGAGCACCGCGACGCTGCCGTTGCCGACGCAGCCCGAGTCCGCCGCCTGGATGAACACGTCACCCTGGCTGTCGATCGCGAGGGATTCATTGCCGACGGTGTACGTGCCGGCGATGATGGCGAGCGACGAGGGGCGCTCGTAGTCCTCGTCATAGACGAGCGACACGCTGCCGGTGAAGGAGTCGCCCAGGTTGCCGGTAGAGGTGAAGTTGCCACTGATCGAGGCACGCTCCTGCACCGTGCCCGAGAGTACCGTGTCGCCGAACTCGCTGCCGCCGGCCGTCGTGGTATCGGGCGGCAGTACCCAGCTGCCGGTGCCGGCAAGGGTGCTGCCGGTGACCGTCAGGTCGCCGAACACCTGCGGGCCGTCGAGCCCGATGAAGCGAAACTCCCCGGTCTCGGTCACGATGCCGACGACCGGGACGGTGTCGCCACCGTCGAAGGTCATGTTGCCGCCCCACAGGCCGCCCGGCGAGTCGTTCGCGGGTGGCGGGGGAGGTGGTGGTGGTGCAACGCTGCCGCCGCCGCCGCCGCCGCCGCCACCGCAGGCTGCAAGCACGACTGCCGCGCCCGCGATCCATAGCATCCTGGCCATTACCGTGTCCCCTGCGGAATCGTGGCCCGCGTTGTAGCACGCGCGCGCACGTGAATCTGTGTGCCAGGTCACGCCGCGAAAGCGGCGCGTGGTGCACCGCCCTGCCATGGGCGGCAGCGGCCATGCCTGGCGACCGATCCGGCGCGCGCGTGCGCCGCGCCGGCCGCGAAAGATCGTGCCTGACGTGCCACGGCAGCGCGCCGATCGACCCCTGTCACGCTGCCGGAACCGGATTGACATATCGGCTTGCTATCCATGCCCCTCCAATTCGTTCGGCACCCGACTGGCGACAAAGGAGCAGGCATGGACCACGACGACGGTATCAGCAATCCATCCGACAACCGGCCCTTCCACGCAGTGCTGGCAGCGAACCTGTCGCGCAGGAAAATCCTCGCGGGAGGGCTTGCGACGGCGGCCAGCGCCTTCCTTGCCGGACCAGGCGCGGCGGTGGCCGCCAGCGGCGGCACGCCCGCACGCGACGGAGCCGGGCGCCCGCTGATCGGCTTCAGGCCGGTGCCCGTCGCCGCCGGCTCCGGCCCGATGCCCCGGATCTCCGAGGATTACGAGTTTCAGGTGCTGATACCCTGGGGCGAGCCGATCCAGCCCGGCAGCGGCATTGCCTGGCGCGGCGAGCCGAACTCGCGGCCGAGCCCGGACGAGCAGGCACAGCAGGTCGGCATCGGCCACGACGGCATGTGCTTCTTTGCCGAGAACGGCAAGAGCAACGAGCGCGGGCTCCTGGCCATCAATCACGAATTCGGCGACAACCTGCACGTGCTGGGCAAGCCCGCGCCCGCGAGTCTGGACGACGTGCGGCTTTCGCAGCACGCGCACGGCGTGTCGGTGGTCGAGATCCGGAAGCTCGCGGGGGTGTGGCAGACCGTCGACAGCCCGAAGGCGCGGCGTATCCACGGCAACACGCCAATGGCGTTCAGCGGTCCCGCGGCCGGGCACCCGCTGCTGCAGACGCCGGCCGGCAGCGAGCCCGCCGGCACGCTGAACAACTGCGCGAACGGCAACACGCCCTGGGGCACCTATCTCACCTGCGAGGAGAACTTCAACGGCTACTTCGGCGCAACGGGCGCCTGGACGCCAACCGAGGCGCAGGCGCGCTATGGCCTGACGGCGGCGGGCTTCGGCTACGGCTGGCACAACTTCGACGCCCGCTTCGACCTGTCCAATCCGGACTACCGAAACGAGGAGAACCGCTTCGGCTGGGTCGTGGAGGTCGACCCGGCCGACCCCGCACAGGCACCCATCAAGCGCACGGCGCTGGGACGCTTCAAGCACGAGGGTGTCGCGCTCACGGTCGGGCGAGGCGGCCGCGTCGTGGCCTACATGGGAGACGACGAAGCTTTCGACTACGTCTACAAGTTCGTGTCCGGCCGCAACTGGAAATCGATGCGAGCACAGGGCCTGAGCCCGCTGGATCACGGCAGCCTCTATGTCGCACGATTCAACGACGACGGCAGCGGCGACTGGCTCGAGCTCACGATCGACGATCCCGCGCTCGCCGCGCGCTTTGCTGACCAGGCTGAGGTGCTGACCTATGTCCGGCTGGCGGCCGACTTGCTCGGCGCGACGCCGATGGACCGGCCCGAATGGGCCACGGTCGCGCCCAGCGGCGAGGTTTATCTCACGCTCACGAACAACAGTTCGCGCACTGTCGCCACTGCCGCCAATCCGCAGGCGCCGAATTCCGACGGCCACATCATCCGGTGGCGGGACAGCGAGCAGCACACCGGCACGACGTTCCGCTGGGAGGTGTTCCTGTTGGCGAGCGACACGCACGGCACCGAGCAATCCTGCAGCGATCCCGACGGGCTCTGGGCCGACCCCGATGGCCGCCTGTTCATCCAGACCGACGGCGGGCAGAAGGACGGGCTGAACAATCAGATGCTGGTTGCCGATCCGTCCACCGGCGAGCTCCGGCGGTTGTTCACGGGCGTCACGGCCGACGAGATCACCGGCATTGCGGTCACACCGGACCGGAGAACGATGTTCGTCAACATCCAGCATCCGGGCAACGGGAACCCGGCGTTGACGAACTTTCCCGCCCCACCCGACGGCGTCACGATTCCCCGCGATGCAACCTGCGTCATCACGCGGAGGGATGGCGGCGTGATCGGTTCCTGAGGTAGAAACAGGCAGGAACGGGCTTTGGCTGGCCGGAGCCCGTTCCTGCCGCCCCAATGGCGTTGCAGGCAGCCAGTCTCCGCAACACCCAATGCGATGGCGACCTCCTCAGGGCAGTCCGGCCCGCCGCACGAGCTCGCGAAACGCCGGCTCGGAAGCGAGCGCCGTGAATGCAGGGGTGATCGCCATGAATGGCACGGAGCTCGAGCGTTCCCGCACGCAATCCGACAGCGCGGCAATGGCCGCCGCACTCCGGCCCGCCGCCGCCAGTGCTCGCGCGCGCCCCCAGGACGTCACGAAGCGGGATCGTGCCAGCTCCTCGAGGGCATCGGCCGCGGCCGCGGCGCGCGCGGCGTCGCCGAGTGCCGCGGCGACCACCGCCTCGTACTCCAGCCATGGGGCATCGGGGCTGGCGCCGGCCGGCCGCAGGCGAGCCAGTGTGTCGTTTGCCAGGTCCGGATTACCCGCGAGGGCGGCTGCCCAGGCCAGGCGCAGGGCGGACGGGCGGTGGCCGGGGCTCAGCCGCTGTGCCTGCTCGAGCGCCTCGACTGCCGCGGGATATTGCCCCGACAGGATCCGGTGATCGCCGAGATTCATCGAGATGCCGACGTCCAGCGGGTCGACGAGCAGCGCCTGCGCGAGCCACGCCTCCGCCTCCTCGAATTCGCGGCGCACGGCCTGAACGTTGGCCAGCGACAGCATGGCGACGGAGTAGCTGGGCAGCCTTGCGAGCGCCTCGTGGAGGTAGCGCTGGGCAGCGTCGAAGTCGCGATCGAAGAAAAAGCTCACGGCGCCGAGGCAGGCCAGCCCGATCGGCTGGTGCGCATCGAGCGTGAGCGCCCGCTCCAGCAGCGCACGCGTCGTGGCGACCGAGGTCTGCGAGGGTTCGACGCCGTAGTGCGCGAGGAGCATGTGGATCTCGGCCTGGGAGGCCCAGGCCGGCGCGTAGTCGGGCGCGGCGCGTGCGACGCGCTCGAAATGCCCCAGCGCCTCGCGCAGGCTCTCCGCGGACCGGCCGCTGAGCAAGTGGCGGCCGCGCAGGTAATCCCGCATGGCGGCGGCCGGCAGGCGCGTGTCCCACTCGGCCTGCGCTTCCGCCGGACCCATGGCGCGCTCGACCGCGCGCGCGATGCTTTCGGCGAGGGTGTTCTGCAACAGCAGCAGGTCGGTGACATCGCGCAGGTACTGGTCGGCCCAGGCGTGCGAGTCTGTGCGCGCGTCGATGAGCTGGGCGACCACCTGCAGGCGGTTCGCGGAACCCAGCACGGAACCCTCGACCACCCAATCGGCGCCCACCTGCGCGGCGATGGCCGGCACGCTCTCGCTGGTGTCGCGGAACTTCATGGCGGTCGTGCGCGAGATCACGCGCAGCCCGCGCACTGCCGCCAGGCGCGTGATCAGCAGCTCGGTCAGGCCGTCGACCAGCCAGGGCTCGAGGTTTCCGGAATAGGCCTGGAAGGGCAGCACCAGCAGCGTCTCCGGTGGGCCGGTCCCCCGCCCAGGGAGCGGCACGACCCTGGCGACGAGGCGATAGCCGCGCCGCGCGATCGTCTCCACGAAGCGCGGTTCGCCGGACTTGTCGCCCAGCGCGCGGCGCAGTTGCCCCACGCATCGGGTGAGCACGTCGTCCGTGACGACCTGGCGGGGCCAGACCGCCGCATGGATCTGTTCGCGGCTCACCACGCCGCCGTCGTGTCGCGCCAGCTCGAGGAGGACCGCCATCGTCTTCGGCTCGACGCGCATCGGACCGGAAGGACCGACGATCCGGCCCTCGCGCGGCCACACTTCCCGATCAGCCAGCCTGAATCCCGTGGCCAGGTCCATTGCCGCACCCACCAACGCCCTGGACGGAAGCTAGCACCACGTCGTACCCGGAGCGAGGCGGGCCCTCTGCGAACCCTCCGACTTCCCTCGGGAATTGGACGTTCGCTTCGTTCACAGTGGCTCTCGACACATCCATCAGGAGACTTCGAGATGAACCTGCGCACTCTGACCGCCCTGCTGAGCACCGCCCTCCTGGCCGCTCCCGCCGGCGCGTTGGCGGATGACCCCTGCCAGTTCCTCGTGGCCAATGGCGAGACGTACTTCAACGGCTCGGGCTTCGAGGGCGTGGCGTGGACCAATCTCGGCGAGGTGTCGCTCGGCGACTTCGGCGACCGCACGGTGTCGGTGGCCCTGCTGGACCAGCAGGAAACCGGCTACGGTCTTCTCGCCACGACCGCGCATACGGTCAGCGGTCCCCACGGCGTGTTCACCACACGCGACCACGCACGGCTCGTCGAGCTCTCGCCCGGGCTTTACAGGCTCGATACGCAGGCCATGATCGTCGAAGGTGCGAGCGGGCAGCTCAGCGTCGACGGGCTCGTCGATTTTCGGCGCGGCTGGGCCCGCTGGTTCGCGACGGGGAATGTATGCGGCTTGTGACCGGGAGCTGGGGCAGTCCCGGCTTCTGAGGCCCGGGCAGGCAGGCACGGGCTCCGGCTGGCCGGCGCCCATGCCTACCGCTTCATCGAGTCGAAGAAGTCACTGTTCACCTTCGTGTCCTGCAGCTTCGACAGCAGGAACTCGACCGCGGCCAGCTCGTCCATCGGATGCAGCAGCTTGCGCAGGATCCACATCTTCTGCAGCTCGTCCGGCGCGGTCAGCAGTTCCTCGCGCCGCGTGCCCGAGCGATTGATGTTCATGGCCGGGAAAATGCGCTTCTCGGCGATGCGGCGGTCGAGGTGGATCTCGAGGTTGCCGGTGCCCTTGAACTCCTCGTAGATCACGTCGTCCATGCGGCTGCCGGTGTCGATCAGCGCCGTGGCCAGGATCGTCAGCGAGCCGCCTTCCTCGATGTTGCGGGCCGCGCCGAAGAACCGCTTGGGACGGTGCAGCGCATTGGCGTCCACGCCGCCCGTGAGGACCTTGCCCGACGACGGCACGACCGTGTTGTAGGCCCGCGCGAGGCGCGTGATCGAGTCGAGCAGGATCACGACGTCCTTCTTGTGCTCGACGAGGCGCTTTGCCTTCTCGATGACCATTTCGGCCACCTGCACGTGCCGCGTCGCCGGCTCGTCGAACGTCGAGGACACCACCTCGCCCCTGACCGTGCGCTCCATCTCGGTGACTTCCTCGGGCCGCTCGTCGATGAGCAGCACCATGAGGTAGCACTCGGGATGATTGCGCGCGATGTTCTGCGCGATGTTCTGCAGGAGCATCGTCTTGCCGGCCTTGGGCGGCGACACGATGAGGCCGCGCTGGCCCCTGCCGATCGGCGCGACCAGATCGATGATCCGGGCCGTGAGGTCCTCGCGGCTGCCGTTGCCCTGCTCCATGCGCAGGCGCTTGGTCGGAAACAGCGGCGTCAGGTTCTCGAAGAGCACCTTGTGGCGCGCGCTCTCGGGGGAGTCAAAATTGATCTCGCCGACCTTCAGGAGGGCGAAATACCGCTCACCGTCCTTCGGCGGCCTGATGAGGCCGCTGACCGTGTCGCCCGTGCGCAGGCTGAAGCGGCGTATCTGGCTCGGCGAGACGTAGATGTCGTCGGGTCCGGCAAGGTAGGAGCTGTCGGCCGAACGCAGGAAGCCGAAGCCGTCCTGCAGGATCTCGAGCACGCCGTCCCCGTAGATGTCTTCGCCGTTGCGCGCATGCGCCTTCAGCACGGCGAAAATGATGTCCTGCTTGCGCGAGCGGGCGAGGTTGTCCAGCCCCATGCCCTCTGCCAGCGCCACGAGCTCGTGCGCCGGGCGTTGCTTGAGCTCGGTCAGGTTCATCGCGTTGCGGGTGCGCTCCAGGTCCTCCTGGGAGATGATCTCGACTTCCTCGAAGTCGGGCATCATGTCCGGGTGGTGTCGATCGCCGCCCCCGCCGCCGCCACCGCCGCCACCACTCTTGCGGCGACGCATCTTCTTGCGTCCGCCTTGGCGGGGACCGCCCGCCTCATGAGGGGCGGGGCTGCTGCTGCCGTTTCGGTTTCCGTCCGAAGCCATATCGTTATTCCGGTTGTTCCGGCCAGGTCCGCGCTTTCTGCCAGCAACCCGGGCGGTAGTGCCCAGGTATCCCCTCACAGGTTCGCGTCCAGGAACTCGGTTAGTTGTTTCTTGCTGAGGGCCCCGACCTTCTGCGCTTCCACGGTGCCGTTCTTAAACAGCAGGAGGGTTGGAATGCCGCGAATGCCGTAGCGAGGCGGGGTGTTGGGGTTTTCGTCGATGTTGAGCTTTGCGATGCGGACCTTGCCGCGATACTCGTCCGCCACCTCGGCGAGGATCGGCGCGATCATCTTGCAGGGGCCGCACCACTCCGCCCAGAAGTCCAGCAGGACCGGTACCTGGGCGTTGATGACGTCGTCTTCGAAGCTCGAATCGCTCGTGTAAACGATCTGGTCGCTCACTGTCTTTGGCCTCCGCAGGCTCCAGTTGCACTCGAATTAAGAATGGGGTGTCGGTAGACCCGCTGGCTCGGGATCGGGCGGGCGCAGTAACAAGGCTGTGACGCGCCCGGCCTGATAGGGCACAATGTCGCGGCGCTGGCGGCTCTTGGATCTTCTGCGCGGGAGGCTCCGGAGGGGGTATCCGGGAGCCGATTGGGCCGTATTCTGGCCCGGAATCTGCGCGTGTTGCAAGACCTTATACCAGCTTTTCCCAGGAACCTTAAGCTTCATGTCTGAAGGATTACTGACCCAGGTCCGCTTTTCGGACCTGGGAATCGCCGACGCCGTCTCTCTGGGGCTGGCCGACGCGGGCTTCGAACAATGCACGCCGATCCAGGCCCAGACGCTGCCGATCGCGCTCGCCGGCAAGGACGTGGCGGGTCAGGCGCAGACCGGAACGGGCAAGACCGCCGCCTTTCTCGTGGCGATGTACGACCATCTGCTGCGCACGCCGGCCGAGCCGACGCGCGCTCTGACCGACCCCCGCGCCCTGATCCTTGCGCCGACGCGCGAGCTCGCGGTTCAGATTCACAAGGATGCCGAGCTGCTCGGTGCCCATACCGGACTGGTCCTCGGACTCGCGTACGGCGGCACCGATTACGAGAAGCAGCGCCAACACATCCAGGCCGGCGTTGATGTCCTCATCGGCACGCCCGGCCGGCTGATCGACTACTTCAAACAGAAGATCTTCGGCCTGCGCCACGTGCAGGTCATGATTCTCGACGAGGCCGACCGCATGTTCGACCTCGGCTTCATCAAGGACATACGCTACGTGATGCGCCGCCTGCCCCACCCCGAAGCGCGCCTCAACATGATGTTCTCGGCCACGCTTTCCCACCGCGTGCTGGAGCTGGCCTACGAGCACATGAACGATCCCAACCTGGTGCGCATCGAGCCGGAACGGGTCACGGCCGAGAAGGTGCGGCAGCGCATCTATTTCCCGGCCAACACCGAAAAGCTGCCGCTGCTCATCGGCGTGCTGCGGGAGATGCAGGCGACCCGCACCATGGTGTTCGTGAACACGAAGCGGGAGGCGGACCGGGTGCGCGACTGGCTGGACGCGAACGGCTTCGGCGCCGAGGTGATTTCCGGCGACGTTCCGCAGCGCAAGCGCCTGCGCGTGCTGAACGCCTTCCAGGCCGGCGAACTGGCAGTGCTCGTCACCACCGACGTCGGCTCGCGTGGGCTTCACATTCCCGACGTGTCCCACGTCGTCAACTACGACCTGCCGCAGGACCGCGAGGACTACGTGCACCGCATCGGGCGCACCGCGCGCGCGGGTGCCGCGGGCGATGCGATCAGCTTCGGCTGCGAAACCTACGTACAGACCCTGCCGGAGATCGAGGACTTCATCGGCATGAAGATTCCGGTGGAGGCGATCGAGCGCGCTACGCTGCCCGAACTGGTCCGTCCCGCGCGCAGCAGCCGGCACGATCGAACCGAATGGGGGTCCCGCCGGCCGGGCGAGGTCGGCCGCGGCGGACGGCGCGACGGGGAGGGGGGCCGGCAGGAGCGCGGCGCGGGCAAGCCGCGGCGCGCTGCCAGGCCGGCACAGCCGGCCGCGGGCCCCGAACAGGCCGGCTCACGGACGCCGGCGGCCGAGCCGGCGCCCCAGGCGCCCATCTCCGAAGCGGCGACCGGCAGCATCGGGCCGGACCGGCCGCGCCGCCGCCGGCGCCGGCGCAAGACCGGCGCGACGCCCTAACCCGCATTTATCACCAGTCCACAGCTGCGGACGCGGATCTCGCGAAAATCCTGCGTCGCGCTCGGTCCGGGTGCTCGACGTACTATCGAGTACGCCTGCGCGCCCGGACGGTCGCGCGTCCCGAGTCCGCGCCCTCGCTTCGCGTCCCGGTGAGAAATGCGGGCCAGGCTACTTCGGGCGCAGCAGCTCGGCCACGCTTTCGATGCCGTGGAAATCGTCGCAGGCGCGGGCGGGCAGCGTCGAATCGGGCTTCAGGACGGCGACGACGCGCGCGATGCCGTAGGCATGGGCCGACTGCAGGACCGGCAGGCTGTCGTCGACGAGCAGCGTGCGGGCCGGGTCAAAGGCCTCGCGGCTGCGCAGGCGCGCCCAGAACTCGCGGTCCTCTTTCGGCAGGCCCAGCTCGTGGCTGGAGTGGACGGCGTCCACGTAGCCCGCAAGTCCCGTGCGCGACAGCTTGACTTCGAGTGCGGCAAGGTGCGCATTGGTGACGAGCACGCTGCGTTTGCCCAGATCGCGCACGGCCACCAGGAATTCCGGCACGTCGGGCAGGAAGTCGATGTAGTCCTCTGCTTCTCGCTTGAGCGCGCCGACATCCAGGCCGAGCTGGCGGCTCCAGTAGTCCAGGCAGTACCACTCCAGCGTGCCGCGCACCGCCGCAAACCGCGGCTTGAGCACGCGCACGGCCGCCGCATGGTCGATGCCGTGCAGCTGCGCGTACCGCGCCGGGACCAGCTCGCGCCAGAAATAGTTGTCGAAACGCAGGTCCAGCAGGGTGCCGTCCATGTCCAGCAGGACCGTGTCGTAGGCATCCCAGTCGAACGGCTGTCGCGAGACGATCTCCATCGGCCGGTATGATAGTGGGCCCTTTCATCGGTGCCGAGGTTTCCCGTGCCCCACAAGCCCGATCAGCGCCTGCTGGCGTCCGTGATCCAGATCGCCCGTGACGCGGGGGATGCCATCCTGGAGGTCTACGGCAGCGACTTCGCCGTCGATTCCAAGTCGGACGAGTCGCCGCTCACGGCCGCCGATACCCGCGCCAACGAGGTCATCCGGGCCGGGCTGCAGCGGCTGGACGAGGCGCTGCCCATCCTTTCCGAGGAATCCCGTCAGGCGGCCTGGGACGAGCGCCGGCACTGGGATCGTTTCTGGCTCGTGGACCCGCTGGACGGCACGAAGGAGTTCATCAAGCGCAACGGCCAGTTCACGGTGAACATCGGGCTGGTGGAAGGGCACGAGCCGGTGCTCGGCGTCGTGCACGTGCCGGTAACGGGCGTGACCTACTCCGGAATCGTAGGGCGTGGCGCGTGGAAGCAGGAAGCGGGCAATCCGGCGCACGCCATCCGCGTGGCGGAGCTGAAGGACGGCCCGGTGCGGGTCGTGGGCTCCCTGTCGCACCGCGGCCCCGACCTGGAGGGTTATCTCGAGCGGCTGGGCGAGCACGAGCTCGTATCGATGGGCTCTTCGCTGAAGCTGTGCGTGGTCGCCGAAGGTGCGGCCGACGTCTACCCGCGGCTCGGGCCGACGTCGGAATGGGACACGGCGGCGGCCCAGGCCGTGCTGGTGGCCGCGGGCGGCCACGTCACCGACGTGAATTCCAACGCGGTCCTCTACAACAAGGGGCCCGATATCCTGAACCCCTGGTTCATCGCGTTCGCCGACGCCAGCCGCGACTGGACCGCCTACCTGCCATGACGCCCGGGAGCCTGGCCGCCGCCTTCTTCGGCGTGCTGGGGGCCGTGTGGCTGTGGCATTCGAGCATGGCGGCCCGCGAGCGCGCGAATGCCGCGGCGGCGGAGGCCTGCGCGCGGCTGCGCCTCGACCTGCTCGACGGCACCGTCTCCCTCTCGCGCCTGGGATTGCGCCGCGACGATTCCGGCCGGCTCCGGCTGGAGCGGACCTATGCGTTTGAATATTCGGACGATGGCCGGCGCCGGCTGGCCGGCTTCGTGGTCGTGCTCGGGACCCGGATCGCCTCGGTGGGCCTCGCCTCCGCAAGGCTGTCTTCCGATGCCTGAGCGCGGTATTCGCCGGTCTGGCGGCCGCCGGCCGAGAGGACTACTCTTGTGGGGGCCCCCGGCCGGGGGCAGACGCTTGGCCCCGTTTCTCTTGCGGAGTGCCGGATGCAATTGACCACGTACATGAGCGACGCGAAGGTCGACACCGAGCTGTTCAGCAACATGACCCGTTTGAAGGAGCTCCGGGTAGCCCATCGGGACCTGGACGACGTAATCAACAGGCTCGCCGATGACCCGTTGGTAGACCAACTGCAGCTGAAGCGGCTGAAAAAGCGGAAGCTGCTGTTGAAGGATCAGATCGCCCGCCTGGAAAGCGAGCTCATCCCGGACCTCAACGCCTGAGGTTCGAGCGCGGCCGCCGAGGATGCCGGCGCGCCGCGCCGGCAGGGGCCCCGGTCATTCCGGCCGTATCGCACGAAAGTGCGCAAGCAGCTTGCCGCGCGGGCCGACGAGATCGAGGCGGTCCGCCCGCTGGCGGATACGGCCTGTCTCGCCCAGCGCATGAACAAAGTCCCGCTCCAGCGTAGCCAGCGGCTCCGGGCAGCCCATCATGGTCGTGACCAGGTTTGCGCCGAAGCGCAGCACCGAGCCCTCGCTCGCGTACGTGCCGGCCAGCGCATTGCAGCCGGTGGCGCCCGCAACCTGGCCGGCCGCAAACCGCAAATGCGGTTCGCGAAAGCCGCCCTCCGCCACGATGCGGTCGTCCAGCACCAGCAGTTGCCAGTAGGTGTCCTCCAGCGCGACCTGTGACGATGCGGCCCGGCACTCGGCGTCCGGCATCAGGCCGCTGAACTGCTCGACGACGAGCACTGGCTCATCGCCGGGCCCGTCCATCGCCGGACGGGTCGCAAAGCGGCCGTTGACGGCCACGACGAGGGACTCACCGGCGCCGGCCCGTGCATCGAGGTAGTCGCGCTCCAGTTCCCGATAGCCTTGCTCCATTGCCACCGGCAGCGAAACGCCGCTGAAGCATTCCGTGAAGCGGGCCGCGTCGGCGAAATAGGTGAATTGTCCGACCAGCGGCATCGGGCCGGCCAGCGAGTCCACCGGCACCCGGTCCAATCCGTAGCGGTCCGGCGGGCCACTGCGCTTGCCCCGGTGCGAGGGCTCGACCCGGCCGTTCCAGGTGAGCGTGAGGCGCCGCGGCACCTCCGCCTCGCCGCGCAGTAGCAGGCGCTCATCACCGATCAGCTCCCACAGTCCCGCCTCGAAAAACTCGCCGGGGCGGTCTTCGTACAGCTCCCGCAGGCGATAGCTGCCGTCGGGAAAGAGGGTCAGGGTCGCGGCGATGCCCGGGCAATCCGCGCAGGGCAGCGTACCCGACCAGCTCGCGGGCAGGGACTTCGGCAGGCGCACGACCTCCTCCCGCAGCGGCTGCGCGGCGGCGCGCCTGTCCGCCGCCAGCACCAGCTCGATCGGACCCTGCCCAGCGGGCGGAAAAACCGGCACTGGCTCCGTCGTGCGAAACCAGGGCCGGCCGGCGGCGGACAGCAGGGCAGTCAGTCCGTAGCGACCGCGGGGGTCGATCGCCGCGGCGGGATAATGGATACGAAACGGAACCGGCGGTTGCGCGTCGCCGACGACCACCGTCGTCGACGCGATGGCACCGGCGGGCTCGCCGTCTTTCGTGAGATGCCTGAGCTCCGCGCGCAGGACGGCGCCCGGTGGAAGCGCCATGCGTTGGCGGTACGTGGCGCTGCCGTCGAGCCGGCGCGCAATGGAATCGTTGCGGTTCCAGATGCCCGAGAGGTAATGCTCGCCAGCGAGCACCAGGCCACGCTCGTCGAGTGCCTCGATCTCGATGCGGTCCTGCACGGGCTCCGGCCGGGAAGCCGTGCTGGTGGCCAGCACCAGCGCATTGCCGTCCAGCTTCCAGAACACGCCGTTCATCGAGCGAATGCCGACCAGGCCGAGGCGCCCGTCCGCGTCCAGCACCAGGCCCTCCACCTCCGCCCCGAGGGACGTCGTGCGCACCCAGGTTCCCGCCAGGTTCGTGCCCTCCGGGAGCGGGTCCCGTCCGGCCGTGCAGGCCGCTGTTCCGGCCGCGCACAGCACGAGCAGCGATTGGAGCATCTTCATGCAGCACCTCCGCCGCCCAAGCGTAGGCCAAGCCCCCGCACCCGGTCTCGCGCGCGGGGGATCCGCGTCGCAACTCCAGCGCCTCGCAGACCGGATTGGAGCACAGCGGAAACCCGGCCGTGGATTTCACGCCAGCTTACCGGTCGCGGCTGCGGAGCCGGGCGTACTCCTCGCGGCGCGAACAGCGAGCCGACCTGCCTCGGCGATCGAGGCGAAATCGCACCACGCAGGCGCCATGCGCGCCGACACCGGCGCCCGCCAGCCGGACCTCCGCGCCAGTGGGGCTACGGGGGCATCGACCGAGCCTGCTGATAACGCGCCGGCAGCAGCCAGGTCGCCAGCGCCGGCAGCAGCAGGATCGCGCCGAGCATGTTCACGAGGAACATGAATGTAAGCAGGATGCCCATGTCGGCCTGGAACTGCAGCGGCGAGAAAATCCAGGTGAACACGCCGATGGCGAGCGTGATGCCCGTGAAGACGACTGCGTTGCCGGTCACCGTCAGCGTGCGCTGATACGACTCGTGGATGCTGTGGCCTCGCGCCAGGTAAGTCTGAAAGCGGCTGTAGATGTAGATGCCGTAGTCGACGCCGATTCCCACCCCCAGCGCCACGACGGGCAGGGTGTTCACCTTCAGGCCAATCTCCATGAACGCCATCAGCGCATACGCCAGCAGCGACACCAGCGCCAGCGGGATGACGATGCAGGCCACACCCCGCAGGCTGCGGAAGCTCGCCCAGCACAGCAGGATCACTGCGCCGAAGACGTACAGCAGGATCGGGAACTGCGAGGCGCTCACTTCCTCGTTCGTGGCCGCCATCACGCCCACGTTACCCGTGGCAAGGCGAAATTCCACACCCTCGATCGCATGCTCCTGTCGCCAGCCCTTCACTTCGGAGACGACCCGGCTGATGGTCTCCGCCTTGTGGTCCTCGGTGTAAATCAGGACCGGGATGACGCTGCAGTCGCGATTGAGCAACCCCGTGCTCGTCTCGACGCGCGCCAGTGCCTGCACGAGCACCTGCTGGTTGCGCGACAGCACGCGCCACTTCGGATAGCCCTCGTTCCACCCGGCCGTGACGATCTTCGCCACCTGCGGCAGCGCCACGACCGTCTGTACCCCCGGGACGTTCTGCATGTGCCAGGCAAAGCGGTCGATTGCGTCCATCGGCGGGTAGTGCACGCAGCCGTTCGGCCCCACCTCGACGATTACGCTGATCAGATCGACGCCGATGGAGAAGCGACTCGTGATCTCGCGCGAGTCCACGTTGTACCGTGACTCCGGTCTGAGCTCGGGCACGCCGGCATGCAGGTCGCCGATGCGCACCTGCGAGCCCTTCCAGACACCAAAGGCGAACAGACCCAGCGAGATGACGATGACGACCAGCGCCGGCCCGCGCCGCGACACTGCCGACAGGCTGTCCCACATCGGCTTCATCTGCGCGCTGCGCCGCTCGAGCTTGCGGCGATAGTCCTCGCCGGGGTGAACGTAGCTGATGATGACCGGAAGCAGGACCAAGTTGGTGAGGATGATGCAGGCCACGCCCAGCGACGCGGTGATGGCCATCTCCTGGATGATGCGAATGTCGATGAACAGGATCGTAATGAAGCCGACCGTGTCGGAGATGAGCGCAATGAGGCCGGGCACGAGCAGGCGCCGGAAGCTCGTGCGGGCCGCCGCTTCCGTGTCCGCACCCGCGGCGATCTCGCCGCCGACCGCGGAAATCATCTGCACGCCGTGGGACACGCCGATGGCGAACACCAGGAACGGCACGAGCAGTCCCATGGGGTCGATGCCGAAGCCGAGCAGTGGCAGTGCGCCCAGCTCCCAGGTCACCGCTACCATGCTGCAGATGAGCGGAATGAAGGTAATTTTAAGGGACTGGCAATAAATCCACACCAGCACGCCGGTGATGAGCAGCGCGACGGCAAAGAACAGCACTATGCGGTTCGCGCCCTCCTTGATGTCCCCGACGATCTTCGCGAAGCCGATGATCCGGACCTTGATCTGCTCGTTCTCGATGGGCGCGCGCACCTGCTCCTCGAGCAGCCGCGCGACCTCGAAATAATCCAGTCGCTCCTGGGTTGCCGGATTCACCTCGAGAAGCTGCGCGCTGATGATCGCGCCCGAGAAGTCGTTGGCCACGAGGCGGCCGACAATGCCGGCCTTGAGGATGTTCTCGCGCACCCGTTCCAGGCCCGATGGAGTTGGCTGGAAGTTGGCCGGTATGACGTCGCCCGCCTCGATGCCCTGCTCCGTAACCTCGAGGTAGCGCACGTTGGGCGTGTAGATCGACGTGACCCTCGCGCGATCCACGCCCGGCAGGAAGAACACGGCGTCGTTGGCCTTCTTCAGCGCCGCGAAGAACTCGGGGTCGAACATGTCGCCGTCCTCGGCGATCAGCGCCACGACGACCCGGTCGGCGCCCCCGAAGTCCGTGTAATGCTCCAGGAACGTCTGCATGTACTCGTGTTCGAGTGGAAGCTGCTTGCTGAATCCGGCATCCACTCTGAGCCGCGACATCGCGGTGAAAATCATCACCGCCGTTATCAACAGGAACAGGACGATGATCGTCCTCCGGTGACCGAAGATGAGGTTCTCGAGGCCGCCGACTAAACGGGAGTGCTGCATGGGCCCTGCCGTCAGTCCGCCGCGAGGAAGGCGCGCTCCAGGCGGAGCACACCGGGTTCACCCACCACCACGACACCGCCGTCGGCCGCTTCGAGCAACGTCACCAGGACCTTGCGGTCGTCTCGCTGGGCCAGGCGATAGCCGTCCGCTCCTCGGCCGATGAGCATGACGCCGGACGCGCCGACCAGGACGATCGAGCCGTCACTCAGGCGCGCGCCGCCGAACAGCGATGCATCCGCCGGCATTTCGACCGGCTGCCACGAGGCGCCCTGATCGCTGCTGGTGAACGCGTTGCCGCGCAGGCCGAACATCATCACCGGCCCACCTTCACCCGCCAGCCCGGAAAAGAACGAGCCGTCGTACGGCGAGGCGAGTTGCTCCCAGGTGCGGCCGGCGTCCGAAGAGCGGTAGAGCGTGCCGGCCTCGGCGGCGAGGTAGAGATCGCCGCCGCGGGCGACGATGATCTTGTTCAGGTGGAAATCGCCGCCGAGATTGAAGTCCTCATCCCACTCCTCCTCGCCTCCTTCGTCCGTCTCATCGTCCGGCTCATCGTCCGGCGCCGGCTCGTCGTCGCCGGACAGGCCGTTCTCCCCGGAGAGCGGATCGTCGGCGCCGGCCGCGACCAGCTCGAGGGTCTCCTCGGCCCAGGTGCGGCCGCCGTCGGTGGTGCGCAGCACGTAGCCGTATGCGCCGACGGCGATGCCGTGCTCGGCGGTCTCGAACCATACGTCCAGCAGGGGCTGCTCCTGCTCCGGCGCCCAGTGCACCCGGCACCAGCTCGCGCCGCCGTCTTCCGTGCGCAGGATCACGGCGTCGTGGCCCACGGCCCAGCCGAGTTTGCGATCGTGGAACCATACGCCCGTCAACAGCGAGCGCGTCGGCGTGCGCTGCTGGGTCCAGGTGCGACCGTGGTTTTCGCTGATCACGACGTGCCCCCGGTCGCCTACCGCAACCAGGACGTCGCCCACCCGCGCCAGGTCGAGCATCAGCGATCTGGTGGCGAGCGGCGCGAGCACCGACCACTGGTCCTCCGGCACCGGATCCGCACAGGCGTCGCCGCCGCCCTGCGCCGCTGCAGGGCCGGCGGCCAGCAGTCCCGCCATCAGGAGGGTGCGCAACAACAAGCAGGTGACGCCTGGTTCGGTCAAGTCCGGTGCGCCACGGGCGCCGCCCGGCGCCCGTGGCGTGCCGTTCCGGCTACCGGATGCCCGACCGGCGCAGCGAAGACGGCCCGAAGTCGGCGGGCCGGTACTGCACGTTGAAGTCGTACGTGCTGCGCTCCTCGTTGTTCAGTCCGATCGCCAGGTAGCGTCCGGACTGCAGATCGACGGTCAGCTCGAGGGTGGTCCAGAACGTCGGCACGTCATAGTAGTTGATGGAATGGCCTTCCTGGACGCGCCAGAGCTGGTCCCGGTTGTCGTAGCAGTCGACGACCATCACCTGCCACGAATCCTCGTCTATGTAGAACGTACGCCGCTTGTACAGATGCCGCGTGCCTTCCTTGAGCGTCGCATCCACGACCCACACGCGGTGCAGCTCGTAGCGCGCGAAGTCCTGGTTGATGTGCAGCGGCTTGATGATGTCGGCGTAGTTCAGCTCCGCGCTGTGCAGCTGGTAACTGTTGTAGGGAATCAGGATCTCCTTTCGGCCCACGAGTTCCCAGTTGTAGCGCTCAGGGCTGCCGTTGAACATGTCGAGCTGGTCTGACGTGGCGAGGCCGTCCGATGCCGTGCGGGGATTGTCGAATGCCACGTTCGGCGCCCGGCGCACGCGCCGCTGTCCCGGGTTGTAGAGCCACGCGCGGCGGTTCTCCTTCGCCTGGTTGAGCGTCTCGTGGACGAGCAGGACCTCGCCCGCCAGCCGTGCCGGCGCCATCACCGTCTGCTTGAAGAAAACGATGACGTTGTCGAGTTCATCCTCGGTGATGCCGGCGAGGCCGTACTGACCCAGGTATTCGTCCTGGAACATCACCATCGTGAAGCTGCCGTCGCGCGTCACGGGCGCCTGGCCGATGGTCCGGCGCACCATGTCGCCCCGGAAGCGCAGGAGGTGGTTCCAGATGGCTTCCGAACCGTCGGCCGGGACGGGGAACGGAATGCCCTCCGTCGCACCGGTCACGCCGTTGCCGCTTTCGACGAGACGGGCGGTCGCAGCCACCCGCTTCGTGGCGTCATAGATCCGCTCCGGGAACGCGGCGGTGCGTCGCGTCCGGTAAACGTTCATGAAGTAGTCCGGGTAGGTCTGGAGCAGCGCCTTGTGCCCCTCGGACAGGACTTCGTCGTGCTGGGCCATGTTGGCGGCAGTGATGCGGTACTGCGGGTCGTCGTCGGGAAACGGATTCGGATGATGGCCGCCCGAGCGGAAGTCCGGGGCACCTGCCTCCGCGGCGCTCTTGATGCCGCCCTCCCAGTCCGGAATGGTGCCTCTGTAGATGCGGATCTTCTGGCCGGGCTGCAGGTCCTGCATGGCGACGTCGCGGCCCGCCACGCTCACCGTCATCGCGGGCGTGATGCTGACGACCTCGCGACCTCCATCATCCTTGCGCAGCGTGAGCTGGTTGCCGCGCGCCCGCACGACCTCGCCGCTGATCCGGACCTGATTGCCGGCACGAATGCCGCCGAGCGGCGTCAGCTCGCCGTCGAGGCGCGCGATCTGGTCGGCGGACAGCTCGCCCGCGCCCACGCCGGCGGACAGTCCCGCAAGGGCGGCTGCCGCGACGGCGAGCGTGACTTTTCTGCTGATCATCGGTGACGCTCCTTCCGGAATCTAGAATGAGACCTTGGCCGTGAACGACAGGAAGTCACGGTCGTTGGTCGTGTTGTATATGCCGGCGCCGTCGAACTGGGCGTAGTTCAGTTCCACCTCGTAGGTGTTACGCAGGGTGCCCTTCAGGCCCAACGCCAGCGACTTGCGGCCCTCGATGAAGTTGCCGCCGGGCCCCGGGCTGTTGCCGTCGACGTCGTGGCTCCAGCCGACGATCGGCGACACGGTCCACGGGCCGATCGCGTTGTTGTAGATCAGCGAGGCGCGCAGCCGGTAACCCCAGCTCGTCTCGTGCGGGAAGGCACTGCGCGGGTCGACTTCATTGAAGTGACGCGAGGCCAGATCGGTGTTGCCCGACACGGAAGTGCCCTCGCCGTTCAGCCTGAGTCCGCGACCGTTCGGGCCTCCATCCGTGACGCTCGGGAAATCGTCGACCCAGGTGACGCCGCCTTCCCAGACCAGCGCGCCAGTATCGGCGCCCAGCAACGGGCCCGACAGGTACGTGAACGTGGTCTGGAACTGCCACACGTCCCGCTCGATGTAGCCGCTGATGGGCTGGTTGAGGCCGAAGGCGCCGAGCTGGTTGAAGCATCCGAGCGCGCCGACCGCGTTGGCGTTCGTCGGGCAAAAGCCGGGGGCGCCGGGGGACAGCGCGTCGAGCGGCGAGAGCGCGGCGAACAGCAGCTCCACGTCGTCCACCTGCAGCGGCGCGTCCGGCTTGTAGGAGACCTCTCCCTGCCAGGCGATGCCCGTGTTGCCGAGGTACCCGCTCCAGCTCAGCCCCCAGAGGTCCAGGTCCTCCGGATACTCCACGTGGTAGCGCGAGGTGATACCGAGCTCGTCCGCGGCGAAGGCCCCGACGATGCCGGCGACGTCGCCGCCGCCCTGGAACACGTTCGCGGCGATTGTCGCCTGCTCGGTGGCTTTCTCCTGGCTGAGGTTGCCGCCGAGCGCCGCCGCCCTCGCCACTGCGTTGGCCGCCGCGGTCGCCACTGCGGCGTCGAACGCCAGCCCCGACGCCAGGCCGAGGGCGGCCGCCTGGGCCGCCGTCGCCGCGCCGGCCGCATTGCCGAATCCCGCCTGCGTCCCCGTCGTGCCGCTGATGAGCGGCAGGCGGCTATGGTAGCGGATGTAGTAGACACCGAACTCCATGCCGCCCATCAGGTTCTCGGCAAAGTAACGCAGCGCCAGGCCGTACTGGCCGTCATCGTCAGCCTCCCGGGTGGGGCCGCGCGGTATGAAGTTGAAATCCGGATCGAAGCTGCCGCCCAGCGGCGACCAGTCGGTTCCCTGATCGGACCAGGCGCCGAAGCCGAGCATCACGTGGCGGCCGCCCTGCACGGCAAAGTCGTTGTTCGAGAAGTAGGTGCCGGTGGGATCCGGCTCGACCTCCTCCCATTCGTACTGGTAGTACCCCTCGAGGCTCAGATTCGCCGTGGGCGACAGGCTGACGTAGGCCATGCCCTGCGGCACGAGCGCCTCCTTCAGCTCCGATCCGGGGAGGCGCAGCCGCGCCACGTCGAACGGGTTCGTGAGGTTGATGCCGTTCTGGATGAACGTGCTCTCGCCCCAGCTGATGACCTGGTCGCCGATGCGGAATTCGGCCGGCACCTGCCCGAGGTCGAAGCGCGAATAGACGAAGGCATCCAGCAGGTCCGCGTCGGATTCCACCTTATGTCTCGCCGCGGTGGACAGTTCGGTGCGCAGCGTGTCGTCGGCCTCGAAGTCCAGGAAGCCGGTGCCGCGAACGAAAATCCCGAACGCGTCGCGGAAGTTCATCTCGAGCTCCGACGTCGCCTTGACGGCGTTCGAAATGAGTCCGGTGTCGTAATTCAGATTGCCGTCGTCGATATTGGCGCTGCGCCCGCAGCCGCCATTGGACGTCGCGATGAGGTTGCAGTCGCGTCCCTCGACCCGCCACTGGGCGCCGTAGGACAGGGTGGTGTCCCAGCTCCCCGACCAGTTGTCGGTCTCGAACGACACTGCCGCTGCAGGCGCCGCGTATGCGCCGCACAGGGCAGCGGTTACGGCCATCGCCAGAGTCCGCCCGTTATGCCGACGGGGCGCGGAGGGATTCGTCCTCATGATGACTCCCAGCTTCTGATTTGTTTTGCACGCTCGCCTGCACGCGGCCCGGGCCGGTGCGCCGGGTACTCATACCGAATCGGTGCCCCGAAAACAACACGTTGAATCAAGCACCGACGCGGCCCGCCGCAGGGTGGCGCGCGGTTGTTGCACAACCGCAAAGCGGGCCCGTCCGGGCCGGTCCGCGCCTCACGCCCGCGCATTGCATTGCAGCAGTTTCACAGGTTCATGGCCTGCAGGATATCCGCCCGCAGGCGGTCGCCAAGGACGACACGGGCGTCCTCCATCGCACGCACCAGGGCCTCGTCGAACACGAGGTGGCCGGTTTCGTCGGTCTTCAGCACGCCGTTCTTTCTGAGTCGCGCGATGAAGCCGCGGAACAACGCCTTGTCGAAGAATTCGGGGGCCTCGAGCTGATAGAGCATGGACATCCGCTGGGCCATCAGATGGCACAGGTCCTCCAGCTGCGACGGCCGCAGCGTGCCCGGGCCATGCCGGATGACGAGCGCCGCGGTCATGTAGAAGCGCTCCAGCGTCTGCAGCATGCACTGGGCCAGGGTCCAGAGCTGGACGGCCTCCGGTGTATTGTCCGCCGGCCGTGCCAGGCAGGGCTCGCCGTCCAGCGTATCGCGCCGGAGCAGGCCGAGCTGGACGAGCGCATCGGCCTGCCGCTGCACCTCGGCATCCACGCCGGCCGCGTCCCAGCGCAGGAACAGCTCGCCGGCGACATACGGGTACACCATGCGCACGATCGTCCGGACGCGCTCGTCCGTGAGTACCGCCCGGTCCAGGAAGCAGCAGGCAACCAGCGACGGCAAGGCGAACAGATGGCTGACGTTGTTGCGGAAGTACGTGACCAGCACGGCCTCCTGCGGGGCCAGCGACAGCACGTCGCCCAGCCGATGCCTGCGCCGCACGAGCAGGCCGAACCGCTCGCCATAGGCGATGATCTGCGCCCCGCCGAAGGGGGTAATCGTCACGTCCTCCGCATACGGCGCCGCGCGCAGGATCGCCGAGAACAGTTCCAGCAGACGCACGAGGGGCTGCTCTACCATGCTTTGCCGCGGCGTGGCCAGGAGCACCGTGGCGAGCAGGCTGACCGGCGTCACCGCGGACGCACTGTTGATGCGGCGGAGAATCTCCTGGCCGAGGTGGTCGACGACGGGGTTCACCCAAGCCGGCTTGTCGTCCGCCCCCGGTGTCTCGGTGCGCCAGCCGGGACGGTGGTCATCCAGCACCTGGTCGAGAAAGACAGGCTGGCCGAAGTTCACGTAGACCTGGCCGAACTCGCCGCGCAGCCGCTTCATGCCGCGCAAGAGACTCAGCAGGGACTCCTTTTCCTTGCCGCCTCCCGACAGCTCCGACACGTAGGTGCGGCCTTCGAGCAGGCGCTCGTACCCGAAATAGACCGGCACGAACACCAGCGGCCGCCGCGATTCGCGCAGGTAGCCGCGCACGGTCATCGCCAGCATTCCGCCGCGCGGCGGCAGCAGCCGGCCGGTGCGGCTCCGGCCGCCCTCGATGAAGTATTCGATGGCGACGCCCTTGGCGAGGTTGAGCGCCAGGTACCTGCGGAACACGGCCGCGTACAGCGCGTTGTCGCGGAAGGTCCGCCGCATGAAGAACGCGCCGCCGCGGCGCAGGATCGGGCCCACCAGCGGCAGGTTGAGATTGATGCCGGCGGCAATGTGGGGCGGCACGAGACCGTTGCCGTACACGACGTAGGACAGGAGCAGATAGTCGATGTGACTGCGATGGCAGGGCACGTAGACGAGCTCGTTGCCCTCCGCAACCGACTTCAGCCGCTCGACGTGGGACACCTCGATGCCGTCGTAGAGCCGGTGCCACAGCGCCGTGAGCACGCGCTCGAGGATACGGATGGTCGTGTAGTTGTAGTCCGCGGCAATCTCGTTCGCGTAGCTGCGCGCCCGTGCCACCGCCTTCTGCTGGGGCACGCGATTGGACTCCACCTCGCGGCGGATCGCTTTGCGCACGCTCTCCGACTGCAGGATCTGGTTGAGCTGCGTGCGCCGGTGGGAGAGGTCGGGACCGATGGTCGCGATGCGCAGCCGGTTGAAGCGCACCCGCACGATGCGCGACAGCTTGCGCGCCACCATGACCGGAGAAGTGCCCTCCACCGCGAGGCGGCTCATGGAGACCGGCTCGCTGAACTGGACGAGCACGTTGCGGCCGTGGAACACGATCATGAACAGCTTGCGGATCCGGCCGGCGATACCCCAGTCCTCGGAGATCAGCAGCTTGAACAGCGAGCCTTCCTTGTCGGGCGAGCGCCCCCAGAAGACGTACACGGGGACGATGGCGACCTCCGCGAGCCGACCCTCCTGTACGGCGGCCGCCAGGCGCTCGATGCGCGGGCTGCGGTGCGGCTTGCCGCGGCGCCGCTTTTGCCGCAGGTAGGCGATGGCCCGCCACTCGCGCTGTCCGCCGGCGTCGATGCCGGCGCTCGGTCGCGGCAGGCCGTGGCGCAGGCATTCCTGCTCGAGCACCGCGATGTCCGCCAGGCCGGGACGGTCGAGCACGAAGCACACGGGGCCCCCGGCCGCCGCGAGCACGCGCTCGAGCTGGTTCTCCAACACGCGCGTCCGCACCCACAGGAAGAGCAGCTTCCGGGTGCACAGGAGCGCGAGCCGCCAGAGCGCGTACCACGGCTTCATTGGCCGCCGAGGTTAACACCCCGGCACGGGCGGCGGACCCGGTCTGCCGCCACGGCGACACGCCAGGGCGCCGGCGCAGGGTTTTGCAATGTGCGGCGGCGCCGTTAGGCTGTCGGCCATGGCCGCACTGCCCCCCCTCCCGCCATGGAACGCAGGCTGGGCGCTGTTTCTCGACGTGGACGGAACCCTGCTGGAGATCGAGGAGCATCCGGACGACGTACGGGCACGGCCCCGCCTGAAGGTCCTCGTCGAGCACGCGCTGCATGCGCTCGGCGGCGCACTGGCGCTGGTCAGCGGCCGCTCGATCGCCAGCCTGGACCGGCTGTTCGCCCCCCTCGTCTTGCCCGCCGCGGGCCTGCACGGACTCGAGCGCCGCGGGGCCGACGGCCGCGTGCACTACCCCTCCGGCTTCGCCGAGCGCCTCGGCGCGGCGCGCTGCCGTCTGATGCGCTTCGTGCAAAGCGAGAAGGGCCTGCTCCTCGAGGACAAGGGCGCGGCGCTGGCGCTGCACTTCCGCGCCGCGCCGGAGCTGGCGGAGGCGGCGCGGCGCGCCATGGAGTCGGCGCGCGCCGACCTGGGAGACGATTTCCATGTGCAGCAGGGCAAGATGGTGCTGGAGCTGAAGCTCGGCGGCGAGGACAAGGGGACGGCGGTGGCGGCCTTCATGCTCGAGGCGCCGTTTGCGGGCCGCCTGCCGGTATTCGTCGGCGACGACGTGACGGATGAGGACGGATTCCGCACCGTCAACCGGATGGGCGGCATTTCGGTCCGGGTCGGCCTGCCGCAGGGTCAGACGGCGACCGCCGCGCGCCATTCCGCGGCCAGCGTCGAGGCGGTGCTGGACTGGCTGGAATCCTGCCTGGAAGACGGCGATGCCAAGGCGGTTTGAGTCCTCGCTCGAACTCGGTCCCATTGGCAACTGCCAGGTCAGCGCACTCATCGACGAGCGGGGCCGCATGGTGTGGGCGTGCGTGCCGCGCTTCGATGGCGACCCGGTGTTCTGCGCGCTGCTCATGGGCGACCAGGAGCTCGTCGAGCGCGGCGTCTACGAGGTCGTGCTGGAGGACTTCGCTGGCGCCGAGCAGCGCTATGTCCCGAACACGCCCATACTCGAAACGATCCTCCACGACGCCCACGGCGGCTCGCTGAAGATCGTCGACTACGCACCGCGCTTCGAGCATTTTCAGCGCAGCTTTCACCCGGTCATGTTCGTGCGCCATATCGAGCCGCTGAGCGGCAGTCCGCGCATCAGGATCAGGCTGAAGCCCGCTGGCGACTACGGCCGGGCTGAGCCGGAGGTCACCTTCGGCAGCAACCACGCCCGCTACGTGCTGCCGACGATGACGCTCCGGGTCACGACCGATGTCTCGCTCACGTACCTGCTCGAGGAGCGGCCGTTCCAGTTGTCGAGGCCGGTAACCCTCGTGCTCGGGCCGGACGAAAGTCTGCGCGAGTCCGTCGACTACACCGGGCGCGTGTTCTTCGATCAGACCCGCGCGTACTGGCAACAGTGGGTGCGCGGCCTCGCCGTGCCGCTCGAATGGCAGGATGCCGTCATTCGCGCGGCGATCACCCTGAAGCTATGCTCATTTGACGACACGGGCGCAATCATCGCCGCAATGACCAGCTCGATCCCGGAAGCACCGGGTTCGACTCGCAACTGGGACTACCGCTACTGCTGGCTCCGGGACAGCTATTTCGTGGTCCATGCACTGAACCGGCTCGGCGCGACCCGCACGATGGAGGCTTATCTGGGCTGGATCCTCAACGTGGCCGCGTCCGGAGATGGCCAGCGCCTGCAGCCCGTCTACGGCATCAGTGGCGAGCCGGTCCTGGCGGAGAACGTGCTTGCGCACCTGGCGGGCTACCGCGGCGTGGGCACGGTGCGGATCGGCAACCTCGCCTACCAGCAGGTGCAGAACGACGTCTATGGTGCCGTCGTGCTGTCCTCGGCCCATGCCTTCTTCGACCGCCGCCTCGCGGCGCCGGCTGGCGTGGAGCAGCTGGCGCTGCTCGAGCTGGTCGGCGAGCAGGCAGTGGCCCTCTTCGATCAGCCGGATGCGGGCATCTGGGAATACCGCGGCCGCACGAACGTGCACACGTTCTCCAGCATGATGTGCTGGGCCGCTTGCGACAGGCTGGCGCGCATCGCGGCGCACCTCGGCGAGCATGACCGGGCGCAGCGCTGGCGCGCCCATGCAGACCACATACACGAGGTCATTTCCGCGCGCGCGTGGAACGAGGAGTTGTCCTGCTACGCGGAGGCGTTCGGCGGCACCGGCCTCGACGCGAGCATGCTGCTCGCGGGCGAGCTGGGCTTCCTCGCGCTGGACGATCCCCGCTTCGCCAGCACCGTCGCCTGCCTGGAGAAGAACCTGCGCCGCGGCCAGTACATGTTCCGCTACGGCGAGCCGGACGACTTCGGCGAGCCGGAGACGGCCTTCAACATCTGCACCTTCTGGTACATCAACGCGCTGGCCGGCCTCGGCCGCAACGCGGAGGCGCGCGAGCTCTTCGAGGAGATGCTGGCGCGCCGGACGAGGCTCGGGCTGCTGGCCGAAGACCTGGACGTGAAGTCGGGCGGGCTATGGGGCAACTTCCCGCAGACCTACAGCCTGGTCGGGATCATCCTGGGCGCCATCCGGCTCAGCCAGCCGTGGGAGAGCGCCTTTTGAGCCGCGTCGTTGCCGTGTCCAATCGCGTTGCGGCGCCGAGTGGCGGCCGGCCCGCAGGGGGGCTCGCGGTCGGCATACTGGGTGCGCTGCGGCGCTCGGGCGGGATCTGGTTCGGCTGGGGTGGCGACACCTGCCGTGGCGAGCCGGCGGACCCGACGCTCGATGAGCGCGGCAACGTCACGTACGCCACCATCGACATCAAACGGACGGACTTCGAGCCGTACTACAACGGTTTCTGCAACGGCAGCCTGTGGCCGCTGTTCCATTACATGCTCGGATTCTTCCGCTACGAGCGGGCCGACTACGAAGCCTACGAGCGGGTCAACGCGCTGTTCGCGCGCAAGCTCATCCCGCTGCTGGAGCCGACGGACCGCATCTGGGTGCACGATTACCACCTCATCCCCCTGGCCGAGGAATTGCGCAGCAGCGGCGTGCGGAATCCGATCGGATTCTTCCTGCACGTTCCCTTCCCCGGGCTTGACGTGCTGCGCACGCTGCCCGGGTACCGCCGCATACTGCGGGCTCTTGCGCAATACGACGTCGTCGGCTTCCAGACTCGCATGGACTGCGAGGACTTCGTGGCGGGGTTGAGGGGCGCCGGATTCGGCGGCAAGCGGCTGCAGGGCCGCAAGGTTCTGGCGCTCGACCGGGAAATACTCGTCGACGCCTTTCCGATCGGCGTGGACGTCGACGAGATCGAGCAGCAGGCGGCCAAGGCGACCGAGGCCGCCTCCGTCCAGCGCCTCGCGGTCGACCTGAAGAAGCGCACGCTCGTCATCGGCGTCGACAGGCTGGACTACAGCAAGGGGCTGCCGCAGCGCTTCAGGGCATTCGAGATCTTCCTGGCCTCGCACCCCGCCATCCGCGGCCGTGTCGTGTACCTGCAGATCGCGCCCCCGTCGCGCACCGGCGTGCGCGCGTACCAGGACATCCGCCAGGAGCTCGAGCAGGCGGCCGGCCACATCAACGGCCGTTTTGCCGAGCCCGACTGGACCCCGGTGCGCTACCTGAACCGCGGCTTCTCCCGCAGCATCCTGATGGGCTTTTTCCGCCTGGGCGGCATCGGGCTCGTGACGCCGCTGCGCGACGGAATGAACCTCGTGGCAAAGGAATTCGTGGCCGCGCAGGACCCCGAGGACCCCGGCGTGCTCGTGTTGTCGCGGCTGGCCGGGGCGGCGGCGGAGTTCGGGGACTCGGCGGTGCTGGTCAACCCGTTCGACGCCGCCGGCGTGGCCGACGCCCTGCTCATCGCGTCGGAGATGCAGCTCGCCGAGCGGCGCGAGCGGCATGCCGCGATGATGGAGGCGCTGCGGCGCAACGACATCCACGCCTGGCGGCGGCGCTTCATCGATGCGCTGACGCCGCCGGCACGCCGCTCCGGCCTGCAGTGACCGCCGGCGCCGGACCGCACCGCCGGCTTACAGGCGGCCCCAGACCACCAGGTGCCTGTCGCTGACGGGCTCCACGCCGAGAGACGCCAGCCCCGCCGCATCGAGCTGCGCGCGGACCTCGCCCGGCTCAAAGGCGGCCAGCAGCGAATTGTAGAAGTCCCGCCGCAGCACCTCGGGCTCGCGCCCGGCGTATTGCTCCACGAGCTCGGCGGCGCGCGCTTCCGTCACCGGGCGCAGCAGGTCCATGACCAGCACCGCGGCGCCGGGCGCGGCGCACTTGCGGATCGTCGACCAGAGGGCGGACGGTTCGTGGAGGTGATGCAGCAGGCTGTTCGACACGATCGCGTCGTATTGCGGCCGCAGGAGCTGGACGCCCGGCAGCAGGCCTTGGATCAGGCGCACGCGCCCGGCCAGTGCCGGCTCATAGGAGAGCGCATGGTGGCCGAAATCGAGCATCGCCGCAGCGCCGTCCACGCCGTGCACCTCGATTCCCGGATGGCGTCGCGCGATGCGCAGCGTGATGTCCGCCGGGCCGCAGCCCAGGTCGAGGACCGCAGCGCCGACCGGCAGGCGGCCGACGCGCTCATTGAACAGCGCGACGAAGCGCGTGTTCGGCTCGTCGAAATCGGCCTCGGCGTAGGCGCGCGCCTGCGCCTCGTCGTCCATCAGCTCCGGCTCGGTGATGCGTTCCATCACTCGCTCTCGCGCATCCGCTCGTCGAGCTCGCGCTTGCGCGCATCGACGTCGTCCTGCACGGCGCGTGCCCGGTCCATCGTTTCCACCTGGTCGCCGAATACCGTGTCCTCCACCGGCGGCGGCGGCTCGGGCTGGCCGCACGCAGCCAGCAGGGCGCCGACGGCGACTATCGCTGTCTTCATTGTGGTTCCTCCCCGACCGGGTGGTAGTTTATGCCAGCAACGGCGGCAAATGGCGGAGGGAGTTCGGCATGAGCGAACTCGCGGGCAACGTGGTCATCGTGACCGGTGCGTCGGAGGGTATCGGCCGCGAGTTGTGCGAGGCGCTGGCCCTGCGCAAGGCGCGGCTCGTGGTGGCGGCGCGCAACGCCGAGCGGCTGGATTCTCTCGCCGCAGCCTGTCGCGCCGCCGGCGCCGACGTGGTGGTCGTGCCGGGCGATCTCACCAGCCAGGCACAATGCGACTCCCTCGTCGAGGCGGCCATCCTGCAGTTCGGTCGCATCGACACGCTGGTCCTGAATGCCGGCCGCACGATGTGGGCGCGCGCCGACGAGATCCACGACAGGAATATCTTTCGCGGCCTGATGGAGCTGAACTTCTTCGCGGCGGCGTGGCTCACGCTCGCCGCGCTGCCGCACCTGAAGGCGTCCCGTGGCCGCCTCGTGGCCGTGGCCAGCGTGGCCGGGCTGACGGGCGTGCCCTGCCGCACGGCCTACGCGGCGAGCAAGCACGCGCTGGTCGGGTTCTGCGATTCGCTGCGCATCGAGCTGGCGGATTCGGGGGTGACAGTGACCGTAGTCTGCCCCGATTTCGTGGTCACGGAAACGCACCGGCGCGCACTGGACGGCGACGGCAAGCCGCTCGGCCGATCGCCCATGAACGAGGACAAGATCATGACCGCGGAGGAATGCGCGCGTCTCATGGTCCGAGCCATCGAGAAGCGCAAACGTTTGCTCATTACCTCCCGCCGTGGCCGGCTCGGCCGCTGGCTCAAGCTCTTCGCCCCGCCGCTCGTCGACCGCATCGCCGCCAGGGCCATCCGCGATCGCCGCTAACGCGCCGTCGCGAATGGCGTAGCGGTCGTGGAACTGGGGGTGCTTCCTGACTGTGCTGTCTGCCTTTTGCGAGGGAAGGGAGCACGCCCAGCCCCGTGGCCGCGACACGGAGTCCCGGCGGTCGGATTCCGGCTGACAGCGGTGTGGGGCGGACGGCGAAGACGGTCGGAAAGCCGGCGCCCTGCGAAGGCGCGAGCGGTCGTGGAGCTGGGGGTGCTCCCTGAGCGAGCTGTCTGCCTTTTGCGAGCGAAGGGAGTACGCCCAGCTCCACGGCCGCGACACGGAGTCGGCGTCAGAGGTCGGCGAGGAACCAGTCGAAGTAGCGGTTGATGTCGTAGAGGCGGTCGCTGAGGCGGTGATCCCCGTTCACGAGGTGCAGGGTCGCGCGATAGCGGGCGGCAAACCGGACGCTGTTCGCCGGCGGCACGACGTCGTCGTTCCAGCCGTGCACGATCGTGATCCGGCCGGCGCGCGGCTCCGGCGTCAGCCCCTCGTAGCCCGGCATGTAGAACGCCGGCGCGAGCAGGAACAGACCGCGGACGTCGGGTAGCTGCGCCGAGGCGGCGGCCGCGACGTGCCCTCCCATGCTCGAGCCCACCAGCACCAGAGCACGGCCGAGCGGCGCGCAGTGATCCACGAGCCGTCGCACGCGTGCCAGCGGCTCGTCGAGGCCGCGATAGTCCAGCGAGTCGACGTCGAGCGCGCGGTCCCGTGCGACTTCCGCCATGGCCGAGATCTTCGCGCCCCACGGACCGCTCTCCTTGCCGTGCGAAAAGCAGACGTAGAGCGGAGCTCCTAACTCGCGGGCTACCAGTGGATGCCCTTCGTGAACTGGGCCAGCGCGATCTGCTCGGCGGACGCCTCGCGCTGGTCGAGCGAGACCCCCTTGGCCGCCGCGGACTCCGGGAACATCTGGAAGGCGGTGTTCATGGAAATCTCCATCGCCTTCGGGAACAGGAGGTACAGGATCTGCGCCGTGACGCCCAGCCGCGTCGCGATCTGTTTCTTGCGGGTGATGATTGCGTCGGCGACGAACTCGGCGGCTTCCTCCGGGCTGATCGTCGGCACGTTCTCGTACATCTTCGTCGGCGCGATCATCGGCGTGCGCACGAGCGGCATGTTGATGGTCGTGAAGCTGATTCCCCGATGGGAAAGCTCCGCCGAGGCGCAGCGCGTGAACGCATCGAGCGCCGCCTTCGAGGAGACGTAGGCCGAGAAGCGCGGTGCGTTGGACAGCACCCCGATGGATGAGATGTTGATGATGTGCCCGCGCCGCCGGTCGATCATGGACGGCAGCAGACCCATGGTCATGCGCAGCGAGCCGAAATAGTTGAGCTGCATCGTGCGCTCGAAGTCGTGGAAGCGGTCGAAGGACAGCTCGACGCTGCGACGGATCGAGCGGCCCGCATTGTTCACCAGCACGTCCACCGGGCCATGCTCGAGGAGCACCCTGGCTACCAGTGCATCGATGGCCTTCATTTCGGTGAGGTCGCAGGTGTACCAGTGCGCCTCGCCGCCGCGCTGCGCGATGACCGCCTGCGTCGCCTTCAGGTCCTCCTCGCCGCGCGCCACCATGAGGACCTTCGCGCCGGCCTCCGCAAGCCTGTAGGCGGTGGCCTGACCTATCCCCGACGAAGCGCCGGTGACGAGTACGACCTTGCCGGCGACCGCACCCCGCAGGCTGCGGTCCACGAACAGGTCCGGATCCAGATTGCGCTCCCAGTAGTCCCACAGGCGCCACGCATAGTCGCGTAGGTCGGGCACGCGGATGTCCGTGCCCTTCAGCACCCGCTCCGTCTCGCGCGAGTCGAAGCGCGTGGGATAGTTGATGTAGCCCATCACGGAGTGCGGGATACCGAGGTCCTTCAGCACGCTGTCAATGACCCGACGCACCGGCGGCAGCCCGGCAACGCCCCTCCAGACGTAGCCCGGCACGATGCCGAACATGCGCACGTTGAAGCGTGCGCTCATCACCGGAGCGTGCGCGGCGTCGGCGAACAGGTTCAGCACCTCGCCGATTCGCAGCGGATTCGGATCGGTCAGGTGGAAGCAGCCGCCGTCCTCGCCCGGCTTGTGTGCGATGTGATCCATCGCGGCCACCACGAAGTCGACCGGCACCAGGTTGATGCGCCCGCCCTCGATTCCGACGATCGGCATCCAGCCCGGTAGCGCGTGGCGGAGCTTCTGGATCAGCTTGAAGAAGTAGTACGGGCCGTCGATCTTCTCGATCTCGCCGGTGCGCGAGTCGCCCACCACGAGCCCCGGCCGGTAGATGCGCCAGGGAATGGCGCATTCGCGGCGCACGATGCCTTCCGAGTCGTGCTTCGTACGGAAGTAGGGATGATCGAGGCCCGTGGCCTGCTCGAACATGTCCTCGCGGAATATGCCGTCGTACGTGCCCGCGGCGGCGATCGAGCTCACCTGGTGGAAGCAGCCGGCTTCGACCGTTTCCGCGAAGCGGACGGCATGGCGCGTTCCTTCGACGTTCACCCTGAGCTGGCTCTCCAGGTCGGCGCTCATGTCGTAGATCGCGGCCAGGTGGAACACGTGTTGGATCTGACCGCTGAGCTTTGCCACGGTCGCATCGTCCACACCCAGCATCGGTTGCATGAGGTCACCGATGACGGGGACGACGCGCGCGGCGCCCTCGCCCCAGAAGGTCCGCAGTTCGTCCAGCTGTCCCAGGTTGGACTCGAGCATCAGCACGTAGACCGTGCCGCCGCGCCCCAGCAGCCTCCTGACGAGGCGCCGCCCGATAAAGCCGGAGCCGCCCGTGACGAAATAACTCATGCCCGAATCCTCAGGAACGCTCGTTATGTTCTGCGCCCGCGGATATTAGCGGATGCGGCGCCTCACGCGGGGGGTGGCCCCCACAGGAGCTCGTCGAGAGTGACGCGCCAGCCGCTGGCCCCGAGATCCACGCGGCGGCCGGTGAACACGACGCCCTCCGCCGCCAGCAGCTCGCGCTGCCGGCGGTAATGGGCCGAGCCCTCGGCAAAGGCGAACTCGCCGCCGGCTCGTACGACGCGATGCCAGGGCACGTCGCTGCCCTCCGGCAGGCGCGCCATGACCCGGCCCACGAAGCGTGCACGGCGGCCGAGGCCGGCCTCTTTCGCAACCTGACCGTAGGTGGCGACGCGCCCGGGCGGGATGGCCCGCACGGTGCGCCGCACTTTCTCCTCGTCGTCCCGCGTCATGCCTTTCTCAGGCGCGCGGCCAGGTCGTCCCGCGCCTGGCTGAGGACGGAATCGCGATCGACCGACTCCAGAATCTCCTGCACGACGGCCTTCGGCCCGCCGGGGCCCCAGCTCTTGCCCTGGGCGAAGTAGCGCTGCGCGACGCGGCCGACCATGTACGTGCCGTAGTACGCGACCGCGCCCTGCGCCCCGGAAGTGAAGACGGTCGAGAGGCCGCCCGTGCCGAGCTTCAGCGCCGCCGACACGAGGTGCGTGACCCAGACGGTGCCCATCAGCACCGTCATTTGCGTCGCGATGACGGTGACGAGTGAGCCGGCCTCCGTGCGCGTCAGCGGCAGCGCATAAAGCCTGGAGAGGTGAAACACCAGACCGGCATCGAGAGCGGCGGCGGCGATCAGGTCGGCAAGGGGCACCGGGTTGACCGCCACTGCGACGCCCTTGGCGATGCAGTACTGCCGCACCAGCCGGTCGGCGGCGCCACGGCGCGCCTCCACGACGCGCTGCCCCACCCGCTCGCTCACCCGACCGGCAAACATGCCGGCGGTGACGGCGGCGAGCGTGCGCCCTTCCGCCTCGAGGATCGCCCACAGGCGTTCCCGCAGCCGTTCGACGTCGGGGGGCGGCACGCGCTTCTCCTCCCGTTCCGTCCCGTCCTGCGCCTGCACGATGCGCGTCAGCGGCGCGGGATCCGCGGCGGTCGGAATGACGTTTTCCGGCCGGATCCGCCCGTCGAGCCGCTCGACGATGCGCGCCAGCAACGCTTCGCGTTCCGCGTCCGTGTAGCGATCCGCCTTGTTCAACACCACCAGCAGCGGCCGCCCCGGGGCGAGGGCCTGCCCGAGCGCCGCCTGCTCCGTCGCGTTGATGTCGCCGTCGACCACGAACAGAACCAGGTCGGCTCGTTCGGCCACCTCGCGCGCCATCCTCTCCTGCTCCTCGCCGCCCACCTCGTTGATACCAGGCGTGTCGAGCAGCGAAACGCGGCCGGTCGTTTCGCGTTGCCAGGGCGCCTGAGCCGGCGCACGCGTCGCACCGTGCAGCGGACTGGTTGCGAACCGCGCTTCGCCGAGCAGTGCGTTCAGCAGCGACGACTTGCCGACGCTGACCTCGCCGAGCACGGCGATCTGGATCTCGCCCTGCTCGAGTCGCGCGAGCATCTTCTCGACCTCCGCAAAATCGGCCGCCAGCGCCTCGCGCACGCCCGCCGGCAGGCGCGTATCCCGCACGAGCTGGCGCAGGCTCTCCTGCGCCAGCTCCAGGTGGCCGTCCTGCGCCGCCGTGTCAGGGCTTTCGGCGCTGCTCGCGGCGCGCTTCCAGGGCCAGCCGCGCCAGCCCCCGCGCCCGTTTTCCGATGTCGTCACCGAGTTGGTCTCCCACCTTGCGCGCCGCGGCCGCAGGCCGCAGCTCACCGGTCGTCTCCAGGCTTTCCGAGAGGCCCTTGCCGAGCGCGTCGAAAATGAGTCCGTAAGCTACCGCGTGCACCAGCCCGCCGGCGACGGTGCCGACGCCGGGAAAGGCCTTCAGCACATTGCCCGAAATGGCGAGCACGAGCGGCACGACGCGGCCGACATAGCCCTGCGCGATGTCGAGAAAGCGCTGGATGTCGAGATCCCGGACGGGCGCGTCGTACAGCCGGCAGAGCGTTTTCACCAGGGCGCTGCCCAGATAACCCTGGATGAGGATGTCCGTGCCTGGCGTGATCGCCGCCAGCGCGCCGATGACCGCCTTCTTCGTGTATTCGGCCACCACCGCGTCGGCCTCGCGCCTCCGCCGCTCGGCCCCGGCGCGCTCCAGGCGCACGGTCGCGAGGCGGAACACCGCGGCATCGCGCAGTGCGTCGAGCGCGGCCGGGTCGTCGTCGAGCTTCGCCTGCAACGCCGCGCGCAGCGCATCCACCTGCGGCTTCCGCGGCCGCTCGAGGCGCCGCTCGCGGCCGGACGGTTCCGCGCGCACCACCAGCTCGGTGCCGCCGGCACTGATCGGCACGACCGCCGGTGGCGAGCCGAGGCTCGCGAGCCGTTCGCCGAGCCGCGTCGTGATCTGCGCCAGCGAGGCCTCGTCGTACCAGTCGGCCTTGTTCACGGCGACAACCAGCGGCTTGCCGAGCGCCGCCAGTGTCTCCACGTCCTCGTACTGGGTGCGGGTGAGGTCGCCCTCGCACACATAGATGACGAGGTGGGCGCGCAGCGCCTCTTCCAGCGCGCTTTCGCCGAGCGCCGCTTCGTCGCCGGCGCCCGGCACGTCGGCCAGCTCGACGGCGTCCCCGGAGGCCAGCTGCCAGCGATACTGCGTCACGCTGCGCGTCGTGCCGCCGGTCACGGCGACGTCCGGCTCCGCGCCCGGGACGAGCGCGCGCACGATCGAGCTCTTGCCGCTGCTCGCCTCGCCGAACAGCGCCAGGTACAGGACCCCGCCCTCGCGCCGTCGCGCCAGCTCCATCAACTCGCGCTCCACGGCGCTGACGTCGCCGCCGGCGGCCCGCTCTTCCTCGAGCCGTTCGCGGATGCCCGCCTCACCGTGCGGCCTCTCCCCACGCTTCGGCGCGGAGCGCCTGGGGGCCAGCAGCCACCACAACAGCCAGACCGCGGCCGCGCCGGCCGCCGCCAGCAGGGCGAGAAACGCCCAGTAGACGAGGGCCGGACCCTCGCGCAGACGCTGCAGGATCGACAGCACCGTGTCCGCCACGGTGAGCAGCGCGCCCGCAAACAGCGCCAGCGCCACGACCACGACCGCCGCGACGATGAGGCGGATGCGCCGATCGCCGGTCATACGCGACCCGGGCGCCGCGCGGCCGCCAGACAGATCGCCGCCGAGGCGGTGAGCGGCAGCAGACGCTCCGCCCAGTCCCCCGGCGTGTTCGGCAGCCAGTACAGGAGCACGGTGCCGCCAAAACCCGCGGCCATCGCCGCGAACACGCCCGCCGGCGGCAGCTCGAAACCGGCGAGCCTCGCGACGAGTGGCGGCCCGAAAGCCGAGCCGAGCGCGTGCCAGGCGAAGAGCACGCGCGTAAAGATGCTTTGCGGCAGCCACAGCGAAATGATGATGGCCAGGCCGCATATCAGCGCGACGACGGCACGCGACACGAACAGCCCCTGGCGGCGGGTGCGCGGCAGGTCGTGGCTTACGGAGGAAGCGGCCACCAGCAACTGGCTGTCCGCGGTGGACATGATGGCGGACAGCACCGCCGCGGTCACGATGCCGGCCGCGACCGGCGCCAGCTGGCGATTCGCCACCTCGAACAGCACGTTCTCGCCCTCGATCATGTCCTGGTACAGCACGCGACCGCACAGCCCCAGCAGGAGCATGCCCGCGTAGATGATCACCGCCCAGCCGACGGCGATGACCCGCCCCTGCGCCAGGGCGCGCCTGTCCTTCAGCGCCATGAACCGGTTCACCACATGCGGCTGTCCCGGGTAGCCCAGGCCGATGCCCAGCGTCCCGAGGACGAACCCGACCGCGGCAATGCCCGCGGCCGGCGGCCCGTCGGGCGCCGGACCGATCGCCTCGAGCGCGGCCAGTAGCGGGGCGACGCCGCCCAGCGCCGCCAGCGCAGTCAGCGGCAGCATGATTGCAGTGGCGGCCATGAGCAGGCCCTGCACCAGGTCGGTGACACTCACCGCCCAGAATCCGCCCAGCAGCGTGTACGCGAGCACGACCGCCGCGCCGATGACCACCGCCCGCGCCATCGGCAGGTCGAACGCGCTGGCGAAGGCGCTGCCGGCCGCCTGGAACTGCGCCGCCACGTAGAACGTGAACGAGAACAGGATGACAACCGAGCCGAGCACGACGACGGCCCGGGCCCAGCCCGCGTCGGCCGTGGCGCCGGCAAGGAATTCCGTGAGCGTGATGGCGCCGGACTCGCGGCTGGCGGCCATGAGGCGCGGCGCGATCCACAGCCAGTTGATGAGAAAGCCCGACAGCGTGGCGGGAAACAGCCACAACGCGGGCCAGCCCCACAGGTAGGCCATGCCGCTCACGGACAGCAGGGTCCACGCGGACGACGAGGACGCCGAGGCGCTGATGCCGGCCACCCACGCGCCGAGCCGGCGCCCGCCGAGGAAGAAGTCGCCGGTATCGCTCGTGCGCCGGCTGGCCCAGAGCCCGATGGACACGAGCGCCAGCTTGTAGGCGACGAGGGTATAGAGAATGGCCTCGGCCCGGGACATGCGGTTCCTCGTGGTCGGCGCCGGCGGGCCGGCAGTGTAACCCGCGGCTCGGGATCACTTCGCCGGCCGCCGGACCCTACAATGACGCGCCATGGGCGAACCGGCCGGCTGGCAGTTCTGGATCGACCGCGGCGGGACGTTCACGGACGTGGTCGCCCGCGATCCCGACGGCCGTCTGCAAACGCTGAAGCTGCTCTCCGAATCGCCCGGCGGCTACGCCGACGCCGGCATCGAGGGCGTGCGCCGGCTCCTGAGACTCGCGGACGAAGGCGAGCTGGCGCGGGCGCCGATCGAGGGCGTGCGCATGGGCACGACGGTCGCCACGAATGCGCTCCTCGAGCGCAAGGGCGAGCCTACGCTGCTGGTAATCACCGCCGGCCTCGGCGACCTGCTGGCCATCGGCACGCAGCAGCGGCCGCGCCTGTTCGATCTGCGTATCGTCCTGCCCGAGGCGCTGTATGCCGAGGTGATCGAGGCACGGGAGCGGCTCGCCGTCGACGGCTCGGTGCTCGTGCCGCTCGACGAGGCGGCGCTGGCGGGGGCGCTGACCGACGCACGCGCGCGGGGACTGGACGCGGTGGCGATCGTGTTCCTGCATGCCTACCGCCATCCCGCGCACGAACGGATCGCGGCGCGCATCGCGCGCGAGGCGGGCTTTCGGCAGGTGTCGGTGTCGCACGAGGTGAGCCCGCTGGCGCGCATGGTGCCGCGCGGGCAGACCACGGTCGCGGACGCCTACCTGTCGCCGGTGCTCGGCCGCTACGTGGAGCGGTTGCGCGCGCCGCTGGCGGGCCGGCGCCTGCTGTTCATGCAGTCGAACGGCGGCCTGGTCGACGCCGCGCGATTCCGCGGCCGCGACAGCGTGCTTTCCGGCCCGGCCGGTGGCGTCGTCGGCATGGTGGCAGCGGGCCGGCGCGCGGGATTCGACCGGCTCATCGGGTTCGACATGGGCGGCACGTCCACCGACGTGTGCCTGTACGACGGCGAGCTCGACCGCAGCCTCGACAACGAGGTCGCGGGGGTGCGCCTGCAGGCGCCGATGCTGGCCATCCACACGGTGGCCGCGGGCGGCGGCTCGGTACTCAGGTTCGCCGACGGGCGCTTCCAGGCGGGGCCGGAGTCCGCCGGCGCCGATCCGGGGCCGGCGTGTTACGGCCGCGGCGGGCCGGCGGCACTGACCGATGCCAACCTGGTGCTGGGCCGGCTGCATCCGGACTTTCTGCCCCGCGTGTTCGGCCCGGGGGGCGACGCGGCGCTGGACGTGCAGGCGGCGCGCGCGGCACTCGAGGCGATCGGCGCCGCGGCGAGCGGCGGCGGCCGGCGTCTGGGAGTCGAGGTCGTGGCGGAGGGATTCGTCGACGTCGCGGTCGAGCGCATGGCCCGTGCAGTGAAACAGGTTTCGGTGCGCCGGGGCGCCAACCCCTCCGCCTTTGCGCTCTGCGCGTTCGGCGGCGCGGCCGGGCAGCACGCCTGTGCCGTGGCGGATGCGCTGGACATCCGGCGCGTGCTGCTGCCGCCCTTTGCCGGCGTGCTCTCGGCCTGGGGGATCGGCCTGGCCGACCTCGTCGAGCTTCGGCAGGCGCCCGTGCAGGAGCCGCTGCAATCTACGCTCATCGGCCGCCTGGCGGCCTGGTTCGGGGAGCTCGAGCAGGCGGCCGCCGCGGCGCTCGCCGCGCAGGGTGTCCCGTCGGGCGAGATACGCTGCCTGCGGCGCGTCCGGCTGCGCTATGCCGGAAGCGATACCACGCTCGAGCTCGATTTCTCCCCGGAAGCCGCGTTGCGCGATGCATTCGCCGCGGCGCACGAGCGGCGCTTCGGCTTTACGGAGTCGCGCGCGCTGGTCGTCGAGTCCGTCGAGGTGGAGGCGCGCGGGGGCGGCCAGTCGGCCGACGCGCCCGAGGCGAGGCGCCCCGCCGCCGCGGCGTCCGGCTCGCGCCCGGCGTGGGAGGGCGGGGGCTGGCGCGAGGTGCCGGTCCAGGCCCGCGCGGCGCTGGCGCCCGGAAGGGATCTGGCAGGACCGGCGATCGTCACCGAGGCTGACGCGACTACCTGGGTCGCGCCGGGCTGGAGCGCGGGCGTCGATGCCGCCGGCAACCTGCTGCTGGACCGGCATGCCCGGCGCCGCCGGCGCGCGCCCGGCACCGACGCGGACCCGGTCCTCCTGGAAATCTTCAACAACCGCTACATGCACGTCGCGGAGCAGATGGGCGGGGTGCTGCAGAACACGGCATCGTCCGTGAACATCAAGGAGCGCCTCGACTACTCGTGCGCGGTGTTCGATCCGGCGGGCGGGCTGGTGGCGAATGCGCCGCACATGCCCGTCCACCTGGGGTCGATGGGCGAAAGCGTGCGTGCGATCACCACGCGCTTCGGCGACGATGTGGCGCCCGGCGACAGCTTCGTGCTGAACGACCCCTACGAGGGCGGCACGCACCTGCCGGATGTCACGGTGGTCACGCCCTTTTTCGATGCGGGTGCGGACAAGCCACTGTTCTTCGTCGCCTCGCGGGCGCACCACGCGGACATCGGCGGCATCACGCCGGGGTCCATGCCGCCCGCCAGTGGCCACATCGACGAAGAGGGCGTGTTGCTCCGCGGCCTGCGGCTCGTGGCCCGCGGCCGCTTCGACGAGGCGCGGCTGCGCGAGCTGCTGACTGCGGGGCGTTTTCCGGCGCGCAACCCCGAACAGAACCTTGCGGACCTGCGCGCGCAGCTCGCCGCGAACCGGCGCGGCCTGGCGGAGCTCGCGCGCATGCTCGACGAGTTCGGCGCCGGCGCGGTGATCGCCTACATGGAACACGTACAGGCAAACGCCGCCGCGGCGGTGAGAAGCGTCCTGTCGGGCCTGACGGGCGGCCATTTCCGCTACGCGCTGGACGGCGGCGAGTCCGTCGAGGTGGCGGTGAGCGTGGATCGGAAGGCGCGGCGGGCGCGGGTGGATTTTTCCGGCACCTCGCCGCAGTCGCCGGGCAACCTGAATGCCCCCGCCGCGGTTTGCCGCGCGGCGGTGCTCTATGTGTTCCGCTGCCTCGTGGACCGCGACATCCCGCTGAACGATGGCTGTCTCGAGCCGATCGAGCTGGTGATTCCGGAAGGCAGCCTGCTCAACCCGCGCTGGCCGGCGGCGGTGGCCGGCGGCAACGTCGAGACGAGCCAGTGCGTGGTGGATGCGCTGTTCGGAGCGCTGGGCGTCGTGGCCGCCGCGCAGGGCACGATGAACAACCTGACCTTCGGCAACGCGCGACACCAGTACTACGAGACGCTGTGCGGCGGCGCCGGCGCCGGCCCGGGATTCGACGGCGCCTCGGCCGTGCACACGCACATGACCAATTCGCGGCTCACCGACCCCGAGATTCTCGAACTGCGCCATCCGGTGCGCGTGGAGCGCTTCGCGGTGCGGCGCGGCTCGGGAGGCCGCGGGCGCTGGCGGGGCGGCGACGGCGTGGTGCGGGTGCTGAGGTTTACCGAACCGCTCTGCGCCGCGCTCCTCTCCAACCGCCGGCGCGTGCCGCCCTTCGGGCTGGCCGGCGGCGGCGCCGGCGCGTGCGGTGCGAACCGGGTGCTGCGCGCGGACGGCGCGGTGGAGTCGCTGGACGGCACCGCGCTCGTGGAGCTCCGCGCCGGCGACGCGCTGGTCATCGAGACGCCGGGCGGCGGCGGCTACGGCGCGTGAGCAAGATCACGGACGGGCACGGGCGGGCGCGGTACGGTGATCACGTGGCAACGCAATCAGACCGCTGGGATCCCTACGCCGTATGGCAGAGCCTCGTGCGCCGGCATCCCGTGCGGATCGTGCATCCGGGGAACTCCTGCGGCCGCATGGATCGCACCGCTCCGGTGTTCCTGGAGGCCATCGCCGAGTACCCGGACTTCCTGCAGGACGTGCTGCTGCTGATCGCCCATGCGGAAGGTTTTGCCGCGGCGATGGAGGCGCTCGACGACGCGGTCCGCGAAGATCTCCAGCGCCGCGGCCGGGGGCGGGTTATCGCAACCTCGTAGTTCCGGGTGGATCGAAGTACACCTTGGCCGCGCTGATTCATTGCCCGGGCGAGCGCGGCTGACGCCGTCGCCGTTGGGCGGCCCCTGTTGACCG
>Ga0268386_10000011_pt1 | contig 90050 bp, 98 predicted proteins | sample RVTome_15_FD_200260 | JGI IMG/M metagenome (GOLD analysis project Ga0268386, IMG submission 200260) | Soil microbial communities from uranium-contaminated site in the Upper Colorado River Basin, Wyoming, United States - RVT150D86... ... | reverse complement strand
GCCAAGGTGACGCCGCAGGAACTGCTCGATGAGCTCGCGAAGCGCGAGGCCTTCGGCCGCGCGGCCGAGACCTGGGAGGTCGCCAACGTGATGGTCTTTCTCGCGAGCGATCTCTCGAGCTACATGACCGGCGAGACCGTGCCGGTCTCGAGCCAGCGCGCCTGAGCCGTGGTCGCGATCTTCCACTCAGCGGAGGACCTGCGCGCCTCGCCGGGCCGGGAGGCCGGGCCGACCGACTGGATCACGGTCGAGCAGTCGCGCATCGACGCCTTCGCCGCGGCCACCGACGATCACCAGTGGATCCACGTCGACCCGGCGCGCGCTGCGGCCGGCCCGTTCGGCACCACGATCGCGCACGGCTACCTGACGCTGTCGCTCGTGAATTTCTTCCTGCCGGACCTGGTGCGGGTGGAAGGCGCAAAAATGGGTGTCAACTACGGCACCGACAAGGTGCGCTTCCCCGCCGCGGTCAAGGTCGGCGCGCGCATCCGGGGTCGTGCACACGTGCTCGAGGCGACCGAGGTGCCGGGCGGGGTGCAGATCGTCGTCCGCGTGACCATCGAGATCGAGGGCGGTGATCGTCCCGCCTGCGTCGCCGCCACGATCAGTCGCTTCTACTTCTAGGTTCATCCGATTTACGAGGTCCCGCCCCGTGCGTGAAGCCGTCATCGTTTCCGTCGCCCGCACGCCGATCGGCAAGGCGTATCGCGGCGCATTCAACGACACCGATGCTGCGGTGCTGGCGGCGCACTGCGTCAACCAGGCACTCGAGCGGGCAGGAGTCGAGAGCGCCGAGGTCGAGGACCTGATCCTCGGGTGCGCGGCGCAGCAAGGCAACCAGGGCTACAACGTCGCGCGGCTGACGGTCGCCGCGGCCGGGCTGCCGGTGACCGTCGCCGGAATGACGATCGACCGCATGTGCTCCTCGGGACTGATGGCGGTCGCGACCGCAGCGAAGCAGATCGTCGAGGACCGCATGCCGGTGGTCGTCGCGGGCGGCGTCGAATCGATCAGCCTGGTGCAGAACAAGCACAAGAACGCCTATCGGGCGCAGACCCCCGCGGTGATCGAGCACATGCCGCACATGCACATGCAGATGATCGAGACCGCCGAGATCGTCGCGCGGCGCTACGGCGTGGCGCGCGAGGCGCAGGACGAATACGCGCTGCAGAGCCAGCAGCGAACCGCGGCGGCTGCCGCCGCCGGGCACTTCGCGGAGGAGCTCGCGCCGCTTGCGACGGTGAAGACCGTGGAGGACAAGGCGACCGGCGAGGTGAAGCGCGAGCATGTGACCCTCGACCGTGACGAGGGCCCGCGGGCGGACACGACGCTCGCCGGTCTCGCCGCGCTCAAGCCCGTCTGGTCCGGCGGCAGCGTCGCGGCGCAGGGCGAGTTCATCACGGCGGGCAACGCGTCGCAGCTCTCGGACGGCGCGGCCGCGCTCGTACTGATGGACTCACAACTTGCGGAGCGGCGCGGGCTCAAGGCGCTCGGGGCGTACCGCGGGATGGCCGTCGCCGGATGCGCGCCCGAGGAGATGGGCATCGGTCCCGTGTTCGCGGTGCCGAAGCTGCTCGAGCGCGAGGGGCTCGCCGTCGACGACATCGGTCTATGGGAGCTGAACGAGGCCTTCGCCGTGCAGGCGCTGTACTGCCGCGACCGGCTTGGCATCGACAACGAGCGGTTCAACGTCGACGGGGGCGCGATCGCGGTCGGACACCCCTTCGGCATGAGCGGGGCACGCCTGATCGGGCACGCGCTCATCGAAGGACGGCGTCGCGGCGTCCGCCACGTGGTCGTGACCATGTGTGTCGGAGGCGGGATGGGCGCCGCCGGTTTGTTCGAGGTGTATTGAGCGCGGCGGAGGCCCGGATGCAGGGCAGGCTCGACGGGCGGCTGGCGATCGTGACGGGCGCGAGCCAGGGCATCGGTGCGGCGCGACTGATCCGTAACTCACTGTTCGATAACGGGTTTTGGTTCGTGCAGCAGACTACGAATTTGCGTCGCTCACCCCAGACAGAGCCGGTCTGGCCAGCGCCATCGGTTGGCGTATATTTGAGCAATCCCCCTACCAGATACGAGCGGCATGCCACGAAAACGCAAGTCGCCTCCTTCGCCGTCGCCTGAACCGCAGCCGCCGATCGTCGAGCAGGAGATGCCGCTCGGCCCGGTGGATCTGTGCGCCGGACAAACCGGCTTTCCGATCGTGAGCATCGGTGCGTCGGCGGGCGGGCTCGACGCACTCATCCATGTTCTTCAGGGGCAGTTGATCGAGCTGTCGCAGGACGCTGTCATCGTGCGTGACGCGAAGAATGCCGTCTTGTCCTGGAACAAGGGCGCCGAGGACATGTACGGCTGGACGTCCGACGAGGCACGTGGAAAGACGCTCGACCAGCTCCTCCAAACCGATACCGCTGCCTGGGCTGCGCTCAACGACCAGCTCGATCAGCGAGGCAGGTGGGAAGGCGAATTGCGCCAGGTGCGCAAGGACGGGACGCCGATCCTCGTCCAGACCCGGGAGGTTCTGGTGCGCGCCGACGACGGCACGCGCACGGCCGTCCTCTCGATCAAGCGTGATGTCACCGAGTTTCGGCGGATGGTGGAGGCGCTGAAGGGTGCCGACCGCCGCAAGGACGAGTTCCTGGCCGTGCTCGCGCATGAGTTGCGCAATCCGCTCGGGCCGATTCGCAATGCAGTCGGCATCATGACTCTGGCGGGTGACGATCCCACTGCGGTTGCGCTGGCACGCGACATGCTCGAACGGCAAGTCGGGCAGCTGGGCCACATCATCGACGATCTCGTCGACATCAGTCGCATCGTCGAGAGGAAGATCCACCTCGAAAAGGAGACGGTCGAACTCCAGAAAATCGTGGAGGTGGCGCTCGAGACGTGCCGATCGCAGATCGAGCGGCGTGAGCATCGCTTGAGAGTGTCGCTGCCGGCCGAGCCCTTGTACCTCCACGGCGATCAGGTGCGGTTGTCCCAGGTGCTCATCAACCTGCTGAACAATTCCGCGCGGTATACGAGCCGGGGCGGTGAGATCGCGGTCTCGACCAGGCGCGTTCCGGCCGAATCCCGGAGACGTGGCCCGGCGAGCTCGCCCGGGGATGTCGAGCTCCACGTCCGCGACTCCGGAATCGGAATATCCTCCGAGCTGCTGCCCCATGTGTTCGATGCCTTCACGCAGGGCGACTTCAGCGATCACCGCGGCGGGTTGGGAGTGGGGCTTTCGATCGTGCAAAGCCTCGTGGAGATGCACGGTGGCGATGTGCAGGCACTGAGCGCGGGGCCGGGCAAGGGCAGCGAATTCGTGGTGCGGCTGCCGCTCGTCGAGCCGCCGCACGAGCCCGCGCAGGCCGAACCCGTCGGTCGCCAGCTGGAAACCCAGACGCGACGACGTGTTCTGGTGGTGGATGACAACACGGACCAAGCCGAGAGTCTGTCGATCCTCCTCAAGCTCATGGGTCACGACACTCGGCTGGCGCACGACGGCGAGGCAGCGTTGCAAGTCGCCACCGCATTCGAGCCGAATGTCGCGCTGATCGACATCGGATTGCCGCGGCTGAACGGGTATGAGGTCGCCCGCCGGCTCCGCGAGCAGCCGCGCCTTCGCAACGCAGTCCTGGTCGCGCAGACCGGGTGGGGACAGGAAAGCGATCGCGCGCGTTCCCACCAGGCCGGATTCGATCATCACCTGATCAAGCCGGTGGCACCCGAAGTCCTCGCGGACATCATCGACTCCGTGGACGCACCGTGACGCCGATGCGTGACGCGCCGCCGGGTGAGTTCCACGCGGCATTCTTCGATACGACGATCGGTCGCCTCGGGATCGCCTGGAGCGACCGGGGCGTCGTAGGTTTGCAGTTACCCGAGTCCACCGAGGGGGCGACCCGGACGCGGATGCAGCGGCGATTTCCGGAAGCGACGGAGGCGCGACCGCCGCCCGCAATCGAGGCGGCGATCGACGCCATCGTGGCGTTGCTCGCGGGCGAGCCGGGCGACGACCTGCGCCAGGTCGAGCTCGATCTCCACGCGGTGTCGGAGTTCGATTCCGCGGTGTACCGCGTGGCCCGCACGATTCCGCCGGGCGAGACGCTGACCTACGGCGAGATCGCGCAGCGGCTCGACGAGCCCGGCGCCGCCCGCGCCGTCGGGCAGGCGCTCGGCGCAAACCCGACCCCCATCATCATCCCTTGTCACCGCGTGCTGGCGGCCGGCGATCGAGCGGGCGGCTTCTCCGCGCCGGGTGGCGTCACGACCAAGCTCAAGCTGCTCGAGATCGAGCGCCACAGCGTGCCCTTCACGCTCACCTGACCGAAAAATGGCTCGGAGCCAATTCTCTGAAAATGGCTCCGAGCCATTTACCTAAGCAGGCAACGCACGCGAGAGAGCATCCAGCATCGTCGACCAGCCGGCTCGGACGCGATCGGCGTACGAGGCCCATTTCGGGTCCATCTGGTGTACGAGCACGAGCTCGCAACCGAGGGCAAGCGGCGTGATCTCGATGTCGACGCGGCTCTGCTCCTCCGACTCCCCGACGATGCCCCAAGTGAATGCAAGCCGTCGCGGCCGATCGATCTCGAGGTAATGCCCGACGTGGTCGATCTTCTGACCCTGGCGGCGCACCAGGAACGAGAACGCGCCGCCCACCCGGGCGTCGACTTCGAGGTGCAGCACCTCCTCGTCCCGTAGCGCCGGTCCGAACATGAACCGCCCGATCATCGCGGGTGCGAGCCACGCGTCAAACACGCGTTCGGGTGGCGCATCGAGGCGGCGCGCAACGCGGATGGTGGAGGCGGACTCGACGGCCGTCATCGGGGCAGCCGCCGCTGGTACTCGGCCTCGAGCAGGGTGTGCACGGCCCAGAAGCCCTGCGGCGCGCGGCCGGCGAGGTGGTCGATCAGGATGCCGATGTGCGCGTGCCAGCCGGCGGCCACGCCCGTCATGTCGTCGCGGCTGACGAGTCCGCGATGGGTCAGGACCATGAACACGTCCTTCCCGCGTGGCGTGAGCTCGCAGGTGACTTCGCTATCGCCGCCGCGGCTCTCACCCCAGGTGTAGGCGAGCACGCGCGGCGGTTCCCAGCGGACGACGCGTCCCGCGAAATCGCAGACTTCCTGGCCGTGGCACTTTGACGGCACGTCCTCGGTCAATTCCGACAGTTGCACATGCTCGAAGTGCAGGTCGACCCGCCCGCCGACGCGAGGCTCCATCGCGCCGGTCGCGAGCCACCTGCCGCGTAGCTCGGAGTCCGTGAGATACGACCAGATGCGCTCGATCGGCCCGGGTAGCAACCGCTCGAGACGGAGCGTGCCCGGCTCTGTCACGACGCCGTAGTCCTGCGTGCCGGTCGCGGCACCGTCATAGTCCTGCTTCAGATGTGCCTTGCTCATGTGTTCACCCTTTTTCCGGGTGGCGCAGCAGCGCCTCGAGGGCATCGAGCCGCTCATTCCAGAACCGCTCGTAGAAACTCAGCCAGTCGTGGACGCCGGCCAGGGGTTTGGGATCCAGCCGGCAGAAATGCGTACGGCCCTGCACGGTTCGCCGTACCAGACCGGCGCGCTCCAGCGACTTGATGTGCTTGGAGGCGGCGGCGAGCGAGATGCGGTGCGGCTCGGCCAGCTCGCCCACGGTGCGCTCGCGCGCGGCGAGGCTGCGCAGCATCTGGCGGCGCGTCGGGTCTGCCAGCGCGCGGAACACGCGGTCCAGGCGATCGGTGGAATGATTAACCATATGGTTGAATGATAGCGGGGCAACGTGCATCAGTCAACCATGCGGTTAAATGTGGCCACAGCGCGCCGAGTGACGGTTATCGGTGGCGCCTCGTGAGAAAATAGCGGGAGCTGACCCACGGAGGATTCGGGCATGGCTTTTCGGTCGACGCTGCATGCCGGTCCCGTCTCGGTGACAGACTACCGGTGCGACATCGCGCCTGGGACGGCGCCGTTCGCCGAATGGCACGGCGGCTACTCCGTCTCGTACGTGCGCTCCGGCAGTTTCGGCTGCACCACCCGCGGCCGCTCGTACGAGCTCGTCGCGGGCTCGGTGATGATCGGCTTCCCGGGCCAGGAGTTTGTCTGCACACACGAGCACACTCACGGTGACGAGTGTCTCTCGATCCGCCTGGCGCCCGAGCTCGTCGAGCAGATCGGCGATCGGCCGAAGATCTGGCAGCGCGGGGCGCTGCCGCCGCTGCCGGAGCTCATGGTGCTGGGCGAGCGGGTCCAGGCCTGCGTTTCGGGCGCGACGGATATCGGTATCGACGAGGCGGGCCTGATGCTCGTCACGCGCTTCGTCGAGCTTGCTGCAGGCCGAGCGCACCGGCCCGCCCGCGTCCGGCCGGCGGATCGGCGCCGCGCCGTCGCTGCCGCACTCTGGATCGATGCGAACTCGCGGGAGGCCGTGGACCTGGCAACCGTTGCGTCGCATGCCGGAGTCAGCGCATTTCATTTCCTGCGGATGTTCGCGGCCGTCGTCGGCGTGACGCCGCACCAGTACCTGGTGTGCACCCGGCTGCGCAACGCCGCGCGGCTGCTTGCCGACGGCGACCGTTCGGTCACCGATGTCGCCGGCGAAGTCGGCTTTGGCGACCTGTCGAACTTCGTGCGCACGTTCCACCGCGCCGCAGGCGCGTCGCCGCGCCGGTTCCGGCGCCTGTACGCATCGGATCGCAAGATTCTCCAAGAACGCCTGGCCGCCGCCGCGGGAAGATGAGCTCCTCTGATTGGAGGAGCCTGTCATGTACGATCATGTTGGATTGCGGGTCGGCAGCCTCGATGCGAGCGTGCGTTTCTACACCGCCGCGCTCGCGCCGCTGGGGTTCGGCTTGTGCTCGCGCGACGCGAGCGGCGCCGGGTTTGGTCCGAAGGATTCCCCGGCGCTCTGGCTCGTGCCGCGCGAAGGCGCGCCGGGGCCGGGCGTGCACGTGGCATTCCGTGCGAAGGACCGGCGTGCGGTGGACGGATTTCACCATGCCGGGCTCGAGGCGGGCGGCCGCGACAATGGCAAGCCAGGGCTGCGTGCGGACTACGGTCCGAAGTACTACGCGTCGTTCCTGGTCGACCCGGACGGCAACAACGTCGAGGCGGTTTGTCTCACCTGACCGGAAACGCGGCACCCCGAAAATCGGCTCTTAGCTGGGCTCTGAGCGGATTTCCCGCGAATAATCGACTCCGAGCCGATTTTCCGGATCAGGGAACCGCTGCGACGGTGGAGCGGTAGGTCTCGAGCTCCTGCTGATAGCGGGCGCGATCGCGCTCGAGCGCAGCGATCTCGGACTTCAACCGGCCGATGCGTTCGGCGGCGTGCTTGGTGTCGAGCACCGCGTCCGTGCGCTCTTCCGCGGTCGCGGTGTCGCTGATCACCGTAAGCGTCCGGTCGGCGAGCCTGCTCTCGAGACGTGCGATCTCGCGGCGCCGGTAGGCGATGGCCGCGTCTGCGTCCGAAACACGGCGCTCGCGGACGTAGAGCTCGCGACCGGACTGGTACGCGGCGACGAAGGCCGGCGCGAGCTCCGGCGGGCAGCTGTCGTAGTACGGCGCGCCGTTCACCCCGGCGCGGTAACCGTTGTGGGGCTGGCAGTATTCGCGCAGACCCTCGGCACGGCCGGCGCGATAGGCGTTGAGATCGGGCGTCACACCGTGCTCGGCGCAGGCCTTGCGATGCTCGCCGATGCGCTCGCCCGAGTGTCCGGCGACGCCGTCCTCGTAACCGACGGTACGCCAGTCGACGGTGCGGCACTCGTCCTTGTTCATGGTCGAGGAGCAGCCGGCCAGCATCGTCGCGGTGACCGCGAGCAGGGTGGCGATTTGGTAACGCGGGGATCGCATCGCGCTTCGTGCTCCAAGCCAGGTCATGGACCGTCCGATCCTTCTGCGCTGATCAACTTATTCGCGGTGCGACTCCGCGAGCGTGCGCCCCGTCACGATTCGCCGAAAATCGGCTGCGGAACGGTGGATCAGTCCATCCGGCGCGTGCGCACGGCCGTGAGCGCGCCGGTCTGATCGACCTCGCATTCGAGCTCGATCGGCTGGCAGCAGACCTGGCAGTCCTCGACATGCGTGAACGAGCCGCCGCTCAGGTCGACCTGGGTGCCATAACTCTCCCAGCAATATGGGCACTCCACGCTCACGAACTCGGTCAGACCGGCGCCGGCGAGCGCGCCGCCCGGCTCGAACACCGGCTCGAGCCCGTACAGCGTGTCGATGGCCTCGTCGTCGAGACGTGTGAGTTCACGCGTCAGCGCGTCGATCCGGTCGTGACGCCGGGTAGCCATGAGCCGACGCTACCACAGTATCGTGCGGGTGTCGGTCCAGTCGATCACGAGCAGCCGGTGGCTGAACTGCCACTGGCCGTCGACCCGGCGCCAGCGATCCTGGTAGCGGATCGCCCAGGTGAGGATAGTGCGCGTGGCGCCGTCGGCCGAAAGGTGATCGGCCGTCGAATACGTCTCACCCTGCGCCGAATCGCCATCGATGCTCACCACCTGGTTGTGCACCCGATGCTGGGTGGCGACGTAGAGACGTGCCATCACATCGAGCGCCGCAACGATGTTGGCGCGCCCCTCGAGCCGGAGGTCCGGTGCCTCGATCACGCCGTCGTCGGTGAAGATCGACGCCCACAGCGCCTTGTCGCGGCGGTCGGCACCCTGCGCGTACAGCTCGGCGCTCCGGCGCAGGTCGCGCTCGTCGAGCAGCAGCGCGAGGCGAGCGTCGCTCATCGGCCGGCGGTGCCCGCCACATACTGCGCGACGATCTCGCGCAGCGCGTGGCCCACATCCTGGCGCCGGTAACCGAGCAACGCCGTCTCGTCGGCATCGGGCTCGTAATACAAGGTGTTGCCACGTCCGAAATAGAGCGTCGAGTCGGGCAGCAGCGGATGTTCCTGATCGCGCACCGGCGGCACCTCGCGCCCGGCGGCGCGGAAGAAATGGCCGAAGAACTCCTGGAAGCTCAGGTTCTCGTCGCCAACGAGGTAAGCCGCGCCCGAGCAGCCGCGGGCGAGCGCTCCCACGACGGCCTCGGACAGCGAGCGTGCGGACATGAAGTTCACGCCACCAGCGGGCGCGAACGGCGGCCCGGGGACGAGCGTGCCCTGCGCATAGCGGGTCAGCGCCTCGAACAGGCCGACAGTGAGACCCTGCAGTGTGCCCACGATCCAGGAGGCGTTTACGCTGATGACCCGGAAGTCCGCCGTGCCCAGCGCGCGGACGCCGTCGTCGGCGCGCTTGCGCGAGCGGACATAGGCGATCTCCTCGACCAGATGCGGTGCGGCCTGCGGATAGAAGCTGCCGATGTTGATGGCGTGGCGCACGCCGGCGTCGCGGGCCTGCGCGAAGAATCGCGGCACCCCTTCGGAGTTGACGCGGTCCCAGTGCGTCGCGTCGTCGAATCCGCGGGGCGCGTGACGGATGTCGTTGCCCGCCGCGAAGACGAACGCCTCGAACCTCGCAAGCTGCGTGCGTGGCAGACCGCCGGCGAGATAATCGCAGGGCAGGAACTCGAGCGCCGCCATGCCGGTGCCCGCCGGCGCGGGCTTGCGCGCGGCGATGGCGACCTCGTGACCCAGCGCGCGGAGCCTGAGCGCCGCGTCGCCGCCGATCAATCCCGTCCCGCCGACGACGAGCACCCTCATGCGGACTCCGTTTCTTTGCGGCGTCGCGGATCTGCGCCGCCGGGCCGATACAATGACAGACCTTGCCGGCCGCGTGGAAGCGCGCGATGACCAACGTCGACCCGCTTTTCGCACCGATCGAGCTCGGCGAGATCCGCTGCGCTAACCGCGTGGTGATGGCGCCGATGACGCGCAGCCGCGCCTCGCCGGGCGATCTCGTCTCCGATCTGCACGTCGAGTATTACGGCGCGCGCGCGGACGCCGGTCTCATCGTCACCGAAGGCACGCAACCATCGATCCACGGCAAGGGCTACTGCCGCACGCCGGGTCTGCACGACGTGGCTCAGGTGGCGGCCTGGCGCGGGGTCACCGATCGCGTGCACGCCCGTCGGGCGCGCATCGTCGTGCAACTGATGCACGTGGGACGCGTGGCGAGCCGCTACAACAAGCCTGCCGAGGCGCGGACGGTCGCGCCGTCTGCGGTCGCTGCCCGCGTGCAGATGTACACCGACGACGCCGGGATGCAGGACTGCGACCTGCCGGCGGCGCTCTCGCTCGCGGAGATACCGATAGTCGTCGAGGAATACGTGCATTCCGCGCGGCTCGCGCTCGAGGCGGGGTTCGACGGGGTGGAACTGCACGCCGCGAGCGGCTACCTTCCGATGCAGTTTCTCGCCGCGAACAGCAACCTGCGTCGCGACGCCTACGGCGGTTCGGCGGCGAGCCGCGCGCGTTTCGTGATCGAGGTGATGGAGGCATTGTGCGCCGCGATCGGCGCGGGCCGCGTCGGCGTGCGCATCTGCCCCGCCAACCCGTTCAACGACGTCCACGACCCGGAACCCGAGCTGACCTACGGCGCTCTCCTCGATGCGATCGCGCCGCTCGGCATCGCGTATCTGCATGTCATCCGCTCGCCGATCCGCGCGCTCGACGCGTTCGCGATCGCGCGCCGTCACTACGCGGGCCCGATCGTGCTCAACGACGGCTTTCACGGCGACAGCGCGCGCGCCGCGATCCGCGCGCAAGTCGGTGACGCCGTTTCCTTCGCACGCCACTTCATCGGCAACCCCGACCTGGTGCGGCGGCTGCGCGAGGGCCTGCCGCTCGCGGGGTTCGACCGGCACACGCTTTATACGCCCGGGCCCAGGGGCTACCTCGACTATCCCCCGCTCTCCGCTGCCTGACCGGAAAATTGGCTCGGAGCCAATATTCAGGAAATTGGCTCCGAGCCAATTTTTGGGTCAGCGCACCTTGATCGCCGGCGCCGGGGCGTCCGCCCGCATCCGCTTGATGAACTCGTCGAAGGGCGCAGGTTCCACGACCGGCGCCGACGGCGCGCCCGTGCGCGCCCAGAACTCTTTCCAGCTCGGGAACAACTGGTGATACCCGCCCTCGTAGGGAGCCACGCCCGGCCAGCGCATCTTGTCGGGCCCCAGCGGCGGCTTGTTGAGGTCGGTCGCGTACCAGTAGAGCGGCAACCGGCGGCGGAAGAACCAGCGCCCGTCCCTGCGCTCGTAGTCGTCGACGTACATCATCTGCATGATCACCCACTCGGCGCCGATCTCGTGCTCGTTCTTCGAGTACACGACGCCGCGGGCATGATCGGGGTCCTCGAACTCGATCACGTGACTGCCGACGTGGTGGGCGGTCCCCGTGAACTGCGCGCGCAAGGTGCAATCGAACCACGCCCGGAGCGCCTCGCGGCCGCGCGACTTGCCGACCTCGACGTCCTGGGGGAAGAGCCCGACGAGCGCGTCCAGGTCGCGCATGTCGAGCGCCAGGGCGTAGCGCGCCGGGAGCTGACGGATCTGCTCGAGCGACTCGAGCCGGTCGATGCGGCGCGAAAGCGCCGCGGGATCGCTGGATTCGGGCATGGTTACGACCTCGCCAGCGGGCGGCGTATGCCGCTCGCACTACGCAAATGCACAATCTTGTTGCTACACTACGATAAAACCCGGCGTTCGGGAGCGATTGAAATACGCAGGCAGATGGGGAGCACCAACTTCGCGGAGCCGCCGACCCTCGACGAGATCGACGAGCGGATCGTCGCGCTCCTGAAAAAGAATGGCCGGGCCACCAACCAGCAGATCGCACAGAACCTGAAGATCGCCGCGGCGACCGTGAGCGCCCGTATCCGGCGCCTCGAGCAGACGCGGGCGGTCCGCGTGGTCGCGGTCACCGATTTCGCAGCCCTGGGCTACAAGGCGCTGCTCGCACTCGGGATCGAGGTCCAGGGGCGCGCGGCCGAGGACGTCGGGATCGACCTCGCCAAACTCGACGAGGTGTTCAGCGTGCACCTCGTCACCGGCGCGCGCGACATCGAGGTCCTGGTCGCGTTGCGCGATCTGGACGATCTCCGCGATTTCCTGCTGGAGGAGCTGATGCGCGTCCCCGGGATCAGGAGCGTCTCGACCGGCATCGCGGCCGATGTCGTCAAGTTCAACTTCGACGTGGCGCCCATGACATGACGACGCCCGTGCTCGACGAGCTCGACCACCGCATCATCGGCGTGCTGTCGAAGGACGCCCGTGTCAGCAACCGCCGCATCGCCGCGCTGCTCGGCGTCACCGAGGGCACGATCCGCAGCCGCATCAAGCGGCTCGAGCAGGACAACCTGATCCGGCTGACGGCGGTGACCAACGTCGCGAGCGTCGGCGCGCCGAAGGTGGTGCTGATCTGGATCCAGGCCGCGCACAGCGACGTCAAGGATCTCTGCGACAAGCTCGCCGCGATGCCCGAGATCCGCTCGGTGATCGTGCTGCTCGGTCGCTGCGACATCCTCGCGGTGGGCCTCTTCACCAGTCTCGAGGACGTCATCGCAGTGGCGAACAACCGCATCCTCGCGCTGCCCGGGGTGCGTCACGTCGAGACCTCCATCGCGGTCAAGACGCTCAAGTACGACATCCGCGCCGCCCGGATCACGCGCGACTGGCACGCCCCCGACTAGGGACACCCGCGCGAATGGCCCCGAGCCATTTTCCTAGACGAAGGACTCGTGGACGTCCTGGCCGAGGCAGAGCGCGCCCAGCGAGCTGCCGATCAGATTCGGGTCGCTCGCCACGTGTGCACGGGCGGCATTGAGATCGAGCCACCACTGCACCAGCGGACTCGTGTTGTAGATCGCCCAGCCGCCGAGCATCAGCATCAGGTCGTCGGCGATGGCGGCGCAGCGGCGCGCCACCTGTGCGGACTCGTAGCGGTAGCGTACGCGGTCGGCGTACGTGATCTGCCGGCCGGCGCGGATCGTTTCCATCATCACGTCGAAGTTGCGGAAGAGGAGTGCCTTGAGTTCGTCGATCGTCGCCTGCGCGCGTGCCGCGGTGTTGAGCGCGATGGGGTCCATCTTGGCGGACTTGCCGGTATTGGTGGACACGCGCCGCGCGGCGAGCTCGTAGTACGTGTCGAGCGCCGCCTGCGCGGCGCCGATCGAGCCGGTGGAGATCACGCGCACGAAGAGCTGCGCCCACGGCAGCCGGTAGAGCGCGCCGTCGTTGACCGCCTGGCCCGGGTTCGTGCCGTGAAAGCCGTCCGACGCCTTGTGGGTGCGGTACTCGGGCACGAAGGCCTTGTCGACGACGATGCCGTGGCTGCCCGTGGCCTGCAGCCCGAAGACGTCCCAGTCGCGGACGATCTGGTAGTCCTTGCGCGGCAGCGCGAAGGTGCGCATGTCGGGCGGGCCGGACTCGCCCGGCAGCGGCGGCACGATCGCCCCGAGAAACACCCAGTCGCAATGCTCGCAACCGCTCGAGAAACCCCAGCGCCCGGTGAGCTGCAATCCGCCGTCGACGCGCTCGACCTTGCCGACCGGCTGGTAGGACGAGGAAATCAGCACGGTGTTGTCCGTGCCCCAGACGTCCTCCTGCGTGCGCACGTCGAAGAGCGCGATCTGGAACTGATGCGCTGCGACGACGCCCAGCACCCACGCGCTCGACATATCAGCCTCGGCGATCGCGAGCTGCACGTCGAAGAACACCTGCGGGTCCATCTCGTATCCGCCCCAGCGCCGGGGCTGGAGGATGCGGAAGAACCCTGCGTCCTTGAAGTCCTGCATGGTTGCAGCGGGGAGGGTGGCGGCCTCGCGCGCGGCACGCAGCCGCTCACGCAGCGCCGGCTTCATCGCGCGTGCGCGGTCGACGAGCTCTTCCCGTGAGGGGACCCGCGGGTCGGTCATCGGACGGGCCGCTTGCGCCATGGGGACACCTCTCCTCGCACGGGGACGCAGTATTGCAGGGCAAAATCTGCGTGGCAACAGAATTCGTACAAAATATAGCATTGAATTACGCACATGACGGAATACAATGCCTCAAACCATGATTATTCGGTGATCTCGGGTGTTTCCGGTGCGATGTTCGAAGCGGAGACCTCGTGCTTTACCGGCGTCCGGCGAACGCCGATTTGCCCGCCGACGGGCTGCACGGCGATCCTGCGTAAGTTAAGGACTTTGACTGAGCCCCCCGTCATGAATGCCACCACCACCCGCCCGAGCTCTCCACCGTTTGGCCGGATCGCGAAGCTGCCCTCCGGTCACGAGATGCATTACCTGGAACAGGGCAAGGGCCCGGCGGTCGTGCTCGTGCACGGCAGCGGACCCGGCGCCAACGGCTACAGCAACTTCAAGCGCAACATCCGCCCGATCGCCGAGGCGGGTTACCGGGTGCTCGTCCCGGACATGATCGGCTTCGGCTGGTCCTCGAAACCCGATATCGACTACCCGCTCGATCTCTTCGTGACGACGCTGCTCGAGTTCCTGGACGAAGTGGGCGTCAAGCGCTGCACGCTGGTCGGCAACTCGCTCGGGGGCGCGATCGCGATCAAGGCTTCGCTCGATCGCCCGGGTCTCGTCGAGAAGCTGGTCATGATGGGCACCGGTGGCATCGAGTCGCGCGAGACCTACTTCGCGATGCCCGGGATCCGCGCGATGGTGTCCCAGTTCGTGGGCGCAGGCTTCGACCGGCCGGGGCTGCGCGAACTGCTCGAGATGCTTGCCTTCGATCCGCGGGTCGTCGATGACGCGCTGCTCGATGAGCGCTGGAACGTGTTGCAGACGCAGCCGAAAGCGGTGCTCGCGCGGATGCTGATCCCCGACCTCTCGCCGCGCCTGATCGACATCCGTTGCCCGGTGCTCGGGTTCTGGGGTGTGGAGGATCATTTCTGCCCGGTGAGCGGAGCGAACAAGATCCTCGCCGCGGTGGGCGACAGCCGGATGGTGCTGTTTGCGCACTGCGGGCACTGGGCGATGCTCGAGTACCCCGATATCTTCAACAGGTATGTCGTCGATTTCCTCCGGAACTGACCGCGCGTCGCGGTCGGATCTTTGCGCGACGCTCGCCGACGAGCTGTACGCGGCGCTGCGTGAGCGTTGCACGGTGCCGCCGCTGTCGGCGCGCGGGCTCGGGCTCGACATCGACGACGCCTATCAGGTGTCGTTGAAACTGCTCGAGCGGCGTCTCGCGGACGGCGAGCGGGTAATCGGCAAGAAGATCGGGGCGACCAGCCGCGCGGTGCAGGACATGCTCGGTGTCCGCCAGCCGGACTTCGGCTTCCTGACCTCCGCGATGCAGGTGCTCGACGGCGAGTCCGTACAGATCGCGGGACGGCTCATACAGCCGCGCGCGGAAGCGGAGGTCGCGCTCGTCCTGCGGCGCGGCCTCAAGGGTCCGGGCGTCACGCCGGCGGACGTCCTCGACGCCACCGATTCGATCGCCGCCTGCTTTGAAATCGTCGATTCCCGGATCGAGAACTGGAAGATCGGCATCGTCGACACGATCGCCGACAACGCGTCCTGCGGCGTGTTCGTGCTGGGCGCGGCGCGCGCCGATCCGCGTCCGCTCGATCTCGCCGCGCTCAAGGTCCGCGTCTACAAGAACGGGCAGCCGCTCTCGGAAGGCCTGGGCTCGGCGGTGCAGGGCTCCCCGCTCGCCTCGGTGGCCTGGCTCGCGAATACGCTGGGCGCGTATGGCGTCTCGCTCGATGCCGGCGAGGTGATCCTGTCCGGGTCGCTCGTGCCGCTCGAGCCCGCGCTTCCCGGCGACAGCTTCGCGCTCGAGCTCGACTCGGTCGGCGGCGCCAGCGTCAGCTTCGTCTGAAATCCGTTCCGGAGAAATCGATGGCAGAAGGATTCGACTTTGACGGCAAGGTCGTGCTCGTGACGGGCGCGGCGCGCGGCATCGGCGCGGCGATCACGCACGTGTTCGCGGCCGCGGGCGCGACCGTCGTCGCGAGCGATGTCCTCGATAAGGAGCTCGCGGCGACCGTGCAGGCGGTGGGGCCGAGCGCCCGGGCACGGCATCTCGACGTGACCGACGCCGCCGCCTGGGCTGCGGCGGTGAAGGAGATCAGTACCGCGCACGGCCGGCTCGACGTGCTGGTCAACAACGCCGGCATCCTCGCCTTCGGCGATCTGCAGTCGACCACCGCTGAGCAGTTCCGGCGGCTGTTCGAGGTCAACGTAATCGGCGTCTTCCTCGGCATGCAGGCCGTGTTCCCGGAGATGAAGGCCGCCGGTCGCGGCGCGATCGTCAACATGTCTTCGTCCTCGGGCCTGATGGGCAACAACGCGGTGGGCGCCTACGGGGCTACGAAGTGGGCGGTGCGCGGCCTCACGCGGAGCGCCGCGCTCGAGTACGGTCCGCACGGCGTGCGCGTCAACGGCGTGCACCCCTATGGCATCGACACCTGGATGTCGAACCCGCAGGGCGCGCCGCGCGAGACGCTGAATCCGGGTTACCGCAACGTTCCGCTGCAACGCATGGGCGATCCGTCCGAGGTGGCGAACGCGGTGCTCTACCTCGCATCCGACGCGGCGTCGTACACCTCGGGTGCCGAGCTCGCGGTCGACGGCGCGACCTGTGCCGGCCAGTACTTCTATGGGCTACCCGGGGCGCCGTACTGATGTCGAGATCCTCGATCTCGAAGGCCGGCGCCTGAGCTGCTGCGCCTTGCAACCAAGGGCTCGATCGCGCCGGGCGCCGACGCCGACCTCGTCGCGCTCGATTCCGCCGGCACGCCGCATACGGTGATGGTGCGGGGCGAGATCCACGTCGCGGACGGCACCGCCGTTCGACGCGGGACTTTCGAGGAGACGGTGGCGGGCGAGCCCCGTGAGACGGCCGGGCCGGTCCGACGCCCCGCCGGCGCTCGCGCGGCCGGCCGATGGTCACCGCCGCAAGCGTCTGTTACAGTTTTTCCACGATGGGCGAACTGCTGGTCACCCTGCTCCTGATCGGACTTGCGCTGCTGTGGGTCGTCGCCTGGCGTCACCAGCGACGATTCGCGGTCGGCACGGTGGTGGGCGCGGTCATCGCACTGCTCGCGGTCGGGCTCGTCAAGCCGTTCGAGATGACCCACATACCGCTCTGGCTGCCACCCCTGCCATTCGCGCTGGTCGCAGTCACATTGTTCGTATTCGGCGTACTCGCCTGGTTCTGGGGCGAGGACTAGCCGCGGTCCCGCGCTCTATGCCAGACTCGGGTCAAAAGAAGGCGCAAGCCTCGGCTACGAGCGCCGGCGATTAGCGGCTGATTTTGCGGGGGACGATGCATGAAGTGCCTCTACTATCTGGCGCCGACCCTTAAGAGCACCCACGACATTTCCGAAGACCTGCACGAAGTCGGGATCAACGACTATTTCGTGCATGTCGTGTCCAGGGACGAATCTGGACTCAAGCAGCAGCACATCCACTCCAGCAACTACCTCGAGACGCTGGACCTGATCCGCGACGGACTGATCGGAGCCGTCATCGGCTTCCTCGCCGGGCTGCTCGGCGTCTGGGCGCTGCAATACTTCGACCCGTTCGGCCCGAACATCCGCGTGCCGGCGTTCGTATACTACGCGATCGTCGCGACCGCGACGCTCTTCGGAGCGTGGGAGGGGGGGCTGATCGGCGTCGCCGCCGAGAACAAGAAGCTCGCCCGGTTCCACGACGATCTCGAGGCGGGCAAGTACCTGATCCTGATCTATGCGCTGAAGACGAAGGAAGACACCGTGCAGGCGATGATGCGCGAGCGTCATCCCGAGGCCGAGCTCGTCGCCGTCGACAGCCACTTCGTCAACCCGTTCAGCAGCGTCAAGCGCGGTGCGGAGGGCGACCGCTCCGGACCACGCGCCCAGCAGAAGGTGTAACGAATGCCGCTCGCGATTGCGTTGATCCTGCTCGTCATCGGCACCGTCGTCTTCCACGTCGCGAGTCCCTGGTGGTTTACCCCCATCGCCTCCAACTGGGGGATGATGGACGACACCGTGGTGTTGACCTTCTGGGTGACGGGTGCGGTGTTCGTCGCCGTCAACCTGTTCATGGCTTACTGCGTCGTCCGCTACCGCCACCGCAAGGGGCGCGAGGGGCGCGCCGAGTACGAGCCCGAAAACCGCAAGCTCGAGTGGTGGCTCACGATCCTGACCTCGGTCGGTGTGGCGGCGATGCTTGCACCGGGACTCTTCGTCTGGGCCAAGTTCGTGACGGTGCCGGACGACGCCGTCGAGGTCGAGGCGCTCGGGCAGCAGTGGACCTGGAGCTATCGTCTCCCCGGCGAGGACGGCGTGCTCGGCGCGACCGACGCGTCGTTCGTGAGCGTGACGAACCCCTTCGGCATCGATGCTGCGGACGATAAGGGGCGCGACGACGTCCTGGTCGCCGATCCGGAACTGCACCTTCCCATCAGCCAGCCGGTCAAGGTGCTGCTGCGCTCGAAGGACGTGCTGCACAACTTCACGGTGGCGGAGTTCCGCGTGAAGATGGACCTCGTTCCGGGAATGGTCACCTACATGTGGCTCACGCCGTCGCGCCGCGGCAAGTTCGACGTGCTCTGCGAGGAATTGTGCGGTGTCGGGCATTTCGCCATGCGGGGCCGCGTGGTCGTCGACTCCGAGGAGGACTACGAGGCGTGGCTCGCGAAGCAGCCGACCTTCGCCGCGCTCGCGGCCCGCGCGGCGCCGGATGCGGTCGCGGGCCAGGCGACGTTCGCGACCTGCATCGCGTGCCACGGGGCGAACGGCGAAGGCAACGAGACGTTGAACGCGCCGAAGCTCGCCGGACAACATCCGTGGTACGTCGCCCAGCAGCTCAGCAACTTCAAGCACGGCATACGCGGCGGCGCACCCGGCGAGACGATCGCGGCGCAGATGGTGCCGTTCGCCTCGATGCTGGATGACACGGCGGTCGCGAACGTGGCGGCACACATCGCGATGCTGCCCGACGAGCCGCCGCGCGCTACGCTGCAGGGCAATGCCGCGCGCGGCCAGGGCCTTTACGTGACCTGCGCCAACTGCCACGGCACCGAAGGGCAGGGCGTGTGGTCCACCAAGGCGCCGCGACTCGCGAACCAGAGCGACTGGTACCTGGTGCGGCAGCTGAACAATTTCCGGACGGGCGTGCGCGGCCGGCATCCGCAGGACTTCTACGGCGCGCAGATGGCGGCCCTGAGCCGCTCGCTGCACGACCCGCAGGAGACCGCCGATCTCGTGGCCTACATCGGCACGTTGCGCGGCACGCCGGCGCGCGTCGCGAGCGCGTCGGATATCGCAAGCCGGCCGCCGGACGCGGAACATGGAGAGCACTGAGCATGCGCGACGATGACGCAGCGGTGCGGAGGGAATTCTGATGGCATACGTCGCAATCGCGGACCAGCATGCGCACCTGCACGATCCGCAGACCTTCGTCACGAAGTACATCTGGAGCCAGGACCACAAGGTCATCGCGGTTCAGTACGCGATCACCGCGATCGCGATCGGCCTGGTGGCGCTCGCGCTGTCGGTGCTGATGCGGATGCAGCTCGGGTTTCCCGACACCTTCCGCTTCATCAGCCCGGACGACTATTACCAGTTCGTCACCATGCATGGGATGATCATGGTGATCTACCTGCTGACGGCGCTGTTCCTCGGCGGGTTCGGCAACTTCCTCATCCCGCTCATGTGCGGCTCGCGGGACATGGTCTTCCCGTACATGAACATGCTCTCCTTCTGGGTGTACCTGTTGGCCGTGCTCGTGCTGGTCGCGAGCTTCTTCGTGCCGGGCGGACCCACCGGCGCCGGCTGGACGCTCTATCCGCCGCAGGCGATCTCGTACGGCACCGCGGGCGCGAGCTGGGGCATCACCCTGATGCTGGTCTCGCTCGCGATCTTCATCGTCGCCTTCACGATGGGCGGCCTCAACTACGTTACCACCGTGCTGCAGGCGCGCTGCCGCGGGATGACCATGATGCGGATGCCGCTCTCGGTGTGGGGCATCTTCATGGCGACGATCCTGGGTCTGCTCGCCTTCCCGGCGCTTCTCGTGAGCGCGATCATGATGCTGCTCGACCTGCACATCGGCACGAGCTTCTTCATGCCGGCGCTGGTCTCGATGGGCGAGCAGACGGAGCACGCCGGCGGCAGTCCGCTGCTGTTCCAGCACCTGTTCTGGTTCTTCGGCCACCCCGAGGTGTACATCGTCGCGCTGCCGGCGTTCGGCATCGTCTCCGACCTGATCAGCACTCATGCGCGGCGTCACATCTTCGGCTACCGGATGATGGTGTGGGCGATACTGGCGATCGGCGCGCTGTCCTTCGTGGTGTGGGCGCACCACATGTACGTGAGTGGCATGAACCCGTACTTCGGTTTCTTCTTCGCCACCACGACGCTGATCATCGCGGTGCCGACCGCGATCAAGGTCTACAACTGGGTCCTGACCCTGTGGCGCGGACACATCCATCTCACGGTGCCGATGCTGTTCGCTATCGGCTTCGTGTTCACCTTCATCAACGGCGGCTTGACGGGACTCTTCCTCGGCAACGTCACCGTCGACGTCCCGCTCTCTGACACCTATTTCGTGGTGGCGCACTTTCACATGGTGATGGGCGTGTCGCCCATCCTGGTGGTCTTCGGCGCGATCTATCACTGGTACCCGAAGATCACCGGGCGGATGCTCGACGACACCATGGGTCGCATCCACTTCTGGTGCACCTTCATCGGTACCTATGCCATCTACCTGCCGATGCACTATCTCGGGATCCTGGGCGTACCGCGCCGCTACTACGCGCTCGGCGACACCTATTTCATCCCGGACTCGGTGCACACCATGAACGCGGCGATCAGCACCGCGGCGTTCTTCGTCGCGGCCGTGCAGCTGCTGTTTCTGTTCAACCTGGTCTGGAGCCTGAAGAACGGCAAGCACGCGGGCGGCAATCCCTGGCGCGCGACGACGCTCGAGTGGTTCACACCCGACACGCCGCCGCGTCACGGCAACTGGGGCCCGGAGCTGCCGGTCGTCTATCGCTGGGCGTACGAGTACGGCGTGCCGGGGCTCAAGGACGATTTCGTGCCGCAGAACCAGCCGCCGGTCGGCGGCCAGTCCGCCGAGTTCCACGGCCACGGCCATGGCTACGGACCGGGGCACGGGAAGGGGCACGAGCACGCGCCGGGTCACGACAAAGGCGGTCGCCACTCGTGAGCCTGTCGATCGCCTTCGCCGGAATCCTGGTTGGCGTGATCGTGTGGTGGCTGGCGGTCCGCCAGCTGACGACACGGCCATGGGAAGCGCAGGGCACCGCTGACGGCCGCGACTCCGCGGGTACGCTCGGACCCGTGCCCGCGCGAATCGGGCTCTGGATCCTGCTCGCGATCCTGACTTCCCTTTTTGGGCTCTTCATCACCGGCTACTGGATGCGCATGGGTCACGGCATGGCGCACGGGCTCACGCACGACTGGCATCCGCTCGCCGAGCCGCGCGTGCTCTGGATCAATACCGCGCTGCTCGCGCTCGGTAGCGTCGCGATGCAGTGGGCGCGTACGGCCACGAACCGCAACGACGTGCGCCGCGCTCGCCTCGCGTGGCTGCTCGGCGGCGCGTTCGCCGTGGCATTCCTGGTCGGACAGTACGCCGCCTGGCGGGAGCTGCAGGCGGCGGGGTACTACGCGGCCGTCAATCCCGCGAATGCTTCCTTCTACCTGCTGACCGGCGTGCACGCGGTGCACCTGGGCGGCGGTCTCGTCGCCTGGATCAGGACCGCGGCGCGGATGGCGCGCGGCGCCGGGCTCGACGACGTGAGGCTCGGCATCGAACTGTGCACCGTGTACTGGCACTACCTGCTGCTGGTCTGGCTAGTATTGTTCAGCCTGTTGCTGCTCACCTGAACACAAGGGCCCGAACGCATATGGCAGTGGAGACCGCTACGAGCGTCGTACACCCGGCCGGAGTGACCCCCGGCCTTCCTGGTGTCGCAACGGATTTCGCGTCCGACAAGCAGGCCTTCGTCGTGCCCTGGGGCAAGGCGATGATGTGGATCTTCCTGCTCTCCGACACCTTCATCTTCAGCTGCTTCCTCACCTCGTACATGCACGTGCGCATATCGTCGACCGTGCCATGGCCGAATCCGAGCGAGGTGTTCGCGCTGACCGTGTTCGGGCAGCACATCCCGTTGATCCTGATCGCGATCATGACCTTCATCCTGATCTCGAGCAGCGGCACGATGGCGATGGCGGTCAACATGGGCTACCGGCGCAACCGCGGCAAGACCGCCTCGCTGATGCTGATTACCGCGGCGTTCGGCGCGACCTTCGTCGGCATGCAGGCCTTCGAGTGGACCAAGCTGATCGTCGACGAAGGGGTGCGACCCTGGAGCAACCCGATGGGCGCCGAGCAGTTCGGCGCGTCGTTCTTCATGATCACGGGCTTTCACGGGCTGCACGTCTCGGCCGGCGTGATCTACCTCGTGATCGTCGCGATGAAGGTCTGGCGCGGCGACTACGACCGCAAGGGCAACTACGAGATCGTCGAGATCGCGGGCCTGTACTGGCATTTCGTCGATCTCGTCTGGGTGTTCATCTTCGCGTTTTTCTATCTCTGGTAGGGAGCAACCGTGTCCGCGAAAGAAGGCCAGCAGCATCCGATCGCGATTTATCTCTGGATCTGGGGGCTGCTGTTCGTACTGAGCGCGTTCTCCTACGCGGTCGACTACTTCCACCTGCAGGGGGCGCTGCGCTGGACGCTGATCCTGCTGTTCATGTTCCTCAAGGCCGGCTTCATCGTCGCGATCTTCATGCACATGCACTGGGAGCGGCTCGCGCTCAAGCTCGCGATCCTCGTGCCGCCGCTGTGTCTGCTGATCCTCATCGGCCTGATGGCGGTCGAAGGCGACTACACATTCCTGACGAGGTCCGGATTTTTCAGCAACTGAGCACCGTATAATGGCGCTCGTCGATACTGCACGAGGAGCGCGACTGGATGCCGAGCAAGGTCCCTGACGGCGAGACCCGCGGCTGGATCGTTCCGATCGGTGGGGCGGAAAACAAGGAAAACGACCCCCGCATCCTGCAACGCTTCGTCGATGTGTCGGGCGGCGAAGACGCCGACATCGTCGTCATTCCCACCGCGAGCCGGGCACACGAAACCGGCCATCGATATGAGCAGGTATTCCGCGACCTGGGTGCCGCGCGCGTCTCGGTGATGGACTTCGACACGCGGCGCGACTGCCAGGAACCGAGGCGTCTCGAGCGGCTCGAACAGGCGAGCGGGATCTTCTTCACCGGCGGCAATCAACTCCGGCTCACCACGCTCCTGGGCGGAACGCCGGTCGCCAAGCTGATCCGCACCCGCAACGCGCACGGCGTCACCGTGGGCGGGACCAGCGCGGGCGCGAGCATTCTCTCCGAGCACATGATCGCCTTCGGCGACGAAGGCTCGTCCGCGATTTCGGGCAGCGTGCGGCTTGCGCCGGGCCTCGGGCTCACCAACCGCTTCGTGATCGACCAGCACTTCCGTGAGCGCGACCGCTTCGGGCGCCTGCTCACCGCGCTCGCCTATAACCCGTTCGCCGTCGGCATCGGTCTCGACGAGGACACGGCCGCTTTCATCGGCCCGACGAACCTGCTCGAGGTCGAGGGGAGCGGCGGAGTGACGGTGGTCGATGCTGCGGACATTACTTATTCCTCGATGGACTCCGCCGCGGAAGGCCAGCCGCTCTGCATGCTGGGCCTCAAGGTGCACCTGCTGGTCGCGGGCGCGACCTTCAATCTGCATTCGCGGGTGGCCTCGGCGCGGGCGTTGCGAACTCAGCGGGAGTAGAGGCCGCTCGCCGGCTGCGCTCGCGGATGGCTCGCCGGCGCTCGGCCCGGGTGCCTCGTGGCCGCTGGCCACGATCGAGGGATGTGACAGAGATTGAGAGGGGCACCCCTCCTCGGCTTTTGCAATGACCGCCGATCGTGGTCAGCGGCTGGTGATCCACCGCGGCCGAGCACCGGCGAGTTGCCTCCAGTGGCCGAGCGCCGGCGAGCGATCCGGGCCTCCCGTCGGCAATTGCAGCCGACCGACGTCGCGGGTAGCGTTGAGCCCGGGTCGAACCGAAGAAGACAGGAGTCAGTCATGCCGAACCGTCGCGCGCCCAAGTAGGCCGGGCCATGCGCATCCTCGATCGCGCCGTGTACGTCGGGCCGTCGCATTACGCTCGGTTCCCGGTCATACGTCTCGAGCTCGATCTTGGCGCGCTCGAGGCCTGGCCCACCGGCCGGCTCGGTGCCGGTTACATCGACGGTCTTGCCGCGGCGCTGCCCGGGCTCGCCGAGCACGGCTGCTCCTACCGCGAGCCCGGCGGTTTCCTGCGGCGCATGCGCGAAGGCGAGGGCACCTGGCTCGGTCACGTGCTCGAGCACGTCGCGATCGAGCTGCAGAACGCGGCCGGCGAGGACGTCACCTTCGGCAAGACGCGGAGCCTGGCCGGCCGGCTGGGTGTCTACACCGTGGTCTACGAGTTCGCGCAGCGCGACGAGGGCGTAGCGGCGGGGGAGCTGGGCTTACGGCTGCTCTGCTCCCTGCTGCCCGAGGAGATCCGGCCGCGCGGCAGCGTGCCCGAGGGCTGGAGCTGGCCCGAGGCACGCGACGAGTTCATCCGCTTCGCCCAGCGGCGCGCGCTCGGGCCCTCGACCGCCTCGCTGGTGCGTGCCGCGCAATCGCGAAAAATTCCCTGGCTGCGGCTCAACGATCAGTCCCTGGTCCAGCTCGGCCACGGCAAGTACCAGCAGCGCATCCAGGCCACCGTGAGCGGACGCACGCCGCACATCGCGGTCGAGCTCGCGAGCGACAAGGAGGAGACCAATAAGATCCTGGCCTCGCTCGGCCTGCCGGTACCGCGCCAGGAACTGGTGCACAACGAATCGCAGGCCGTGCGCGCCGCGCGCCGCATCGGCTACCCGGTGGTCACCAAGCCGTACAATGGCAATCACGGCCGCGGTATCTCGATCCGGCTCACCACCGACGAGGAAGTCGCGGCGGGCCTCGCCGCGGCGCGCGAGCATTCGCGCTCGGTGATCGTCGAGACCTTTCTCGAAGGCGACGATCACCGCCTGCTGGTCGTCAACGGCGAGCTGGTGGCGGCGACCCGGCGCACGCCCGGGCACGTGGTCGGCGACGGCACGCACACGATCGTGCAGCTGATCGACATCGTGAACCAGGATCCGCGCCGCGGCGTCGGTCACGAGAAGGTCCTCACGCGGCTCGAGCTCGACGCGCAGGCGGAGCAGATGCTCGCGCGCGCGGGGCTGCAGGCGGGCTCGGTCCCGCCGGCGGGACAGGTCGTGTATCTCCGCAAGACCGCGAACCTGTCGACCGGCGGCACCGCGACCGACGTCACCGACGTCATTCACCCGGACAACCGCGACATGGCGGTGCGCGCGGTGCGAGCGATCGGTCTCGACGTCGGCGGCGTCGATTTCCTCTCCACCGACATCACCGAGAGCTATCGCTCGATTGGCGGCGGGATCTGCGAGGTCAACGCCGCGCCCGGATTCCGCATGCACGTGGCACCCTCCGAGGGCACGTCGCGCGATGTGGCCGGGCCGGTGATCGACATGCTGTTCCCGCCCGGCACGCCCTCGCGCGTGCCGATCGCGGCCATCACCGGCACCAACGGCAAGACCACGACCGCTCGGATGCTCGCGCACATCGCCAAGATGGCGGGTTACACGCCCGGGCTCACGACCACCGACGGCGTCTACATCGACGGGCAGCGCACGGTGCAGGGCGACATGACGGGGCCCGTGTCCGCGCAGATGGTGCTCGCCGATCCGCAGATCGATGTCGCGATCCTCGAGACTGCGCGCGGCGGGCTGCTGCGCGCCGGGATGGGCGTGCACGAGGTCAACGTCGGCGCGGTGCTCAACGTCCAGTCGGATCACCTCGGGCTCAAGGGCATCGACACGCTCGAGCAGCTCGCCGAAGTCAAACGCGTCGTCGTCGAGGTCGCGACCGACTGCGCGGTGCTGAACGCGGACGACGCGCTGGTGGCGCGGATGTCCGGGTACACCGATGCGGCGAGCATCTGCTACGTCACGATGAACCCGAGCCATGCGCTCGTGCGCGAGCACGTCCGCGCCGGCGGCCGCGCCTGCGCGCTGGAGGCGGGCGTGAACGGGCACATGATCACGTTGTACGACAAGGGCGGCCACATTCCGCTCCTTTGGACGCACCTGATTCCGGCGACGCTCGAGGGTCGCGCGGTGCACAACGTGCAGAACGCCATGTTCGCGGCTTCGATCGCCTTTTCGCTCGGGATAAAGCTCGACCCGATCCGCCAGGGCCTGCGCACCTTCGACACCACGTTTTTCCAGGCGCCGGGTCGCATGAACGTCTTCAGCGAGCACCCGTTCAAAGTGCTGTTCGATTACGGTCACAACGCACACGCAGTCGGTGTGATGGCGGATCTCGCGCAGCGGCTCGACGTCACCGGGCGGCGGATCGTGGTGATGGCCGGCCCCGGTGACCGGCGCGACGAGGACCTGCACGCGATCGCGATCGCGGTCGCCGGCCGCTTCGATCACTACATCTGCCGGCGGGACGACAACCTGCGCGACCGCGACGGCGACGAGGTGCCGCGGATTCTCGCGAAGACGCTGATGGGCGCCGGCGTGCCGAAGGATCAGATCACGATCATTCCGGACGAGCAGGCGGCGATCGAAGGAGCGCTGAACATGGGGCAGCAGGGCGACCTGCTGTTGATCTTCGCCGATCATCTCACGCGCTCCTGGAAGCAGATCACCAAGTTCCGGCCGGCGGGATCGCCCGAGCAGTCGGTGCCCCAGGCGCCCGCGTCCGTGATTCCGCTCGTTACCGAGTCTGCACACGAGGAACCCGTGTTCACGAGCCTCGAGGGGCTGATCCGCGACGAGCGCGGCATCCACTTTGCACCGGAGGTCGAGGACTGAACCAGCCAGATCCACTGCCCTTCGACAGCTCGAGGCGTCTCACCGGCAGCAACCTGTTCTTCGATGCGCCTGGCGCCGTGCTGGACGTCGTCCGCGTCGAGCCCGATGCGGCCCTGCTCGACGGCTGGCGCGCGCGTGTCGAGCGGGCGCGAGCGTATCTCGGCTGGTCGGACATGGGGACGACCTCCCCGCGTGGAACGTCCTCGGTCGCACGCGTGCACGCCGGAGGCGCATCGCTCGCCGTCGCCGCGCCGTTGGACCAGCTCTTCACCGCGACGGAGCTCAACGAGTGGGCACTGGCTGCGACGCTGCTGGCACGCGATCCGGTGCGCTGGGCCGATCTCGAGGCCGCGATGATCCGTGACGCGGCCGATTCCGCGACGCCGCCCGCCATCCCGCCGGTGCTGGACGACGCAGCGGCGATGACGCGGCTCCGGCATCTCTCGCAGTTGGAGGCGCGCCCGGATCTGCTCGCGCTGATCGACGCCGCGAACGCGCGCGATCTGCCGTGGCTGCTCGACGAAGACGTGCTGACCCTGGGCGCGGGCATCGGCCACATCGATCTGCCGCTCGATGCCCTGCCACCCGTGGGCGAGATCCGCTGGCTGTCGCTGCATGACGTGCCCACCGCCGTAGTCACAGGCTCGAACGGGAAGACCACGACCGTGCGGCTGATCGCCGCGTGCGCCCGCGCACACGGCTGGCGCACCGGCTACAACTGCACCGATGGGCAGTTCCTCGACGGAACGCTGATCACCGGCGGGGACTACTCGGGTCCGGTCGGCGCGCGCTCGGTGCTGCGCGACCGGCGCGTGCAGGCGGCAGTGCTCGAGACCGCGCGCGGCGGCATCCTGCGTCGCGGGCTCGCGGTCAGCCAGGCGCAGGTCGCGGTCGTCACCAACGTCAGCTCCGATCACTTCGGCGAATACGGTATCCACGATCTCGATGCGCTTGCTGCAGTGAAACTCGTGGTTGCGAATCTCGTCGGTGCGGACGGCCTGCTGGTGGTGAACGCGGACGATCCGCTGCTGCGGGCGCGCGCGGCATCCACCAGCCGGCCCCTCGGCTGGTTCGCGCGCGACGCGGACGATGCGCTGCTGATCGCGCATCGCGCGCACGACGGGGCGACAGCCGGCGTGCGCGCCGGGCGGCTGGTGGCGGGGCTTCGCGGGCAGCAGGAGGATCTCGGCGCCATCGACGCGATGCCGCTCACCGTCGATGGCAGCGCTGGGTACAACATCGCGAATCTCGCCGCCGCGGCGCTCGCGGCACTCGCGCTGGGGATCTCCGCTGCGACCATTGCGGCGGTGTACGCACGCTTCGGTGCGGAAGCGAGCGACAACCCGGGCCGACTGATGCGCTACGAAGTCGGCGGCGTGCGGATGCTGATGGACTACGCCCACAACCCCGACGGTTTGCGCGGTCTGCTCGAAGTCGCGCGTCACCTGCGCGAGTCCGGGCGTCTCGCGCTGGTGCTGGGCCAGGCCGGCAATCGGCAGGTCGGCGACATCGAGCAACTGGCCGCGACTGCGGCCGAGGCCCGTCCGGACCTGATCGTCATCAAGGAAACCGAGGGGTTCCTGCGAGGCCGCGCGCCCGGTGAGGTACCCGCGATCCTGCGCGCCGCGCTGCTCGGCAGCGGCTACGCCGAGTCGGCGTTGCCGATGCGGCTATCCGAAGTCGATGCGGTGCGCGCCGCGCTCGCCTGGGCGCACGCAGGTGATGTGCTTGTACTGCCGGTTCACGCGCGTGTCGCACGCAACGAAGTCATCTCGCTTATCGAGCGCATGCGCCGCAACGGCTGGCGGGCCGGGCAGGCACTCCCCGGCTAGACCGCGCCTGTCGCGCGCGTGCGACAAAGCAACTTTTCGAGTGACCCCGCTCACACTTCTGAGCCCTGTCATTGGCGCCGCCGCGCGCGTCGAATTTAGGCTGCGCACCACCCGGAAACCGCGGTTGACGCATCGACGCGCCTGCAGCGAATCCGTCCCGACAGCCAAGGAGTGTCTAATGCGTTCGAAACTACTTTCCGCGATGGTTGCTGCGTCACTGGCCCTGCCTCTCGCCGCCGCTGCCGGCGACAACGTCACCTACTCGTATGCCGACCTGGCGTACGTCACCACGGATATCGACGGGGTTGACGAGGAGCTCGACGGCTTTGCGCTGCGCGGGTCGCTTGAAGTCACCGAGCAAGCGTTCATCTTCGGCACCTACGCCGACCAGACCGCCGAGTCCGGCGGCGTCGACGTCGACTACACGACCTTTACGCTCGGCGGTGGCTACGCGTGGCCGCTGTCGGACAACGCCGATCTCTACGGCAAGCTCGGTTACGTGAGCGCCGAGGTAGAGGTTGATGTGCCGGGGCTCGGCGGCTTCAGCGTCGATGACGACGGCTTCATGCTCGGCGCCGGTCTGCGCGGCCGCGTGTCGCAGCAGTTCGAGCTCGAGGGCGCCGTGAATTACACGGACTTCTCGGAAGGCGGCGACGACACGTCACTCGGTGCCGCGGCGCGCTGGTTCTTCACTGACCAGTTCTCCGCCTTTGCCGAAGGCGAGTTCGGCGACGACGTCACGACCTACGGCATCGGCATGCGCTGGAACTTCGGCGGAAACTCCGGAGGCCAGCGCGTGGCGCAGCAGCAGTAGGCTCGTCACGGCCTGCAGCGCCACGCTCGCGACTGACAGGTACCACACCTGCTCGACGCGTAGGGCTGGCCAGCCGGCCAGCCCTACCGCCGGCACGACGAAGGTGAGCAACCTGCCCGCGCTGCTTGCGAGCGCGGGCAGTGTGTTTCCCAGGGCCTGGAACATTCCGGAGCAGACGAAGATCAGCCCGGACGGGACGAAGTTGAACGAGATTACGCGCAGGAAGCCCACTGCGACCTCGATCACCGCCGGATCGTCCGAAAAGCCCTGCACCAGCCGCAGGGGACGCAGCTGGCAGAGCAGCGTCAGCGCGACCATCAACACCGTGCTCATGATCGCCGCCGAGCGGAAGGTCTCGCGGACGCGATCGGGGCGATTCGCGCCGACGTTCTGACCGGCGACGGCGGGCACGGCAAAGGATAGCGCCAGCGCCGGGAGCATCACGGCCTGCATCACGCGCTGCCCAACGCCGAAGCCCGCCTGCGCCGCGGCGCCGAAGTCGCGGATCACCCAATAGATGATCGCGACGTAGACGAACATCATCACGAACTCGCCACCGGCGGGCAGGCCCAGCGCAAGCATTCGCCTCCATGTCGCCAGCCGCGGCGCCCATCGCGCGGGATCGACGGCGACATACTTTTCCAGCCTGCGGAAGTAGACCAGGAGCAGCACGACGCCCGCCGCGACCGAGATCGTGCTTGCGAGACCGGCGCCTGCGACGCCGAGCGGCTGCCCCGTGCCCCAGCCCGCGATCAGCACCGGCGCAAGCACGACGTTGAGCAGGACCGTCGCCATCTGCACGATCATCGTCGGCTTGACGATCCCCGTGCCGCGCAGCGCCGAGCTCATCGCGACCATCGCGAACTGCAGCGCCATGCCGGGCAGGAACCAGTACAGGTAGCTGCGGCCGGCCGCGATGGTCGCGTCGTCCGCGGCGATGGCACCGAGATATGCACCCGTGAACGCATAGCCGGCGGCAAGCGTGAGCACGCCCAGTGCCGCCGCGATCGAAAGCGACTGGTTGAACACGTGCTTCGCATCCGCCGCGTCCCGCCGCCCGACCGCCTGCGCGATCAGCGCGACCGTGCCCACACCCAGCACCTGCGTCAGCGCGATCACGATCATCATGACGTTGCCCGCAGCACCGACGCCCGCCAGCGCCGCATCACCGAGCCGCCCGACGAAGTACAGGTCGACGAGGTAGTAGAGCGTCTGCATCAGCATGCCGGCCGCGATCGGCGCCGCCATGCCGAGCAGGTGGCTGCGAATCGGGCCCGTGGTCAGGTCGCGCAAGGGCGCAGGCGGCGGCTGCCGACCTTATGTGAAACCCGGCGTATCGAATCCAAGACGTGGCTCCGCGTATCGCAGGAAGGGGAGTGCAAGACTTCCACCAAATCCCGCTCGCACGGAGATTTGCCGATGAGATCAAGGATGAGGCCGCTGGCTCTGGTTGGCATTGTAAGCGCATTGGGCGCCGGGGCCGCCCATGCGCAGTCGAACGACTCCGTGCAGCCGCAGGTCACGCAGGCCGTCACCGTCTTCGCGCAGCGCGAACCCGTCATCACCGTCCTTGCGCCGCGCGAGACACCGAGCGCGGTGAAGACGGCCAGGCCTCAGCAGTCAGCCGCGCGCATCGGCAAGGCGGTCGACGCGGATGGCGACGGCCTCGCGGACGCGTCCGCGGCCGCGGCGCGCGAAGGCGCGACCGGACGGCCTTCGGGCAAGCGCACCGACCCCACCGCCGCGGCGCAAGCTCAGGACTGCGGCGACAAGGCCGCGCGCACCGCGCAGAAGTCGGCGTGTGCGAAGAGCAATCCGCAGTACAAGGACAAGACCGCGCAGGGCCAGAACCCCCTGCACGAGCCCTGATCTCAGGCCCCACCGACCGACCCGCGCCCGGTACGAGAGAGAGCGAACACAGGTGGACGAGTACTGGGCATCACGGACCGGACGATGGCGGCGGGCACTCCGCAGCCAGCACGCCCCGTCGATGGCCGACCGGCTCTACGACGTGATACACGCGGACATCGAGGCGGGCTCGCTTCCCGCCGGTGCGCTGCTGCCATGCGCGGAGCGCGTCGCGCATGAGCTCACGATAGAGCAGGCAGCGGTCGAGGCCGCCTACGTGCGGCTGCTGTCGGAAGGCCACCTCGATGCACGCGAGCGCGGTGCGCTCGCCATCGCCAGCCGCGGCGGCGAGACACGCGTCGGTGACGTCACGCAGATCCGTTTCGAGGCGGCGCTGTTGCGCGCGGTCCGCGAGGCCGCCGCGCGTGGTATCAGCACGCACGAGGCGACCGGCATCTTCAAGGCGACGATGCGGCGCGAGACGAAAGACTGAGAACGCGGCACCGGCCCGGACGTCATGGGTCGCGACGGCCGATCTTGAGCACGCGGTCGCCCGAGAACGCTCCGAGGTAAAGCGCCTCGCCGACGCGCACCGCGACGGACGCCCCGCCGATGAGACCGTGCGGTCCTGTGGCGATCGTTCGCGCGGTCATCGCACGGGGATCGATCTCGCTCACCTCGAACGCGTCGTCGCAGACCTCTGCACCCTTCGCGACGCACTCGCGAACGCTCGCCGCATCCGGGATCCCGGCCGTGAGGATCGTGCCCCCGGGTGACCAGCTGAGGTTGTCCGGCAGGTAGTCGAGCGACACACGGCCAGTGACCGTATCCGTGGCGCGGTCGTACCTGAGCACTTCGCGACCGGTCCAGGCGGCGAACCAGAGCGTCCGCCCATCGGGGCTCGCGACGATGCCGTTCGGGAACGCGGCGCGGGTTCCCTCGAGCTTCTCCCATCCCTTCGCCGCCGACCACGTGACCAGGTGACCGGTGATCTCGCCGCTCAGCATGAACTCGAGCCCGGCCGGGTTGCCGAAGTGGCGCGCTTCTCCCATGACCGTCGCTGCGACTCCGCCGTCCGGCAGCGCCGCGACATCGTTGAGCTCGATGTCCTTTGGGACGGCGACGCAACCCTCCCAGTCGAGCGACTCTTCCGCGCCGTCGCCGTCGAGGGCAAAGCGCTCGATCGTGGAGCGCGTGCCGTGGTTGACGACCACGATGCGCACGCGGCCGTCGGCGTCCGTCCAGCGGTCGAACCCATGGAAGGCCGGACGCGGATCGGGTGCCTGGCAGCTGCCATCGCCCCACGGTGGCGGCGTTGCGGCATCGCGAAACGGCAGCACACGCACGGCAGCAGTCGAGGTATCGACGATCGCGAAATTGCTCTCGCCACTGCCGGTCATCCCGCGCATCTGGACGACGAGCAGCCGCGAGCCGTCCAGCGTGTCGAGATCCTCGGGGGCCTGCAGACCGCAGATCGGCGTGTACGCATCCGTCGCCACGCAGGGCGCTGACGGCACCGCGCCCGGCGGCTCGGTCACTGGCGCCGAATGAGCCGCACCGGCCAGCGCTAGACCGACAGCGGCGATGCAATGAATCCATTTCGTCACGATGGGTCCCTCCTTCGTATCATGTTAGTCGATGGAGACGCTGCTGCATGTCATCGAGACCTATGGACTCTGGGTCGTGTTCCTATGCGTCCTCCTCGACCAGGGCGGGCTGCCGGTGCCCGCGTATCCGCCGATGATCGTGACCGCGGCGCTCGCGGTGGACGCGCGCACGCCAGTCTGGCCGATCCTGCTGGTGGCGGTCGCGGCCACGGTCGCGGCCGATCTGTTGTGGTACGCCGGCGGGCGGCGTTTTGGCGCGGCGTTGCTCAAGCTCATGTGCCGGATCTCGCTGTCGCCCGATTCGTGCATCGGGCGGACGCGTCGTCTCTACGGACGCTGGGGCGCGCCGTCACTGATCCTCGCCAAGTACATCCCCGGGTTTGCCGCGGTTGCGACGACGCTTGCGGGCGAGACTGGCACCAGCCTGCGTCGCTTCCTGGCCTACGACGCGATCGGCGCGGCGCTCTGGGCCGGTGGCGCGGTCGCGCTCGGCGCGATCTTTCACGAGGCCGTCGAGAGCGTGCTTCTCGAGCTCGAGCGTCTGGGTCACTATGCGTTGGTCGTGCTGCTGGCCGCGCTCGCGCTCTTCGTTGTCGGCAAGTGGTGGCAGCGTCACCGCTTCCTCGCGTCGATCCGCATGGGGCGGATCACGCCCGGGGAATTGAACGCGCTGCTTCAAGCCGGTCCGCGGGCCGCCGTGCTGGACGTCAGGACGCCCGAGCGCCGTGCGCAGACCGGCTGGATCCCCGGCAGCATCCTCTTGCGCGACGTTGCGGAACTCACGCTCGATCGCGACGACGAGATCGTCGTCTACTGCGACTGCCCGAACGATGCCTCCGCCGCCGTCATGGCGCGCACGCTCAAGGAGCAGGGTTATCGGCGGGTGCGGCCGCTCGCGGGCGGGGTCGACGCCTGGCGTGGCGAAGGGCTGCCGATCGATCGCGAGGTTTGAACGCGAATCGCCACCATCAGCGCGCGGCAGCGCCGTGAGGAGCGCTGAGCTCCATCACCAGCAGTGTCGACGTAGCCGTGGCATACAACGCGCCATTCGCGTCGGTGAGACTCGCCTCCGCGAACGCCACGCGCCGCCCGATCGATACGACCTTGGCTTCGGCGCGCACTGGACCCGTGTTCCAGCGCAGCGCGCGGTGGAAGGCGACCTTGAGCTCGAGGGTCGTGTAGGTCTGGCTCTCCGCCAGGCTCGAGTGCACGGCGCAGCCGCAGGCGGAATCGAGCATCGTGGTGGCGTAGCCACCGTGGACCATGCCGAGCGGGTTGTATACGCGCTCGCCCGGGGTACCGGTGAATACCGCGCGGCCGTTGTCCGCCTCGACCAGCCGGATGTCGAGCGTCTCGGCCATCGGAGGGCGCCAGCCGTCGGCGATCCAGGTGCGCAGCTGTCCGAGTCCGTGGGGGATGCTTTCCATCTCGTTCGGCATTGCAGACCTCTGCTAAGCGGCGGGGGCGTCGGCGGCGCGAGCACGGGACGCTGGCAGGTCCTCGCCTGCGACGAAGCGATGCCAGCGCTCGACCACTGACGGGTCGTATGGTCGGCCCTGAAGGATTCCATCGCCGAACGCTTCGAAGTCTGCGGCCAGCGGCACGGGCTTCGCCGACCACCACGCGCGCATGCCCGGGTGCGAGAGCCACCAGCCAATGGTCGCTTCCCAGCGCGCCCACACCGCCGGCGGCAGCGCCTTGTCGCGCGACTGGTGGTACATGAATTCGCCCGCGCCAAAGAGCTCGTAGAGCGCCCACGAGAAACGCAGGCGCTCCGCGCGCGACAGCCGCGCTGGGTCCTCCGCACCCACCATGAATACATGGTGGAGCTCCGGATCCTTGCTCAGCTGCGACTGCACCGTCGACATCCGGTCCAGCACACGGGCGTAGTTCTCGGACCGCAGGGACTGCGTGTTCTGCCGCACCTGGTACGCCAGGTAGACCAGCGAAATGACGAGAACGATGCCACCGACGAATTCACTGAGCTTGGCCAGGTTGTCGAGATCCACGCGCACCTCCGGTCCGCGGCGTTGGGGCCGTTGCAGTACACGGCATTCGGCGATTCAGCGTCAAGGCGCACAGTTGCGCAGGCTCTGGAGCGCCGGCCGCCGCAGGCGTAGGATCCGGCTACCAAGCTGCGGGAGTCGTGCCATGGCCGGAGTCGACTGGCGTATCCAGGGGATCGATATAACCACGTGCAGCTGCGACTGGGGTTGCCCGTGCCAGTTCATGGCGCTGCCCACGAAGGGGTACTGTCGCGCCGCCGTCGGGTTTCAGATCGCAAAGGGGCACTTCGGCAAGACCTCGCTCGACGGACTTTCGTTCGGCGGGCTTTTCGCGTGGCCCAAGGCCATCCATGAGGGCAACGGCGAGGCGCAGCCGATCGTCGATATCCGCGCCGACGACGCGCAGCGCGACGCAATTCTCAAGATCATGTCGGGCGAGGAAACCGCGCCGGGCGCGACGGTCTTCAACGTCTTTGCGTCCACTCTTACGAAGGTGCATTCGCCGATGTTCAAGCCCATCACGATCGAGGCGGACATCGACGCGCGCACCGGGCGGATCGCCGTGGATGGCGTCGTCGATGCGCGGATCGAGCCCATCCGCAACCCGATTACGGGCAAGCCGTCCTATGCGCGAATCGATCTGCCGGATGGGTTCGAATACGAGCGGGCCGAAGTCGTAAGCAGCCAGGTCCGCACGATGGCCGCGCCGATCTCGCTCGAGTGGCAGGGGCGTCACGGTCACATCGCACGACTCGACATGACCGGCAAGGGCCTGGTGCGCGGCCGCGCCGCCTGAAGTGGCCGCCGAGCCGCGGCCGGTGCCGGCCGCTCTGCCGGCCCGTGACCGCTGGACGCTGCTGATTGCGTTGGCCGTGCTTACGGCGCTTGCGTGGGCGTACCTCGAGTGGTCGCCGATGCCGATGCCCGCGGGGAGTGGCGGATTACGCACCGCGCACTACCTGGCCGTCACCTTTCTGATGTGGTTCGTGATGATGGTCGGGATGATGACGCCGTCGGTAGCGCCGACCGTGCTGCTGTTCGATCGCGTCGGGCGGCGTGGCTCACCCGACGCGCGGCTCTCGCGCACCGCGCCCTTCGTCGCGGGCTATCTGCTGGTGTGGGCAGCGTTCTCGGTCGCGGCCACTGCGCTCCAGGTCGAGCTCATCGCGGCGGGCTGGATCGATGCGATGGGTGTGGCGGCGCGCCCCTGGTTCACGGCCGCGCTCCTGGCCGCCGTCGGCATCTACCAGTGGCTGCCCGCGAAGCGCGCTTGTCTCGACCATTGCCGCTCGCCGGTGCAGTTCCTGGTCGAGGCATACCGGCCCGGAATGAGCGGCGCGCTCGTGATGGGCAGTCGTCACGGGCTCTACTGCCTCGGTTGCTGCTGGGGCCTGATGCTGCTGCTCTTCGTGGGCGGCGTAATGAACCTGCTCTGGGTCGCCGCCATCGCCGCGGTCGTGTTCGCGGAAAAGCTCCTGGGTCGCGGCGACTGGCTGCGGCGTGCAATCGGCATTGCGGCGTTGGCCGCGGCGACGGTCACGGTGATCCGCCACTTTGCCGGCTGACCGGTGCCCCGTCAGGCCACGGGCAGCAGCGCCTTGAACCGAGGGTCGTCGCGCAGCGAATCGAGATCCGTGTCGTGCGTGATCCAGTCCATCTGCGCCATGCCCTTGCTGACGCTGCGCTCGAGGCAGTCGATCGCGCGTTCTTTCTCGCCTCCGGACGCGAACACACAGGCGGTGTTGTAGAGGGCGAGCGCGTCCTCCGGGTCGGCGGCGAGCGCCCGTTACACCCACTGCATGCCTTTCTCGCGCTGTCCCATCTCGAACAGGTTTCCAGCGCCGAAGCAGAGTGCGCGGGCATCGTCCGGCGTGGTCTGCAAGCGGCGCTCGATGCGATCGAGCGTGCGCGTCTGCGCGACGCGGCGTTCCTCCTCGCGGCCCAGCGCACGGTAGACCTGCGCGAGCAGCGCCAGCGCCTGGTAGTCGTCCGGGCGTATCGCGGAAGCCTGTTCGAACAGCCGCGCCGCCTTCTCTAGCTTGCTCTGCACGAACGCATCGCGCCCGTGGAAGTAGTAGGCGTCGTAGACGCTTGGGATCGAGCTGGACCGCCCGAACGAACGCCTTCTCGGCCTCCTCGTAGCGCTTGCTGTGCGACAGCGCCAGCCCGCGCGACGCATGGACCTGCGCCGACTCCGGCGCCAGCTGCAGCGCGAGGCGACTGTTGGTTTCGGCCTGCTGCCGGTTCGTGACAGAGCTGTCGGCGTACATGTACAGGAACGAAAAGCAGTCGGTGAGACCGGCGTAGGCGAGTGCATAGTGCGGGTCGAGCTCGATCGCGCGCGAGTACATCTCGCGCCCGAGCTCCCAACCCTCCATGTTCTCGGTGGGGCGTTGCTCGATCGTGCGCTCTTCCTTCGGCGTGAGACTCAGCTTGAACGCCCGGGCGACGCTTTCGGCGATTTCCTTCTGGATGCCGAACACGTCCTTGAGCTCCCGGTCATAACCTTCCGACCAGATGTGATAGCCATCGCCGACGTTGATCAGCTGGGCGGTGACTCGCAGCTGTCCGCCGGCCTTGCGGACACTGCCCTCGAGCACCGTCGTGACGTGCAGCCGCTCGCCGATTTCGTCGATGTCGGTGCTCGCACCCTTGAACTGGAACGACTCGGTGCGCGACGCCACCTGGACGCCCTGGATCCGCGTCAGCGAGTTGATATCTCCTCGGCCATGCCTTCGCAGAAGGGATCCTGGTCCTTGTCCGGACTCATGTCCGCGAACGGAAGTACCGCGATCGACGGCCGCGGCCCGGTGTGATCGGCTGGCCGGCCGGTCGAGGCCCTGGAGCGAGGCTTGGTGCGCCGCACGCCCTGCGGCGTCACTTCGAGCGACCACGCCAATCCGACGGCTACCGGAAACCCCAGGATCAGCAGCCACAGCACCAGGCTCGTCGACCACGGCGGCAGGTTGAGTGGCGCAAAGGTCACGTCCGCCACCTGCATCAGGATCCACGCCCCAATCATGTAGGCGACCGCGATGCGGAACACCTTGCGGCGTTTGAGCTCTTCCAGCCAGTGCTTGAGTACGTTCTCTTTGTCAGCCATCGCGTCCCGGCCCCCGGGGGAAGCGGCCGGCGCTAGTGTGTCACGCGAGGATCGGGCGGGCCACTGTCGATCCGGCGACCCGCCGAACGACTATTGGGTGAAAAGTCCATCCACCCATCCACAGGAGGGCGCCATGTGCCCCGCATGCCTGACCACCCTGGCGCTGACCGTCGGGACCGCAAGCGGAGCGGGCGGGGTGACGGCCCTGCTGCTGCGCCGGCTGTATATCCGGCGCCATCACCGGAACCCGCCGCAGGTCCCCCCGTCCAAGGAGAAATCGCCATGACCCAGACCAGCATCGATTCCCACGCCGTCGTCAGCCGGGAGCAATGGCTGGCCGAGCGCCGCAAGCTCCTAGCACGCGAGAAGGAGCTCATGCGCCAGAACGACGAGCTGGCCGCCGAGCGGCGTGCGCTGCCCTGGGTACGTGTCGAGAAGCGCTACGTCTTCGACGCGCCGGGTGGACAGCAAACGCTCGCCGACCTGTTCGAAGGTCGCGGCCAGCTCATCATCTATCACTTCATGTTCGCGCCCGGACAGAAGGAAGGCTGCGTGGGCTGTTCCTTCGTCGCCGATCATATGGATGGTGCCGCGCCGCACATTAACGCACGTGATATCACGCTCGTCGTGTGCTCACGCGCACCGCTCACCGAGATCGAGGCGTTCCGGCGTCGCATGGGTTGGAAGTTCAAGTGGGTCTCTTCAAATCGCAGCGACTTCAACAGTGACTACCACGTCTCGTTCACCAAAGAGGATCTGGCGAACGGCCCCACGTACTACAACTTCGAGAAACGAACCGCGCCGTCGGAGGGCGAGGCCCCGGGACTGAGTGTTTTTTACAAGGACGCGGGCGGAGCGATCTTTCACACCTACTCGGCATACGCTCGCGGGCTCGAAGTGCTCGACGGGGCGTACCATTTCATCGACCTGGCGCCGAAGGGGCGCGACGAGGAGGGGTTGCCCTTCCCGGGCTCGTGGTGGCGGCATCACGACCGTTATGCGGCAAGCACCGTCCCACTGGCACACGCGGAGTGACCATGCGTTACCTGTGTCTGATCTGCTACGACGAGAAAAAGCACGCAGCGCTGTCGCGTGACGAGGCCGAGGCGCTGGCTGCGGAGGCGCGCGACTACGTCGAGGAGCTGCGCAAGGGCGGGCACTACATCGCCTCCGATGCGCTGCATTCCGTACGCACCGCGACGACGCTGCGTACGGGCAACGGCCGGCTCACCACCACCGACGGCCCGTTCGCAGAGACCAAGGAGCAGCTCGGCGGATTCATCCTGATCGAGGCCCGTGACTTGAACGATGCGATCCGTCTCGCGGCCAGGATTCCGCCCGCGCGGCTGGGCTGCGTCGAAGTCCGGCCCGTAAAGGAGCAGGGCTGCGCCTCGTAGCCCCGGCAGCAGGGCATTCAAGGAGAGACTGCGATGACGAACCAGGAAACCACGACCGCACGCCCGAACATCGCCACCCGAGAGGCGTGGCTCGCCGCGCGCACGGAGCTGCTCGCGCGCGAAAAGGAGCACACGCGCCAGCGCGACCAGTTGAACGCGGCGCGCCGGCGGCTGCCGATGGTGCGCGTCGACAAGCCGTACATCTTCGAAGGGGCGGCCGGTCCGGCAAGCCTGCCAGAGCTCTTCGAGGGCCGCCGCCAGCTCATCGTCTATCACTTCATGTTCGAACCGGAGGCGCCGCCGCCCGGCAAGAGCGGTGCGCCCTGGACCGAGGGCTGCCCGGGCTGTTCCTTCGCGGCCGACAACCTCCCGGACCCCGTGCATCTGCGCGCCCGCGACACCAACCTCGTGCTCGTCTCACGCGCGCGCTGGTCGAAGATCGCGCCGTTCAAGAAGCGGATGGGCTGGACCCTGCCCTGGCATTCGTCGTACGGCAGCGATTTCAACTACGACTTCCACGTCACGACGGACGAAACCAAGCGGCCCGTCGAGTACAACTTCAAGGACAAGTCGACACTCGAGCGCGAAGGGCTCATCTACCACCTCGCGGGGGAGCAACCGGGCCTGAGCGTCTTTCTGCGCGACGGCGAGCGCATCTACCACACCTATTCGACCTACGGCCGCGGTCTGGACTGGTTTCTCGGCACCAACCACCTGCTCGACCTGACGCCCTACGGGCGACAGGAAGCCTTCGAGGATTCGCCACCCGGCTGGCCGCGTGGCTCCGAGTCCTGGCCGCTCCACCACGACAAGTACGAGACGGAGCCGGCGCAGGCCGACGCCTCCTGTCATCAGGAAGAGGAGACGACATCATGATGAATCCGGAACCGCAGAGAGAGCATCGCTGGCTCGAGGGTCTCGTCGGCGAGTGGAGCTACGAAAGCGAGCCGTGCGCCGTGCCCGGCCAGGAGCCGGCGAAGTTCACCGGATCCGAGAGCGTCCGCTCGATGGGCGGCCTGTGGGTCGTGGGCGAGTCGCAGAGCCAGATGCCGGGCGGCGGCCCCGCGCAGATGATGATCACGCTCGGATTCGATCCCGATCGGAAACGGTTCGTCGGCACGTGGGTCGGGTCGATGATGACGAACATGTGGGTGTACGAGGGCGAGCTCGACGCCTCGGGCAAGGTGCTCACGCTCAACACGACCGGCCCCGCGTTCGACGGCAGCGGCAAGACCGCAAAATACCAGGACATCATCGCGGTCAAGGACGCCGATCACCGCACGCTGACCTCGCGGGTGCAGGGCGAGGACGGCAAGTGGACCGAATTCATGTCGGCGCACTATCGGCGCCGGAAATGAGTCGCACGGCCCGCATTCGCGGAATGCCGCTCGCGCGGCGCTCCTTTCTCAAGAACATGACGGCGACCGCCGCGGTTGCGCAGATCGGTGGGTTCTCGACGCTGCGGCTCGATCGCGTGCGCCGTGCAATGGCACGGCATGTCGAGCAGGGGAGCGTGCCGGGCGTCGTCTGGCTGGTGAGCCGCGGCGGGGAGGTGCACGCCGATGCGCTGGGGACGATGGCCTACGGTGGGCGCGAACCACTGCGCCGCGACGCGATTTTCCGCATAGCGTCGGCCTCGAAGCCCGTCACCGCCGCTGCTGCGATGATCCTGGTCGAGGAGGGCCGGCTGCGCCTCGACGACCCGGTCGACGAGTTCCTGCCCGAGCTTAGCCACAGCCGCGTGCTCAAGAAACCGGACTCACCGGTCGACGACACCGTGCCCGCGAACCGGCCGATCAGTCTTCGCGACCTGCTGACGTTCCGTTCGGGCCACGGATTCATCCTCGCAATGCCGGGGACCTATGCGATCCAGAAGGCCCAGGAGGAAGCCGGTGTCGCGGTGAGCGCAGACCTGCCGGCGTTCGTGCCGGACGAATGGATGAAGCGGCTCGGCGGCTTGCCGCTCATCCATCAGCCCGGCGAAAGATGGCTTTACCACACCGGTTCCGACATCCTGGGCGTGCTGATTGCGCGTGCATCCGGGAAGTCGTTTGGTGAGTTTCTTCGCGAGCGTCTCCTCGCGCCGCTCGGCATGAAGGATACGGGCTTCCAGGTGCCCGCCACGGATCTCGACCGACTGCCGGTTTGCTATATGACGAATCCGGAAACGGGCCAGCGCATCGTGTTCGACGCGGCGGGGAACGAAAGCCGGTACAGCCGGCCCCCGGTGTTCGAAGCGGGTGGCGGCGGGCTCGTCTCCACGGTCGACGACTACCACGCCTTCTGCCGCATGATGCTCGACAAGGGTAAATCCGGGGGCGAGCGTATCCTCGCGCGCGCTTCGGTCGAGCTGATGACCAGCAACCAGGTCACCCCCGAGCAGCAGGCGGGGTCGTTCCTGCCGGAGAGTCGCGGCTGGGGCTTCGGCCTGTCGGTCGTGACGAAGCGCACCGACTTGAGCGAAGTGCCGGGGCGATTCGGCTGGGACGGTGGGTACGGCACGTCGGCGTACACCGATCCGAACGAAGGCCTGATCGGCGTCCAGTTCACCCAGCAGCTGTGGACGAGCCCGAATCCGCCATCGGTGCAGCGCGACTTCTGGACCGCGGTCTACCAGGCGCTTGCGGACTGAGTGTCACCATGAAGTTCCTATGCATCATTTGCGCCGAGAAGGTGATGGAACAGATGACCGAGGCCGAGGCAGCCCGGCACTACGAGGAGTATCGCGAGTTCACCGACGCGATCCGCGCGAGCGGCTATCTCGTCGACTGCAACCGCCTTCTCCCGCCCGCGACCGCGACAACGCTAAAGGTGCGGAACGGCCAGGTGTCGACCACCGACGGTCCATTTGCCGAGACTCGGGAGGTGTTCGGCGGGTATTACCTGATCGAGACCCGGGATCTCGCGGAGGCGCTGGCGATCGCCGCACGCATCCCCGGTGCGAAGAAGGGGTGCGTCGAGGTCCGCGAGGTGGCGGAGGACGCGGAGACCCATCGCGCGCTCGGCCGGCCCGTGCGCTGAGCTCGCGGAACCGGCAGGCCCTTGCCCGACGATGATCCAGGACACCGAAGTTCGCGCGACGATCGAGACGATCTACCGCAGCGAGTCGCGGCGCGTGCTCGCGACCCTCATACGCCTGCTGCGCGGTTTCGAGCTCGCGGAGGAAGCGCTGCACGAGGCCTTCACCGCGGCGATCGAGTCGTGGCCGACGCAAGGTGTGCCCGCGAATCCGCGCGCTTGGCTGGTCTCCGCCGGGCGCTTCAAGGCCGTGGACCGAATCCGCCGGCGCGCGCGTTTCGACGCTTCGCTCGCCGAGCTCGCGCGTGAGCTCGACGTGGAGACGGGCGACCCCTCCGCGCACGACATCGAGGAGCTCGAGGACGACCGGCTGCGGCTGATCTTCACCTGCTGCCATCCGGCGCTCCCGCCCGACGCGCAGGTCGCGCTCACGCTGCGCGAGGTCTGCGGCCTCACTACCGAGGAGATCGCGCGCGCCTTTCTAATGGGCGCGCCGACGGTCGCGCAACGCATCGTGCGCGCGAAAGCGAAGATCCGCGATGCGCGCATTCCTTACCAGGTCCCGGATCGCAATGAGCTGCCGGCACGGCTCGACAGCGTGCTGCGCGTCGTCTATCTCGTGTTCAACGAGGGCTACTCCGCGTCGGCCGGGGAATCACTCACCCGGCGCGATGTCTCGGCCGAGGCGATCCGGCTCGGCCGCCTCCTGCTCGAGCTCCTGCCCGAGCCCGAGGTGCAGGGCCTGCTCGCGCTCATGCTGCTGCACGAGTCCCGGCGCGCCGCGCGCAGCTCTCCGGAGGGCGAGCTGGTGCTGCTCGACGATCAGGACCGCGCGCTCTGGAACCACGCGCAGATCGCAGAAGGCTCTGCGCTCGTCGAGCGGTCGCTCGTCTCGCGGCGCTTCGGACCGTACACCCTGCAGGCCGCGATCGCCGCCGCGCATGCCACCGCGCCCACGGCGGCCGAGACCGACTGGACGGAAATCGCCGCGCTCTACGATCTGCTCGCCCAGCTGCAGCCGTCACCGGTGGTGGACCTCAACCGCGCGGTGGCGGTGGCGATGCGCGACGGTCCCGCGGCGGGCCTGACGCTCCTCGATGCGATCCTCGCGCGCGGCGAGCTCGCCGACTATCACCTTGCGCATTCCGCGCGCGCGGAACTCTGCCGCCGGCTCGATCGTCCGGACGAGGCCCGCGCGGCCTACCAGAAGGCGCTGTCGCTCACGCGGCAGGAGCCCGAGCGCCGCTTCCTCGCCCGCCGCCTCGCCGAGCTCAACTGACCCGAAAAATGGCTCGGAGCCATTTATTCCCCGGGGCCTCAGCGGCGGGGGATGATCTTCCAGAGCTCGCCGTTCGCGGCGTCGGTGATGACGTAGAGAGCGCCGTCCGGCCCCTGCCGTACGTCGCGGATGCGCTGCCCGCGCTCGGTGAGCAGGTGCTCCTCGCCCGTGACCTTCCCGCCCTCGAGCGTGAGCCGCACCAGGCTCGTCGTCCTCATGCCGCCGATGAAGACGCTGTTGCGCCAGGCCGGGAACGCATCGCCCGTGTAGAACTGCATCCCGGAGGGCGCGATCACCGGGTCCCAGTAATAGACGGGCTGCTCGGTGCCCTCGCGCGCGGTGACCGCGTCCGGGATGGCCTGCCCCGAGTACTCGATGCCATAGGCAACCCGCGACCAGCCGTAATTCTTGCCGCGCTCGATGAGGTTGAGCTCGTCGCCGCCGCGCGTGCCGTGCTCGACCTCCCACAGCCGGCCCTGCGGGTCGAATGCGGCCGCCTGCACGTTGCGATGGCCGAGCGACCAGATCTCCGGGCGCGCGTCGGCGCGGCCCGCGAATGGGTTGTCCCGCGGCGCCGAGCCGTCGGGTGCGATGCGCAGGATCTTGCCCATGTGGCTGTCGAGCTGCTGCGCCTGCGGGCGCATTGGCTTGTCGGAGCGGTCGCCCAGCGTGACGTACAGCATGCCGTCGGGACCGAACGCGAGCCGCGAGCCGAAATGCTTGTCGCCGTCGTACACCGGCAGCGCGCGGAAGATCACCTGCACGTCCGCAAGGCGCGACCGGTCGGCCGAGAGCACGCCACGCGCAACGCTCGTCGCGTTGCCGCCCCGCCGCGGCTCCGAGTAACTCCAGTAAACGGTGTTGTCGGTCGCGAATGCGGGCGACAGCGCCGCATCGAGCAGCCCGCCCTGGCCGCGCGCATCGACGGCCGGAACGCCGGCGATCGGCTCGCCCAACTCACCCTTCGCCAACACGATGCGCATCCGCCCCGCCTTCTCCGTGACGAGCAGATCGCCGTTTGGCAACGGCTCCACGGACCATGGCTTGTCGAGCCCCCGGGCAACCACGACCACGTCGAAAGCGACGTTGGAGCGATCCATGCAGGCGCGCGTCTGGCCGGGGAACGCCGGCCGCTGGTCGGTGGCGTTTGGCTCGCGGGTCTCGAGCGGCGCGCAGCCCTTGGCCGGCGGCACCTCCGCATCCGCGCAGGAGAGCAGGGCCGTGACGACGAGCGCGACGGCCGCGCCGGGAATCGGGCCCTTCGTCCTGGATGAGCTTGAGCGCGCCACGATGCCTCCTTGATGCCCCTTTCGGCCGGTCTGGGGTTCGACCATGGAAATCCTTTATCGTTCGAGCCGCGCCGATTCTATCGGACAACGCCCGACAAGCGCGCGATCGCGGCCTCGAACGCGTCCGCCCTGCGCTCGCCTGCATGCAGCTCGCCGATCCGCGTGTCGACGATGCGTCCGTCCGCATCGATGAGATAGAACGCGGGCCAGTACTGGTTGCCGAGCGCGCGCCAATACGCGTAGCCGTTGTCGATCACCACCGGGTAACGGATGCCGAGCCGCGTGACCGCCTGAGCGACCGCGTCCCGGTCCCGCTCGCGATCGAACTCCGGCGTGTGCACCGCTATGACGGTGAGGCCTCGAGGCGCGTAACGCGCGTGGATGCGCTCCAGCCACGGCAGCGTATTGCGGCAGTTCGAACAGCCGAAGGTCCAGAACTCGATCAGGACCGGCCGACCACGGAGCGCCGCGAGCGAAAGAGGCGGGGAATTGAGCCAGTGCCTGGCATCGAGGCGCGGCAGCTCCGGCGCCAGTTGCGCGGGCATGCTGGCGGGCATTGTCGGCGCGGTTGCGGCCAGTACCGGGATCAGAAACAACGCAGCGAGCCGCGAGCGCATGTGACCGTCCTCCGTTTACCGATACGACCGGCCCGGGCCCGCCGGGATTTCAAAGGAACTGCCAACCGGGGCAACTTACCGCTGCCGGGACGGTGGGACCATCGGCGGAACCGCCCATTTCAGGCCGCCGCTTGGCACGCAGGACCTCCCAATCCGTCTCTCCGATGACCGTGACCGACCGTCACGCGCGGGGGCTCCTGCGCCGGTTTCTCGAGGACGAACGTGAGCGCGCGGCCGAAGTGCGCCGCCGCCGGCGCCGCCAGCCGCTGCATGGCGCGCCTTCGCTTCGCGCGGCGCACCGGGTGCTCGAAAATCTCGACAAGGCCTGGTCGCCGCGGGCGCTGGCCTCCTATACCGACACGACGTCGGACGGTGTCGCGCGACTGGGCCTCGCCTGTCTCGAGACCGAGGCCGCATGGCTCGCCGACTGGCCCGGCATCGCGGCACGCTCCTTTTTGCGCCGCTACCTGGTGCGGCCCGGCGACACGATCTATCGCTCGAAGTCGCGCGGCCACGCCGCGTTCTCGAACCATAGCCTCGAACGGGTCATCCAGCGTGGGGACAACTGGCGCTCGATCGCGCGCGAGCTGCGCGTCGCCTCGCTGGTCGCGAACGCGCGCCTGCATGATCTCGCCAGCGCGGGCGACTTCAGACAGATGCTGGTGCCAGGGTCGTCGGGCGTATTCGTCGGCGATTTCGACTCGAGCCTCCCCTTCATCCGCTTCGACACTTTCCTGCCGATCAGCGCAGCCGGACGCGGACGCTGCGATCTGCTGGTGGAGCTCGCGGGGCTGCTGTGGATCGGCGAGCGCTACCTGGCGCTGATGCCGGCGCTCTTCTTTCCGAGCGAGCCGAGCGAGCTGATGGACCAGGTGCTCGCGACCTACGAACGCCATCGCCAGCTACTAGAGCGCGTTCACGAACCCGGCGAGGACTGGTTCGGCCTCGCGCTCGCGCAGAAGGACGCCGAGGGCTGAGACCAGGCCGTCGAAGCGTCTCATCGCGCGGATGCGCGACGCCGCTCCCGGGTCTTGTCGAGCAGGCGGACGATGCCGCCGCCGAGCTTCATCAACGCCGCGACCTGCGCCGCGGGGAGCTGAATCATCTGCTCGTACCAGCGACTGGTGCGCTCGACGAATTCGAGCATCTCGCGCAGACGGCGCTCGACGACGGGACTCACCGCGGCATCGCCGTGCGCGGCCTCGAGGCACTGACGGAGTGCGGCCGCCGCCGGGTCGAGCTCGCGCGCCTTGCGGCCGGCGGCAATCCGCGACACCAGAGTCCACGGATCCGTTTCCGCCTCGTAGTAAGTGCGGCGATCGCCGCGCACCGGGATCGACCGGATCATTCCCCAGGCCAGGAGCTCACGCAGCGAGTTCGAGACGTTCGAACGCGCGATGCCGAGCGCCGCCGCGATCTCCTCGGACGAGAGCGGCCGCTCGGAGGCGTAAAGCAACGCGTGGATCTGGCTTACGGAGCGGTTTACGCCCCAGCGATCACCGAGATAACCCCACTGCAGGACGAAGTCCTGAACCGGACGGGGGAGCGTGATGTACGGTTCCGTAGTTTCTGTCACGCCAGAAATTACAGACCTCACCGATCGAAGAGTCAATTCTCCCCGACGAGCGGTCAGGGCCCGGGAACGACGGCGTCCCGGCACCGCGTCCGATCGATCGTGCAGTCGCACTGGCCCGGGACGGCCGCCGCCGGCGTGCATTGCGCGGCGCAGGTCTGCAGCGGCGTGTCCCCATCGCGCTGCACCCTGATCTCTGTCGGGCAGACGCCACCCACCGCCACTGCCTGAACCAGTGTCCCGGGCGTGGTCTGCGCTTCGCGGCGATGCGAGGTCAGGGCGAAGCTCAGGATCGAGCCCAGCGCCGCCGCCGCGATAAGCATGAAGACGATCAGTTCCCTGCGGGCGGACAAGGATGCCTCGGCCGGTTGGTGAGATCGCAGCGTACCATCGTCACACTCGATGAAATCGCAGATCACAGTGCTGCTCGTTGCCGCGCTTCTGGCTTCCTGTGCGTCGGTTCCCGACCGCCCGGCAGCCTCCTCCGCCGGGTGTGCCCGGGCAACCTTGGACCAGCACATGCCCGCCGGTCTGACCGATAAGCGGGCCCACTGCGTGGCTGGCGGTCTGATCGCGCGGTTCTGCAGCCCGGCCGAAGCTCGCCTCGCGGGAGTCGGAAAGGAGCTGCGCGACGCTTTCGGCGCCGGGGACGCGTCCTGGTCGGACTGGCGGGCGACGCGTACCGGCGTCGCGTGCGCCGCTTCGGTCGCGGACGTGGCCTCCATCATCGCCTGCTGCGAGAATGCGCAACCACGCAAGAACACCGGCGGAGATCCTGCCCCATGAAGCTATCGATGTACGACGCGACCGTGCCCGTCTCGATCCGCGCGATGAACAACCTCGCCACCATCCTCGAGAAAGCGGCCGCGCACGCCGAGGCGCGCAAGATCGACCCGGCCGTCCTCATCCAGGGTCGGCTCTTCCCCGACATGTTCCCGCTCGCACGCCAGGTGCAGATCGCCTGCGATACGGCGAAGTACGGCCCGGCGCGTCTTGCCGGGGCGGAGGCGCCTGCGTACGAGGACAACGAGACGAACTTCGCCGAGCTCATCGCGCGTGCACGCAAGACGGCAGCGTATGTTGAGACGTTGCCGAAGGCGGCGTTCGTCGGTGCCGAGGATCGTACCGTCACCTGGCAGGCGCGCGGCAAGTCACGATCGATGCAGGGTCTGCCGTATCTCTTCAATCATGTGCTGCCCAACATCTACTTTCACGTGACGACCGCGTACGCGATCCTGCGTCACAACGGCGTCGAGCTAGGCAAGGCGGATTACCTGGGTCCGATGTGATCTCCGACCCCGACCCGCGGCGCAGCCCCGCCACCGGCTATGGTCTCCGGGCCGACGAGCTCGGCCAGCAGATGATGATGGGCGGCGTCGCCGCCGCGGCGATCGCGCTGATCATCGTTCTGCTGATCGTCGCCGGCTTCGTGATCGCCGGCGTGCTGTCGATCGTCGCAGCGCTGGTGATCGTGGCGCTGCTGCGGCTCTTCGGTTGGGCAACTGCATGGGGCTCAAGTAGAGCACTATGCGCGGTCGCCTGGGATCATGCGGCCGGCCGGTAGCCGGACGTCAGGCGCTCGCCCCGGCGACACGGACAAGCTGCACGTCGCGCCGCGGGTACGGAATGACGATGCCGCGGCTTCGGAACGTCTCCAGGATCGACTGGTTGATGTCGCTCGTGGCGGCACCGAAGTCCAGCACCGGGACCCAGGGCCGCACGCTGATGTGGACGCTGGAGTCCGCGAGTCGAATCGTCTGAATCACCGGGGCGGGATCCTTGATCACCCGCGAGTTCGCATCCAGCAACTCGCGGAGCGCTGCAAGCGCGGCGTTCACGTCGGTGTCGTAGGCGACGCCGACCACGACATCCAGCTGACGCATCTGGCCGAAGTTGTGAAGGATCTCGCCTGCAATCTTGCGATTCGGAATTACGATCTGCGAGCGATCCGGATTCCCGAGCGCCGTGCTGAACAGCCTGATCACCTCGACCCGGCCTTCCTCGCCGGCAATGGAGATGTAGTCGCCGACCCGGAACGGCTTGTTGAGGATGATCGAAAGTCCGGCCACAGCGTCGCCGAGGACGCCCTGCATCGCCAGCGCGATGCCGGCGCCGGCCACGCCGAGGCCCGCGATCAGGGGGAGCAACTCGACACCCAGGTTCTGCAACGCCACGATCACGAACAGCGCGAGCACCAGTGCTCGCGCGATCCGTGACACCAGCAGGCGAATGGGCGGCTCGAGCTCGATTCGCGCCAGGCCGCGCTCGAACCAACGTCCGAGCCAGCGGGTCAGCACGACGCCCACGACGAGAACCAGGATTGCGGCGAGAAGTTTCGGTCCGAATCGTACGGCCAGATCGATGATCGTGCTCTTCAACTGTCCGATCGTCTCGAGTTGCTCGTTCATGGGATGACCTCGCTCGCCGATCGTGGGCGAGGTCCGATTATCGGTCAGCGGGCCGAAGCGGTCTCCTGATACAGCTCTAGCTGCCCGAGACCGCCTGCGGCAGCACGAACACGCGACGCGCGAGCGGCGACTGCAGCTGATCCCGTGGGTAGTGACGCAGCAGCAGCCCGCGGTCGAGCAGATCGGCGTTTGCCTCGGCAAACCCCGGCCACCCGCCGCCGTCGCCGCCTTCGCAGATCCGGCCGCGGATCAGCGCCAGGAACCCGACCGTGATCGTGTCGTGGTAGCGGTCCGGCTTGCCGAGCGAGGTGGCGTATTTCCGGATCGTCGCGGCCATGCGGTCGATCGCCTGGCCGAAGGAACCGTTGCAGAGATACAGGTACGCCGCACGCACGTGCGCCGCGTGCGTGAACTCCGATACCGGCAGCGTGCAGCGCTCGAGCGCCGCAAGGAAGTCTGCGTCGGTCATGATTTCTCCTCCATGCGGTGGCTGGCCGAGGCGTCGAGATCGAGGTCGTAAACCTTCTTGAGCTCGCGGATCTTGCGCAGGGTGTCCGGCGAGAAGGGCGCCTTGCCGTCGAACGAATGCAGCACGATGCCCTCGAGCAGGTCGCCGAGGCCCATGTTCTTGTACTCGGCGAGCGCCTTCAGCACCTTGACGATACGGTTCTCCAGACGCACGCCGGTCTGGACCCGGGTCACCACGATCTTCGTTCGCCGCGCCATGCCGCGCTCCGTGTGGTCTGTATTGGTACCAATGTACCACCGTACCGAAGGACGGGCAAGAACCACGGTGGCCAGCGGATGCCCGGTCGAGCGCCGGGCAAAGCAACGGGCTGCAGGGATGGTATCGTCCGCTCTTCGTGCCTGCAGAGCGCTCGCGACGTCCGTAACCCCGCGCCATGCTCACACTCGAGGAAGTGACGCTGCGGCTGCCCGAGGGATTCACGCTCGAGCGCCTGTCGTTCGCGCTCGAGCCCGGCCGCACGACGGCGCTCGTCGGCCCGAGCGGCTGCGGCAAGTCGACGGTACTGCGGCTCGCGGCAGCGCTGCTCCTGCCGCAATCGGGGCGCGTCTCGATCGGCTCGCAAGCACTGACGCCACGCAACGCGAACACGCTCCGCCACCACCTCGGTTACGTGCTGCAGGAGGGTGGCCTGTTCCCCCACATGACGGCGGGGGAGAACGTGACGCTGATGGCCCGGCATCTTCGCTGGGATGCCTCGCGTGTCCATGCGCGGCTGAAGGAGCTGCTCGCCCTCATTCATCTGAAGCCCGATCACCTGGCACGACGGCCCGCGAGCCTGTCGGGCGGAGAACGCCAGCGGGTGAGCCTGGCGCGCGCGCTGATGCTCGACCCGGCGCTGCTCCTGCTCGACGAGCCGCTCGGCGCGCTCGATCCGATCGTGCGCCACGAGCTGCAGCGCGAGCTGCGGCAGCTCTTCCGCGCGCTGCGCAAGTCCGTGCTCTTCGTCACGCACGACATCGCCGAGGCGGGCTATCTCGCCGACGACCTGATCCTGATGCGCGACGGCCGGATCGTGCAGCGCGGGACCCTCAAGCAACTGGTAGAAGCGCCCGCCGATGCGTTCGTCTCGGACTTCGTCGCGGCGCAGCGCCAGCTCGCCGACGTGTTGTCGGAGGACGACGTGGTGGCGGAGTCGGCATGAGGCGCACGCCAGCGTTTCTCGCCTGTGCCGCGCTCGGGCTCCTGTTGCCCGGGCTTGCCGCCGGGCAGGCCGACGAACGCGACTCATCCCGCGTCGTCATCGGCTCGAAAGCCTTTACCGAATCCGTGATCCTGGGCGAGATGATGACCGGCCTCCTTGAAAGTGAGGGAATCTCCGCTGCGCACTGGCGCGAGCTCGGCGGCACGCGGGTGCTCTGGAACGGCCTGCAGGCCGGCGACATCGACGCCTATGTCGAGTACACCGGGACGATCCTGCTCGAGATCCTGCGCGAGGATCCGACGACCGACGATTCGCGCCTCGAGGCGCTGCTCGCCGAGCAGGGTGTCGGCATCGCCGCGCGGCTCGGCTTCAACAACACCTATGTCCTCGGCATGCGGGAGACGGATGCCCAGGCGCGCGGCATCCGGCGGATCTCGGACCTGCGGGCCCATCCCGAGCTCAAGTTCGGGCTGTCCAACGAGTTCGTCGCGCGCGCCGACGGCTGGCCGGGTCTGCGCGCGGCCTATGGCCTGCCGCAGCCCGAGCCGCGCGGCCTGCAGCACGATCTCGCGTATCGCGGGCTCGCGTCCCGGGACATCGACGTAATCGATCTGTACTCCACCGATCCCGAGATCGAGTACTACAACCTGCGGCGGCTCGAGGACGACCTCGAGTATTTCCCTCGATACGACGCCGTCATCCTCTATCGTCACGGCTTGCGCAGCGACGCGGTGGAGGCGCTGCGTCGGCTCGACGGCGTTCTCGACGAGGATTCGATGGCCGCCCTCAATGCCGCGGTCAAGATCGAAGGCCGGCCCGCGCCGGCGGTCGCGGCGGCTTTCTTGAGCGGGCGGCTTGGGACGGACGTGACCGTCCGCGCGGAAGACAGGCTCCGGCGCTTCGTCGATCGCAGCCTCGAGCATCTTCGCCTGGTGGGAATCTCGCTCGGCGCGGCGATCCTGATCGCGATCCCGCTCGGTATCCTGGCTTACCTCTGGCCGCGGCTGGGCGAGCTCGTGCTCGCAGGCACGTCGATCGTGCAGACCATTCCGGCGCTCGCGCTGCTGGTGCTCCTGATCCCGTGGTTCGGGATCGGCGCAAAGCCAGCGATCGTGGCGCTCTTTCTCTTCAGCCTGCTGCCGATCGTGCGCAACACGCAGGCGGGCTTGCGCAATCTGCCCCCCGACGTCCGTGAATCGGCGGTCGCGCTTGGGTTACCGACCTTTGCGCGGCTGCGGCTGGTGGAGCTCCCGCTCGCCGGACACTCGATCCTGGCAGGCATCAAGACCGCGGCGGTGATCAACGTCGGCACGGCGACGCTCGGCGCGCTGATCGGCGCGGGCGGCTACGGTGAGCCGATCCTCACCGGCATCCGCCTCGACGACATGGGGTTGATCCTCGAGGGCGCGGTACCCGCGGCGATCCTTGCGCTGCTGGCGCAGGGCGCGTTCGAGCTGGCCGAGCGGCGCTGGGGCAGCTGGGAGGCAAGGAACGGCGACTGACGATCTCAGCGTCGCAACGCAGTCTGCGTTTACCGTGTCGAACGGGCTCGCAGAAAATCGACACGTCGGACGGCGGTGAGCCTGCCGCGTCGTCGTCAGCCCTCCGAACGCGGACCGCTACTGGGTCAGCTGGCCCCGAAGTGCGCCGTTCGGAAACTTGGCGTTGTGCACGTTGACGTAGTAGCCGGATGGATCGTCCATGATCTGCTTCAGGACCTGACGATCAACCGTCGCGCAGCCCTTGGACGTGCCTTCGGCATTCGGCGCCTCGAGCGGCACTGCGACGTCGCCCGCCTTTCCGGCAGGACCGATGTGTATGTGCGCCGCGTTGGCGGTATCGATGCCCTTGACCTTCAGTTCATAACAGATCTGTGCCTGCCCCGGGTTGAACCTGAGCGTCGCCGTGCCGGTGCCATCGGGATCGCCCGGAGTAGGGGCTTCCGCCGCACCGGTCAGCTGCACCGTGATCGGCTTGCCTCCGTGCTCGGTCTGCTGAGCCATCGCTGCGCTCGCCAGGAGAGCGGATGCCGTGAACGCAACAAGCTTGAATGGCGTGAGCATGGGTGTACCTCGCATAAAGTGTCCGACACCTGTAGTCCAAGCCTGAATCTCCTGCGTTGGCAGGTGCGCTGCCATCGGGAATGCAGAGGCATAATGAGTAGGACGCGACCGACGGAAGGTGTTCGAGTAGCTCCGAACCGAGAAAGGCAGGCCGACATGTGGAACCTGGTTGCAGCAGCAGTCTTCTTTCTGGCGATTCATTTCGGCGTATCCGGCACCGCGCTGCGCGCCCGGCTGGTCCGCCCGATGGGCGAGAAGGCCTACCGTGGCCTCTTTTCACTCGCTTCGCTGGCAGGACTGATCTGGCTCATCGACGCCTACGGCGACGCTCCGCGCGTGGATCTCTGGGGCCAGCTCCTGGTGCTGAAACCGATCGCGGCGCCGCTGGTGCTGCTCGCGTCTCTGTTCGTCGTGATCGGACTGGCGACGCCGAGCCCGACGATCGCGGGCATGGAATCGCAGCTCTCGCGCGATGCACCCGCGCGTGGGATAGTCCGCATCACTCGCCACCCGTTCCTGTGGGGCGTCGCGCTCTGGGCGCTCGTCCACCTCACGATAAATGGCGATCTGGCCTCCGTCATCCTGTTCGGATCGCTGCTCGTCCTCGCTGTCGGCGGTACCGCGTCGATCGACCGGAAGCGCCGCGACAGCTTCGGTGAGCATTGGCAGAGATTCACGCTCTCGACTTCGAATGTCCCGTTCGCCGCCATCATCGGCGGACGCAACCAGCTGGGCGCCGCCCTGCGGGAGATCGGTATCGTCCGGCCGCTGATCGCGGTGGCGATTTACGCCGCCGCCTTCATCTTCCATGCGCGAGTGTTTGGCGTGCCCGCCGGGTAACGGCTGCTCTGCCCGCCGCCCGCCGCCCGCCGGCTCGGCCGAGGCCCGCGTTTGTCACTCGGCAGTGGTGAACTGGATCTCGGCGAATACGACGTTGCCGTTCGGCGCCACGGTGCCACCCCCACCTGGTACTCAGCGCCAGCCGCAACCCAGCTCGCCGGGACCTCGAAGTGTGTCGTATCCGGCGGCAGGTTGAGGCTCAGGCTCTGCTCGGGGTCCGCGGACTCGTTTCCAGCTCGAGAATGCATTCCGTGACCCCGGGGACGGCCGACCACTCGATGACGAGTCCGTTGCTGACATCGACTTCGCCATCGGCGGCCGGAGAGGTGATCACCGTTGCCGCCGGCTGGTGACGCTGTTGAAATGGACGATCGGGCGGCCGTCGGGATGCCGGTCCTCCGGCCCGAACGATGCGTTCGTTTTTCTTAGACGGGAGAGCCGCTGCTATCCTTCACTGTTCGGGACCCAAGAAATCAAACACGGCGTGAGGTTGGCATGAACAGACGTTACTTCCTCAAGTCCTCGCTGGCGGGCGCCATCGCCGCCTGCTTTCCGACCGGTCAACTGCTGTCGGCGACGCGCATCTCCGGCGGGATCGACGCCGTAACCGGCAGCGGCTCGGCGATCACCCTCGAGCCGGGCGCGTTGCAGGAGCTCAGGGACAGTCTCCGCGGCGCCCTGCTGTTCAAGGGTGAGCCTGGCTACGACCAGGCGCGTCGGGTGCTGAACGCATCGATCGACAGGCACCCGGCGCTCGTCGTGCAGCCGAGCGGCGTGGCCGACGTCCGCAGGGCGGTGACGTTTGCGCAGGAGCGCGATCTTCTGCTTGCCGTCAAGTGCGGTGGCCACAGCTACGCCGGCAAGTCGACCTGCGACCGCGGCATGCAGATCGACCTGTCGCACTTCCGAGGCGTTCGGATCGATCCGGTGTCACGCACCGCCTATGTCGCGGGCGGTAGCCTGCTCGGCGAGCTCGACCACGAGGCGATGGCTTTCGGCTTGGTCACGACGGCTGGCACCGTGTCGCATACCGGGGTCGCGGGGCTCACGCTGGGCGGCGGGTTCGGTCGCGTGGCTCGGCGGTTTGGCCTCGCGCTCGACAACCTCAAGGCGGTGGACATCGTCACCGCCGACGGCCGGCTGATGCACGCCAGCGCCGCGGTGAATCCCGACCTGTTCTGGGGCTTGCGCGGCGGCGGCGGCAATTTCGGCATCGTCACGTCGTTCGAATTCGCGCTGCATCCCATGCCGCGCCAGGCCATTGCGGGCGACCTCATCTTTCCAATTGCCAGAGCCCGCGAGCTGCTCGAGTTCTACGGAGATTTCAGCCAGGAGGCGCCGGACGAGCTGTACGTGGACGCGGTCATGGAGGCGCCCCCTGGCGGCAAGGACGGCGTGTTCCTCATCCATGTCTGCTATACAGGACCGGCCGCGCAGGCCGAAACCGTGCTCGCGCCGGTGCGTAAGCTCGGCACACCGGTGGCGGGCGCGATCGGAGCGGTAGATTACGTGACCCTGCAGCGCAGCTGGGATCGGACGGACCCGCGCAACAATGGCGAGTATCTCAAGTCCGGGTTCATCAACAGCTTCGACGCCAGGCTACCTGGGACCATCATGGCCGATTTCGAGCCGCATCCGGAACGCGGAACGAGCGTGTTTTTCCAGCAATCCGGCGGCGCCATCGGTCGTGTCGCGCCCGATGCCACGGCGTTTCCGCACCGGCGCTCGACGCACAACATGATCGCGGCCGTCTCCTGGCCGCTCGTAGGCGATCGGGCGCCGCACGTCGCGTACGTGAAGGAGTACTGGTCGAAGCTCGAACGCTTCACCGACGGCTACTACACGAACGAAGTCGGCGAGGAGGCGCAGACGCTGGTCGACGCGAACTACCAGGGAAACCTTGCGCGCCTGCAGGCGCTCAAGAACAAGTACGACCCGGGCAACCTGTTCCAGCTGAATGCGAACGTCAAGCCGACCGCGTGAGGTGTGCACATGATGACGATGACTGACATCATCCGACTCGGCGGGCGTCGCCGGTCAGAGTTTCGACCGTTTCATCTCGCGGCGACGGTCCTCGCCGTGATCATCGGCGCGTTGCCGTATTCCGTCGCTCCCGCGGCGGACAAAGCTCAGCTCAAGATCGGTGTGATCGGCACCGGGAACATCGGCGGGAATCTCGCCACGCTCTGGGCAAAGGCCGGTCACGAGCTCGTGATCTCCTCGCGCCACCCGGAGGAGCTCGAGGAGCTCGCACGCTCGCTGGGCCCAAAGGTGCGCGTCGGCACGCCACGCGAGGCGGCCGCATTCGGTGACGTGGTGCTGGTCTCGGTCCCCTACATGGCCACGCCGCAGATCGGCCGCGACTTCAACAAGGAACTGGCCGGAAAGGTCGTGCTCGACACCGGCAACCCTTATCCCCAGCGCGACGGTGCGATGGCGGAGGAGGCGCGCCGCAAGGGCACCGGGGTGGCGTCGGCGGAATTCCTCCCGGGCACGCGCCTCGTGCGAGCGTTCAATGCGATCAACTACGACGATCTCGAGAACGAGGCGCACCGCGCCGGTGAGCGCGTGGCCATTCCGCTCGCCGGCGACGACGCGGAGGCACTCGCCGTTGCGGAGCGCCTGGTGCGGGACGCGGGGTTTGACCCGGTCGTGGTCGGGCCGCTGTCGCGCGCCAGGGAGTTCGACGTGGGCACGAAGGTCTACACGAAGCTCCTCACGGCGGCCCAACTGCGAAAGGAGCTCGGGCTTGGGCCCTGACCAGGTAGATCTGCAGTCGTTGCCGTCGTTGATCTCGATTCCCGGTTTCATTCAGGTTCGGCGCGAGAGACCGGGCCCGGCCCCTCCGCGCCCAGCAGCCGGTCCAGGATTCTGCTCACGTGCTGTGGCGACTTCGTCCTGCGCGCGAATATCGAATACACCGCGGGAACGGCGAAGAGCGTGAGCAGCACCGAGACGATCGTGCCGTAGAACACCACGACGCCTATCGGCCGGCGCTGCTCCGCACCGGCGCCCGACGCGAACAGGAGCGGCAACGTTCCGAACGCGGTGCAGAAGCTCGTCATCAGCACGGGACGCAACCGCGTTTCAGCCGCCTCGACCACCGCCTCGGTGAACTCGATACCGCGATCCCGCAGCTGGTTTGCGAACTCGACGATCAGGACGCCGTTCTTCGCGGCGATGCCGATCAGCATGATCACGGCGATCTGGCTGAATATGTTGATCGTCATGCCATAGAGCTTCAGCCCGAACACCGCGCCGAGCAGCGCGAGCGGCACGGTGACCATGATGATGGCCGGGTGGACGAAGCTTTCGAACTGCGCTGCCAGCACCAGGAACACGATCGCCAGCGCGAAGAAGAACGTCAGGTACATCTGCCTGCCCGTGCGAGTAAACTCGCCGGACTCGCCGTCCCACATCAAGGTCGCTTCCGAGGGCAGTTCGCGCGCCACCGTCTCCCGGAACCATTCCACCGCCTCGCCCATCGTGTAGCCGGGCGCGAGATCGGCGGATATCTCGATCGCGCGCAGCCGATTGAAGCGCGCCAGCTCCACCGCGCCGGCCGTCTCCTCGATCCTCACGACGTTCGACAGCGGAATCAGATCGCTGCCGCGGCTGGAACGTACCCGTATGCTGGTCAGGTCGGTGATGGTTTCGCGCGCATCGTCCCGACCCTGCAATATGACGTTGTACTCACGACCGCGATCCACGTACGTGGTGACGATGCGCGATCCCAGCACGGTTTCGAGAGTGCGGCCGACATTCTGGAGCGACACGCCAAGCTCGGCGGCGCGGTTGCGGTCGACCGACACGCGGATCTGCGGCTTGCGTTCCTTGTAGCTTGTGTCGACGTTCTCGAGTCCCGGGTTGGTCCGCGCGAGCTCCAGGATCTTTCCGGACCACTGCGAGAGCACCTGGTAGTCCGGGCCGCCGATGTTCGCCTGGACCGGCGCGCCAAAACCACGGCGGCCGAGACTGCTTGGCTGTCCTGCGGATGCGCGTATCCCGGGCAGCTTCCGGGCCTTCGCGAGCAGCGTCTGCGAGACCTCCTGCGCGGAACGATCCCGCTCGTGCCACGGCGTGAGTATCACGATGGCGCGCGCCGAATTGACGTCGCCTGTCCGCGTGGCGCCACCCCCGCTTCCCGGCACGCGCACCAGCACACGCTGGATATCGCCATGCTGCTGCATTTCCTCGACGACGATCGCTTCAAGGCGCCGTGCGTATCCGTCCATGTAATCGAAACTCGAGCCCTCGGGACCCTCGATCGTGATGAACACCCGGCCCACGTCGGCGGGCGGCGCAAACTCCGCCGGGACCGAGCGGAACGTGAGCGCGCCGAGAACGACCAGGACGCCAACGGCACCGACGACCAGCCACGGCCGCCGGATCAACGATCGCAGGCGGCGATCGTACAGCCCGGCCATACGCCTGAAAAACTGGTCGACTGCGCGCGCGAACCGATTGCGTTGCGTTTCCGACTCCGGCAATTTCGACGCCAGCATCGGCGCGAGCGTCAGTGCCACCAGGGCGGAGAACAATACGGACGCTGCCAGCGTGAAGCCGAATTCGCTGAACAGGCGGCCGAGATCGCCGGGCAGGAACGAGATCGGCACGAACACCGCCGCCAGCGTCAGCGTGGTTGCAATGACGGCAAAGCCGATCTCACGGCTGCCCCTGACCGCGGCGACCATCGGCTGCTCGCCCATCTCGGCACGGCGATGCACGTTCTCGAGCACCACGATCGCGTCATCGACGACGAGCCCGATCGCCAGCACGAGGCCGAGCAGCGTCAGGACGTTCACGGAATAGCCCAGTGCGTACATCACGGTGAAGGACGCGATGATCGACACCGGGATCGTCACCGCGGGTATCAGCGTCGCGCGCAGGCTCCCGAGAAAGGCGTAGATCACCGTCAGCACCGCGGCGAGCGAGAATGTCACCGCGATCAGCACTTCCTTCAGCGCGGCTTCGATCGCCACTGCGTTGTCGACGCCGATCGACAGGACCGAGCCCTTCGGCAAGCTGGGCTGGATGCGGTCGAGCTCGGCGCGGACCCCGCGCACGATGTCGAGCGTATTCGCCTTCGACTGCGCCTCGATGGTCATTGCCACGCCGGTCCGGCCGTCGATGCGGATATAGCTGCGCTCGTTCTCGGCGGCGAGCCGGACGTTCGCCACCTCGCTCAGGCGGACCAGGTGGCCGTCCTCTCCGCGCGCGATAACGAGTTCACGGAAATCCTGCTCCGTTTCCAGGCCGACGAGCGTGCGCAGCGAGAACTCGCGCGTTCGGGACTCGAGCCTGCCCGCCGGCAGCTCGATGTTCTCGCGGCGCAGCGCGTCCTCGATGTCCGTGACAGTGAGCTGCCGTGCCGCGAGCGCCTGGCGGTCTATCCAGATGCGCATCGCGTAGCGGCGGCCGCCGACGATGCTCACTCGCGCCACGCCGGGGACCGTCGACAGGCGGTCGATCAGGTTGCGCTCGGCATAGTCCGTCACCTCTAGCAGCAACATCGAGCCGGAGCTAAAACTGATGAACATTACCGGTTCGGCACTGGCGTCGGCCTTGATCACCTCGGGCGGATCGGCCTCGTCCGGCAGATCGCCGAGCACGCGCGACACGCGATCGCGGACGTCGTTCGCCGCGCCGTCGATGTCGCGGCTGACGTCGAACTCGATACGGACCTGTGAGCGCTCGTCCTCGCTTTCCGACTCGATCTTCAGGATCCCCTCGATGCCGGCGATCGAGTCCTCGATGATCTGCGTGATCTTCGTCTCGATGACCTGCGAGGAAGCGCCGCTGTAGTTGGTCGTGACCGAGACGACCGGCCGATCGATATCGGGGTACTCGCGCATCGCCAGGCGATCGAGCGAGACCAGGCCGAAGATGATCAGCAGGAGGCTGATGACGGTCGCGAAGACCGGCCGGCGCACGGACAGTTCGGAGACGCGCATCGTCAGGAACCGGGAACGGCCGTGGACGGGCTCGCATACTCGCGGACGCTGCTGCCGTCGCGGACGTTCTGCGTGCCCTCGACGATGACACGGTCGTGGTCGGCCAGGCCGGCCAGGATTTCCACTTCGCCCGGGCGCCGCTTGCCGAGCCGCACCTCATGCTGGCGCGCCACGCCGTCACGGACGACGAATACGAACGTCCTGCCCTGCTCGGGCACGATCGCGGCTTCCGGCACCAGCAACGCAGGCTTTGCTTCACCCTGCAGCGTCACCGTCATGAACATGCCCGGGCGCAGAGTGCCATCCTCGTTGGGGATCTCCGCGCGCACCACGATCGAACGGGTGACCGGATCGATGCGGGAGTCGAGATTGGTCACCTCGCCGTGGAATTCGCGACCCGGCAGACCCGCGGATTCCGCAGTCACAGCGAGGCCCTTCTCGATCGCGTAGAAATAGGTTTCGGGAACCGTGAAATCGAGGTTGATGATCGACGTGTCGTCGAGCGTGGTGATGACGGTGCCGGGACCGACGAGGCTGCCGACGCTCACCCGACGGAAGCCCGTACGGCCGTCGAAGCTGGCGCGGATGACCGTATCGTTGAGCCGGGCCCGGGCCGAGTCCACCCGCGCCCGGTTGCCCTTCAACGTGGCTTCGATCAGATCGAGTTGCGCGACCGACAAGGCGTGCCGCGCGAAGAGGTCGCGGCTGCGGTCGAACTGGTTCTGACTTTCCGCCAGGGCCGCTTCAGCCTCCGCGAGCGCAGCCCGTGCCTCGGCGGCATCCATCTCCACGAGGACATCGCCGCGCCGCACGCGATCGCCCTCCTCAAAGCGGATCGCGGAGACCATATTCGACACCTTCGACGTCACATCGACCGATTCGTTCGCGCGCGCGGTTCCGACCGCTTCGATCCGCAAACCGAGTGGCTTCAGGGCCGCTGGTGCCGTCACGACATTGACGACCTCGCCGGCGGCCGCAGTCTGCGCCCCATTATCCGCCTCGGGCCCCGAACAGCCGGTCACCCAAAGGACCGACGCCGCAAGCGCCCACATCCGCGCCGCGCACCGGCACTGGATCCGTCGTACTGACATGAGGAATCGCGTCTGGTCGTCCATTACCGGGATAGTAGCCGCCCGGGCGAAAATAAAGGCACTCGTGCGGCCGACATGCGCCGTGCGAGCGGCACGTGCCGCATGTCATGCTGCAACGTGCCGGAGCCGGGCACCCACATGCCATTCTGCCTCAGCGGGCCGTTGAAATTCGACGACCTGTTAGGATCGGATGCCCGCGATGGCACACGGCAGCCGTCCGTCGAATCAACGACCTGGGGGGACGAATGATGCTCGATCTGCGCGTTTCCGGCGTCCTGCTGCTCGCGGCATTGGCGCTCGGCGCTTGCGATCAGGGCCCGCCCGAGGCGCCGGACAAGTACGATCCGGCGCAGATGGACTTCAGGTCACCGCCGGCCCGCGTCACGACCGAACGGCACACCGGCGCCTTCTCGAGCGGGGCTTCGCTCAACCCGGGCGCAGCGCTCAACTCGCTCGATCCCATGCAGGTCAAGGACGTGCGACTCGACACCACCCACAAGGTCATCGAGATCGCGCCGGGTCTGAAATACAGCGCGTGGACGTTCGGCGACCAGGTACCCGGCCCGGCGATCCGCGCCCGCGTGGGCGACCGGATCCGCTTTACGATGACCAACCGCAGCGACGAGCCGGTGCCGGCGCTGCGCGTGACCGACGCGCCGATGATGCACTCGATGGATTTTCATTCCGCGATGGTCTCGCCGCAGGACAAGTACCGCTCGATTGCGCCCGGCCAGACCATCACCTTCGAGTTCACGCTCAATTATCCGGGCGTGTTCATGTACCACTGCGGTACGCCGATGATCCTCGAGCACATCGCCTCCGGCATGTACGGCATGATGATCGTCGAGCCGCGCGAGGGTTACCCGACCAAGGTCGATCGCGAGTACGCGATCGTGCAGAGCGAGTTCTATGCCAGGCTAGACCCGGGCGATCGCAAGGTCGACGGGGCGCCCCTCCATGTGCTCGATCCGGAGCGCCTGCGCGCGGCGCAGCCGACGCACACGGTGTTCAATGGCCTGCACAACGGCATGGTCGCGAATCCGCTCGCGGCAAAGCCGGGCGAGCGCGTGCGGCTGTTCGTGCTCAACGTGGGCCCGAGCAAGACCTCGAGCTTTCACGTGGTCGGCACCATCCTCGACCGCGTCTGGTTCGAAGGCAACCCCGACAACCAGTTCCGCGGCATGCAGACGGTGCTGCTCGGCTCGTCGAACAGCGCCATCGTGGAGTTCGTCATTCCCGAGGCGGGCTCCTACATCATGGTCGACCATCATTTCGCGAATGCCTCGCAGGGCGCGGTCGGCCTCATCTCGACCGAGGTGGAGCCGCGACGGGCCGAGCTCGAGCACCACAACTTCCCGGCCACCGCGACGCCGACCGATCCCGCCGCGCTGAAGGGCAAGCTCGACTTCGAGAGCAAGTGCCTCGCCTGCCATTCGATCGGACAGGGACCCAAGCTCGGGCCGGACCTCGCCGGTGTGACGAAGAAGCGAAGCGACGCCTGGCTCGCGCGCTGGTTGAAGGCCCCCGAGAAGATGCTCGAAACCGACCCCGAGGCGCAGGCGCTGCTGAAGGAATGGAACAACATTCCGATGCCGAACCAGAACCTGTCAGACGAGGAGATCGCGAACTACCTGAAGTTCTTCCACTGGGCCGACGCTCAGCCGGCGGGCACGGTCGAGCCGATGGCCGGGCACTGAGGCCGTTCGAGGCGCGCAGGTGACGGCGCGTATTCTTGCGTGTGCGTGGGGGGTCCTGATTGCCGCGTACTGCGGTTCCAGCGCGCTGCTGCGTGCGAGTCCCGAATCAAGCTCCGCTGCGGGCAGCGAAGCGGCCGTCGCCAAGCAGCTCGAAGCCGCAATCCAGGATGAGGTCAGGCAGGGATTCTCGGGCTCAGTACTGGTCGCGCGGGAAGGGCGAGTGCTGTTGCAAAAGGTGTACGGCGGACTGCAGGGGAATGCCCTGTCGCCGGATGGCCGGTTCCTGATTGCATCGGCTGCCAAGCAGTTCACGAGCACGGCGCTTCTCAAGCTGCAGGAGCGCGGTCGGCTGGATCTCGACGATCCGATCGACAAGTACTTCCCGGACGCTCCTGCAGACAAACAGGTCATTACGATCCGGCAGCTGCTGTCACACACCTCGGGTTTTCCCCAGGCTTACGATTCGGAGAGCACAAGGACATGGCGGCAGGCCGCGCAGGTCATTTTGAGTGAGCCGCTGACGGCCAGACCTGGAGAAAGGTTTCAGTACTCGAATGAGAACTATCAGCTGGGGGTTGCGCTTGTCGAGGCGGTGAGCGGCCGTCGCTACGCAGAGTTCGTGGAGACTGAGTTGCTCAGGCCGGCCGGGCTGCGGGATACCGGTCAGCTCGACGGTTCGGCCAGCGTGCGCAGGCTCTCGCCGACCCAGGAGTCGTTGCCACCGCGCCTGCTGAATCTCCAGTGGGGTGGATTCGGCTACTACTCGACCGCAGCGGATTTCCACCGCTGGTACGTGGCGGTCCGATCAGGGCAGCTGCTGAGTGCGTCGAGCGTCTCCGAGCTGTTCGCGCCCATCGTCAAGATCGGCGAAGGGCACGCGGCGCTGGGTTGGTTCATCGGCACCACGGCGGGCGGAGAGCAGCGGATATTCACGCGCGGGAACGACGACGTGGGATCGAGCAGCCTTCTTTACGCGTACCCGCAGAGCGACACCATGATCGTGGTGCTGTCGCACGCCGGCAGCAAGGACGACGAGACGTCGTGGGCGCGCGCCGTACACGCGCGCCTGGAGGCGTTGCTCTTGTGACTTCGCGCAGGCGCGCTCAGCCGCGGGTCAGCTTTCCTGCCATGCCGAGGATGTCGTCCAGCGGATTGCCGTTGCCGTCGAGGTCGAGCATCGAGGCCAGGCCGCCTCCGCTGCCCTGGCCGCCGCCAACCATGCCGGCGAGCACGTTGCCCAATCCGCCGCCTGTCTGCGGCGGCGCCGATGCACGGCCCTGCTTCGCCATATAACCGGCGACCAGCATCGCGAGCATCGGCAGCATCTTTTTGAGGAGCGACGGGTCGAGTCCTGTCCGGCCGGCGGCATTCTGCGCGACCGTGCGGCTCACGTCCTTGGAGCCGAAGATCTGCCCGAGGACATCATTACCGCGGTTCAGGCTCGTTGGCTGAGACCCGAGCACGTCGTCCAGCAATCCGCCGCCGCCGAGCCCGCCGAGCATACCGACGAGGCCGTCGAGCCCGGTGGGCTGTGTCTGTGCCTGTTTCTTGAAGCCACCAAGGATTGCCGGGATCAGCGCGTCGGCCCCGCTCGCCGCCTGCGCCTCGCTGACGCCGAGCTCGCGCGCCACCGACTTGATTCCGCCGATCTGACCGAGAATGTCCGTGATCTGCATGGTTGTCTCCCTTGACGCTGCGAAGGCGACCAGCCCGGTCGCCGAGTTCCTTTCGGGTCTCGCAGACTGAACCTGCCGCCGGGCATCCGCAACTCGGAGGTCAGCGGCCATCGCAGGGCCGGCGGACCCTGCGCCGCCCGCCGTTCCTACAGGACGGCTTCGATCAGCGCCGGGCCGGGTTGCGCAACGAGCCGGGCCAGCTCGCGGTCGAAGTCCTCCGAGCGCTCGCAGCGCACCGCGGGGACGCCCTGCGCCTCTGCCAGCTTCACCCAGTCGATGATGGGGTTGCCGAGCGACAGCATCGATTGCGCGGCCGGGCCAGGCGCGCCGGCGCCGGTGCGCGCCAGCTCGAGCATCAGGATTCGATACTGGCGGTTCGCGCAGATGACGACGGTAACGTCGAGCTTTTCGCGGGCCATCGTCCAGAGCGACTGCACCGTGTACAAGGCGGCGCCGTCGCCGCAGAGCGCGATGACCTTGCGGCCAGGCGCGCCGATTGCGGCGCCAAGCGCCATCGGCAGTCCCTGACCGATCGCGCCTCCGGTGTGGAAGAGCCAGTCGTGCGGCGCGGCACTCATGGTCGGGCCGAAGATCGACAGGCCGGCGGTGACGCTGTCGTCGCTCACGACGCAGTCCGCCGGCATGTGGCGCGCCAGCGAGCAACCCACGGTTTCGGGTGTGAGCGGGCCGTCGGGGACACCCGGCTTCGGCTGCGGTGCCGGCGACGCCGCAACCTTCGCGCCCGTCGCATCGGCCAGCGCTTCGAGCGCGGCCGCGGAGTCGATCTCCGCGCCGCCGAGGCTCATGCGCGCCGCACCCGCGGGCGTGAGCTCGCTCGGTTTGCCGGGGTAGGCGAAGAACGCGACGGGAGGCCGCGTGCCCGCGGTCACCAGCAGGTCGACGCCCTGCAACGCAGCCAGCGCCTGCTCGCCGAAATAAGGCATACGCATAGGGGCGAAATGCGCGCCGCCGCGGCGTTGGCGCGTAGCGAAGGTGTCGGTCACGATCATCACGCCCGCCGCGTGCAGGCGAGCGGCGTGCGAGAGTCCTGGCTCGAGCAGCGCCGACCCGTTGACGAGGATCGCGGGCTTCTTCGCCGCCTCGAGCGCGCGTGCGATGGCCTCGACGTCCGTGGGAGGTACAGCCGCGGCGGGCGCCCCGCACGGCGCCACGGCACCGCCGTCCTGCCATGCGCAGTCCGCCGGCAGCAGCAGAAACGCATTGCCGCCCGGCGGACCGAAGCTCGCCGCGCACGCAGCGGCCGCCTGGGCGCCGGCCTCGTGCGGTGACGCGATGACACCTGTCCAGGCGGCGAGCGGTCGGACCAGCCCCTCGATGTCCGAGGTCAGCGGCGCATCGAGGTGCCGGTGGTACGTGGCGTGGTCGCCGATGACATTGATGGTCGGCGAATACGCACGGCGCGCGTTGTGGAGATTCGCGGCGCCGTTGAGGTAGCCGGGGCCGAGATGCAGCAGCGTCATCGCGGGCCGGTCCGCCATCCGCGCGAAGCCGTCCGCCGCGCCGGTCGCGACGCCCTCGAACAGGCACAGCACCGAGCGGATCCGCGGCTCGCGGTCGAGCGCCGTGACGAGATGCATCTCGCTGGTGCCGGGATTGGCGAAACACGCCGTCACCCCGCAATCCGCGAGCGTCCTGATCAATGCATCGGCACCATTCATGCGGGAGGTCTCCTGAGGTTACGAACAGGGCGCACCCACTTCCGAATATGCAGCTAATCTGAGACCTTTTGCGCGCCGTGCTCAAGTTCTCAATCCGTCTCGTGCGGCCGTACCTGACGTGGCTGCTCATCGTGAGCGGCGCGATGCTGGTCGAGACGGCGATGAGCCTCGCTTCGCCCTGGCCACTCAAGATCGTTCTGGACTCGGTGCTGGACGCCCGGCCGATGCCCGCGTCGTGGCAATGGCTGACCGGGCCCGATCCCGGCCGGCTCACGCTCCTCAACGCGGCCGCCGTCGCAACCGTCGTCATCGCGCTCCTGCAGGCCGGCAGTGCGTATCTCGCCGCCTACTACACCGTCAGCATCGGCCAGTGGATCGCGCACGACCTGCGGCAAAGCGTCTATGCGCACCTGCAGCGGCTGTCGCTGTCCTATTACGAGCGCCAGCAGATCGGGCCGCTGATCAGCACGATCACGGACGACATCAACGCCGTGCAGGATTTCGCCTCGACGTCGTTGCTCGACCTGGTGATCGACACGCTGACGGTCGCCGGCATGCTGGCCATCATGTTCGCCCTGAACTGGCGCTTCTCGCTCGTCGCGCTCGCGGTGACGCCGCTGCTCGGGCTGTTCGTGATCCGGCTGCGCGGGACCGTGAAGCAGGCGACGCACGACGTACGGCGCCGACAGAGCGAGATCGTCTCGGTGGTGCAGGAAGGGCTGAGCGCGATCCGCGTGGTAAAGGCCTTCTCGCAAGGTGCATTCGAGCGGGGGCGCCTGGAGAAGAAGAGCCGCGAGAGCGTGGAAGCGGCGCTCTACGCGCGGCGCGTGCGCTCGCTGCTGGGCCCGGTCGTGACGGTGCTGACGGCGCTGGGCACGGCAGCGGTGCTCTGGTTCGGAGCGCGCGAAGTGCTCGCGGGGGCGCTGACGGCTGGCGCGCTCGTCATCTTCATCAACTATCTCGGCCGGCTCTTCCGTCCCATCCAGGCGATCGCACGTGCGAGCACGAACATCGCCGCGGCGACGGTGGGCCTGGAGCGCGTGCGCGCCGTGCTCGACGCCGACGAGCGGCTGCCGCGCGCGCCGAACGCGCGCCGCCTCGAGGCGGCGACGGGGCGCGTCGAATTCAGGAACGTCACCTTCGGGTACGATCCGGCTCGTCCGGTGCTGAAGGACGTCTCCTTCGAAGCCGCGCCCGGACAGCTCGTCGGACTCGTGGGCCGGAGCGGCAGCGGCAAGTCGAGCCTCGCGGGACTCATCCCCCGGTTCTACGATCCCGGCACCGGCGTCGTGGCGATCGACGGGCAGGACATCCGGCAGTTCAAGATCCGCTCGGTGCGACAACAGAGCGGGTTCGTGCTGCAGGAGACGCAACTCTTTCACGCCCCGATCTGGCAGAACATCGCCTACGGGAATTCGCAGGCCACGCGCGACGAGATCGTCGACGCGGCGCGCCTCGCGCAGGCACACGATTTCATCGAAGCGCTACCCGAAGGTTATGACACGGTGGTCGGGCAGGGCGGGCTGCCCCTCTCGGGGGGCCAGCGGCAGCGCCTCGGGATCGCTCGGGCCATGGTGCGCGATGCCCCGATCCTGATCATGGACGAACCCACCGCGGGCCTCGATGTCGAGAGCGAGCGGCTGGTATTCGAAGGGCTCAACCGGCTGCGAGAGGGGCGCACGACGTTCGTGATCACGCACCGGCTCGCGACGATTCGAAACGCCGATCTCATCCTGGTGCTGGACGAGGGACGAATCGTGGAACGCGGCACGCACGACGCGCTGGTCTCCGCGGGCGGCCTCTACGCCGAGCTGCATGCCACGCAAGAGTCGGCGCCGTCCGGCGGGTTTGCATAAACGATGGCGGTCACCACTTGCGGGTCGTTACGCCGGCCGATAAGGTTCTGTCGACGTTTGGCCCACAGGGAACGGGCGTGAACTTCGTTACCTCGCGCACCGCTGCGCTTATCTGCCTCGCCTGCGCCGCGTGCAGCCCGGAGACGCCGACGGGCGAGTCGCGCCCGGGACGGCTTCCGTCTGCTGTAATTCCTGTGCACTACGACATCGGCGTCGAGCCCGATGCCCGCGCGCTCACGTTCACCGGCCGCGCGGTCATCGACGTGCAGGTGAAGGAGCGCACTGAGTCGATCACGCTCAACGCGCTGAATCTCGAGATCTCGTCCGCCCGGCTCGATCGCATGGGTGAAGCCGTTGTCGCGCTCGACCCGGAGGCGCAGGTCGCGAAGCTCACGTTCTGGAACACGGTCAAGCCCGGCCGCCATCGCCTCACGCTCGACTACCGCGGCAGGATCGAGGAGACGCCGGTCGGCCTCTTCGCCGTCGACTACGACACCGCGGCCGGACCGCGTCGGATGCTGGCGACGCAGTTCGAAGTAGCCGACGGTCGGCGCTTCGCGCCGATGTGGGACGAGCCCTCCGCCAAGGCGACCTTCGCCCTCGAAGTCCTCGTCCCCAAGGGCGAGTCGGCGTACTCGAACATGCCCGTCGCCTCCACGAAGGCGGAGGGCGAGAAGCAGCGCATCCGGTTCGCGACAAGTCCTCGCATGTCGTCCTACCTGCTCTTTCTCGCGGTGGGCGAGCTCGAGCGCATCTCGCAGACCGTCGCCGGCGTCGATGTCGGCGTCGTGACTCGCAAGGGCGCCGGGTCATCCGGTCGCTACGCGCTCGAGGCCGCCGTCGAGACACTGCCCTGGTTCAACGACTATTTCGACACCCCATACCCGCTGCCCAAGCTCGACATGATCGGCGTGCCGGGGAGCAGCCAGTTCTTCTCCGCGATGGAGAACTGGGGCGCCATCATGTACTTCGAGCCCGCGCTGCTGGTGGATCCGCGGCTCTCGTCACAGTCGGATCGGCAGAGGGTGTTCGCCATCGTCGCTCACGAGGTGGCACACCAGTGGTTTGGCGACCTCGTCACGATGGACTGGTGGGACGACCTGTGGCTCAACGAAGGCTACGCGAAATGGATGGAGCTCAAGGTCGAAAGTGCGCTTCACCCGGAGCGCAAGCCCGCGCTCGAGGTCATGAACGATTCACGGGAACAGGCGTTGCGCCGTGATGCGGGCGCAGCGACGCACCCGGTCGTGCAGACCGTCGATTCGGTCGACGCCGCAAGCCAGGCCTTCGATGCGATCGCGTACCACAAGGGCGGCGCCGTGATCCGCATGCTCGAGGACACGCTCGGCGAGACCGGCTTTCGCGCGGGCATCCGGCGCTACATGCAGCGCTACGCGCACGGTAACGCCGCGACCGACCAGCTCTGGGCGGAGCTCGCCGCTGCGACGGGGCGGCCCGTCACCGACATCGCGCACGATTTCACCTTGCAGCCGGGCGTGCCGCTCGTCTCCGTCGCGACTGCGCCGTGCGCCGGGAAACGCACGCCCGTGACCCTGAGCCAGGGACGATTCGAGACCGGCACGAAATCGGCGCAGCCCCTCACGTGGCGCATTCCCGTGCGACTGCAGTCGGTCTCGACCGGCGCCACGAAGGAGCTGCTCCTCGACAAGAACGGCGCGCCCGTCACGACCGAGATCGACGGTTGCGGGCCGGTGGTCGTCAACGCGGGGCAGGCCGGCTACTTCCGCACGCGTTACGCGTCGCTCGACCTGGCGGCCATCGCCAGTGAGTTCCCGGCGGTGGCCGAGATCGATCGCCTCGGCGTGTTGAACGATACGTGGGCGCTGGGCGAAGCCGGCGAGCTGCCGGTCACGAGCTACCTGGAGCTGGCGGAAGCCGTAGCGATCGACAGCGACCCGCTGATCCTGATGCAGCTTTCCAAGACGTTCACGAACATCGACAAGCTGTTCGACGGATCGAGCGGACAGTCGGCCTGGCGAGCGTTTGCGCGCGGGCGACTGCAGCCTATCTTCCGGCGCGTCGGCTGGCTTCCTGCGCCCGACGAGATGCAAACGACTTCACGGCTGCGCGAGGAGCTCATCCGCGCGCTCGGCCGGTTCGAGGATCCCGCGGTGCTCGCAGAAGCGCGCCGGCGTTTCGGGCACGCCACCACCGACCACGACGCGCTGCCCTCCGCGATTCGAGAAGCGACGATCGAAGTCGTCGCGCGGCACGCGGACGCGGCCACCTGGAGCGAGCTCCTGGCTCGTGCCAAGTCGGCCTCGGAGCCGATCGAGAAAGAGCGGCTCTTCGAGGCGCTCGGCCGGGGGGCCGATCCCGCGCTCCTCCCGCGCACGCTTGCGCTGTCGCTGTCCGGCGAGGTGCCGACCGCTTTTGCGTCTGGCGTCATCGCAACGGCTGCCGAGGAACATCCACAGCTGGTATTCGACTACGCGGTCGCAAACGAGAAGGCGGTGCTCGACGTCGTGGAGGCCTCGTCGCGCTGGGCGTTCATCCCCGATCTCGCGCAAACGTCCGGTGACGCCGCGATGGCGAAGCAAGTGCAGGCCTACGCCGAGCGCTCCATACCGAAAGACGCGCGGCAGTCAGCCGAGCGCGTCATCGCCGATATCACGTACCGCGCCGGGGTCAAAACGCGCCAGCTGCCGGCGTTGGAGGAGTGGGCAGGTGAGCGCGTGGCGCACGCGGGAAATCTCAAGAGCGGCGCCTGAGCCCGAAGCGCGGCGGGGCCGCTCATGGCGAATGTCATAATCTGACGGCAGCCCTGGTCGGGCGGCGCGAACTGCGCACTCCTGGAACCCCAACGAAGCCGATAGACTTCGGCCCGCGAGCGCTCCATGGAATCGTTATCGACACTGCAGTGGTTGCTGCCGGCGCTTGTCCTGGTCGGCGCGGCCGTCCTGGTTCTAACGCATCGACGGCGAGCTTCGCTCCATGACCGCGCGGTCGCCGACGGCACGCGGCGGGCGCTCGCGCAGATGTCGTGGCAGGAGGTGGAGGAACTCGTCGGCGAGTATTTCCGCCGGGGCGAGTTCTCGGTCACCGAGTCCCGACGAGCGGGTCCGGACGGGGGTATCGACCTGGAGCTCACCAAGCGCGGCGAGTACTACCTGGTGCAGTGCAAACGCTGGCGCGCCGCGAGCGTCGATGTCGAGACCGTTCGCGAGTTCCATCGCGTGATGGCGGCTCGTCACGCGGTCGGCGGCTTTATCGTGACGTCAGGATCATTCACTGCCGAGGCCGAGAAGTTTGCGGAAGGCCGTGAAATCGGGCTGATCAACGGACGGCAACTGGCGGCAGCGGGCGAGGTCCGAGCGGCGACCTGCGAGTAGTGACTCGTTCGTCCGGATATCCGAATATGCTTCCTCGCACAGTTCGCCGTTTGACGGCCGAAACGACCATACCGCCGCCGCCATTCAAGATTCACATGTCCGATACGTGATGCATCCCGAATCTGTCTGAGCGATCGGTGGCGGCAGATTGCGCGTGCCCAAGAATCGGTGTTTAATCGCTGCGGGTACCGGCTCCCGCAGAGTTCGCCGGTAGGCATGGGTTGGTCGGGCCGCCAACCACGGAGTTCGGCCGCCATGCACCCTCATGCGGGCGCCCCGGTGGGGCGCGTCCCAACATTCGCCCGATCGCATCGTCCTCACTCTCGAGCGATTCGTGCAGATCGAGGCCGTCCGCGGCGGCGTGCTCATCTTCGCGGCACTGCTCGCACTCGTGTGGGCAAACGCGGCGGTTGCCGATTCCTGCCAGGCACTCTGGCAGGCCTGGATCACCCTTGGCATCGGCTTGGCCCTCGTCGGTCGCGTTGCGGAGCCGCACGCTCGACCGCCGGCCGTGAACGGCAGTGACATGCCAATGCTCATCCGGGCGGTAGTGCTGTTATGCAGCGCTGCCTTCGCGCCCATCGCGGCGCCCGCTGGACAAGTCGTACCGTCCGCGCTGCTGATCGAGCGCTGTCGCGGCTTTGCCGATGATCACAAGAGCGCTGCTGCACGACTTTGCGATTCATACATCCGCGGATACCTGGCGGGAGCGAGTTCGGCAGGCTGGCTGATCTTTCGCTCCGATAAGGGGCCGCAAGAGACGTTTTCCGAGCGTGCCTGGCGGACGCGTCTGGGCAGGGCGACGCGATTGCCGAGTCCGCAAAGTTGCCTGCCGGACGGCACGTCGATGTACGAGCTGGTCGCGAAACTGCTCGCGTATGCGGATGCCCGCACGAGCCTGGAAGGCATGAGCGCACCACACCTTCTCGAGGGCATGCTGCGCGCGGTCTATCCGTGCAGCCGCAAACCGGTCGCAGGAAAGACATGAGCAGGGTCCTGACATTGCTGCTGCTGGGGGCGACCTGGCTGCTGTGGTCGGGGGTCTACCAGCCCCTGATGCTGGGCCTCGGCCTGCTGTCCTGCCTGCTGGCGCTGTACCTCGGGCACCGCATGGGATTCTTCGAGCGCGGTATTTTCTCGCTGCACCTGTTGCCTAGGCTGCCCCGGTTCTGGGTGTGGCTTCTGATCGAGATCGTCAAGGCCAACCTGAGCGTCGCCGCAGTCGTGCTGCGGCCGCGCAAGGCGATCAGCCCGACGATCGTCGACGTCCAGACCGAATCGGGGCCGATCGGCCAGACCTTGCTGGCCAACGCGATCACGCTGACGCCGGGCACCGTCACGCTCGACGTCGACGACGGATGTCTACGCGTGCATTGCCTGACCCGCGTCGCAGCCGACGGGCTGCTGGCCGGCGAGATGAACCGCCGCGTGTCGGCGGTCACGACGGACTGATCATGTACTACGCCGCAACCGCCGCGATCCTGGTGACGATGGCCCTGGCTCTCACGCGGGCGCTGCTCGGGCCGACCGTCTACGACCGCGTGCTGGCGGTCAACATGTTCGGCACCAAGACCGTGCTGCTCGTATCCATCGTCGCTTTCCTGTCCGGGCGACCGGATTTCCTCGACCTCGCGCTGGCCTATGCGCTGATCAACTTCGTCGGCGTGCTGGCCGTGCTGGCATTCTTCCAGAAGAAGCGGCACTACGAGCGCCCGCGATGATCGTCGACGTGCTCAGCTTCGTGATGCTCGCGCTGGGCGGGTTCTTCGTATTCATGGGCGGCCTCGGCGCGTTGCGCCTGCCCGACCTCTACACGCGCATGCATGCCGCAAGCCTGACCGACAGCCTCGGGACGATACTGACGCTCGGCGGCATCATGCTGCAGTCCGGCTGGTCACTCGCAACCGTCAAGCTGCTGACCATCCTGTTTTTCCTGATGCTGACGGGTCCCACAGCGTCCTACGCGCTGGCCAACGCCGCGCTGCTGTCGGCCCACGACCCGGGGGCGGGCACTGCGCCGGCGACGGAAACCTGAGCATGGTCACGCTGTTCGGCCTGGTGCTGCTGACGCTCCTGGTGGTGACGGCGGTCGCCATCGTCATCACCCCGAACCTGTTCGTCGCCGTCATGCTGATGAGCATTTTCAGCCTGCTGATGGCAGCCACGTTCTTCATACTCGATGCCGCCGACGTCGCCCTCACGGAAGCCGCCATCGGTGCTGGCATGTCGACGATCCTGTTCCTGAGCGCGCTCGCGCTGCTCGCCGAAAGGGAGCAACGTTCACCGGGCAGGAAGTGGTTGCCCATTGCAGTGGTCGCACTGACGACCCTCACGCTGATCTACGCCACTTTCGACAAGCCCCGGCTCGGCGATCCCTCGGCTCCCGTGCACCAGCACGTCGCGCCCTGGTACCTGGAACAATCGCCCGTCCTCATGGAGATGTCGAATGTCGTCACAGCGGTGCTGGCGGGCTTCCGCGCTTACGACACGCTCGGCGAAGTGCTTGTGATCCTGACCGCGGGACTCGGCGTGATGCTGATCCTCGCCAACGGCCGGCCGGAGCGGTCGAGGCAAGGCAGCGCACCGGTGGCCGGCGGCCTGCGTCATCACCTGGTCCCGCGGGTCGTGGGTCAGCTCTTGATCCCGTTCATCGTGCTATTCGGCCTGTACCTGCAATTCCACGGCGAGTTCGGTCCTGGCGGCGGCTTTCAGGCCGGCGCCATCATCGCGGTGGGCATCGTGCTGCATTCGCTACTTGAGGGCGAAGCGGCCGGCCGCGCGATCCTGCCGACGCGCGTGCTGGTCGGACTGATGACCGGCGGCGCGCTGCTGTTCTGCGCGGTCGGCATCGCCGGCATGCTGCTCGGCGGGAATTTCCTCGACTACGCGGTGCTTGCGGTCGATCCGGTGGCGGGCCAGCAACTCGGAATCCACCTGGTCGAGGCCGGTGTCGGGATCACGGTCACCAGCACGCTCGTCGCGGCCTTTCATGCCTTCGCCGACCGCGAGCCCGCCGCATGAAGCTGTTTGGCCTGTACAACTACTGGGTGTTCGCGCTGTTGCTGATGATCGGGCTCTATGCCGTCATCGCCAAGCGCAATCTCGTCAAGAAACTGCTCGGGCTGTCCATCTTCCAATCCGCCGTTTTTCTGCTGTACATCAGCATGGCCAAGGTGGAAGGCGGCACGGCCCCCATCATCCAGCACGCGGGCGAGCCGCAGGTCTTTTCGAACCCGTTGCCGCACGTGCTGATCCTGACGGCCATCGTGGTCGGCATCTCCACGATCGCGCTCGGACTTGCGGTCGTGGTGCGGATCCGTGAGGAATACGGGACCATCGAAGAGAACGAAATCCAGGCCCGGGACCGCGACCGCTGATGTGGCGGGAACAACTTCCCGCCCTCGCCATCGCCGTGCCGCTGGCCGCCGCGCCGATCGCAGCCCTGCTGAAGGCGGGTCGCACCGCCTGGGCATTGACCACCGCGGCGAGCGGTGTCTCGTTCGTGATTGCCCTGCTGCTGGCGGGCGCAGTCAGCAGCCACAACGAACTATCCTACGCCGTCGGATCCTGGCCAGCGCCGTACGGCATCGAGCTGCGCATCACGAGCTTCAGTGCACTGCTGCTGCTTATCATCACGGGCGCCTCGAGTGTTGCGCTGCTGGCCGGCGGGCAAAGCCTCGACGCAGAAGTCACGCCTGTGCGGCGGCCGTTCTTCTATGCCGCGTGGCTGCTCGCGCTTGGCGGGCTGGCGGGCATCGTCGCCTCCGGCGACGCCTTCAACATCTTCGTGTTCATGGAGGTCTCGTCGCTCGCGACCTACATCCTGATCGCGGGCGGCTCCGATCCGCGTGCGCTGACCGCCGTGTTCAAGTACCTGATCATGGGCACGGTCGGCGCGACGTTCTACCTGATCGGCATCGGCCTGATCTACATGATGACCGGCACGCTGAACCTGATCGACATGGAGGCGCGCATCGCCGATGTGGCCGACCTCAAGCCGATACTCGCTGCAGTCGGCTTCGTCACGATCGGGCTGGTGCTGAAGGCTGGCGTGTTCCCGCTGCACGTCTGGCTGCCGAATACCTATGCCTGGTCCCCGCACATCGTGACGGCGTTCATCGCCGCGTGCTCGACGAAGGTCTCGCTCTATGTGCTGCTGCGGTTCGACTTCATGGTGTTCCAGGGCAGCCTCGCCGACCACCACCTGCAGTTCTCGGGTTTTCTGATGCCTCTAGCCGTGCTGGCCATCCTGGTGGGCTCGGGCGTCGCCATAGTCGAAGGCAATCTCAAGCGACTGCTCGCGTATTCGTCGGTGGCACAGATCGGCTATGTCGTTCTGGGCGCGAGCCTCATGACCGCGACAGGGCTCACGGCCGGGATCGTCCACATGTTCAATCACGCACTGGCCAAGGGCACGATGTTTCTCGCGGTCGCGTGTCTTGCAACGCGCGTACCTTCGCTGCGGCTCGAAAATCTGGCCGGCATTGGCCGGCTGATGCCCTGGAGCACGGCCGCGTTCATGCTGGCGGCGCTGAGCCTCATCGGGATCCCCGGAACGGCCGGTTTCATCGGCAAGTGGTATCTGATATCCGCGGCGCTTGAGGAAGGCGCGCTCGGCCTCGCGGTGGTCGCCGTCATCGTCATCAGTTCACTGATGGCGGTCGCGTATGTCTGGCGCGTGGCGGAAATCGCGTGCTTCCGCGCGCCGCCCGGACCCGACACCGCGACGCGCGAAGCGCCGCCGCAAATGCTGGTCGTGCTGTGGGTGGCCGCGCTCGCCAATATCTGGTTTGGACTGCTTCCGGGCCGACCGCTGTCGCTTTCCGGTGAGGCCGCGATGACCCTGCTCGGGCAGCTGCAATGACCGGCGACGTCACGATTCTGATTGCCGTCGCGCTGCCTCTCATTGGCGCCGCGGGCATTGCGCTCGCGCATGCCTCGCCCAACCTGCGCGAGACTGTAAGCATCGCGACGGCCATCGGGCTCACGGGCGTGGTGTGGAGCCTGCTGCCGGACGTCATCGCCGGTGCTCGACCGGCGGCCGAATTGCTGACGCTGATGCCGGGCCTCGCAATCCAGTTTCGCGTCGAGCCGCTGGGCGCTCTCTTTGCGGCGCTGGCATCGTTCCTGTGGATCTTCAACACCATCTACTCGATCGGCTACATGCGCGCCAACCGCGAAAAGCACCAGACGCGGTTCTACCTCCTGTTTGCGGTCGCCCTGTCCGCTACGATCGGCATCGCCTTCTCGGGCAATCTGATCACGCTGTTCCTTTTCTACGAGGTACTTACTCTTTCGACGTACCCGCTGGTGGCGCACAAGGGTGATGCGAAGACGGTCGCATCGGCCCGGGTCTACGTCGGGCTGCTGCTCGCTACGTCCATCGGCCTGCTGTTGCCCGCGATCATCTGGACCTACCGGACCGCCGGCACGCTCGATTTCACGCCGGGTGGAATTCTCGACGGCAAGGTCGACGGCCTCGCCGCAGGCCTGCTGCTGGCGCTGTATATGTTCGGCACCGGCAAAGCCGCCCTGATGCCGGTGCATCGCTGGCTGCCGGCCGCGATGGTTGCGCCGACGCCGGTCAGCGCGCTGCTGCATGCCGTCGCCGTCGTCAAGGCGGGCGTCTTCGTCGTCACCAAGGTGATCGTCTATATATTCGGCATCGACTTCCTGCGCGCGCAGGCGAGCGCCGACTGGCTGTTGTATGCGGCCGGCTTCACGACCGTCGCCGCGAGCATCGTCGCGCTGCGGCAGGGCAACCTCAAGCGGCTGCTTGCCTACTCGACGGTCGCCCAGCTGTCCTACGTCACGCTCGCCGCGGCGTTGTTCCGGCCGGTGTCGGAGGTCGGCGCCGCACTGCACATCGCCGCCCACGGGCTCGGCAAGATCACGCTGTTTTTCGTGGCAGGCAGCATCTACACCGCCGCGAAGAAAACCGAGATCAGCCAGCTCGACGGCATCGGACGGCGCATGCCCTGGACGCTGGCGGCATTCAGCATCGGCGCGCTTGCCATGATCGGCCTGCCGCCGACGGCCGGGTTTGTCTCCAAATGGCAGATCCTGATGGGCTCGCTGCAGGCCGACCAGCATTTCGCGGTGCTGGTTATCATCGCGAGCACGGCGCTCAACTCGGCGTACTTCCTCCCCATCCTCCACCGGGCGTGGTTTCGGCCCGAGTCCGCCGCGCCACCGGTCGACCACGGCGAGGCGCCGCTGCCGATCGTCATCGCGCTCACAGCGACCGCCCTAATGACCGTTGCATTCTTCTTTCTTAACCAATCGGCACTGGAGCTCGCGTGGCAAATCTTCGAAACGGTGAAGTGAACAGGTACCGTGACGGCGGTGACCACTGGCTGGTCCGGCCGAGTACGATTCGCCGGCTGTGGGCCGGCTTCTTGGTGGTGCTCGCACTGACGGTGCTCGCGGAAGCCGTCGTCCCGATCAAGTCTTATTTCGGCATCGGCGGCTGGCCGGGCTTCGCCGCAGCGTTCGGATTCCTGTCCTGCGTCCTGATGGTCCTGCTCGCGAAGGCGCTCGGCGCCCTGCTGAAGCGCAAGGACGACTACTACGATGCCTGAGGCCTGGCCACCGGGGCTGTTGCTGGCAGTGGGCGCTGTGCTGATCGGCCTCCTGCGCGGTTCCGCGCGCACGACCGTCGTGCTGATCTTCCCTCTGCTCGCGCTGTGGGCCGTCTGGCAGGTGCCGGACGGCGTCGCCGATACGGCGGAATTCCTCGGCCAGGTGATCGAGCCCGTCGAGGGCAGTCCGGTCCGGCGGCTGTTCGCCACGATCTTCGCACTGATGGCTTTCGCCGGCGGCCTGTTCTCCTTCCGGCAGGCGCCGTGGCAGGAACTGGCGGCGGCCACTCTCTATGCCGCAGCCGCCCTCGGCGTCTGCTTCGCCGGCGACTTGATCAGCCTGTTCATCTGGTGGGAGGTGATGGCGATCGGCTCTACGGTCGTGGTCTGGTGCGGCGACCGCCCGGCGTCGCGCGCCGCCGGCCTGCGCTATGCCGTGATGCACGTCATCGGCGGTGCCCTGCTCATGGCCGGTATCGCCGCTCACGCGGTGGCGACCGGATCGGTGGACATCGTACCGATGCTGGCGAGCAGTCCGGCGAACTGGATGATCCTGGCGGGCCTTCTGGTCAACGTCGCGGCTCCGCCCGTATCGGCCTGGCTCGCCGATGCGTATCCCGAGTCGAGCTCGACGGGGGCCGTGTTCCTGTCGGCCTACACGACCAAGGCCGCGGTCCTCGCGCTGATACTGCTGTTCCCCGGCGAGCCGGTGCTGAGGGCCGTCGGCACCTACATGATCTTCTACGGCATCGTCTACGCGCTGCTCGAAAACGACGCGCGCCGTATCCTCGCGTACTCGATCGTGAACCAGGTCGGGTTCATGGTCTGTGCCATCGGCATCGGATCGCAGGTTGCGATCAACGGCGCCGCCGCGCACGCCTTTGCGCACATCATCTACAAGGCGCTGCTGTTCATGAGCGCCGGTGTGGTCGTGTACCGGACCGGGCTGCAGAAGTGCACCGATCTGGGCGGGCTGTTCCGCACGATGCCGCTGACCGCGGCCTGCGGCATCATCGGAGCCTTGTCGATCTCCGGTTTTCCGCTGACCTCGGGCTTCACGACCAAGACGCTGATCTCGGAAGCCGCCAGGGGCGACGGTCTGGTGATGCTCTATTTCCTGCTTGCGGCGGCCTCGGCGGGCGTCTTCCTGCATGCGGGCATCAAATTCCCCTGGTTCGTGTTCTTCCAGAAAGACTCCGGGCTCCGCCCGAACGATGCGCCCTGGAACATGGCCGCAGCGATGCTGCTGTTCTCGTTCCTGTGCCTCTTCATCGGCGTGTATCCGCAGCCGCTCTATGCGCTGCTGCCTTACCCGGTTGACTACGACCCCTATACGCCGGGCAACGTGCTCTTCTACCTGCAGCTACTGCTGTTCGCGGGGCTTGCGTTCTTTCTGATGCTGCCGCTGATGAAGCGGACGCTGACGATAACGCTCGATATCGACTGGTTCTGGCGCGTGGCGCTCGCCCGGCTCGGGGCCTGGGCTCTTGGTGCCCTGGATGCAGTCGCCTCCGCGACCGGTCGCATGGGCCGGTCGCGTGGCGGGCTGCTCGCGGGCTGGGCGCGCCGCCATTTCGGCGAGGACGGCGCCTTCTCGCGTTCATGGCCGATCGGCACCACCGCGCTCTGGATGGCCTTGCTGCTCAGCGGCTATGTGCTGATCCATTACCTGTGATTAACCCCGGCGGGTCAATGGGGGCTGGCCGGGTGGATCTGCAGCAGCAGCTCGTCGATGGCCGCATGGGGCTGAAACGGATCCTCGGAGATCGAAATGTCAGGTGCTACGAGCGCTGGCTCCGCAGCCGCCGACGGGCGGGTCAGGATGAAACGCGGCCACCAGAGCACAAGGTCCGCGTTCGGCAGCACGGTCTTCTGAACGCTGCCGCTTTGATCCGCTCTTGCGCCGCCAGTGCCCGCGACCCTGGCAAAACCGAAATGCTGCACGGTGTTGGCGAACAGGATGGCCGACGAATACGTGGAGGTGCCGATGAGCACGTACGTCTCACCCGAAAAGCGCAATGGATGATCGGGCTCAGGCTCGATCCAGCGATCGATGGGGCCGGATACGACTTCGCCGAGCGTTTCGCCTTCGTCTCGGTAAGGCTCCACGATCCTCTTCTGATAACTCGAGGCCCAGCGGTACGGCTTGGTGGCGATGTAGGGCATGATGCCCTGCATCCAGAGCTGGTCGTCGCCGCCACCGTTGGCGCGGACATCGATGATCAGCGTTTGAAGGCCGGCTTCACGTATCTTCGAGAAGGCGTTGCGGGTGAACTCGAAGAACCGATGCTTGTCCGGCCAGGCAAAGGAGCTCACGGTCAGCAGTGCGCCGTGGCCGGGCAGGAGCTCCAGACGGAATTGACGCTCGAAGCTCTTCTCCTCGGCGAGGAACACTGGCTCGCTCCGGCTTCCGGGGAGCCGCAGCGCCGTTCGGCGCTCCTTGGTGAGAAGCAGGTCGAAATCGGTCTCGGGTCCGTACGTCTTCCAGTAATAGAACCACCAGCGCCGTGACACCAGCTCCGCGCGAAACGCGGATGTGTCGCCGTGCGCGCGCGCCAGCAGCTCGGCGCTTACGGTGCGGGCATCGACACCGTTGATGGACTCCACGCGCGCTCCCGCAAACAGGGTTCCGGCTCCGCCGAGCTCGGACCTGACGAACACCTCCCCCGTTTGCGTGACATGCACCTCGAACGGAAACAGGACGCCACCCGCATCGAGATACGCCTGGACGTCGGCGCGCCAATCGGGGAAGCCCACGAACAGGTGGCCGTCGGCGAAGACGGGATTCAAGGTGGCGAAGGCGCGCCAGGCCGCGTCACGGCTCAGTGGCGCGTCCAACCGCGGCTCCAGCGCGCGCAGGGATCGAGCCAGCTTGGCTTCGTCGGTCGAATGACCCAGGTTCGGATGCTTGTTGCGGATCTCCGCCTCGATGACGGCGAGATCCTGCCGCAGCTGCTGCGGGGAGAACTGCGCGTCCTGCGCGGCCACCGACGACGGGGCTGCGCAGAGCGAGCAGAGACAGAGTTCCAGCCAGGGCAGGCAACATGAGAGGCGAGCCATCGCGACACCTCGAGGCAACGAGTCTTCCGTGCGTGCCAGGCGATCGCCTGACACAGGCACATATTTCAACAAGGAACAATCTCATGGCGAAACGCCGGCTCGACTCGCGCGCCATCAGCGACCCGAATCGCATCCGGGTCCTGGCCTCACCGGTACGGCATGAGCTGGTCGATACCCTGTCCGCGCTCGGAGGGACGGCGAGTGTTGCGGCGCTCGCAGAGCAGCTCGGCCGCCCTGCCGATGGCCTGTATTACCACCTGCGCGTCCTCTGCAAAGCCGGGCTCGTGCAGGAAATCGACGGCCCCGAGGGAGCGGAGCGGCTCTATCGCCTGGCGGGGACAGGCCGGGCACCGCTGCGACTGGCTTATCGTGCGGGGCGCGGCGGCAACACGTCCGCACTGTCGAGCTACGCCCACGGCCTCCTGAAAGTCGCCGAACATGACTTCAAGCGCGCGCTCGAGATGCCGGGGGTGGTCGTGAGCGGAGAACGGCGGCAGCTTTGGGCCGCTCGCAACAAGGGCTGGGTCGGTCGGGCGGAGCTCCAGGAGGTCAATCGCCTGCTTGAGAAGCTGTGCGATCTCACCAGCAGGGCTCGTGGGCCCGGGCGCGATTCGCTCGTCAGTCTTGCGTTCGTTTTTTCACCGCTGGCCAGGCGCTCGAAGCGTCGAGGACAGCTATAAGCTATTCGAAGCATTCGCGAGCTGTTCCCGGCCGAGATCGAGAAACTTCGCTACGCGGGCGGGCATCGATGAGCTCATCTGCTCCCAGATCGAAACGCTGGCCCGCCACTACGTGCGGCATGGACGCATGCCGCACGCGGTCAGGCCCCGGGGACGTCAGCGCAGTGTTGTATGCCATTCACTGCTTTCATCTCCAGGAATGGGCACTGCGCGAGGACATCTCGATCGCGCAGACGCGGAAGGACATTCGCCGCCAGGTGTTATTGAACCTTTCGCGCCTGGACGATTCCGCCATGTTGATCCGTGTCACACCACGATATTCGGACGCATGACCACGCTTTCCCGGAAGGCGCCGGGCGTGAATCCGTACTGACGTCTGAAATGCCGGTTCATGTGGCTCTGATCGGCAAACCCCGCGCGCGCCGCGACCTCGCACAGCGGCAAGTGCTGCTGCAGGAGGGATCTCGCCAGTTCCACGCGCAGCGCAATCTGGAACTGGTGAGGCGTCGTGCCCGTGGCCAGCTTGAACAGCGAAATCAGGTAGCGCATGTCGAGCTCGACACGCAGCGCCAGTTGGCTGATGTCGACCCGATCCGCGCACTGGTCGCGAATGATCGACTGCGCCAGGGCGACCGCGGGATGCGGGCTGCACCGTTCGAGGATCGGTCCCGAATCGAGTGAGGGTGCATCCAGCATCTGGCACAGGATCGGCAGCAGGATGTACAGCAATCGATCGACGGGCAGGTCGGCGCACAGGGTCCGGACCATGATCGGCAGGAGACTCGTCGCCTTTTCGCGCGACAGCACCTTGATCGGCACGGGGTTCCCGGCGGAATCGACCAGGAACCGGGAATCCCAGGAGACTTGCTGCAGCAGCGCCCGCGGCAACTGGATGGCCACATACTCGAGATTGGATCGGGAACCCCCACCGCTGTGAATTTCGTTCGGTGGGATGATTGCGGCCTCGCCGGCCCTGATCTCGAAAGTGCGACCCTGGCAGGTCAGTCGGCCATGGCCCGCGCGGATCCAGATGATCTCCAGCGTGTCATGCAGATGCGGCGGATAGTCGTGATCGTGACTGTTGGTGTGGATGATCTCGAGGCCGTGGACCCGTTCGGAACGCCAGATCTTGAATTCAACGGCGTTCGCGTCGCCTGGCATCGTGCCGGCGTCGGCGCTGTCTTGAGCGGATGGGGACGATACCGGCGTGACGCTGCGCATGACGGAACAATAGTCCCCCTGGGGGTCTTTTTGTATAGATTGTTTGCTGTATCTCTATGGATCAAGGGCGGTCCCACCGCCTATTCCAGGTGACAGCGAAAGATCGCGCGCCACGCCAGGGACGAATCGAAGTCCTCGATATAGCGGGTGATCATCCCGTCCTGCACTTCGAACCAGAGAAAATAGCTGTTGTTGTACGGCATCCCCACCGCATTCGATCCGCGGCCGCGCGCGAGCACCGCTACGCAGTTTCCCTCGGCAATGAACTCCAGCGGAATGAGCCCATGCCCCGGCGCGCGCCCCATCAATGGCGAGGCGGCCGGCAGGAACTCTTCCAGGACGGCGCGCATTCCGTGCCAAGTACCGGACAACGGCGTCTGTCCCGTCACGACGAACTCGACGTTATCGGCCATGGTGCGGTAGGGATTGATTTCCGCGCCGGTCAGCGTAGCGCGCAGGTCTGCAAAGAATTGCTGGACGACCGCGACGCTGTCCCCGGTTGCGCCACTCGTCGAGATGTCACGCATCGGGTACGTACCTGCGTCCGTAAAGAGCGATCTCGATGAGGCTCGTGTCCGGAAACAGGATCACCTCGTCGATCACGCCCGCGTTGACCGCGAAGACGCAGCCGCACAGACGCCCCTCCGTGTTGAACGGCGTCCCCGCCACGGTGCGCACGGAGAGTGAGAGCAGCGCGGCCACACGCGCGCCGGTGCCGATCAGTGTATCGATGCCGACGCTGAGCGATGCGACGACGTTCCGCGCGCTGTCCGCCAGGATCCCGCGGATCAGGGTCATCCCGGGGTAGCGTCCCGACAGTGGCGTGGTGCCGTTCACCGTCACCACGGCCGTCTCGGACAGCAGCGCCCAGGCATCGGCGCCGGTATTCAGCCGCGCGACGAACTCGCGGACCACGCTCTTGGGATCGGGCTCCGCGTCAATCACGGGGTCAGAACCGCGCTCTCAGCGTCAGGCCCCACTCTTCCGGGGGCCCAAAGCTGGCGTCGGCGGTGCCGAAGCTGCCGTACGACTGCAGGCCGTTGGTCTTGTAGCGCTCGTCCGACAGGTTCGTGCCGAACGCGGTCACCTCCCAGCGTTCATCGCCGGACACAAACCGCGCATGGGCGCCAAGCAGCGTGTAGTCGTCCTGCGCCAGCAGCGGCGTGTTGTTCGGATCATTGAAGTACTCGCTGCGGTAGCTGAGATCGCCGCCCAGTGTCAGGGACCACCCCGTCGCGGCCAGCGGCAGCGTCCAGTCCACGGTCAAATTCCCGGTCCACTCCGGGACCTTCACGAGTTTGCTGTCGAGCGTCACGGTCGCGCCGGGCGCGAGCTCGGTGAACTCGGCGTCCGTGTAACCCAGCCCCGCGCGGATCAGCAGCGGCTCGAACGGCTGCGCCACCATCTCCAGTTCCAGGCCCTGGATGCGTGCCTCACCGGCATTCTCGGTGACAACGACGATGAGCCCTTCCACGGCGCGCACACTGGTCAACTGGATGTCGGTGTAGTCGTTGTAGAACGCGGCAACGTTGAACAGCAGACGGTTCTCGAGCCATTGCGACTTCAAGCCAACCTCGTAGGCCCACAGGTATTCCGGATCAAACGAGTCGATTTCGGCGAGCGATTGCGCGCGTCCGTTGAAGCCGCCGCTCTTGAAGCCCCGTGAGGCCGAAGCATAGGTCATCATGTCCGGCGTCACCTGGTACTCCAATCCGACGCGCGGTGTAAACGCATCCCAGGATTTCCCGACGGAATGCTCCGGCACGGTGACGACGCCCGACGCGTTGCGCACCAGCATGGTCGTGAAGGTCTTGTCCTCCCAGGTATATCGGCCCCCCGCGGTGGCGCTGAGTTGGTCGGTGATCTTGTAGGTGCCCTGGGCGTAGCCCGCATAGCTGTCGATATCGATGTCGTCGAAAAGCGTCAGCTCGAAATCGAGCGCAACGTTGAAGGGGTTGCCGGCGCCTCCCGCACACGGCGCGAAGACGCCGGGCGGCGGCGGACACGTGACACCGGGCACCAGCGGCAAGATCGCACCCGGCAGGGTCTCGAGCGCATCGAACAGGCCGCCACCCAGAACGACGTTGAACTGGTCGCTCCCGGTCTCATGCATGTAGAACGCTCCCGCCACCCAGTTCAAGCGGTCGTCGAAATGCGCACCGTTGACCTGGAACTCCTGGCTGAACGCCTCGTGCTCGTTGTCGTTGGTCGTCTCGAGGTACCGGAACGGCGAATGGTCCTGGTCCATGCCGAATTCCGCGTCCTCTTCCCGATAAGCGGTGATGGATTTGACGGTGACCGCATCGGACACTTCCTTGGAGACGTTCATCGAGACGCCCCACATGTCGAGGTCGCTCAGGCTGGGCCCGGTGGCCTGCGAGTCCCGGCCGTGGGTTACGAACCGACCATCGTAGACCGAGCCCGGTCCATACGTGGGCGCCACCAGAAAATTCCACAACTGCAGCACCGGGTCGGTCGTGCGCACGTCCAGCAACTCGTTGGCGATTGCTTCTTCTCGCCGGCGGTTGTAGTCGGCTTCAAAGAGCACTGACCATCCGTCGCCGGGTGTCCAGTTCAGCAGGCCGCGGACGCCGTCGCTGTTCACGTCGCCCGTTTCGACGTCACCTTGATTGACGCGGTGCACGTAGCCGTCCTGGTTGCGGCTGGAAAGCGTGATTCGCCCGCTCAATTCGTCCTCCACGATGGGCACGTCGAGGCTGAGCTTGCCGTCGATACGATCACGGCTGCCCGCTGTCACGCTTGTCACCGCCTCGAATTCGTCGCCCGGCCGTTGGGACGTGATGTTGAGCGCGCCGCCGATAGTGTTCTTGCCGTACAGCGTACCCTGCGGACCGCGCAGGACCTCGATGCGCTCGATGTCCATCAGGTCGAGAATCGAGCCGACCACACGGGGCAGGTAGACCTCGTCGACGTAGATGCCGACGCCCGGGTCCGTGCTGAACAGGAAATCCACCTGCCCGACGCCGCGGATGAAGAGCTGCGAGTTGAACGAGCCGCCCGTATTGCCGGTGCCGCGGTCGAATACGACGTTCGGCGCGAAGCGCGCGACGTCCGTGAGGTCATCGAGTTCCGGTTGTTCCAGTTGGTCCGCGGTGAACGCGGTGATGGAAACCGGGGTCCGCTGCAGCGGTTCCTCGCGCTTGCGTGCGGTCACGATGATCTCTTCGAGCGCCGCCCAGGCTGGAGTGTCGAACACGAGCAGGGCGATGAGCGCCACTCCGATGACGGCCCGGACGCAGCCCGGTCGAGCAAAGCCGGTCGAATGATCATTCTGTGCGCGAGTCATAACTTCCCCTCAAGCAAGTCATCGAGATTCGCTTACCGCCGCGTCAGCGCCGGTGTCAGCCGCAGGTTCATGCCGCATCACGAAGCCGGCCGCGGCAAAGGCAGATCCCCGACCGGATCCAGGCAGAGAATTTCCTGCATGCCGCCTTCCACCGTGACCGGCGCCGGGATCGGGCTGCTGGCGGAACACACCATGCCCTCGGGTGTGAAAACGATGTCGCGGAGGAAGATGCCGCGTGTCGGCAGCGGGTATGCGATGAAGCGTTCCTCCTGCGGCAGAAAGCGGAACATCCGGTCCGACATGTTGGCGGTGATCCAGACTTCCTGGGTCTTCGGATGCACGCCCAGGGCATACGGCGCTTCCACCTCGCCTGGAGCGAGCGTCGGAATCGTGTAGGCCTTGTATCCCATTCGCCGGGTATCGAGCTTCACCAGCCGGCCCTGGCCGAAATCAGGTATCCACAGCGTCCCGTCCGCAGCGAAACGCATGCGTCGCGGCCCGACGGTGGGCGGCGTGAAGGACTCGACCTTGAAGGTTTCCGGGTCGATGCGGCCGATCCGGTTGGCCATCAGCGAGCTGTACCAGACGCTGCCGTCCACCGGGTGGACGTCGATGCCGTACGGCACCCTGGCCGGCATCTGCTCGCGATCGGTGTCGGGCGGCAGATCGACGACGCGCATCCGGTCGCTGCGGGTGTCGAGCATGCCTACCTGGTTGGAAAACGAAATCGTGAACCACACGCGTCCCACGCGATCGAATCGCAGCGTGTGTGGGTACAGGGAATTGCCGCCGATGTCGTGCCCCACGTAGCTGCGCGCCTTGGGATCGAACTCGCCGATCTGGCCGCTCACCGTGTCCGTGGTATAGAAGTGCCCGTCGGGTCCCTCCTGCAGGCTGTGCGGACCGCGCGGCACGGTCAGGCCGAGCGGCGTGCGGTTACCGGTCAATGCAAAGAACTTGCCGCCCTGCGGAATGCCGCCGTCTGGAATGACGTAGGTCTCCGTGCTGCCGGCGATGGGGTCGGTGATGTAGATCCGATCCGTGCCCTGATCGACCGTATAGAACTTACCGTCGGCCGCGTGGTACTCGACGTCGTGGGCGATGACGCCCGCGGGAAGCTTCCACTCGATGATCCGCGCCGGCAGCGCCTCGGCGTTGACCACGTGCTCCTGTCGCACAGTCGCAGGCGATCCATCGAACGTCTGCGCGAGCATGTGTGCATAGCGGTCGATCCACGCGCGGTCGGTGACGCCGTAGAAACCCAGCATGCGTTCCAGGATCTGCTGCCAGCGCTCGACCGGCCGCGGCATGCGCGTAAAGGAGTTGCCGATCTGATGGCAGGTCAGGCACTCCACCTGAAACCATTGCCGGTCGACGGCGCGCTCGAACGGGAGCCGGGCAAAGTGCGCGCTGGCGCTCAGCTGGTCCGAGATGCGCCGCGGGTCCGTCAGCGGCGCCAGTGTAAAGTTCCGCTTACCGGGATGGGCCAGGTCCAGCTCGACCGTGGCATCGGCGAAGTACGGGCTGCGGGCGCGCAGGCTGGCCTTGCCCTGTTGTCGGGTCTGCAACGTATAGCGACCGTCACGCCCGGCGTAGACCGATTCGACGAACAGACCGTCGCCGCGGGTCAACGTGACGAGCGCACCCACGAGTGCGCGGCCGTCGTCGGACTTCACGGTGCCTGTGATTTCCGCCCCGGCCGCCACGCCGGCGCACAGCAACCAGGCGCCGGCCAGGACCCAGCGTGATGTCATCGACCGGTCTCGATTTCGTCTGCTCACAACAACCCCTCGGTCTTGAGCCAGGTGTAGCTGTCCCGCAAGCACTGCTCCAGCGGCACAGGTCGATAATTCAATTCCCGCTCCGCCTTGTCGGTGACCACGCGGTTCTCACCACACAGGATCGCAGCCATCTCCGGCGTCATGTCCGGTTCCTTTCCCGTGATCGCCGCCGTCAGTGCGGCCACGCGCGCCATTCCCTTGAAAACTATGGCCGGCACCAATGGAGCACGCAGCTGCATGCCCATCAGGCTGGCCATCTCCCGGAATACCCGCGCAAACGGCGCCGACTCGCCATTGAGGATGTAATTTTCGCCGGAGCGTCCGCGCTCGGCAGCGACGATGTGGGCGCGCACGACCTCGGTCACGTGATTGACCGGCACGGACCCCGGCGGCACGATCACCATCTTGCCGTCGCGGATGGTCCTGAACACGTTGCCCCAGACACTGGTGTCATACGGCCCAAACACGGCACACGGATTGATGATCACGGCGTGCAGGCCTTCCCGGACGCCGCGCCGCACTTCCTCCTCGGACAGCCACTTGCTGCGCTCGTAATTGATCCACGACGTCGCGCCGGCGCTCGGCGTCTGCTCCGAAAGCGGCCCCGCCTGCCGACCAAAGGACGAGGTGGTGGAGGTGAGGACGAACCGCTTCGCGCGCCGGCTGCGCGCGAGATTGACGAGGTTGCGCGTACCGATCACGTTCGTGGCCGTCTGAGCCGCGTCGCGCCGGGACCAGGAACTGGTATCCGCCGCAACATGAAATACCGCATCCACGTCTTGCGGCATCGCCTCGCTCAGCGATCCGGGGTCCGCCAGGTCGCCGACTTTGAGCTGCACGGGTTGGCGTCGCAGGTACGTCAGATCCGATCCTGTGCGATGCAGGCAGGTCACCGTCCACCCCTGGCTGGTCAACTCGCCGACCAGGTTGACGCCAATGAACCCGGTCCCGCCCGTCACGAATGCCGTTTTCACACGGTGTCCCCACTGTCGACCACGCAAGCTAGCACTGCGCTGTGCGGCGGTTCTTGGAGGAAATTCAGTTTCCGTCTTTATTTGTACGGTTCCGCAGGCACTCGAAAAGGTGTGCTGTAATCGCCGCACCCATGACCGCAACCCAAACCGCGATTGGTTCGCCAGCCACGCTGGAGCGGCCGGAGAACAACCCCGTACGGCGACAGGACAATCCGGTGCCGTCCGAAGGTGAGAACGGCGTTTTCAGCCAGTCCTGGTTTCCCGTCTGCCGATCGGATCAGGTCGCAGCGGGCGAAGTGCGCGGGGAATCGTTTCTCGGCGGCAAGGTCGTTGTCTACCGCGGTGCCGACGGCGTTGTCCGAGTCATGAGTGCGTACTGTCCGCACGTGGGCGCCGATCTGTCACTCGGCTGCGTGATCGAGAACCGTCTGCGATGTGCGTTTCACCAGTGGGAGTACGACCCGCAGGGCGCGTGCGTCAGGACCGCGATCGGCGATCCGCCGCCACCGACGGCGCGCTTGTTCAAGTTTCCGACGCTGGAGCATTACGGCGTCATCTGGGCCTTCAACGGCAGCCAGCCCCTGTGGGATCTGCCGGCATTCGACCACGCGTCCGCCGCGATTCAGTTCCGCTGTTACCGATTTCCGGAACTGTTTCAGTGCGACCCCTGGGTGTTTGCCGCCAACACGCCGGACATGCAGCACCTCAAGGTCGTCCACAAGACGCAGTTTGCGACGTCGGATCCGCATGACGCCGTCGTGTGGGACGACTGGGGCTTCCGTTACAAGGTCATCGCCGCGCACCAGGGCGGGATACCCATCCAATGGACGCTCGGTATCCGCGGCACGAGCCTCTTCTGGCAGGAAGGTCCGTACGGCGACTTCTGGCTCGGCGGCATGGTTGGATTCGGCTTGCCGCGACCCGGCCAGCACGAAGTGTTTGCAATCCTGGCGCTCGATGCCGGCGAATGCGGCCCGGACGCTCCGGAGCGCGTGCTG